>Ga0208783_10000366_pt1 | contig 28132 bp, 34 predicted proteins | sample DEB19_08_DNA_2_FD_184529 | JGI IMG/M metagenome (GOLD analysis project Ga0208783, IMG submission 184529) | Aqueous microbial communities from the Delaware River and Bay under freshwater to marine salinity gradient to study organic matter... | ecosystem: Environmental > Aquatic > Marine >...
GAGCCGGCGACCGTCTGGAGGTTGTTCCACCAGTTCGCAGGAGCGGCTCCGTAAGCGACTGGCGAACCGATCGAGCACGCCCACGCGACGCCGAGGATTGACGCAAAAACTGAACACAAGATTGCAAATTGCCTGCCGCTCATTGCTCCCCGCTTTCTCCGCTCAGGTTGCCGCCGGTTGTCGCTTCTTTTGCGTGAGTAATTCTTGACTTGATCGTGTCGAATCCGAGTAGCCCCGCGAGAGTTCCGAAGATCGTCATCAGGTCGCGGTTGTCGAACCGGTTGTAGTTCAGTGCAAGAAAGCCCAAGAGGAATCCACCAACGATGAGTAATCGTGCCAGTTTCCAGATTGGATGTTTTGAGTCTGGCATTACTTGCTGCCTACTGGTTGGAGCTGCTGAATCTGTTGCCAGTTTCCGTTCGATCCTTGGCTCTGTTCTGAAGTCGCCGTTCTCGCGGCACATGGAACCGACTGAATCGCCGTGCGAATCTGGGACAGCTTTTCGCCGTGGTCTTCGAGGATTTCGATCTGCTTCAGGCTCGTTTTTTCGAGCGTCGCCATTAACGATGAGTGACCAGCGACGAAGTCAACCGCAAGCGGCCCAAGGAATCTGCACACTCGCCATACGCCAACTCCGATTGCGACCAGTGCGACGACCGAGATCCCCTTGTCCGCCAATAGAACCGACCAGTCGAATCCTTCAGCCAGCAACATCAGACCACTCCCCACGTCATGCCGACTGCCGCTGTCGATGAGTTCGGCTTCAGCACTTGGAATAAAATCGGGTTTTCAATCTCGCTGTCGCGAGCCAGTTCGTCCTCACTGGTCAGCATCGAAAGTTTATTGAACGTCGCCGTGAGCTTCGTGAAGTCCCCCGACGGTCCCAGCCCGCCATGCTGCCCCTGTAGGGTTAGCACGGCAGTCTTTTCGGTTGTCGTTGCGAGTCGGTGGTACGCCTCGTAAGTGTCGCCGGTTTTCGGTTGCTTGATCGTCAACGTCTGGAGGCATTGACCGCCGCGGAGCACGGTCGGCGAGAAGCCACCGGAAAACTTCGGTCGCAGACCGTACTGGATCTGCCACTGAAATTCTGAGATCGGAAACGTCGTTCCGCCGATCGTGAAGACGGAATCCGCGAACAGAAACTCGGAAAGCTGCCCGCGATTCGTGGGCAGCGTCCAAGAATAACTTGACGCTTCCTCCAACTTGCCGATCACGTCAATCGAGAGCTCGACGAATCCGCCTTCGGAGCCGGAGAGAGTCGCCTGCGAAACCCGGAGTCCCGTGTGTCGCTTCTGCGTTCCGCCGCTCCCTTGTTCGACGAAGATGATTCGCTTGGAGTCGCGATCTTCGTTTTCGGGATTCGCAAAGCACCAGTCGATCAAGTATTTCGCAAACGAGTCGCCGCTCGGACTTCCGACTGGCGGCTGTCCGAACAGCGGAACTTTGATGTTGCCCTGCGGGATGCCTTGCGTTCGTTCGTTGAACTTCGTTTGGCGAACTCCGCAACCCGGCTTCGCCTGTCGAGACTCGACGTTTAACTTGACGCCGTAGTCTTCGACGGGGATGTAGTAATCAGCCGGGCTACTGATCGTGCCCCATGAACTTTCAGACTGAAACAGGCAGAACGTTTGTTGAGTGTTCGCCATTGCCGAGCCTCACAAGCTCGCCGCTGGCGATTAGACCTCGGACCAAGTCGGCACGATCTGAACGGCCGAGCTTTGCGGCTTCAGAACCGCGAACTTGAGCGGCTGATTCGCGATATCGTCGCCTCCAAAAACTTCGTCGGCGTTTTCCAGAGCACAGCGAGCCATCGCGAGCGAGCATTTCGTGTAATCGCCCGACGCACCGCTGCCGCCGTGGCGGCCTTGCACGGACAGCACGGCCGCGAGTTCCGTGACTCCCAGCAACCGCTGGTAGGCGTCGTATGTGCTCGCGGTCTTCAGCGGCACAACAGTCAGCTCAGTGATCGGCCCCGCCGCTGCCGGCAGGTTCGTGATTCCGCCACCGGTGGTCAGCCCGGCCGCCGCCGACGCCGTGAGTCGCCGAGGCTTCAAGCCGAAGTCCACGGAAAGCTCGAAACTGGAAATCGGCAACGCCGATCCGCCGAGCGTGAAGATCGTGTCGATAAACAACGCTTCGTTGAGTTCGTAGCGATCGGCCGGCAGAGCATCGGGAGTCGATGAGAAGGAGACTTGAGCCTTCCCGATCACATCGAAGCTCATTTCGATGTAACCATCCTCTTGCCCCTTCAGCGTGAACTTATTGACGCGAAGGCCGCTGTCTTTTCGCGAGGAGATTTGCGTGTTGCCACCATCGCGGACGATGTTATAGACGGTCGCGGACGGGCGATCTCCGGTTTCGAGCGTGACGGTCGAACCGTCGCCGAGTGCCCATTCCATCATCGACTTCGCGAGGGCAACCGTGGTTCCGGCATCAACGGAGCCATACCACGGAAGATCAATCGAGCCGGCCACGGACTTGCCGACGGCCTGCGAGTGAGCTTGCTGACCGATGCCGATCAACCGGCGATTCCGCTTCACTTCGCGGAGTTGTTTCACGTCGTACTTGATAACCGGGTGATGAACCAAGACCGGCGATGAGGCTTCCGTGCCCCACGCCGAGCCTGATCCGGTTTCAAACGACCAATACTGATAGCCATGCTGAACAAGGACTTCGCCCATTGTGTCCTCTGCGGCCGGTAGTTATCCGGCAAACAGTTGGAGTGATGGTCTTCGGGATTTCTTTACGTCGTTCGCGGCTGGAAGCTACACCGGAGCACAAGCTCCAAGGTCGCCTTCACAACCTTGATCGGATTCACGCTGTCTCGCCCCTCGCGGATTCGCGTAATCAGGATTCCGCCTGAGGGTCCGACCTTCACGCCGTTACACCCATCGACTCGATTGATGTACGCGGCTGTTGATCCTTGCGGCTTCGCGTCTTGAATCGCTCTCGCGACTTTGAGCAATGCGGTCTCGGCTGGCTCAATCCGCCAGTCCGCAAACCACATCACCACTCGCAACGCATACGGCCACTCTTGTCGTTCGTTCGTGTACCACTTCGGCACAAAGTTCATCGGGAAGATTGAGATGGCATCCAAGTCAGAGAACGCTGGCTCCGGCTCTGTCATGCAATCGCCAGCGTCGTTGAATCGAAACTTCCGTTTGAACAGGTTTCGCGTTTCTTCGTGGTTTTCAATCGCCTGCCAGACAGCGTTTCGCGAGTTCGTCAAAACGTCGTAGTAGGCCATGAATCAGTACCGCAGCGATCCAACTTCCCCGCATTCGCAGTCGCTTCCAGTGATGCAGGGAATGTGAATCAGGTTGTTCGGGTGAACGCTCGGCGTCGGCGTCTTCGGCGTCAGTCCGGGAATCGAAAGCTCGCCGTTCTCAACTCTTTCGAGTTGCTTGCGTGCTCGGTCTCTCGCTTCCAGCAGTCCCGACGGTGCTTCGCGTCCGCCGTTTTCGATGGCTCTGACGCTCGCGAGGTCAACGGCGATGTGTTTCAGCCAGACGTTGCCGCGAGCGGTCGAGATTTCGTATTTCAGTTGGATGGCCGCGTCGATTTCGGAATCGACTTGCTCGATTGCCGTGTCGATGTAGCGAGCAAGCTCGCTCTCGCTCACCGCGTCATCGAAGTCGTCCCGATCCGCCACGCGAATCAGGCCGTTCGCCGTGAGTCGCTTGGAGAGATCAGAAGACTCGCAGTAGGTGAGCGGCATCGCGTTCGCTTTGGCTCATCCGATTTTCGATCTTTGGTTTTTGTTGGCAGAACCGAGCGAGAGTCGTTCGGATGTGTTCGGCACTCGCTCGGCGTCGGCATCCCGTGGCGGGAAAACCCAACTCAATTAGCCGGTGAAGACTTTGCCGCAGAGCGGAACATTCGGGTCAGCGAATGCCTCGCCCCAGTTGTTGATGCCGTTCATCCAGTAGCTCGGCGGCTGGCCACCTTCTTTTGCGACGTAGCCGAACTCGCCGGGAACGAACATCAAATCGGACATCGCCTCGGACGTTGACTGGAAGCGATTCTTGCCGCTGTCTTTGTCCATCGGCTCCAAGCCTTCGTAGGCTCGCAACCAGTCGCCGTCAGCGGGAATCATCAGGGCGTAGGTTTGCGGTAGCATGTCAACGGTCGCTCCACCAACTGGAGCCGTGTAGCTCTCGCCGTGGAACTCCCATCGCTTGCCGAACAGGTTCGAGATGAAGTTGCCGGTGAGAATCTCGCGAGACGTCGCCGGGTCAGCTTGTGCCCACGCCTTCACGAGCGTGTTGTTCAGTATGTGGTGACGATCGTTGATATTGCAGTGGATTTCTGCGATCGGTGGGCAGCCCCGGTCCATCTGGTACTTGTCGATGGCCGCGAGTTGCTTCGCGATGTCCGTGCTCGCGGTTGACCACTGAGCGGCGACTAGGTCGTTGATGTCGCCGCGATTCGTGTTCGGAACTCCGAAGTCAATCGCAACGACCGTGTTCGCGTGGTTGGAGATGGCTCCCGTGTTCGCGTCCACCATCGGCAACAACAACTGCGACTTGTTGTTGAAGTTGATGCGGTGATACACAAACATGTGAGCGATCATCGCTTCCATGAGGATGTACTGGCTCCGCTTCATCGCACGAATCTTGTCGTCAATGAGCTGGCCAGCGGTCATTCGCTCCCACTTGCTCGCGTTCTTCATTAGGCCGACGATGATTTCGGCTGTGAGTTCGGTGCGATCCGCTTGGCGGACGATTGTGTGGTCGGTGTCGCTGTAGCCGGGCGGCTGAACAACATTCGGTTGCCCAGCGAGGTTCAGCTTGCCGGGAGTCTGGTCGCTCGAAACCGACAGCACGCGAACCGTTCGCAGCATGGTCTGTCGCTTGGTCTTGTTCGCGTAGAACTTGTTGTACCACCAGCGATTGACTGACGGATCGAGCTTGTTGTAAGTCGGCCCGAACTCTTGGAAGTCGAACAGGTTCTTGATGACAGAAAGATCAGGCATCTCAGAAGCTCCGGCCGGTAGTTAGTCCGGCAAAGGAAAGTGAGAAGTCGAGAAGTTCAGATTGTCAGTGAGTCGAGCCATCCGCAGGCTGTCCGCAGGACTAGCTGCCAGCGGTGAAGCCGTAGTCGGTGTCGAGAACGATCTTGTCGAACAGCGGCGAGGACGTATCGGCTTGAACCGCGTCCACGTCGCCGAGAAGCATTGAGTCGATGAGGAATCCACCGATCAAGCACGGCGTCGGCGGCACAGAGCTGCTGCCGATGGCTCGGTCTTGAGCGGTTCCGCCCGCGTCGTTGATCTTCACGAAGCCGTCGAGCACGATCCGAGCGGTTTCGCTTCCAGCCAGCGAGTCGCAATAGACCTGATCGCCATCAACCCAGCTCGCGGCGGTGATCGTCAGCGTGTTCGTGGTGTAGTCGATTGCGGTGACAGTGTTCGCAGAGCTGCGAGTGATGTTGGCTTGAATGCCAACCACGTCGTCCGTCAGGAAGCGGCCGTCGGCGTTCGTCGGAGAGACGAACAGCACGCGAGTATTTGTCGCTCCGTCGTCATCGAAGTAGAGCAGCACGCCGGGAGTGCTCGGCGTTGCGTGATACTTGATGCGGATGGCCCGGCCAGCGGTGTCGAAGATGAAGGCGTCTTTGCCGGTCGGAACAGCCGCCAGCAACTTCGAGCCTTCGGCGGCATCTTCGTCGAAGTAGATCGCAACTCCGCCGGTGGCGGCCGCGTCATCGTCCTCAACCTTGACGACCGCTCCGTTGATTGTCGTGAAGCTCGAATCGGCGTTACCCGCGTTGACGGCTTCCAAGTGACCGAAGTTGTTCTCGCCAAGCTCGTCCATGTGAAGATACAGAGCAACGCCAGTGCTTGCGGCGGTGTCGCTGTCCGTCACCTTGACGATGTCTCGCGGGCCTTTGATCGTGATCGTTTCCGACGTCTTGAACGCAGCGGCGTTATCGACGATCAACGCAGTCGCAGAGGCTCCGGCTCCGTTCGTCAGTGTTCGCTTGACCGGCACGAATTTCTTCGTGGAGGTGATCATCGCGAGCATCCAGCCGGGGCGAAGTTCGTCGGTGTAGCCGGTATTCCCGCCGTCGATTGAGTTCGTGCCGTCGATGATGACGGTCTCCGGGCATACAACTTCTTGGCCGGGGAGCCACTTGATTTGCCGCGGAGTCCAGCTTCCACGGCTGCTGTAGCCGGGGAGTCGCGTTGCGTCCAAGCCGTAAGTAAGAGTCATTGGTCAGAACCCTTGATGGAAGGGGAGAGAATCAAAATCAAAAGTGTGTTGCTGTGTTTGCTGTTGCTGGGAGCCTTGGCTTACGCGGTGATCGTTCGCAGCGGCGTGTAGCCGGCTTCTTTCAATCGCTTGTCGCGAGCTTCGTCTGTCTCGCCGCCGCCAAGGTCCGGTTCGTCCGGCGTCGCGAGTTCCAGCGTGTTCGACTTCGTGGCCGCGAGAGACTTCACAACCGCGAACGGTGCGAGCATCGCGAGGTCGTAGCGATGCGGCTCGCCGATCTTCGCGAGATGATTCTTCATCGCGGCGTTGATGTTGCCGGCCTTGAAGAGTCGGTCGAGTTCCGCGTTGTAGGCGTCGGCTTCCGACTGCCGCTCTTTGGTGAGCAGCTTCGTGAGTTCGTTCGACAGGTGAAGAATCGTCGAGCCTTGCTTCTCGACCATCGCCGCGAGTTGCTTCACGTCGGCGGACGCGCCCGGCGTCACCGTCGGGTCGGTCGTCGGCGTAGTCTTCGCGTTGAGCTTTGCTTCGATCTTCGCGTCGATGTTGTCGGCGGTGACGTCATCGCCGAGCGAGAATTTCGCTTTGAGCTTTTCGAGCAGCGTCATGTCCGCGTTCCCTTTGTCGTGAGAGCCAGAGTCGGAAAGTTCGTTCGCCAGCGTCAGCACGCGAGCGGTTGAGTTCTTTTTGCCATCGGCGGAGAGTGTCAAAAACTTCCCCTGCCCAAGAATGACGGGGTGATCGACGATGGCGACGTGCATGAGGGCGTTCTCGTAGCGTCTCTTTTTCGAGTCGGTCCACTCGGTCGCGATTTGCGGCGAGACCTCCAGAGAGGAGTTTTCGAGTCGCTTGGCTTCCGCTGGCGAGACATACGCGAGGAGATAGGCTTCCTCGCCGTCAACGATCACGTCGTCGATTTCGGTGATCTCGTCTTGCGTCGCGACTTCGTGTTGCGAGTTGACGTCGCTGCGGAAGTTGCCCCAGTAGAGCTTTGGCTTGTGGCCGTTTTCGCGAAGTTGGCGGAACGTCTTGGCCGCCAGCGTGAGTTGGTCGGCAGTGATGTCCCAATCTTCCGCGTGGCCGTGATTCGTGCCGCAAGTCCACTTTCCGACCTTCAGAAAGTCTTTGACAACGCGAGTCATCTTCGCGTCGGGATTCTGTGCCTGCTGTTCTGGCGAGAACTTTGCTGGCGGCAATTTGTCAGCGGAAATCGGCATTCGCTCGCTCGCTCGTTGGCTGGCTGCTGACCAGCGAAGGCGGGATAGATTCGAGTGAGCAAATAGTGCAGGGAGACATGTGCGCGAGAAAGAGGAAAGCGACAGACGAGAAAACGGCGAGAATTTGCGGGGAAATCGAGCATGTGGAACTATTTTGAAAATCGGATACGATTTTTGGTGGTTTGGGCTTTTAATCGGATACGATTTCGACGATATTACTTCCGTTGGACGTGCGAACGACAAAAACGAACGCGAAAACAAAGGGAAACAGCGATGTCCACGAAGCGAGCAACAAAAGGCGGCGAGTTCGGAGCGAACGGCGAGTGGTACGAGGGCGGCAAGTTCATCAACACGATCCCGGAAAACAAGAAGCGAGAAGGCTCGAAGCCGCGAGGAACCGGCAAGCAAGAAGTCGCCCCATACGTCTGGGAAGTTGCCCCGGAAGGAAAGAAAAGCCTCTACCGTCAGTTCGCCGGAGTGTTCGGCAAAGTGATCGACGGAGTTGCCGTCCTGCGGACTGACGACCAAATGGATCAGACCTGCCGCTACTACGGCGTCAGCCGCGAGCAAGCCGCCGAGATGATCGACCGATGGAACGCCGGAGAGCGATGGGTCTAGTGGTTCAGTTCACCATCACACCGCCGAGCGTGAGCGGCTTCAACTCACGCAAGCTGGCCTGATCGGCCGAGGAGAAAACGAAATGATGGGAAACAAAACATTGCTGGCGATGTTCGAGGCCGACGAAAAAGTTCAGTCGTGGTTCCGAGATGCTGCCGCCGCTGGCTGGACCGGACTCGACGATATCGCCGACTCTGCAATGGCCGCGTATGGAGACCTGAGAGGCTTCTGGTGGTGCAATTCCTGCAATGCCCCGATTGTCAACGCTCTGGTTTTGGATTATGCCGGCCGCGAAAGCGGGTCCGAAGCTGTACGTCTTCTCGGTGACGTGACTTTGTGTCGCGAGTGCCATGAGGCGGCAAAGGCGAACCGCACGGGCGGCTTTTAGCTTTGGAGGCATCATGCTGCTTACTCTCTCCGGCCTGACGCTCAAAGAGACACACGCAAGGCTGTACGCGGGCTGCGAGTGTGTTGGCGACCGCGAACCAGAGGACGCCGAGCAGTACGTTTTGCCGGATCAACTCTTGGCGATCATTGAGTCGCTCGAAGGATTCTGGTCGCTGAGCGACGACGCAGCGGTCGAGCTAGACCTGACGCTCGAACTTTGGAAGCTGTTCGACTCGGAGCTCGACGACGTTATCAGTTGCTTCGCGAGCAATCGCGACTACTTCACCGACACCGACAAACAGATTGCCGCCGAGTATCGTCGCGGACTGCGCGTTCTGAAGGGAGACGCGAAGAAGATCGAAGACCTGCTCGCGACGTGCGACGAGATGACTGCAAAGCAACTACACGAACGGAGTCCTCGCTAATGCCCAAAGTCACAACCAATCTCACGATCGGCGATCACGAACGCCTCGCCGCCGCGATGCTCCCCGGCGAGTCCGTCGGCCACTTCGTCGCGGACTCAGTGCTCCGCGAAATCGCGCGACGCGAACGCGGCGGGAAAGTGAAGCTCACGAAGCGGGTGGCGGGAAGGCCACCAAAGAAGTCGCCAGCCGCCAGTTAGCTGGTCGGTCTCGTGTCGCTCTTCACTGCCGCCAGCGAATAGACTTTGACCGGCTGGTTTCGCTCGTTTCTCGACTTATCTTCTTCGACCTTGAGTTGCCGAAGGTCTCGCAAAATTGTTCCGCGATGCCGTCCGGTCACGGCCGCGAGTTGCCTCTGCGTTGCGGAGCCGAGTCGCTTGAGAGCGAGCATTGTGACGAAAAGCGGCATAGTCGAACTCCCCTTCTGTTGGCGGCCTCGCTGGCTGGACGTTACCCAAACACTCCGGCAAGTTCGCTCCCTGAATACGCCGCGAGCACTTCCGCAGGTAGCTCGCTCGCGTCTCGGATCACGCGATACTTCTGCAAGTTCTTTCGGTAGATCGACACTACGTTGCAGCGGCAGTTGAAGTCCGCGAGTGCTCGTCTGACGACCTCGTAAGCCTCGCTGCCGATCTCGACCGCGATGCCGTCAAGTGCTCGGTGGCTCGCTCGCGTTCGAGTATCCATCGTCGCGAAGTATTCGACTGCCGGGAAAATTCTTTGCACGCTCGGCTTTTCGAGAGTAGTAGCCTTCCCGTGGATGTACGCCTGATGCGTCGCCGTGCGGAAGCCAACCTCCAGATGCGATCGTACTGACATCGTTGCTGCGTCAATTCTCTTTTTGAATTGCTCGATTGTCTCGCCGCCGATCAGCGACTCGGAGAGTTCTCGCGATAAATCGCCAACGCTCTTGATCGAGTCCCAGCGGAGCCGGCTCGCGTCTTCGGCCTGCTTGATGAACGAACTCAAATCGGACTTGCTCACGACGCCACGAGTCTCCAGCCAGCGAGAGGCTTCCGTGATCCACGGGAAGCGAGTTGTGGTTTCTTCTTTCCACCACTCGGCCGGGGTTTCGAGCGTGAACACCCTCGGCGGTGGCGGCGTGAAATCCACGCCCCTGAAAACATCCAGTGAGCCGGCAACCTGACTCGCGAGATACGATTGAGCGACCAGCAAGTCGAGTTCGTCGAGTTCTGGTTGAAGATCAACGATTCCGAGTTCGTGGTTGAGAATCTTGCGGCGAACGCGAGCGAGTATTGCGGTTGCCGATCGCATCGCGTCATCAGCGAGAGCGTCGAAGTCGGGGACGCTGGGAGCGTCGGCAAAGATATATTCGCTGGCGGAGATCACCGCGTTCGCGTTCACGTTCGCGTCAACGCCTAGCTTGCCGATCCCGAAGCTATCCATTCCGCGAGACTCATCTTTTTTTTTACAGTTCCGGGGGTCACTGGATTCGCGAGTGATCGCTCTTTGGCTTTGTCGCCGAGTTGATCGTTCGTCGTGGCGTCGTTCGCGTCGTCCGGTTTGTCGCTGTCGCCGCTGCCATCGCCGCCGCCCGCTTGATTTGCCCCGCTCTTCGCGAGTTCCGCCATCGCCGCCTGCCGCTCCGCGATACCCGCCAACGCCGCTTCCAGCTTCTCATCGAAGTCCGCGACCATCGGCACACCAGCACTCGACAGCACTTCCTTCACGTCCGCAACGACCACCAGCGGCGAGAGTGTCCCGCTCGTCAGAAAGCTCTCTGCAAGAGTCTCGATGAGCGAATAGCTCAAGCTGCTCACCGCCATCTTCACCTTCGGCGGGTCGCTCAAGTAGTTCAGCGCGACCTCCTTCTCGGCATAGTATTTCTTGAAGCTCGTCATCACCGACTTCACGATGCCACCAACGACGGCGAGCATCATCTTGACGATCATCTTTTGCTTCGCGTAGCTGCCGACTTCGCTATTCCCGGAAACCAAATCCTCGTGAACGAACAGCGAGCGAGATTGCTGAGCGTCGAGCATCTTCGTGATCTCGATGACCGGAGCCGGGTCGAGTTCGTAGGCCGAATGCGTGACGTCGATCTCGTACTTGCCGTGCTCGTCGCTGGCATTTGAGAAGATCACCGGGTTGCCGTACTTCCACGACGATTTGAGCATTGCCCCAATCGCCGCAAACATATCAACGACGTTGCCCTTGGTGTCCTGTGAAGTTGCCGGAGCGTGAATCACTGGCCCGTTGATCGCACATCGCTTGACGTATCCGGTCAGTAAATCGTCAAGCTCTTTTCGCTTATCGCGAACTGTCGCAGGTGCTCCCAGAAAGATGCTTCTCCCATGCGGCTCAATGTCCGTCTCGCCGATCGCGGCCCACAACGAAAGCTCCGCAGGAATGTGAATCTTCTTGCTGCTCACTTCCAGATCAATGCCGTCGAATGCACCGAGTTCCGTAAGTCGGAGCTTCGTGGCCGCGACACCCTTTACGGTCGCCGGCAGGAATCGCAGCTTCATTCGCGTGGTCTGAGTTGTCGGGTCATTGCCGACGATCTTCTCGAATGCCGAGCGTCCCATTGCGAGAATTGACTGCTCAAGATTGAGCAACGGGAAACACTTATCAAGGAAGTCCTCCCACGACTCGCGGAGATTGTTGGTCACGGCGTCGGCGAGTTCCGAGTCGTCGCCGTCCAGCGAGATGACGACTTTCGTGTCGCGGATACTGGATACCAGCAATCCGATCGTCGCTTTGACTTGATAGTCCTTCAGCATGTCCGTCGAAAGTTCGGCGATGCTGGCGGGATTCTCGCGTTCGGATGCTGAAGCTAACGCAGCGTCAACGTCAGTGCCGCCAACGCGAGCGGTCGTTGCGTTCTTGTCGCTGGTTGAGCTTGACGATGACGACACCGGCGATGCGGTAATCATGCCGATGGCTTTCGAGAGCATAGCCTTGAGCGGTACGAAGATCGGCATGAGCATGGCGTCCGTGGCCAGAGAAGAGAGGGCGTTGATCCATCAACAGCACACTGAGCACGCAAGCAAGAGCACAACTACTCGGCCGAGGCGTCTTCGCTCTCTGGCTGCGTCAGTCGCTCAAGTTCTTCGTCGCTCAGCACGTCGGTTGCATCGGAGACCTCGGCGTCACTCGCCGCCACGGTGTCTGGCTTGCCGTCGTCACCGCGAACGATCTTCGTGTCGCTGGCACTCGCGGCCTTCAGTGTGCCGCCATCTTCGCCGCCAGAGGATCGGTCGCTTGCGGCTCGCGAGATGACCTCGCAGGCGTTCGCGAAGTAGTTTCGGACGTCGGGAGCATTGCCGGAGTCGGCGACGTTGACCTGAATAATTTCAGTCCCGTCCTTCGCATCGCCAAGTCCGATTCCAATTTCGATGACGATGCCTTCGAGTCCTTCGTCTTTCACGCGAACTCGGTCATTTGGTTGCGGAGTTTGTCGGTCGGCCATTGTTCGGGCTTTCGTGGCTCCTCTCTTGCGTGGTCACAGAATAGCCACGTGAGCGAGAGGATTGCAAACTGAAACGCCTAGTCGAGCGGTTGCTACATACCGGAAACCATCTCCATGCCTGCTGGCGGTGGTAGTGACTCGGCGCTCTCTGTCATTGCCCGATCGGCGAGGTCGCAACATCGCTCGGACTCACTCAGCAGCAAGAGTCGCTCAAGCGACTCCCGAACAATAGCGTTGTCGCACGAACCAATCGCCAACTGAATCGAATTGTCATCGAAGTTCTCGTCCCCCCAGACGAGGCGAGACGGCCCAAAGATGAGCGGCCATCCGTCTCCGCCCAGCTTTTTCACCGCATCATCGAAGATGTCGGCTACGGCTTTCGGCCATCCCCAGTAGCAGTACCAGCAGACAGGCATCACATCGCTCCGATCATGCTTGTCACCGAGTCCGGCCAGACAACTTTCGACTTCTCTCCCCGAACCAGCCAGTTGAACGCATCGCTCGCCGCGTCCACTTGGTCGTCTCGTCCGCCGCTCTCGCCAGTGAAGGCGTCAAGCTCCGCCAAGAAACTCGCGTTCCACTTGCCTCGCACGAGACTCACGTTGCCGACATTGACCTGTGCCGCAAACGGTGCGGCTCGCGTGGACTTATCCTTCGTCACTGACAAAAAAATAAAATTAAACCCCGCAAGCAATCGCGAGAAATTTAATTTTTGATCGACCGCCGCTTGTCCGGGGTCTTGCGGGAATCGAATCACGACTCGCGGCCCGTCAAGCTCAGCGACTTGCTTGATGTTCTTTATTCGATCATCCGGCCGCCACTGACCGCGTCGAACGTCTGCGACAACATACCGGCCGTCAGCGTCAACGCCGATCTTGACGCCGGCCGTCGGGTCTCCGTCTTCGCTCGCTCCCAAGTCCCAGCCGCGACACCAACGCACGATACCAGCGGGCACGGCGTCAATGATCGGCACTTGGCCAATCTTGAAGAACGTGCCAGCCGTCGCTCGCACTTTCCAGTTGCCACCATACAGCCGCATCTGCTCGACCGTCGGCAGGTTGAGCAGGTTCGCTTCGTAGTCCGGGTCTTTCCTCATCAACGCCGGATTGTCGCTGAGCTTCGCACCGATGAACGTGAACGACTTCGGTACTCGATATCGACAGCCCGGATCGTGTCCGTCCTCGCCGGCTTCTTTGCGTCCGCAGTCGCAGGGGAATCGCTCGGTCAACTCTTCCTTCGTATCGGCCCAGATTAACTCGCCGGAGTTGCGGACGAACCATCGCAACACGCCAGAGCGTTCGGCAATCGGATAGCCGGTGTCTTGGTCGATCCACCAAGAGACGAGTCGATTGACCCATCCGGCTTGCTCGTCATCTTCGGAGACTGGATTTGTTGTTGCTCGAATGTAGGGTCGAACTCCGCACTTGCTCCGGTTGCGACTGAACATGTACCAGAACATTGACTCGCTGAAGTGCGAGAGTTCGTCAAACGCGAGGTAGCAGATTTGTGCTCCCTGCCATTCGAGCTTTGTGTTCTCGTACTGAATCGAGCCGACGTGAATCTTGCTGCCACGCGGAAATAGCCACTCGCTTGCGTGAGTTCGCGGGTACGCATCGAACAACGGATAAAGCTCGGTCATCTCGTCCCAGAGCCCGCCGGCCTTCTTTGCGTTCGTGAGCACGCGGCGAAAGATGACGGCAGAGAAACCAAAGACGTCAACATGACGTAGAGGCTCAGTGACGAGGTAGCGTGTGTTGTGTGTCGGGATAAGCGTCGGGCCTGCCAAGAACAGCCCGTCATTGGCAGCAACCTTGATACACCGAACATGCCGCAATCCGAGATACTCGGCGTTCACGACATACCGAAATCGAGTCGTTCGTCTTGTCGATAACTTCAGAACGTCTGCCTTTCTCTTGAGCCGAAAAACTTGTTGGTTCGCTGTGAACTTAACCGCCCACTTCGGGCCGATCACTCGACCGTCCAGCTTGGCGACTCCTTCTCTTGTTGTCGCTTTCATGCCGAGCGATACCGCAAGAAAAGCGACCGCATCGGCAAGGCTTTTGTTTGTGTTTGTAAATGAAGCTTGACCATTCTCGACTCCGCCGTCTGTGTCGAGCAAGCCTTGGAGTAACGCGAGTCGCTGTTCACGGCTCGCAAACAAATACGCATTCGGAACGTGCTTGTTGTTCTGGACTCCAAGTTCTTTGAGTGCTCTGACCCAGTCGTTAATTTTCCCTTTCCTGCCGTTCGATCGCTCTTTGATCGAAACAGTACCGATAGACCAATAGTATTTCCCAACTTTCTTGGCCGCCCATCCTTGTTCGATAAACGCTCCGATGATTTCAGGGGCGTCGTCGTCGTGGCAAGAGTGAGCGCCTCCTCGTTTGCATCCATCACCTAACCAGAGCCCGAAAACGTATGGGTCGATCGAAAGTTCTGCATCCGCAAACTCGACGCCATCGCAAACCGGAATTGCGTGGTTCGATCTGCCGCTTGGTGTTCTGATAGAGTCGGTGATCTCTCGCGTGGTCCTGATGCCACCACTTGGCGGTTCGGCTAACTCAACGGCTCTTGACTTGTTTCTGGCCGTGATCGCGGCCGACAACGCTCGCCGATGCTCCAGCGTGTGATTCCATCGTGTTCGACTTCCAACGGCGGAGCGAGATGGTCTCCGCTCCCTTCGCTTTGCCCGCCATTCCGGGTCGAGTCGCGTGAGTTGCCCAAGCTCTTTCGCGTTGTATGTCAGCCAGAGGTGATCCTCGTCGGCGTCGATCTGCGAACCGTCATCGAACGTGAGCCGCCAAGTTGGATTTAGCATCACCGGGTAAGCGGCGAGAACCTCGGTCGGCTTACCGTCGCGACAAAACACAAAGTCGCCGGCTTGCAAATCACCCATCAACCGCCATCCGCATGTCGTCAAGATCGGCGTGCAAGTCGCCAACGCTTTGCCCCCGCCGGCTGCCCCGCCGTACACAAGCACGTCCGCCGAGCTTGCGTGAGCGGCGGCTTGTGGTCCGGGTTGTGGGCGGAGTTCGATGGTCACGGTCTGCTTGCTACCTTCCGTTCTCCGGCAAGTAAAGCACAACCTTCGGCCCTGATGACTCGACGCTTGCGGACGCCGAGCCATCGCCATTTATGCCGCCGCCACTCGCTCCGCTCACGTTGATATTCACCCCCACGCCGACCGGCGTTGGCGGCACTTCTTTGATCTCATCAACCTGATTAACCTTCACCATGTCGATGATGTTTTTCGCGGCTCGCTGACGGACTCGCGGGTCTCGCTTGTTGTCGCAGCCATCAACAGCCGTCTTGAGTGCAAGCTCCGCCGCCGTGAGTTCCGACTTTGGTTTATTCTTGATGGCTTCGATGGTCTCGGAAACAGGGAATCGCTCTTTCAGCCAGCCGTTGCGGATCGCTCGGCCGGTAAGTCGCTGCTCTGCGACTTCGGTAAGCCCTGACTTGCCACGCTTTCGAGTGAGCTTCTTCTTTTTGGATTTCTTGGCGGAGCGGCGAGATGATGGCGATGGCGGCGACCGAGGCGGCGATGGCGGCGAAGCCTCGACCGAGAGAAATTCATCGTCGAAATTGCTATGCGACTCAACTGGCATGGTTGATTTTCCTTCGGCGGCCAAAGTATGCGGAGCGTTCCAAGGACTATTCCTGAGTCCGATTCACCGGCTCGCCAAGAGCTAGTTTCGCTTTCTCGTACCACTCCCACGCTTCATCGGGCACGCCGTCCTCGTTCGCAGCCCATGCCTCAATTCCACGGACCAATCCGTTCAAGAGTTTCCACAGCGACTCGCCGAAGTGGACGCAGTCAGGAAAGTGCGTCAGCATCAGCGGAAACGATCCGTCACACGTTCGGTTCATGCAGTTGCACGGCCGCGTGCACGGCACTCCCTCAGAGTGATCGTCAAAGCACTTTGGGCAGATTCGATTTTGAAAGCCGTACATCACTCACTCCATAGCCGACAACAATGTTTTCTTGCAGACTGTGGCCTTGCCGCTGCAAAAACGGCGTCAGTGTGGCTCAAACGCTCGGAACGATCTTCGCAATCAACTCTCGCATGGTCTCAGCCACTTCGTCCTCGCTGGCGAGAAGTAGCGACCGTCTTCGATCCTCGGCTTTCCGCTCTTCGTATCCGAGTCGCCTCCACGAATACTCGTCGTGGTTCACCGTTGTCGTCCACGTTCTTTTGCCGGGAGCACAGTGAAAACACTGGAATCGCCAGTGTGGGTTGTCGCGCGTGAATTCACAAATCAATTCCACTGCGATCTTCACACGACTGCCGTCGTCGCGGCGAATAATTTTCTCATGTTTCACTTCGCGGTCTCCTCCCAGCCTTCGTGCCACGCTTTTCCGAACTCGTGATCTCTCGGAAACGGGTTTGCAGAGCACGATAGCTCTGAGGCTCCGGCGGCTCGGCCAGCTTCTTTCGCTTGCTCGGTATTGGCGATTGAGCCTGCGGGGTCAGGCTCGCCAGACATGATTGCATCCACGCGGTCGAGTTGCCCGGCGTTCGACTCTCTGAATGGGTTTGGCTCGCCTGTCTCTTTCTTCGCTCGCGGCTTGCGGGTTCGCTTTGGCTTTGACGGCTCTGGCTCCCGCTCCTGTGGAGTGCTCGGCGGCTCGCTCTCTGGTAACTTCTCGACGCGACGAAACCTTGACGGACACCAGCGATTCCCGTCAATCAACAGCCAGCTGTCTTTGATGTCTTCAACGCGATACTCGACGCCCGCAACGAAATCGCTTCCGGCACAAGTCACACACTGGACTGTGTCGCCGGGCTTCAATTCATTGCCATCGCAATCGCGATAAGCTGGCTCGCTGTTGCTGACCGGCTCCGCCGGCTTCTTGTGCCCCAACGCAATCGCCGCCGCCTCGCTCCTCGCTTCGTCCTCTTTCGTCATCGGCTCATCGGCGATCGGATTTGCTTTCATGTACGCCGTCAAGGCGTCGCCAATCTTGTCGGCTCCGGTTGGCCCGCAACCCTTCACGTCGCGATGCCAGAGGTCCGACTTCGCAATCCAGTCTCGCAGTCCGCGAACCGTGCCGTTGAACCGGCCAGCATCAGCGGCGGCTCGCAGTGCTTCGACCTTCTTGGCCTTGAGCCCAAACTTTTCGAGAACTTCGACAGGATCACTGCCCCACGCCTGCGGCGAGCATGGAACAGACGTCACTGAATGGCGAGATTCATCATCACCACGATCGTCGTCGTAGGCTTCATTCTCATCGTCATCGACTTCGCTCTCGTTGTCGCCAGCCTTCAGCTTCGTGAGCCGCTCGACAAGTCCCTCTCGATTCTTGCGGACGGTCTTCAAGCGATCACGAAGCTCAAGCTCCAATTCGCAAGAGTTTGCGATTTGGGTTTCGAGTTCTCGGACTTTCCTGAGATGCTCAACGAGTTTCGAGACTGTTGCCGAGCACGACTCCAACAGCTTGTTGATCTCTCCAATCTTCGGATCAGGAACAGCAACGCCATCCAGCGGAGCAGTCTCGGCGGCTTGCGGATCATTCGCGTAGTCAGCACTCGCGATGCTGCTCGGCGTGCTCGCATCAATGTCCGTCGCAGGCGATGCGACAACCAGAAACTCGTCATCGAAGTTGGCGGCCGTCAGCGTCGCGGCGACCGCAATCGGCTCGCTCGCTGGATCGCGTGTGGCGACCACCAGAGGGTCGAGCCTCGGCTCGGTGATCGACTCGGAATCCTCGGCCACTTCGGCCCGCCCCCGATCCCCAGATTGCTCCGGTAGATCGGCTGGGGTTTCGACGGTTTCGGTTGCCTCGGTTGTTTCCTGACTGGTCAGTTCGGTAGTCGTAGGCTCGCGGTCGCTTTCGCTGTTGTGAGCCAGAGTGTTCGCGGCGAAATCACTCGCAATTGGATTAAGCGTTGTTTCCGTGGCCACAGTCGCATCGCTTTCAAGCTCCTCTTGCGTGTCGGCAGAATCCAAAACTTTCAACGCCATGTCAATCAACCTTTCGGAAAAATCTCTTGCGGAGATGTGTGAGTCAAATCTGGTCGAGTGGGTTGCTCGCGGCTTCCGTCGCCGCCGGCTCCCCCGGTGTCCCGCCACGCGAAGCGGTGTCCCGGCCTTCAGCCCTTGCGGCGAGCAATGACCTCGCAGTTTCGACGTACCGGCGAAGTGCCGCTCGGTGAGCCAGCATGTTGTTCTCGCGTTTCGCGTGCTTCGCTTCGTCTTGGATCGGATCGAGAATCGCGAACTCGGAATCAGAAAAAGTTTTTTGGTTGTGCGAAATCAGGAGGAGTGAAATTTCTTCGATCCAGCGATCGAACTCGCGTTGCCAGTCCGATGGGAGCCAGTTCACGCGAGAAATATTTTTTTTTAGCGGAGAAGATTTCGAGCGAGAAATTTTTTCGGCCATGATTGTCCTGCGGACGGCTTTTGTGGCTTGTTGTTCAGTAGGTCCAGGGGGTCCACGTGGACCCGACATTGCATTACCTACTTATGTGTGCGTGTTGTGATTATCCCTTACAATTACATTATTGCTATTTGTTTTTTCTAATTTAGAAACACCCTGGACCCCCTGGACCACGTTGGACCTGTTGTTGCTATTTAACGACTTGCGTTAGTTGAATAAGTTGGACTCTCGCCCGGACCACGTTGGACCCTGCTCCGGCATGATGTCCTCTTTTATTTTTATTCCGCGATAAACTCGCCACCTTTTTTCTTTTTCTCGCCTTCTTACGTCGTGAATTGAGTGAACGCAGGCTCGTAGGTCTTTGCAAAAGCCTTCGACTGTTCCTTCGTGGTCTCGGTTATGGACTTTACAGTACCGCTTCCACGCCGCGAAAAGTTCCTCTTTCGTTGATTCAGCGTTCGCGTCGATGTCACAAAACTCCTCCACGAAGTTGGAGATCGGAGACGAAAGCTCTCCAAATTCGTTGAGCATGTCTCCGCCGGTCATCGGCTGCGTGAAATCTTTTTGCGTTTGCAGCCTCTCCCAGCCCTCGATTGCCCAGTTTAGGATACCCGGAAGCTCGCCGAGCAACCGGCTCGAGAGCGTGCGATCCTCGGCCCCCAAGAATGAGCGTTGCATTCGCAGGAGCACGAGCCGCGAGGCCAGTGCCCCCGATGAGTCCCGCAGACTCGGCATCTCGTTTGAGAAGATGACGAACCGCGTTGGCAGTCGAACTGATAGCAGCGGCGGCAGGTGCATTCGGCGAATATCCATTGCGTCGCCGCCGGAGACACTCAGCATCTTCTCGACGATCGAAATCGGGTCTTGCACGCCGCCGAGTCGAGCGTCTGGCACGATGGCCACGGACTTGCCCACCAGTGGCCAGAGTCCGAAGTTTTCGGAGAACGATCTGAGCGTTGGTGATGCCACGTTCTGCTCGCCGACGATGGCCTTGATGATTCCGGCGATCGTCCCCTTGCCGGATCGCGGCGGCCCGATGATGAGCAACATCTTGTTTCGCGAGTTATCCGGCAGGAGCAAGTAGCCGAACCACTCTTGCAGAGCGATGATCGTGTCGGGGTCGTCAGGCCACACAGACTCAAGGAATTCGCACCAGTGCGGGCATTCCGCCGCGGCGTCGAATTCGTAGGTGACGGCCGATGATGAGAAGAATTCTGGCGTCGGGTCGAGTGCCGAAGGTTCGTCGGCGATCAGGGACGGCAGGTGGATGAGCTTTGACCGGGTCGCGATAACGTGCGATGCCGAGAACGGCGGCACGAACTCCGGCGACGTGAACCACGACGGCTGATCGACCGATGACGTCGTGACACAGAGTGATGCGAGGGCCGCGAGCACGTTCGTGACAAGAGCGGTTGTCACTTGCAGGGCTTGCGGCGGCTTGTCCTTCTTGTCGTTCGCGTCGTGATCGGCGGCGTTGAACGCTCGAATGGATTCGATGTTGATGCGGTCGAATTCCCGCTTGATGACGGCGGAAAGGTCCGCTCGAATTTCGGTAATCGACAGTCGCAGGTAGCACGCCGATGATTCGTCCCACCTCCACCACTCGTCTCGCCAGAAGCGGAGTGTTTGCTTTCCGGGGATGAGAGCGTGAGTTTCTTCTGAGACGGTTTCGTCCGTGCGGCAGGCTTGGTCGATGAAAAGCCGAGCGAGTCGATGCGGATCGTTGGCGGCTTCGTTTGGGTCAATCGAGTTGTCGTCGTATTCGGGGTGCTCGCCCGGAATCCAGAGCACAGCATCGGCGATGGCTTGGCGAAGCAACCGCTCGCCGTCTTTCATCGCGAGGATCTCGCGAACGCCGTCACCGCTCGTTGGCTTCTGCTCGCCGGGTAGTGTCGCAATGCGAATTGATGCCGCCACCCCGGAGAGCCGAGCGGCGGAGTAGCGAGCAGCTTCCTCGCCGGTGACGTCGCGGTCGGGCACAATGACGACGTGACAGCCCGCGAAGACGCGAGCAAACTTTGCGGCGAGTTCCGAGCCGGGCAACCCGATGGCGGTGTAGCCGAGTGAGTGCAACGCCGCCGCGTCTTTGACGCCCTCGGTGATGAGGCACGGCGAGGATTCGGTTGCTGTTGCTGGCTCCGGCCACGTCGCGATGAACAGGCCGACGGACTTCCCCTTGGCGGACACACCTTTGAGAAATAGCGGCGAAGCTGGCGAGAGGTCGAAGTGCGAGCACTCAGCACGCTGCTCGTCAAACATCGGCACGCGAGCGACCGCGAGCTTGCCACGCTTGGCGGCGTGTGCTCCGAACGCCTTGAACGATTCGACAGGCATTCGCTTGAGCGTTGCGATCTCCGCCACGATGTCCGAGTGAGCGAGTAGCGGAGCCTGCGGCTGGCCTTGGTTGTCGCCGCCGCTGCCGCTCTTGCCGCCAGCAGTGGACGCGACTCGGATCGGCTCGAATGCGATTGGACCGAGATACTCCGCGACCGCTCGCAAGGTGTCGCGGAAGTCGCGGCCCGTGAACCACTGGATTGTTTTGAATCCGTCGCCGCCGCCGGGGTTGTGGCATTGGTTGCAAATGACGCCACCAGACTTATCGAGGTCGTCAAACGCGCGAAAGCGATCCGTTCCGCCACACTTCGGGCATGGCTTGTGTGTTGGCGTGAGAGCTTCGCCGGGGATGCCGGCGACGGCGGGGAGGATATCCCGCCAGCGACCTGTCGCGGCAGACTTCACGTTGGAGATGACGAGTCGCGATTGATGCGGCGAGTGATGCTGCGATTGCGGCGGAGTTGCTGACATTTGGCATCATGCCCTTGAAGGTGTTTCGGTCCGTCGCGGTGATTAAATTGCGTCAACAGCATCAAGAGCCGAGATGAGATTACTGGCGGTGAACGATTCGAGGGCGGTATCACCGGTGGCCGCGATAGGCGGTTCGCCGTCGGCGACTTCATCAAGTTCGTCGAACAGCGATCTCTCTTCTGTCTTTGCGGCCAGTTCGACCGCGTGCTTGAGGTTCTTGACGGCCTGCCTGTAGTAGCTTGGCTTCAGCTCAATGCCGACTCCACGGCGACCGTTAATGACCGCACCATAGACCTCGCTGCCAACCCCCATGAATGGAGTGAGGACCGTCTCGCCATCGTTCGTCCACATCGCAACGCATCGCTCGATAACATCCAGTTGCAACGGGTGCTGATGTCGCTCATCGCCTTCGTCTTTACTCTCCAGATAGGGGAGAACTCGGTCGATGCGGATGTCGTCCCAGAAGCACGATGCGTAGTTCCGCCAAATCCAGTGCGAGAACCGATTCTCGGTCTGCTTGCCTTTGAAGCCGCGAAGCCTGCGAAGCTCTGCGGGAATCTCTCGCTCGCCCGCGTAGCCGAGAAGTCCAACTGGATGCGTGACGGGCTTCGGGTTCTTGCCTCGCTTGCGAAACGGAATCAGGTAATCGGCGGCCGCCACGTTGGTCAGAGTTGCGTCCTCGCAGATTTGACGATGAGCGAGAGCCTTGCTCATTGTGCGATTGCGGACGGCAAGCGGCTCCTTCCAGATACAGATTCGCGGCAGGTACTCGAATCCGAGCTTCTCGTGTAGGCGAATGATGTCGCCGGGGAAGTCGGAATACCCACAGATATTCGCCCCCTGCTTCGGGACGTCCATGCAATGCACGGCAGAGATTCTTCCGGGCATGAGAGCCCGTGCGACTTGCTCGGCGATGAATTCGTAGTGCTCAAAGAACTCCGAATACGTCCTCGCGTTCGATAAGTCTCGAACCGATGAAGAATAGTTGTAGAGGCAGCCACCGTTGACGGTCGCGAACGGCGGGGAGTAGATCGCCAGCCCGACCGACTCGCTCGGAATTGTTGGCAGGACTTCGCATGAGTCGCCGTTGTAGATGACGTACTCGTCAGTTAGCACTTGGTCGATGATAGCCACGACGGAATCCTTTCTGTCTCTGGGAAAAAGTCTTTTGAAACGAGATGCAAGCTGTCTTTCATGTGAGCGACGATGTCCGCGAACATCTTCTCGGCTTGGGCCTGTTTGCGTTTCAGGTTTGCGAGAATGTGCTGCTCGCCTTCCGAGAGGATGCGATGCACGGTCACGTCCTTGGTTTGCCCGAAGCGATAGCAGCGACGAACAAGCTGGTAGTACGACTCAAACGAGTGCGACGGGAATACGATGACGTTTCGGCAGTGCTGCCAGTTGAGTCCCCACGCTCCGATCTTCGGCTTGATAATGAGCCGCTTGATCTGGCCGCGACCGAACGCAACCAAAGCCTCTTCCTTGGCCTCGTCCTTCATTGACCCGGTCACTTGAACACAATCCGAGAGAAGGCTTTCGAGTTCGTTTCCTTCGTCGTTTAGCTCAACCCAAAGAACCGATGGCTCGTCAGTGGACATCGCGAGTTCAGCGGCTCGGTCACATCGCTCCTTGATTGTGTGCCGTCTCTCTGCTCTCTCTTCTCGCATGTCGCGGGCTGGCATCGCGAACAACTGACCGAGTTGCGGCTTCTCGGCGGAGACGACGTGATCGGTCTCGATAAGTTGCGGGAGCGAGAATCGCGAGTCATCGAATCCGAGGTCCGATGGCTTGCGAAGTGACCTTGCCCACGAACAGACCCACGACCAGAATGGTTGTTCGGCGTGACCACGGAATCGGTACTTCATTCCGTGTATTCCACTCCATCTCGCTCCACCGCTTTCAACTTGCTTGAAGAACGTCGTAATCATGTCGCGATAGCCGAGATATCCAAGCGCTTCGGACGACGTGCCAAGCTCCCAGAAGTCGTTCGGAGCGGCTGTTGCCGTGCAAAGCAGTCGATACGGCAGCGTTCTCGTGAACTCGACAACAGATGCTTTTCGTTCGGTCTTGAAGTCTTTGATTGCAGACGACTCATCGCCCACGAAGCCCGCGAACTTACTCGGATCATACTTGTGAAGCTGTTCGTAGTTCGTTACCCACACGCAAGCCTCATCGGTCATCACGCCGTCGCGGGTTCGCTTGGCGGTGATCCCGAACTTCTCAGCCTCTTGCAGAGTTTGCTGACCAACTGCAATCGGCGTCGCGATCATCACTGGCTTGTTTGTTTGCCGAACGGCATTCTCTGCCCATACCAACTGCATCGGAGTTTTTCCGAGTCCGCAGTCTGCGAGAATTGCTCCGCGACCTTTCTGGATAGCCCACTCGCAGAGAGAACGCTGAAAGTCGAACAAGAAATCCGGGAGCCAGACTGGATCGAAGCCGGAATTCTCGCCGATTTGCGATTTGCGGCGAATGAACTCTCGATAGTCTCTCACGGTGTTGCTGCTGTCGCTCATGGCTACTTCCCCGCTTCCTTCGTTCGATACATCACTGCCCCGAATCTCTTTCCTTCCGGCGTGTCGAGCAGTCCGGCAATCCAGACTGACCAGCCGGCCAAGCAAAACATTGCCATCGCTTCCGCGAGTTCGCCGTCTGTGTCGGCGGTAAATGCGAAGTGCTCCCAAGTTGTGAGGTAGTTCGCGTTCTGAGGGTCGAACGGATGGCCGGGAGTGTTTGTTGGTGGTTGATGGATCACGGCTTCACCGCCAATCTCTTCTCTTCCGGCAACGCGATCTCGTAGAGCTTCACATTCCGCCTGTTGTTGATCGGGTCGCGGCCACGAAGCTCAACAACTTCGATCTGCTTGAGAAACTTTTGGACGTTGCGAGGATGACAGCCGCACCGCTGCGAGATGACCTTCACGGGCAGTCGCGGGTTGCGGCGTATGAAGTCTGCGAATTCGAGAAGTCTCACGATGCTGTTCCCCGTGCGTTTAAGTCGTTGATATTGCTGTTCACGTCGCTGCCGTCGTTTGCCCGTCACCTTCAGTCGCCGGCTTCGGCGTGAATCGCGGCATGTGACAGTGCTTGAACTTTTTGCCGCTTCCGCACGGACAGCGATCATTCCTCTTGGCCGAGCGAATGAGCGTTGCTCGCTGTCGCGGGCTGAATGAAACCCACTCCTTGGCGGCATGGTCGTAGTCGTACCGGTTTTTGTTGCTACTGCTCACGGTCTCACCTCCATCGTCTGTGGATTCAGATATCCCACCGGCTTGCCGATTTCTTTTGCATGCTCAACTTCCGTCCACACACCTTCCGATAACTCCCACCCGTCGATCATCAGCACGATCAACTCGTCTGCGAGGTTGAGCATTTCAAGATTGAACTTCGCCCACGATCGAAAGTCGGTTCCGTGCTCGCTCGCGAACTGATGCGAATACACGATCGGCGAGAACACAACCTTTCCGGCTGACATCAACTTCGAGACAACATTCTTGGCGGCAAGGAACCTCGCTTGGCGAAGCTCCGGCCACGGATGCGAGTACGGTGACGCTAGGTAAATCACAGCAGGAACTCCGATCTAAGAAGGCCAGCGGAAACAGGCTCGCTGGCGGACGGCTTCTCTGCCGCCTCTTTGGCTTCCCGTTCTCTCCGCCGCCAGAACATTTCCAGCGTGCGAAAGCACTCGACTTCGGCCTGCCGCCGCGAGGCACACTCGATCCAATGCACTCGCGGGAATTCCATTCGCCAAGAGCGGACGCTTCCGATGACTGAGCGAAATTGCTTCGCGGCTCGTTCGGTGTAATCAGCATCCGACTCAGCCGCACGACGTGGTGGACCATCCATCCAGCGGCCCTCGCAAATCACGGCTGCGAACCCTGAATCTGCGATAACCTGCAACCTCGATAGCTCTCGCTCGAATCGCTCGCGGTCTCCGAGGATCGTGCCGTAAAGGTCCGGTAGCGACTTACGCTCGATAGCAACGAAGTCTGTGAGTCCGTCAATCGAATAGTCGCCCGTTGGAAGCCCTGCGATCTTCACCGGCACGATCAGCGGTCGATACTTTTGGTCCGAGCGTCCGCGAATCTCAGTGAACGACCACGGCGACTGCTCGCGTGTGTCGATGAGAATTGTCATCGGACACAAGAGAGGCTCTGGTGGCTTGATTACCGCGTCTCGCTTAGATGTTGTTGATGATGTCGCTGGCATTGATCTCGGCTCCGTCCGACGTCTTTGTCTCTGCGTTCGATCTCTCTTGCTCCGTCTCTGCTTCAATCAGCTCAAACTCTTGCCCGCGTCTCGCACAGCAAACTTCCACTTGACCACTCACCAGCGATCCGAGGCTCCAGCGATTCGCTGGCCGCGACTCGCTTCCGCCACCACCAACAACCGCGAGCGTCGATCCCTTGAAGATCGTTCCGCCGAACGTCGGGATGTCGCGGATGATGCGGGCGAGGATGCCCTGCGGGCGGCTTTTGGTTGTCATGGCTTACTTTCGCATCACGGCCACGATGTATGTCACGGCAACCGTTGCCGTCGCCCAGATAAAATGCACCGCGACCGCCGGCCCGAAGACTTTCGCAATCGCCGCCCATCGAGCGGCCGTCATCTTTGCTCTGAAGACGAGACTCTTGGACTCATGCCGCCGCTGATTGTTCCGTTCGTCGATCTTCGCTCGCTCAACGATCGACTCAGACTCGGCGGTCAGTTGCTTTGCCTTTGCGGTCGATAGCTCCGCGTTCGTTGCTAATGCGAGATTGGCTTCCGCTGCCTTGAGTTCGGCTTCAGCCTTTATCTTTTCGCGTTCTTCCCAGCCACTCATGCTGCCACCATCTCGCCTTTCATCTTCTCTCGTAGGAATGTCTTTCTCCCGCTCAGCACTTCTCGGCGACACTGCCGATGCAGCGTGTTCAGCCTTCCTATCGTGAGCAGTAAGTCCTGTGGACGGCTTAACGCAGTCGTCCACCATTCTCGACTTGCGATCCTCGCCGCCGCGTCGTCGATCAGCGTGACGACGATCTTGGCCTGTGATCCTTGGAACTTGTGGCATGTCACGGCGTAGGCCAGTTGCCACGGGAACGCGGACGAAGACGAGCCATCACCGCCGCTGCCACCACCAACTTCGCCGCCGCTCTTGCCAAAGACTTTCGTTGCGACGATCTTTCGCGACATCAGCAGTCGAACGCCGAGAAACTTTCCACAGTTCGACAGCCCGACGACCTCACCAAGTTCGCCATTCGCGACGAACTCTTCTTTGACGTCGATTGCTGAGTCTCCGCCGCCGCCGTCTTCGTCATCTTCGTCCGGCTCGTGATACTCCGGCCAGAACTCAGCGACTCCCATGAGCGAGTTCTTCACGCCCATGACCTTGTCACCGACTTTGAATTCGTTTCCGCTACGTTTCAGGATCGTCTCTCGCGGATTGACGAGAGACTGAATTCGATCATTCAACGTCTGGCGTGATAAATCACCCTTCTCGTTCAGCGCACAGATGACTTGGATGTCCCAAATTGGATCGAATCCGAACGAAGATGCGTCCGCCAGCAGTGCCGAGAGCCGAGCGAGCGAACTCACGGAACTTGTGCACTCAAAGTGCTTCCAGTTGTGTCCGCTCGCGACGTCAACTCTGTCGCTTGGTCGTGGTTGCCGCCCTTCGCGAATTGCCTTGAGAGCGAGAACGATATCACCCGCGTTACGCTGAATCTCAGTAAGCTCGCCAACGCCGACGATGCCACTGGCTTTCAAGTCTCGCAGCGGGCAACCAGCCCCGACTGGTGGTAGTTGGTGCGTGTCGCCGATCATCAGGACGTGAATACCCGGCGGGCACGCTCGCATGATCGACGCGAATAAGTCGCCGTCACACATCGACATCTCATCAAGAAACAAAAACCGATTCACCAGCGGATTGAATTCATTGCGATCAAATCCCCAGCCCGCTCCGTCGTGTCCGTTGCGACGAACTCCCAAGAGTCGATGGATCGTGGTTGCCTGAATCGAGTCGAGTCCGAGTCTCGCGAGGCTCGCGGTCATTCGTTGTGCAGCGAGTCCCGTGGGAGCCGCCGCTCGAATGCTTGATGGTCCGTAAAGCTCGGCGATGACGCGAGCAAGCGAACCAAACGAATGCGTTTTTCCTGTTCCCGGCTGACCGAGAAGCAGGCCGACTAGCGATGCGAGCGACTTCGATAGCTCGGATCGCTGGTGATCGGAGAGTCCGGGGAGCGAGAAGGCGTCGGGCCAAAGAGTCCGCGAGGTCATGCGTGTGCCTCCGCTTCCTCTTTCGTGATATAAAAATGAATCCCCCCGCCGCACTCAACTTGAAAGTCTTCGTTCCACGAATCGCACCGAACAATCTTCCCGGCCCGGTATTCAGTAGCCGCGTCGCGAATGCTGATCCCGAACTCAGCACCAACTACCTCGATAACTTTCGCGTACTCTGCGCGGCACTTGCGGCCAAATGCGTTTGAGCGACGAGACTTCGCTGGAATCTTGAGCTTTACGAGAACTCCATCTCGACACTTCTTCCAGCCAATGACGTCGCCTTCCGGTGGCACAACCCGCGTGCGAGCAATAGCAAGCGACGCACCTTTGGCGTACCGCAAGTCGGCGGACTGCAAGTTGGCGGACTGCAAGTCGGCGGACTGCAAGTTGGCGGACTGC
>Ga0208783_10000367_pt1 | contig 28131 bp, 32 predicted proteins | sample DEB19_08_DNA_2_FD_184529 | JGI IMG/M metagenome (GOLD analysis project Ga0208783, IMG submission 184529) | Aqueous microbial communities from the Delaware River and Bay under freshwater to marine salinity gradient to study organic matter... | ecosystem: Environmental > Aquatic > Marine >...
GTCCCGTCCCCCAGGCGTTCGTGAAGCTCTACGTCCAGCACTTCGCCGCACATAAGCGGTTCGTCCGGGCTCGGGCGCCATGGTTCAGCTAGCAGAACGTAGCCTTCGAGCCAGGCGTCAACCACCGTTCCGTCGTCCCGCTGCCATTCGGTTTCAAACCAAACGTTCATTTGTCGTCCTTCTTTCGTTTGCTACTGTAACACGTGGTTGGCACCTGTCAACGGGAAAAGGCCCGAAGCCGTCAGGCTAGCGGGCCAATAGGTGCGAAGGGGCCTCAATCGTAGCTGTAAAGCGTCAACGCGAACAACTCGCGCTCCAAGTCTTCGACTTCCTCCTGCGCGCGCCGCAATTGGCTTTTGGCGCGTCTTAGCCTGTCGGCTAGGGATAGGGCCTCTTCGGCCACCCTGGCGCGCTCCTGGGCCGCCTGAAGGGCCTTAACGGCATCCTCGGGGCTCATCGGCCACCTCGCACAAGGCGCCGCTGTCGCTTGCCACTGTGGCAACCGCAGGGGCATCGGAAGTCATTATGGTCAACCGTTCCGCAGTTGGAGCAGTCTGTATATGCCGGCTGCACCCAACGATAATTCGCGAGGCAGCCGGTAAGGTCCAGGTCGCACATAGAACCGCAGTCGCACAGCCTGGGCGAAACCTGCGTAGCGTCGATACGTCGAATAGCGGGGGCAAAGTCGGTCTTCATGTTGTCCTTCTTTCTTTTTTGGTGCGCCGCGCACCTCGTATTGACAGGTGTAACGCATCATCGATTGATGGGCAAGAAAAAAAACGACACCTGCAACATCACTTCAACAGGTCCACGACCTTCGCGTTTTCGACAAGTCGCCTAAGCGCCCCGCTCCCGTAGCGCTCGCCTATGGCGCGCGATGATATGCCGCTCGTCGCCAGCGTCGGGACCTGTCGGTCGTAACGCTGTCCGAGCAGGTGCATGACGACTGGCGTCGCGCCGGTTGCGGCGGCGTGACCGCCTGCGACGCCAATCTCGTCCACGACGAGGACGGGAGCGAATAGGCACCGATCGAAGAGCTCGTGGCGGTACTGCCGCTGCTCGTCAATCAGCGCCGCCTCGGTTGTCCAGACCACAGACGGCAGCCCGGCGATTTCTTCTCCCGCCTCAAGGTCGTCGCGCACTCGGCGAACAGCCTGCCGAATGCAGGCGACGATGCCGCTCGACTTGCCGCTGTACGCCTTTCCGCAGACCAACAGGCCCTGCGTTGGCCTGTAGCTCGACCCGTGTCGCTCCCACGGCGACCAGCCGCGCAGCTCGGCTACGAGCGACAGGTTGCAGCGGCGCACCCAGTCTTCGTTGTCCCACCTGGCGAACGGCCAATTGGGGAGCGCCTTGGCCAAACCTTGCCGCCATTCGTCCACGCGAATGCGCCGGTACTCGATCGCCCTACGCTTCGCCTCGTCATCGGTCGGTGCCTCGCCAGCAAGGCGCAATAGGAGCGCCTGGAAGTCATGCTCACCCTGGTCCATACAGCCTGTTCCTTTCCATCGCCTCTCGAACGAAGTCGTCCATCGTTTCGCCAGGACCGAGGCCCTGCACCATGTGCGGCACCTTGCCGTTGGGCCTCTTGCCAGCCATGGCGTCCACGAGCTTCCAACCGAGGACCTGACGCAACCGTCGCTCGTTCGCTCCGTCCTCGACCTCGAGGGAGGCTGCCGCGATGGCGTCATCGGCCTTCGACTCGGTTAGCTCCCAAGCCGAGGCGCCAAGTTTTCCGACCAGCGCCTCTGCCACTTGCATGGTCGGAAGGTGCGTAAACCGTTTCGCACCTGCGAGCTTCTCGGCCAGCATCGCGACTTTTGGATCTACCTCGATTGGTGCAGCCGCTTGCTCGCGCGCGCGCGCGTTCTGCTCTGCTCTCTTCTTATCTTTCTGATCTGATCTATTCTCCTCTTTTCTTGTCGTGACATTTTGTGACTGCGCGTGACCGTCTGTGACTTCGCGTGACTTCGTGTGACTTCGTGTGACACCGCGTGACGCCTCGTGACTGCGCTTTTTCCTTCGTGATTCTCGCTGCCTAGCAGCGTCGCTCGCCCTCGCCTCCTGCTGCGCAATGTGCTCTGGCAACACGAGCTGACCGTCACGATGCACGATGTATCCGGCGTCGAGCAGCTCGTCGCACACGGGAGCGATGTCGTCCCACGTTGCGCGCACGAGCGCGGCAACGCTGCGCGTGCCGGACGGACCAAGGTCAATGCACCCGGTCCGGTCTGCGGCTCGCTGAAGGAGCACGTACAGGCCGCGAGCCTGCCACGTCATCGATACCCATGACGCCGAGTCCGCTAGGTAGACTTTAATCCACCGCTCCTCGGACCAGTCACGAGGCATGCGCGACCGCCCTTCGCTTGGCCTCAATGCCGACGATGGCCCTTACCCAAGACGGAGGCGCCTCTGCGCCAATTGCCTCTGCGGCCTTTCGTATGCGCTCGTAGGAGCCATGGTGCACCGGGAGTCCCGCGTAGACGCGAGCCAGCGTTCGCGGGTTGCAGTCAGCCATGGCTAGGATTTGTTTCCGATGATGTGGCATCAACATGCGATCATCGTACACGCATCCGATGCAATGTCAACTAGTCAACGCCAGCCAGCGGCAGTCCGACAAGCACGCGTACGCCTGGCTTGCCGCGCTCCTGACCGTAGATCCAGTCCCAGCTCGCATGCCCGTCGTCCACGCCGCGCCAGTCCGCAACACCGTCTCGGACGGCCTTAAGAGCGCCGCGCAGGTTGTCGTCGTCCAGCTTGCGAGGTCCGGTTCGGACGAGAAGCACGCGGACCATGGGTGCCTCGCGGTACGAAGCCACGTCGAGGCGCTGGCACCGCAGGGCCAACAGGACGGCGCTCCGCTGCGCTTTGACGCGGCGCGCTCGAGCTGCCCAGTGCTCGCGCCGGTTCAACTCGGACACGGTGCGAATGGGCAGCCACAGGTCAACTAGCGTGGACATGGCACCGCCATTCGACACGCTTGCGGTCCACTAGCTTCGCTCCAATTACCGCGCCCCGCTCGCAGTGCGAGCACGAATGAGCCTTCACGCCTCCGCCACCGCCGACCATGTAGCCGATGACGTCACACATGCGGCAGCGGTACAGCCTGTCTGCGTGCAACTCGAAATGGATCCAGTCGTGCTCAATTTGCTCGTCGCCGCAAAGCTTGCGCGTCGGCGCTTTTGGGGCCGCTTGCCCGGCCTGGAGCTCAAGATTTCTTTTTCGCGCTCGAGCCATGATTGCCGCAGCATTTGAGCTCGGCCCACAGGCGACGCCGAGGCTTAGACCGCGCTCATCGCGCACGTCCACCCAGGTAGCGCCTCCGTCAACCATTGCCCGCGCAAGCTTCAGCGCGGCGAACAGGTCCGCCCGCTTTCCAACTTGGCCACCTGGCCCATGCAACGTGTAGCTCATGCGCCCTCCCGCTTGCGCCATGGCTCAACGCGCCCGAGCTCGGCCTCGAGCGCAGCCTCCTCGCGAGACAGCCACGACGACGCCGCGACCGCGCCGCTTGTCCACCGCTCAATGGCGACCCGCCACGCCGCAGACGGAGCGCGACGTTTGGACAGCCACAGCGACACCGACGACGGCGACACCAGCAAAACGCGCGCGGCCTCAAGCTGCGAAACGCCATTGGCTCGCAGCCACGCGGAAAAAACCTTGCTCCCGTGCATTGCCGCACGATAGCGCGTGACAGTCGTTGACGCAATAGTTGACACGCGCAACGCGCGTTGCTACTGTCACCGAACCATGACCATTATGACCGACCACGCTGTCGTTTCTGGCCGCAACCTGTACCCGTCGCAACCTGTGATCATCCGATCCGTGCGTCGCGACACACCAGCGGCGTGGGTTTGGCGCGAGCTTGTGTCGCCGTTGTTGTGCGCCGCGCTTCTCGTCGTCCTCGCTGTCGCGCTGGTGCTCTGATGGACGCCTGGGAGCTCATTGACGGCAACGTGCCGCGCACCTGGGAGTTTTTCGACCAGCTTGGCCGCTGGTATGGTCGCGCTCTCGCCTGCGACGTTGAGTCGGCGTTGGCCGAAGCTCGCGATTGGCTCTGCCATGACGCCGCGTACACGTTGCGTCCCGACTACACCACCACCATTGCCGTGTACTGCCCGTCTACTGACGAGCGTGCGCGTTTCACCACTACCATTACTAAGGACACACAATGACCACTCAAAACCCCAACACCTGTCTCGTCGTAGACTTTTCTGCTGTTTTTTGGCGCAACTGGCACGCCAGTGCTGACGAGGCGTTGTCGTTTGCTGTTCAACGCACCGTAGACAGCATTGCTGCACACTCGCGAGAGTACAAGTACACAGTCGTATGCTTTGACTCGCCCAACTGTTGGCGACGTGACCTGTGGAGCGAATACAAGGCCACTCGTCCTGCAAAAGACGAGGCTGCGCTTGAGCAAATGCGGCAGGCGCAGGCCAAGCTCTCGTCGCTCTACCCGACGCTTGCCGCTCCGCGGTGCGAGGCCGACGACGTGATCGCGCATGTGGTCGGCCAGCTCTCGCATGCGCTGGAGCTGACGCTGCTTTCCGCCGACAAGGACTTGCTCCAGTTGCTGCGGAAGAACGTCTCGCTTTGGCACATTGGCCAGGGCAAGCGCATCGCTGCCGATGACGTTCCTGGCATCCTTGGCGTTCATGCCGCCGACGCCCACGAATGGCTCGCGCTGGTCGGTGACAAGTCCGACAACGTGCTCGGCGTGGATGGCGTAGGCCCCAAGCGCGCCGCCGAGCTGCTTGTCAAGTATGGCAGCATCCCTGGCATCTACGCCGCCCTTAAAGAGCGTCCAGACGAGTTCACGCCAAAGCAACGCGCCGCGCTTCTTGACGCTGAAACGCGCCAGGATTGCCCCATTCACGTTGCGTCGCGACTTGTATTTCTTGAGGACGAAACCGAGTCCGAAGTTGTGCGCGACATGCACGACTGCGGTTCTCCTGTGACCGACGTCTTGCAACACCTGAAACACTGGAAACCAAAGGACACCAACGAAACCATGAGCAACACCATTGACGCTGACTTTGACGAAGCGCCCGCACCTGAGCCGATGCCGACGCCTGCGCCTAGTGCGCCCGCTGCGCCACTGCGTGCTCTTGCGGAGCCCTCTACGACTCGCGCGCTTGCGCCGGTCGAATGGTCGCGAGCCCTTGAGCCCATCGACAGCAAGGGAGCCTACGGGCTTGCCAAGGTTGTCGTTGGGTCGCGCATGTTCTCGAGCTACGGCACGCCCGAGCAGGCCATGCTCGTCATCATGGCCGGTCGCGAATTTGGCCTCGGCGCGATGGCCAGCCTACGCTCGTTTCACGTTGTCGAAGGCAAGCCAACCATGTCAGCGCAGGCAATGATGGCTCGGTGCCTGGAGCACCCGTCGTGCAAGCTGTTCCGCGTCGTGCGTCAGAAGTGCAGCAACGAGCTTGCTGTGGTCGAGGTGCAGCGCCACGGATGGCCAGACGCCGAGGTCTACACTTGGTCGCTTGAGGACGCGAAGCGCGCTGGTCTCGCTGGTCGTCCCAACTGGAGCAAGTACCCACGAGAAATGCTGATCAACCGCTGCATTGCCGAAGCTGCGCGGTTTGTGTTCCCAGAAGTCATGGCTGGCGTGTATTCGCCTGAGGAATTTGGAGGTGTGTCGTGAGCGAAGATGATCTTGAGTCGTGTTACGACGAGGACTTGCTTGACGACTACAAGCCAAAACCCGTCTCGGAGGACGACTGGCTTTACGAGTCGCAGCGCTTGAACAAAAACCTTCACGACTTGCGACACGAAATCCTGCAACACGCGGAAGTGATTGCAGGTGTTCGCAACCAGCTTGCCGACGTGAATGCGTGCCTATGCGAGCTAACAAATATTGTCGCGTCGATACGAGACGCGATGGTCAAAGGAACGGTCGCAACATGAATGGCGCACGCCGCATGGATTGAGAGAAAGTACGAACAATGAACAAAGTCATCATCATGGGTCGTCTCGGTGCCGACCCGCAATTGAACAACACCAAGAGCGGCGCTGCGGTCGTAAAGATCCGAGTCGCGTCTAACGAGCGCACAAAGAAAGGCGACCAGTGGGTTGACCATACCGAGTGGCACGCCGTCGTCATTTGGGGCAAGCGCGGCGAGGCGCTGTCGCGCATCCTTCGCAAGGGGTCGCAGGTGCTCGTGGAGGGAAGGCTTCGAACGTCGAGCTGGGAGAAGGACGGAGACAAGCGTTACCGCACCGAGATCCACGCCGATGACGTAACCATTCTGGCCGAGTCAAAGCGCGAAGGCGCGCAGACCAACATGGCACCGCAGCCAGCGTCCTCGATGGACTACGAGGCCGACGAGCTGCCGTTCTGAGCTTTGGGAGCCCCGGTAAAGCCACACGCGCCGGGGCTCTCTTTTGCCACAAAGTTGCCAACCAGAATGGCCGCGAATACCGTCAACACCATGGACACCATCACAAACACGATTCACGACATTGCGTTCGAGCTTGTACACGGCGAGGACTCGCAGCTTATGCGCTGGGACGCCGAGGCGCTGCTCGCTGGCGCAGGCATTGTTCCAACGGCGCTGCGTCGAGCAGAGCTAGACCAAGCCGTCGCCATCTACTTGGCCGACCTGCACCAAGGCTGGACGACGGACCTGCTCAAGTGACGTGCCCCCCAGACATGGTAGAGGCCACGCCTACGGCCTGTATTGAAGTGCTGCAGTACCCTGGCTCCGCTGACATGCCTCCGCTGCTTGGCATGTCGGCGCTGCCTGAGTCGCACATTCGCGTGACTGGCCGCTGGGACCTTGACGGATTATGCCGAGCGCGAGGACGGCGCGCATGCACTGCCACCGAATGGAAGCGCGCATGTATCGGCACGCCTCGCCAGTCGTGCCTGCCGCTGCTCAAGTACCGAGCCCCGCGCTGGGGTAAGGTACGAGACCGAAACGCGCTGGAGCTTGTGCGCCTAAACCAGTACCCAGACCCAGACGAGTACCCAGGATGCGTTAGCCTTGTGGGCGCGCGAATGATGGGCGCTACGCAAGAATGGGTGCGCGTCGGAAACGGCTGGGCGCTCACTGCTGGGTACTGGTCTCGCGAAGCATCGTGCGGCGATCTCGTGCGCTCGCATGCTCCCAGGTGGCACGACTACCAGACCTCGGGCCGTTGTTGCCTAGACCGTGAGGACGCAATTGATTTGCTCTTGTAAGTCCTGCGCCGGTCGGCGCATTCACCCGCTCACCCTAGGTGACGCGATCGTCATCACCATCGTTGCCATCATCTTTCTGTGGAGTTGCTATGTCCCCTGACACGCTGTTTGCCGCATTGCTCACGTTGGCGCTTGTTGAAACGCCAAACCTTAAGCCCGAGACCCACTCCAAGTACCTCGCGGGCATGCGAGCCATGACAGAGCTGTACGTCGCGGTCGGTTCCGCTGGTGAGCTTGTCTCACCCGATGTTGACCCGCTCATTCTTGCCGCCATAGGCTACGAGGAGTCGCGCCACCGCCCCGCGTCGAAGGATGGCGATTGCCGCTACGACGCCTCGGCTAAGGAAGTGCGATGCTGGTCGGTCGGACCCATGCAGCTCTCGCGTGCGACCAGCAAGTGGTGGCACAACGTCGAGCCAGAATCTCCGATCACTATGGCCGACTTGCGCCACCCGGAGACCAACGTGCGCGTGGCCTACCGCATGCTCCGTTACTGGCGGGACATGTGCGGCGGCAAGGTCGCCAACTGGCTAGGCTCGTGGAGCGCCGGCAAGTGCTTCAAGTCGCCCATCGGCCTCGGCAAGCGCCGAGCGTGGCTAGCAGGAGCTATTGGCCATCGCGTCAACGTCGAGCATGTCGAGCTCGAGTGGCGCAAGGCGAATGGCCGCAAGCACGAGATGGCGCGCATCCGTGCCCTAACCAAGCCGGACTAGGCGAAGGAACTCGTCCCAGGGCCAGCGCTGGTCGCCAGCGCACCCTGGGTCAATGTGCGTCGATTTCTTCCACGCCTCGGTCACGGCAGCGTGCGTTGTGATGCCACGCTTGCCTGCAAGAAGGTCTTTGGCGTTCAAGCGACGCACAGGAATGTCCCATCGGTCGCAAATGCCACGCACAAGCGTAGCGGCACGACGCATGACTGGCGCTCCAGCGTCGTCGTGCTTGCCATCTGCCAGCCAGTCGGTCTTGTGCGCGCGGCCAACCATCTCGATCTGAATCCCGTGATGGTTCGCTCCGGGGGCAGCCCACGCAACTGCGGCCTCGGGAACGCATGACAACACCTCGTCTGGCCCAACGACGTAATGAGCCGACGCTTGTGGAGCTGACGAGCCAGCAAACCACTGCGCCACGCTTCGCGCCGTCCCTGGCCGAATGGGGTTTTCGGTCGAGTGCAGAACCACGAGGTCAACGCTTGTGCGCGTCGTGCGCGTGTAGTTGCGAGCTTCAATGAGCTCGACCTTGGCGCTTGGCAGGGCCGCGTTTTGCTTTTCGGCCAGCGCCTTGGTCGCTGCCTCGGTCTTGGCACCGTGAATGCCGTCCACGGTTCCGACGTCGTAGCCTTGCGACACAAGGTGCCGCTGCCACGCCTTCACAGCTTCGCCCTTGTCTCCGAGCTTCGTTGGCTTAAGCGGCTGCGAGCTTTTGAGAACAACGTGGAACGTCGTCCCGTAGTCGGTGTGCGTTCCGCCTCCGCTGGCGTGCGCCCTTGATGGCGACTGAATGACGGAGCCGTTCGCAAGCCACCACCCGTAAATGACGCCATCGGCAGCCCAATGCTTTCCAGCATTGCTGACGGGCTCGTTCACCCATCCGACGTCGCTCAAACGGTCGAACACCTCGGCGTCATGCTGCTCGCACCAGCTACGAGAGGCCATGTTGAGCGTTCGGTAACGCTGGATCGCTTTTTCGTCGCCAAGCTGCACACCGTCACCGAGCAGCATGTCTCGTGTCGGCAGCGTATACGGCGCAATGTACTTGGCCGCTCGGTGAAGCTCGTCGTACTCGGCCACGGTCGGCAGCCGGTAGCCTTTGGTCTCGGACCATGCTGCGGCAGGCGTAGGACCAAGGCGAGCGAATAGGCCGCGCACGTCGCCGTCCATGACGGGCATCCGCGTAATACGAGCGCCGCTTGGCAGGTCTACCCAGCCCGCCGGATGAATGGTCAGGCCGCCAGCTCGCGAAACGTAGACGCTACGGCTCACAGTGCCTCGGACACGGCCTCGGGCGACGGCAACGACAGCGGCTCGGGCATGGGAGCGTCCGTCTCGCTTCCACCAACCGCCGAGCGCGCCTCAAGGACTCCGCTAGCGTCGAGGAGCTGCCGCAGCGCCGCATACGCCTCCACGGCCTCCTGGCGGGCCTTGGCGAGCTTTGCGCTGTCCTCGGCCACCAGCGCCGCCTGGACGCCAGCAACGGCCACCCTGGCGCGTTTAATGGCCAAAGCGGTGGCGCGCTCGTTCTCCAGGCTTGGGTGCCGCTGATGGTAGACGCGAGCGCCAGCGTCGGCGGCGTCAATGACAGCGCCAAGCCACGTCGCAGCCTGAGCCACCTTGGCAAGAGGAAGGCAGCTCAGGCAAAGCCACGCCAGCGCGACGAGCGGTGCGAGTCTCACGACTTCTTCGCGCTCATAAGGGCCGCAGCGCCAGCCAAGATAGCCAAGGCCGCGCTCGCTGGCGGCACGGTATTCCCGCTTCCGCCATTGCCCTTCTTGGCCTTGTTGGAGACATGCGCGCCGACAAGAGGACCGACAATGAGCAGCCACGCCTCGGGCGACACAATCTTCAGTCCAGTCAACACCGAGACGCAAAGCACAATGCCCAAATCCAGCGACACTTCTTGCCAAGTCTTCATGGCTCTATTTTACCACCTTGCGTGTCGAATGTTCACTGAGTGGCTCAGGTAATTTGCCCAGCTCCAAGGCGCGTTTCAAGCAGCTCATAGGCCGCTTGCTTCACGCCAGCGTACAGCGCTCCATCCGGGTCCACCGCAGCATACTCGGCGGCGTTAAATGCCTCAGACGAGCCCTTGGCAGCAACGACATTTCCGTCCTGCTCTGGTCCAGCCTTGTACGCAACGATGACGTTTAGCTCTGGCTCAAGCCGGATGATGATTGACTCAATCTTTGCTGCGTCGAGAACAATTGACTCGGGGTTGTCAAAAACGAGAGGCATGGTCGAACCTTTCAGGTGTTACCGGAGACAGTTTGATAACGGACCGTACATGTCCAGTTAATGGTGACGCCAACCGCACCTTGTACTTGAACGGTAAAGGTATTGCTTGACACGTTGATGGTCGCTTGAGTCAGAGCAACTCCGCCGCCCCATGCCGCTGGCATGTTTGTCAAATCATCTTGAACAGTCCCAACGAGGGTTGCGCCTCCACCAGCTTGCCTAGTGATGAGCGCTCGACGAACGGCGGCTCCACGGTTCACGCCGCCAGTATCTCTGCCAACGATCGACACCTCAACCAGCGTGCCGCTGTTGTCAGCAATGGTTGGAGACGTGAACAGCGTCGTCGTTGTTCCGTTGGTTGTTTGAATTGCTCCGGTCCTAATGACGGATTCAGAACCAGAAAACAGCGAATGCGTCTTGGTCGTTTGAACAGCGCCAACCAAGTTGCTCCAACGGTTTGTCAGCGTTCCGCAGGCGTAGGTGTTGTCCGTTCCGCTGTAGATGTTGAGGTAGTGCTCGATGTTGACTACGCCAGCGTTGCCAATGGTTACCCACGTCGTGCCGCTAGACTGGTAGGTGTTGATACCAGTCGCGCCATACGTCGTATCGTTCGCCAGCTTGATGGTTGGGAACGACGTTCCGCCGCCACCAGTAAAGCCAGTCGTCGTAGTGGAACCAAGTTTGCTTTCATGCGTCGTCATGCTGGCAACTCCGATGTGTAAACCCAAACATCAACAGAACCAGCCGTGGCTGCGTTGAGATTCGCTCCGGTAGAGCGCGCCCACAAAAACACAACAGCAGGAATTGTAAAGTGTTCGTTCCAGCACCCAAGAGACAAGAGCGCCGTGCTTCCACCTGGGGCGCCGAACACATTGAACGGAGATGCATACTTGCCTTCGGTCGTTCCAACGGAAAGCGTGTAGCCAGTCAAACCGCCCCCGGTAAAGCTTGCAGAATGCTTGATGCAAACAGCGTGGACGATGCCACGAGGAGGAAGCGTAAACAGCGTTACGCTGTTATTTGTCGCAGCCGCCGATAGCGCGGAATAGCTTACGGTGTACTTAGTCCACACGGGTTCACCAATGAAAAGGTTGTGGGGTGGCGAAACTAGGTCGATGGAAATCGAGATCATGTTCGCCGCCTAGTCTCACCAGTACACGCACACGTTGGTGGCAGTGGTACCAGCGGCAACGATGGCTCGCGCCTGAATTTCCAGGCTGCTACCGCCAACGATGGTGAGCGTTTGGTTCGTTCCATCGCCTCGCGTCACGACAAGCGTTGCGACGTTTCCAATCGACGGGCCATTGCAGCTAATCCGGCGACACATGCGGTTCTGACCCTTTGGGTCGAGCGCCATGATGTTGAGGTCTCCAACAATCGCAGCATTGTGGATGTAGTCAGGCGAGGAGTAAAGATAGGGCGTCGCGCTCATACGGCCTCCGAGGTTAGCTCAGTGTCCTCCGCACCGCTACGGTATGCAGCGGCAAAATCTGGGGCCTTCTGCGGCTTGCCTGCCCCCATCGGCTGCGCCTGCCCCATGCGCTCATCCGCAGGCGTCGCTCCGTACTGGGCTTGCACGGCCTGCATCACCTCGGGCGTCATTGTCGGGTCAGTCGGAATGCCGAGTAGAATGCCAAGCTCAATGCGCTTGGAGTACTTTGGTAGCTTGCCCTTCGATTCCATCTCGGTGAGGCCGTCGAGCACGTTTTGCTGAATGGCCGCAAAGGTCTCTGGGTACACCGAGCGAACGGCATCAACGGCCTCCGGCGTGAGCTTGCCGTTGGCGATGTTGTCGAGCAGGCTCGTCGGCTTCTCGATGGCGTCAAGTCGGTTGAGCCATTCTTTCATCTGCTGGCGAGACGGCGGAAGCTCACGAGCGAACGGAGTTGCAGGCTTCAAGCCCTTCGGCATGTTTGCGTTCAGGTACTCGAGCTGCCTTGCTGCGGTCGCAACTGCGGCTTGCTTGACAGTTGGAGCGGCATCGCCGACCCACGCAAGCTGCTTGTCGAGCTCCGACGTTACCGCTGGGAGCTGCGCTGAAAGCTCTTTGACTCGGCGGCTTCGCTCGTCGTACCGCTGCCACGACGCGCCAGCCATTGGGAGCCTGCCGTACAGCGAGCGCGCCCCGCTTGAGACAGCGCTCGCTACCTTGCGCGCTCTGCCAGGGACCTTCGGTGCTTCGCTGCCGATGACGCCAGCGGCTTCGGCCAGCGAAGCGTTGATCTTCGACGCGCCTTCTTTCTGAACCGCCGCAGTTGCCCTGACCGGCTCGACGCCCACGTCAATGGCGTCGGCTTCAATGGCTGCAAGCCCGCGCTTGCTTCCAGCTTCGACGGCATCTTGCGCGCCATTCTTCACCGTTCGCGCGGCAGCCTGAGCGCGAAGAATGCGCGTTGGGTCGGTAAGTTTGAGCGCTATCCCTCGCAGGTTTTCTGGAAGGTATTGTGCGACCTCAGACACGCCGCCTAGGCCGGATGAAATCTTGTAAAGATCTTTGTCCTTTGCTCGCTCAACCATTCTTTCAAAGTTGTTAAGAATGGTCTCGGAGCGCTTGATTTCAACCTGAATCAAACGAAGCTGTTCTGGTGGAAATTCGCCCGATTGCTCAGCAACTTTGAGCGATTGAATGTGCGACGTGATGTAGTTGCGAAACGAGTTGCCCTGTGGACTTTTGTCGTTTGCCGCAAAGTCCTGCGTGATCCTATCAACCTTCTTTGGATCAACGACTTGGAACTCTTTGTATGGATCAACAGGGTTTTTTCGACGCGGAGTAGGGTCAAAGTTGTCTTTGACGTATGCTTCCCTGTTGCCTAATTCTGTATGCAATGCAGCGTTGCGCCGCCTTTGATACGTAGCAAACTTGTTGCCCCATACGTCTGCAAGCTCAAGAGCTGGCCTGATCTCTTCTTCAAGCTTGCTGAACTCATCGAGAGTCGCTGCCGCCAGTGGATCGCTAGACTTGGACTTATAGAATTTGACTAGTCGCTGAGTTTCTCGCTTCAAATCAACATCCAGCGCGCGAGCAAGCTTGATGGACTCGTCGGGTTCGCCGATGGCCTTGTACGCCCTGTCCTCTGCGTTCTTGAGCGCCTTCTTGTAGCTGGCAAACTTCGCAACCGCGAACTCTTGTCCTCCCTCTGCGCGCGCTGCCTTGTTTGCGGCCTCTATTGAATCAACCGTGCGTCGAGCCTTGCCGATAAGCTCCAGCGTTAACTCTCGCTGAGCTTCAACCTTTTCACGATCTACAAGGCGAGCAAACAGCTCCTCGCGCATCGGCGCTTCCTTTTGGAACTGCGCCAGCACTTCGCTCGCTTCATGCGAGTCGTTCATCAACTGCACTTGCGATTTGTTAAGCAACCGATCTTCGGCGATGTCCTTTGCGTTCTTTGCCAACACTTCGTCAATGTTTTTCGCAAAGTCTCCTACAGCCTCCGACTCCGCTCGAGCCGCATCCAAAAGACTGTCCGTTGCAACCACCTGGGCTTCTCGAGTTGCTCCTTGCTCAAACGATGATGACGCGGGCTTGCCAAGCAAAATCTCAGTGTATTCGTCATTCGCTCTAACAAATTCGTCGGCGGATGCGCTCGTGCGAGCCGCTCTCTTGAGTGCCTCTACCTGCTCCGGCTTTGCGCCACGAAGCTTGGCCCCGATGCCGACCATTTTCTGGCTCATCGTTTCGCCATTTGAGGCTTCGGAGTACAGCGAGCGCGTCTTGTTTGCGCCCACCCGCAGCGACTCTCCGAGCAGCCCGAATCCAAGGCCGAGACCAGCGCCAACACCGCCGTTGATGGCCGTCGTCGTGGCAAGTCGCGCCAGGTTCTCGCCAGCGAGAAGCTCTTTGCCTTCAAGCGTCATGCGCTCGACCTCGAGCGCGCCTCCTTGCAGGGCGTTTTCAAAGCCAGCCGCCGCAGCACCGCTGATCAGCCTTGCCGCTCCACCAGTGGCCCCTAGCGCCTCTGCCGTGGCATTACCGGCGGCGACAGCGGCTCGAGGCACCGCCGACACCGCGCGGCCAATAGCGCCAAGGCGAGACCCTGTAGCAGCCGCTTCGGCAGCCGCCGCAAGCTCCGCTGCGGTAGCCGCCTCGGCTGCGCCCGCTGCCGCCTGAGCGCCACGGCTGGCGGCCTGGAGCTCGGCACCGACGCCAAGGGTCGCGAGCGCGACACCAAGGCTCGTGCCGATTTCGGCAGCCTGCACGGCACCCGGTCGCGCCCTTTGGATGTTTCTGACGGTCTCGCCAAAGTCCGGCGAAAGCTTTTCCGCGCCGGCAAGCGCAAGCGGTCCGAGGACAGGAATGCCGCGAACCGCGCCAAGCGCAACGCCAGACGCTACGCCGTATTCTTTCTCAAGGCTGCGTTGCTCAAGCTGTTCGGGCGTTGCAACGCGGTAGCCCTGGCGAATAGCGTCTTGTAGCTGTTCCTCTGGGACGCTGTTTAGCTCACCAAGGGAGTTGAATACTTTAACGCGCGCCACGCTTATTCCTCTTTGCGAACGTCAAGGGGAGCTGGCGGCTTCTGTCCATCAACGGGTACTGCGTTAATTGAGCTGCGCCACGCTTCTACATTTTTCCAGGCTTGGTCAACGAGATTGTCCAGCACAGCCTTTTCTCCAGTATCCACCGTCCTGGCTGGCGTTGTGATCATCTTTTCGGCTCGCTGTTCGTCTTGCTCGGTGGTTCTTCCACCCGCCTGAGACTTTGCCAATTGCGATGCCGCTTCTTTCTTCAGGTTCTCAAGAACCAAGGATTTTTCTCGGACGCCGAGGTCTTTGCTATCGACCACGGCATACATTTTACCAATGGTTTGGGCAAAGTTGGTGGCGGCTGCCTGTCTTTCGCGCAGCTCTTTGGCGCTTGCTTCGTCCGGGGCAAGGAATTGCTGGCTTGAATCTGGGCCAAGCATGACCGTCCGCGCAGCCATTCTGCGTTCGCCGGTCGCTTCAGCCTGAGCCTTTGCGGTCTCGGCCTCAGTCTTTGCGATGCCTGCCTTCTTGGCCTCAAACTCAAGAATGCGCTCGCGCATTTTCATTTCGCGTTCAGGAGCACCGGCAGCGTAAGCGGCAGCGCGTGCTGCACGCTGTTGCTCCTCGGCTCGCCTGGCCATCTCGGCTTCGACGTACGCTTGCTTGACGCCTAGGTTCAGCTCCTGAGCTTGCTGGTCGTAGCCAGCCGCAATCTTTTCGGCCGCGAATCCGATTTCCTTCGTCTTCGCCTCGGCTCCAAAGCGCCGCGCTTGTGCTGCAACTTGCTGTTGCAGCGTGGCTCGCACCCAGTCCTCGGCTTGCTTCTCGTCGGCGAACCGCTCTCGCGCCATGGCCAGCAAGTTGCGCCGCTCACCAATCGCCGCTCGCTTGCTGGCGAGGTTGGCCTTCTGCGCCTGAATGTCTCGCTCGATGGCCGAGTTGATGATTTGCAGCGCGGTGTTCGGAATGCGACCGCCTGAGTAACCCTGAACGAACCCGCCGAGCCCGATGGCGATGGCTGACAGAATCTTTTGGAATGTGTTCTGGTTCTGGTAGTAGGCGTCAGGGTTGATCTTCGTGTCGGCGACTTCCTTGTTCAGCTTCGCGATGTCCGACTCGGCCTGCTCGGAAGCCTGGCGAAAACGAAGCATGCGCTCGCGCTGCGCCTGAATGTCCTGCGCCGCCTGCTGTTCCAGGGCCAGGTTCGTCTGACCAATGCGCTGCTCGGCCTCTTGCTGGGCCTCAAGCCGCCGCCTCTCGATGTCGGAGGTGACCTGAGCCATGCCCATCTTCGCCTTTGCCGCTTCGCCAACGAATGCGAGGTCGGGCCTGCGGCGAGCGAAGTCCTCCTGCTGCTTACGAACCGCAGCCGCCTCGGTAGCCGAGATGCCAGGCAATGGCGCAAGCGGTTGGGGCATGGCCATCGGTTCGCCGCCAATCGCCTGCGTCGTCGCTCGGCTTGCTTCGGCCAGTCCGCGCTTTAGGTCGTATGTCCTCTGCCGCTCCTGTTCAGACGCGAAGCCCTCGGCCTGGAGCGCGCTAGCCCTTGCGGCCTCCTGCTCTGCGAGTCGCTGGTCAACGTCAAGGCCCATGAAACCAACGGCGTCTGGGGCAAAGCCTGGAGGAATGGCGGCACCCTCACGCGCCCGAGCTGCGGCAAGCGCCCTTGCCGGAATGGATGCCGGAGCAGGGGGCAGAGCTGGCGGCGGCACGGCTGCCGCAGGAGCTGGCAACGCAAGCGGGGCGACCGATTGCATCGGCGGATTCGGGTCAACCGACATTGCGCCGCCGTAATACGCAAGCTCCTCGGGCGTCATGCCTTGCTGCTCGTCCACGTCACTTCCCCTTCTTCTCGAGCTTCTCAAGGCGCTCGGTCAGGCGACCAATGAGCGGGAGTGCCGCGTACCCGGCTCGCGCCCCGTCAACCGCGAGACCGTCCCCGGTCTCGATGACAGCAGGTCGCAGCTCCGGCGAGCGCGCCATGTCCTGAGCCATCACGCCGAGCTGGCGTCCTTCGCCGTACGCCTTGGCGCCAGGGCGATACTCATAGGTCACGGGACTCGGCGCGAAAGCTGGAGTCATGTATTGCTCGGGCGAACCCTTAAGCCTTGGACTTACCGGAACCCTAATAACGCTCTCATCGGGCATTCCAAGCGGCCTTGTGTTGAGCAAAGTCGTGGTGTCCGGCCTTTGAATGTTTGACTCTCGACCGGCTTGGCTTGGCACTCGCCTCACGGGCGATGGCTGAACCGCGCCTGGCGAAGCGTAGCCAGAATCTCCGGCTCGGTAGATGGTGTCATTCGGTGCGCCTCCAATTTCTTGAGTGGTTCTCGCACCGAGCATGTTCAGCGCATCGATGAGCTGACGCGCCTTGTCTTCCTTGGCTGTCTCTCGCGATGACGATCCAAGCTTTCGAGTCGTGACCGCGCCAAGCTCCTCAAGTCCAGCCGTCAGGTCGCGTGCGCGCTGGTCGTCGGCTGCGGTTGCGGTCCGCACGGGTTGTGCACGCTCAGGCATGCCGAGCTGTTGCATGACGCGAGCGTCGGTCTGTCCAAGCGCCTCGAGAAGCTGCGCCGAGCGTCGGTCTGCTTCGCGGCGTCGCAACAGCGCCTCGGCATCGTCGCCACCCATGGCGGCAGCAATCTCGCGATCTCGCTCGGTCATCGGAGGCGATTCCGATCCAATGATCATCTCTGGAACGCGAATGACTGAGGGGTTGCTGTTCTGCGGCATGAGTCGTCCTTCGGGAAAGAATACGCGCGGCGAGCCAGCGCTGCCGCTTCGTCCATCTTCGTTCGTTGCTGCAGCCAGCGGATCGCCGCCGACCTTGATCGTTTGCATTAGCGCTTTAAGTCGCCGGTCAGCTTCGCTGCCGCCGTCGCGGACGTTTTCCTTGTCGCGCTCGTCGCTTTTCATTGCACCAGCCGCAACCGAAATGCCACCAGTGGCAATGCCGGTGAGGATTTTTGCAGTCTCCTCCTCGTCGGCGGCTTGCATGGCCTTAGCCTGAGCTTGCTCGAATGCCTGCCGGTTGAGCAGGTCTTGGAAGCGTTGTGTCGCGAGGTCTTGTTGCTGAAAGCCAGCCTGCGTGTACTGCTGCGCCAGACCAAGTGCAGCCGCGCGCCTGGCCGCCTCGTCTTGCGCCCGCAGCACGGCTGCTTGTCCTCGGCCCATGCCCTCAAGCTCTGCGCCAGCTTGACCGGCAGCTCGAGCGGCCATGGGATTAAACCCGCGCCGACCTGCCTGCGCCATGCCGAGCTGCTGTTGCTGCGCGATGCCCTGCCACATTTGGCCCTCGGCACCGCTTGTCGCTTTCAGGCCGCCAAGATCCATCTGCGGCTTGGCAAGCATCGACTGCTTTGCCTTGGCGTAACTCTCCCTATTCTGGCGCTCGTATGGGTCGCCATACCACTCGTCAGAGCGCGCGGCCTCGCGCTTGATTTGCGCCTCGCGCTCGCGTTCAACGCGGCGCTCTAGGTCTGCCTGTGGGTCGTCAGTGAATGGCATAGCGTTTTATCACTTACCAAATTTCTTTTCCGCCAATGCAGCGCCAGCGCCAGCAGCGGCGCTTGTGATGCCCATGGCCATGTTGCTTGTAGCCGCTGCCTGACGTTGCGCTGCCGCGATGTCGCCGCTCACCGCTGCTTGTGCGGCTTGCTCAATGGCTCGCCGCCTCTCAAGCTCAATGGCTTCCATTTGCTGGCCGTAACCAGTTTGGCGCATGTACGCCTCGCCAGCAATTCCGCGACCCTGTTGCAGCTCTACCGCGCGACCAGTAGCGCCTTGCATCGACACTTGGCCAGCCTGCTGACCGCCAGCAAACATCGCTTGCCTGGCCGCCAGCGGGTTTCCGACCGCCGCTGCCGCTTGCTGTGCGGCAGCCTGTCCAAGTGCTAGCCGTTGCTCACCGATGGCCTGCGAAGTCTCGCCCGTTTCCATGCCGCGCTGCACCGCTTCGGCAAGGCCGACCTCTTGCCGGTAACGGTTTTCCATATCGGTGCGGAGCTTGTGCCGCAGGATAGACTCGTACTCTCCGCCAAACTCCTGTCGTTTGGCAGCCATCTGCTTTTGAACATTTGCAAGGTATTCGGCGGCGGTTTCTTCGTCGCTCTGAAACCAGCGCTCCAATACACCAGGCGTTTCCGTCTCAACGGCCATAGTCAGTTCCTTTGCTGCGTTCCAGGCTTGTACAGCCCGCGCTTGCCGCCAAGCTCAACCGTGAACCCGGCGAGCTCGTAGCCTTGCCCCGTTACTGTACCAGCGTCCGAAGCGTCGGAAATGGCAATTTTGAAAGCGGTGCACTTCTGCTGTTTGACCCGCATTTCTACCAGCTCTTGTAGCTTTTGCATGGCCACCGTGGCGGAACTCCAGGTAAACGACTGCGTAGCTACAGACGAGAACTCTTGATACAGCGAGATGGTCAGCGCATGGCCGTCCAGGCTCTTGCACAAGGCTGCAATCTGGCGAATGCGCTGCCATCCGCTTTGCTGCGCCGCTTGCAGCCACGAGGTTTCAACGTCCATTGGCACATAGATGGTGCCGTCGTCCTTGTAGGTGCTGGCGTCCTCAAAGTACACAGTTCCGAGCGCGTCGAGCACATAGTACACGCCCCTGTGCAGGCACGCTCCTACAGGGTTCAGCGGCACTGGTGAACCAAATAGCGTTTTCCGTGGCGTCCACTCAATCCACGCGCCCTGGTCGAAGTCAAAGCAAAGAATGGTGCCCTGTGTCGCGTTTGGGTCGCGACAAGTGAAGCGGACATGGTTCGCGGCAGGCACAAGCACCGCGCTCGTGATGATCGAGTTGATGTCCGTGATGTCGCGCACGGGAGCGCCGATGAATTGAAGCTGAAGGTCACGGCCAAGGACAAAGATTCCGCTCGGGGCCTGGAAGAAGATGCCAGCGGGGCTCGACACAATGGAGCGCGCATCCACGCACCCAGTGTCGCTGCTTACAAGCTGCAAGCCGGAGTAGTCGTTGCCTCGGCCTCCGTCGTCGGGTCCGTTGCCAGCAATGGCGTAGATGTTCGACTTGGTGAAAACGATCACCTTGTCATCCATTTCACCAAGCCCGGTCACTTGCTCGCCGCCGGGAAGCATGAAGGCAAAGGCGTCGTTGAACTCCGGCGCCAGCGCGTACTCATTGGACGTCGAAGGGTCGTACGGCTTCGAGTACATGACGCGATCGCGATTGTAAAAGCCAGCGAGCCAAACGCGCCGCGACGTCGTAACAACGTATGCCGCCCCGTCTGGTCCGGCTGCCTCGAGCTCCGCTCCGCCCTGCGTGTAAAGGATGTCGTATGCGCCGCCATTGTCGCGAATCGCTGGCAGAAACGTCGTATCTTGCGTGTCGAGCACATTGCGCGAGGCTTCCACGCAACGACGAAACACGCCATCCGAGCCAAGTCGATAGACGCCAACGCCCCATCGGCGCTTGTCCTTGCGCTGCGTCGGTCCAAGCGAAAACACCGCGAGGTCCACGGCATTGTGCATGCCGGTCAGGTTGTGCTGCGTCACAGGGCCTGGAAGCGAACGAATCAACGTCCCTTTTTCGTCATACGCCTCCCACGCGGCGCAATAGCTGTAAACGCCCATAGACAGCAATCCTCCGGTCGTGTTAAAGCCCTTTGCAACGACAGGAGCAGAGCACCAGCCAAGCTCCTCGGTCGCGTTGCCAGCGAACCAACTTACGCTGCCGCCCCCTATCGTCGCTGTGCCTCGCGTCGTCGCTTGCTGTGTCGTTGCGCCAGCGTAATCGAGCGCGATCTCATCGCACGCCCTGAGCTGTCCGTAAGCAACCGGAGCGTGCGCGGTAATGCGCGTCGTTGCGTACTTGTTCACCGTGTCGCCGCTTGCGTATACAGACTGCAAGCTTCCGAAGCGCTGAATGGCCGACCCGTTGTCTACGTTTGCAGCGCCAAAGCTGTATCGGCCAACAAGTCTCGGCCAACGGTAAATTGCAGGAACAGCGGCAAGGTCTTCTGGATCGCTGATGGCCAAGTCAATGACAGCCTCTGCCGCATAGCCGATGAGCGTTTCAGGGTTGAGGCCAACGCCAGCCTGCGTGAAATGATATGTGGACGCCGCACAATACGCGCGACCGTTGCGAAACCACGGCTTTGTCACCGCGCGCATGTTAAACAACGACTGCACGCCATAGCTTGCACTCAGTGCAGTGTTGTTTGCGCGAATGCGAATAAAGTCGCCTTGCACCGCAATCGAGTTTTGTGCTGTGCGAGTAACAAGCGAAACGACACGGGTTTGCGAAAGATGATCCACTCCTTCGCACACGCCGAGCGAAACAACGGCCTGCGTTGCCCCAGTGCCGGTGTCCACGCCAGTTGTGGCAATCGTTGCAAGCGTCGTTTCGTTCAGCGCATATAGCTCAGTGATCGTGGCATTCGTTCCAGCGTTGATGGCACTCGCAAGAATGTAAACCTGAGACGATGTGGCACCGTAATTGATCGCCACGTTAGTCCAGTAGTCGTAGCCAGCCGGTGGCGAAATCGTGACCGTGGCCGTCTGAACCAGGCCAAGCATTGTGTACACGGCAATGACGTTTGTCGTGCCGCCGATGGGTGGCGTCGTGTTTCGAATGTAAGCGTAGTGCCATCTCCCAAGGGCACCAGGGCAAGCGTCATAAAACCTGCGCCCATACGATCCCTCGAACGCGGGGTAATAGAGATCCAAGTGCTGACGAAACGCCGCAGGAAGCGTCTGGAACGTGGACGGGTTCCAGTAAAGCCACTGAAGCGTGCCGTACCCTGGCGCAAGCAGGTCTGGTCGCTGAAAGCCAGCGAACATCAGCGCAGTGCTGGTTACAAGTCGAGCGCCCGTGATGTCTTGATACTGTGTCGCCGTGTTGGCGTTGGAGTACAGCTCTTGCTTGTTGTGGACGATGGTGCCGTCCTTGGCCTCAAGGTTCCACAAGAGCGCTGTGCGAACATCGGTGGTATTGCTTTGCACATTGACGACGGCTTGCACGCTTGCCGTGTACCCTTCAAGCTCGCAAAGGTCGCACGTTCCGACGCTGCGCTGGTCAGAAAACAGAACGCGCTGCTGGCCAGTAAACGGCGAAAGCTCGCCACGGTTCCACCAGCTCCCCGGCTGCGAAACGCCGTTGGCTTCCTTGTAGGCGTATAGTTCTCGATATCCGCGAACACACAGCTCCTCGCCAGTCGAAAACAGGCCCTTTGGCGCACCCTGAGAGGCCGGGCTTGTCGCCGTCGTCTGGTACATGGTCGTCGGCAAGGCGGTAAACCCGTGCCGCTTCCTCACGGCGTCGTTGCGCCTGTACTCCGCGTTGCGAAGCACCGTGAGCGAGTCTGCCGACCTGAGCCGCTCGTCTAGCCGCTGGTCGATACCTTTGGAAACCGGGATGACAGCTTGTGAGCGAGGCATTTAAAACACCCAAAGGTCAACAGTGCACGGCGTCGCCGCCGCATTGTTTAGCGTCAGCGTCGTAGCGTTTGAGGCAGACTCAAACACCAAGCCGACGTTTTGAAAGCGCAAAATGATGTAACCCTGCAACGCTCGCTTGAGGCCGTGCGTGATGACCTTGTTTCCAGAGCCAGGAATCACGACGTCGCGGATGTACTTTCCGTCGTTCCACGGGAAGTTATTGGCGTCGCGGCGTTGCTGGTTAACGGCCCCGGCGAGCTGTTGCTTAACGAAGCTGTCAACGCTCGGGTCTGCGCCCTGCTTTGGCAGCACGCGAGCCTTGGTCGTCACGTCACCATCTCCAGTCGTTGCGTCGGTACGACACGCCCATGTCGTTCCAGTCGCGCAGCGTATCGCCTACGACCTCCGGCATGCCCGCGTCACGACTGCCCGCGAGCGCGTCAATCTGCGCGTCGAGAATGGCGCGTTGAGCCATGAGCGCTTGCGCCTGCTCGAATGACTCTTCCTTGTTAAGCATGTCGATGGCCGCGCCATAACATGCCCAGTCCTCCCAGCCGTTCACGCCGTCGAAGCCGTTCGTGTCCACCACGAACTCGCTGTAGCGCGGGAGGTAATGCAAGGTGAACGTGTAGCCAGCACGACGAGGCTTCGGGCGAATCTCGAGGTTCTGACCGATGAGCCGATAGCGGAATAGGCCCATGTCGTCGCTGGTCAGGTTCTCAAGGTACAGCAGGTCGGCAAGCTCCTTGAGGTTGAACTTCGGAACCGGAATGGTGCGCGTTCCGTCGCTCACCATGAGGTTCAGCGCCGACATAAAGTCGTCCAGCGTCGGGTCAAAGAAGGAATACTGCGCCTGGTTTGCCACGCTTGGGATGACAACGCTTTTGGCGTAGTACTCGTCGCCGCGAGCGACGATGAGCTTTTGGTAGAGCGCTCGCAGGTTGCGGTGCAGGAGCTGGTCAAGCTCCGTGTCCGTCACGAAGGCCGCTGCCTGATTGCTTGTCTGCATGTCGGCCATCGCTCGAGCGCGAGACCGCATGGTCGCCATCGTCACAATAGCGGGCATTGATCACCAAAGCGGCGACCCTGGGAGGAGAGGCATCCCAGGGCCGCCTGTAAGGGTCAGGAGTCGTAGCCAAAGAACGCCAGAGTGGTCAGCGTTCCAGTCCCGTCGTCGGGAGCGTCAGTTGCGCTGTCCCAAATCTCGAACAGAACCGTGTTCGAGACGGTGCCGCCAGCAACAACGGTGCGAACGCGAGAAAACTGTTCGCCAGAGCTGTTGTTGTCGGAGACAACGTGAACGCGGCTGTAGTTGCGCTTGAGCGTCACAAGGTACTGACCAACGGTGGCCGGAACCTTGATCACGCTTGCAACAATGCCGCCCGGGTCGTTCACAGTAGGAGACGCTGCCGCCGTAACGACAAACGACCCAACCGTGCAGCCCCGCGCGTGAGCGTGGGGCGGGTACATGCCCTTTGCTGTCGTTGCCATGTCACGCCACCTTGTAGACGACCTGAATGGTGCAAGCGCCGACAACCTGGCCAGCACCAGCCTTGGTCACGTTTAGGCTAAGACGACGCGAGGCGGCAACTGCCGACGAGCCCGCAAACAGCGTCTTGGCGACGTTGCTAGCAAGGCCGTTGAGCGACGCCGCGCGCGTGTCGGGCGAAGCAATCGGAGTCGCCAGCGCGCCACCGGCAAGGTCGCCGGAAGCCACGTTTAGCACAGCGTAGTCCATGTTGTTTGCAGCCGTCGTCGCCTCTGGGAGAATCTTCACCGACTGAAGGACAATGTCCGCGTCGGTAAAGAGAAGGCGATGCTCGGTCTGCGTGTTCGCCATCGCGTCAGCCGGGAGGCGAACGTGGACAACGCGCGTGCGAAGCGCGTAGTCCAAGTCGTCCTCGCCAGTCGGCAGAGTGTGAGCAAACGGAGTAACGAGGTCAGTAGCAGGTTTGATAGCCATTTGAGTGGTCCTCCTAAGTAGTCAGCTCACACGCCATCGAAGTCGATGAGCACGTTGTCGATGGGGCGGTGGCAGATGAGGTTCGAGTAAGCCTTGAGGCGGAACTCGATACCATCGCTCGTGGACTCGCGAAGGAAGCGGCGGCCATCCTCCTCGGCAAAGTGCGGCGCGTCGCCAAGCGAAGCGTACTCCCAAGCGTCGCGCTTGGTGAGCAGGCCGTAGGCGTATGGGCAGTTCGGGTCGTCCATGACCATAAGCTGGCCCTGGGGCGTCGAGAGCTGGAAGCCCTGGAAGCCGACCTTCGCCTTGCCAGCGCTCTGAATGTCAACGAACGCCTTCGCGGTCATCGACTTCTGGAGCTCGGCAGCGCGCTCGCTGTTCATCCACAAACAGTCAAACTTGCCGCCAGCGGTGCGACCGCGAGCAAGCGAGTCGAACACGACCTCCTCGATGGTCTTCGCGCCGCCCTTGACCCGCGTGCCAGCAAGGCGCGAGGGATTGACGCTGCGGTTCACGCCGAAGAAGTTGTCCGCGACGCCGGGGGCAGTCGGGGGAACCCATGCGAACACGCCGCTGATGCAGTTGGACGCGCCAACGCCAGCGAGGAAGTCGCCGTCACGACCGAGCAGGTCGGTCGCAATCGGGTTTGCAGCGCCGCCGCCAAGGGTCACCGTAAGGGTGCCGAGGTCAAGGTCCACAGCCGTGACGCTGTAGAAGCCAGCGTTGATGACGCCAGCCGCCGACTTGATCTGAAGGACCATGCCGACCTCGAACTTGACACAATCACGCCGGTCGGTGAGCGTCACGACGCCGGTGCCAGCGTTGTACGCCGAGACCGTGCCGCGAACGCCGGTGCCAGCGCCCCAAACTTGGAACGCCGCCGAGCGACCAAACTCGTAAGCCGCCGCGTCCACCTGGGTTTTGATCGCTTTGGCAATCGCACCCTTGTTCGACTGCGATGCCATCATCGTCTCGTTGTCAATCGAGCCGATGACGTAATCCTTCTTGCGGGTGACGTTGAACTTCACCATCGACGGGACGGACTTGCCGTTGAGCGCCGTGGAGAAGTCGGTCGAGCCGCGGATGCCGCTGATGATCGCGTTCGTCTGCTTCGACGAGCCCTCGAAGTCGTAGGACTTCGGCACCCACGCCAGGAACGGAGCCTCGGGGAACCAAATCTCCTCGAGCGAATCCGGGTAGAGAATCTTGAGCGCCGAGCTAAAGCTCGACATGTTGAGCGATGCCATTGTGAACCTCTGAGAGTAAACGGTTGAAGTTACCGCGCACCCTCAGAGGTTTGGCTCACTCGCCGGAAAACAGCACCTTCGCCGCCTCGGCCAGTCGCTCCTCTTGTGAGAGCGCGCGCGACAGGCCGCCGTGATTGGCTGCTGCCGCATTGGTCGGGATGTTCCGGCTGGTGCCGTTGCGAGGTCTAACGCCCCTCGATGCGTTGCCCGACTTTTCCGCAGAAGCGGCAGGCGCGGAACCAGCCCGTGGGGTCAGACTACCATCAAAGCCGTATTTGGCAAGATTGTCTCTCGCGATGTTGTTCACGGCCTGTAGCACTTCAAGTCGGCCAACTTCAATTCCCTCTTTTACGAAGTACCGCACAGCGTCGGCAATCTCATTTGCCAAAGACCTATCGTTCAACTGTGCAAGAACCGGGAAGGTGTCGGCGTAGTTGCGCGCAAGGTCCACAAGCGTCGTTGTTTCCGACGCCGTGATTTGCTGCAACTGTTGCTGGTATGCAGCGGCCTGCTCCTCTTGAGCCCTGCGGTTCTTTTCCGCGTACAGCTCCGCTCGCAAGGCCGCAATTTCCTGCGCGACTGAATCGTTCGCCTTCGGCTGCTCCTGCTCAAGCTCGCCGTTGATGTAGGCCATTTGCAGGCGCTGCAAATACTCGCTCGGCCTCATGCCAGCCTTGGCCGCAAGCGCCTCGACGGCTCGGATGGGGCTCGACTGCATGGCCGCTACAACCGCCTCGGCCTCTCGAGCGCGCTCCTCGATGGCGGCCTGACGCGCCTCGAGCTCCTGTGCGCGCTTGGCGTTCTCGCGCTGCGCCCTTCGAGCGGTCGCCCACTCGGACGCCAGATCGCGCATCATGTTACGGGGCTTCTTTTCGCCTTCGTCCTCTTCGCCTTCGGCCTTGGCCTCGACCTTCGGCTTCTTTCCAGCAGGCTTCGGCAGCTCGGGAAGCGGCTCCTCGTCGGACTCCTCGTCGCCATCAAAAAGGTCTGCCGCAGCGGCGAGCCTGCTATCCAGCGACTCATCGCCGGTAGATAGCGTTTTGTCTCCAGACTCGACTTCGGCAGGCGCTTCGGGCGCGTCGTTCGTCGCGGGCGGCTCGGCCTGCGTCTCTTGCAGCAATACTTCGGACATGGTGCTTCCTCTCTCTTGTTAGCTTGGCATGCCTGGAGGACCAGGCGGAACTGGCGGTGCGCCACCGGGACCGGCTGCCAGCATATCGGGCGGCATAGGCCCTGGTGGCATCATCGGTGGCGCAGTCGGCATGGCTGCGGCTTGCAGGAGCTGCACATGCGTCAGGAATTGGCGCAGCAGCTCCACGCGCTCCTCTGGAATGTTGTCGAGCTCTGCGCGCTGAATAGCAAGCGTTGTCTCGCGAAGCGCTAGCGCGAGGTCCATCGTCGGCTCGGGAGGCAGGTAGGTGTTCTCGTAAAGCATTGTCGAGAGCCGCTTATGGATAAGCTCAATCGGCGCGACGATGCGGTTGCGAACGCTCTCCAGGTCGGGCACGTCGAGCGCCAGCTCGTAGAAGCTTTGCTGGTCAATGACGCCAGCAGCGAGCATCTCTTGCATGACCTGAATCTTCGCAGCCGGGTTCGTTGGGAATGCGGAAGCCGGGAACACGCGAGCGCGGTAGCGACCTTCCTCGAGGTTGATGTCTTGCCAGCGGATCGTGTTCGTTCGCGACGGACCGTCGCTCACGAGCACCTCGTGTTCTGGATCTTCTTCTGCGATCTCAGCGTGAAGCGTCACAAGCCACTTTGCGAGATCCACATAGAGCTGCTCGTAAGCGCGTTCAAAGGCGATGAACCGTCGAGACTGGACGTCGTTGTACACCTGCAAGGCTCGGCCACTGTTGAGTCCAGCGGGCTTTAGCGACGATGCCGCAAGCTCCGATGCGCCCATAAGCTTAAACACGCGCGCCTCACACTGCTCGATGTAGGCCGCAATCTGCGGATGCATGACGGCTGGCGTCATCTGCTGCGGCGGCGGCCCATCGTGTTCCACGATTGCGCCCACCTGATTCACCATGTGCGCCTTAACCACGCGCGACTGGCGATTGAGGAACCACAGCGCCGTCGCGTTGAGCCGCATCGACTCGTTCCAGCGCCGCAGCACACGATTCAGCTCCGTCTGCGTGGGCGCAGCGCGCTGCACAAGCGAAATACCCCAGAAGCGTCGCAGCGGCTTCACCGCGCGGATGAAGCAGAACGGCGGCTCGTCGTAGGTGTACGGCTGGTCCATCAGCACAACGTCGTTGATGACGAGGCAATGCCGCCCATCGTCAGCCTCGGACGTCGAAGGAAGGTGAATGGCCTCAATGACCTCGACAACATCCTGGCTGCGAGGCCCGTCTGCGTACCACGCATGAGCATCCACGGTCGGAGCCTGCTCAATGCTCGCCGCCTGGTCCGGGTACATTTCGCAGAGCTGCCACTTGTCGAGCAGGTGCCGCACGAAGAACGAGCGCGGCATCACGTCGATGGCCCCTCGGTCGTCCACAAGGAAGTTAGGCGGGAAGATGCGCTCGACAATGACCTTGCTCGGGTCTGCCGGGTTGATGCGAGGACGCAGAATGCCGAGACCCGTGATGACCGCATCGCGTGCCGCCTGCTCAGCGAGCTGCGTCACGTTGCAGTAATCAAACTCCGCGTCACAGAAATAGGTGAGCTTGCGAGCGCGCTCTTGCTCGAGCCAGTCGCCGCCGATAGTGACGAACATCGGGCGCGGCTTGGTCTGCGTGATCTCTGAGATGACGGTATCAACCGCCAGCGCCAGCACGTTTCGCGTCACGCTCGGCTGCGCTCGCAACTCGATAAAGTTTTCTGGAAGCGCCGTTTCGTCGCCGTAGAGGCAATAGGCTTCAAGCATCTGCGACCTTCGCGCGCTCGTAGCCGTGTCGGTTGCCTTGGCTGCGCCAATGAC
>Ga0208783_10000369_pt1 | contig 28105 bp, 37 predicted proteins | sample DEB19_08_DNA_2_FD_184529 | JGI IMG/M metagenome (GOLD analysis project Ga0208783, IMG submission 184529) | Aqueous microbial communities from the Delaware River and Bay under freshwater to marine salinity gradient to study organic matter... | ecosystem: Environmental > Aquatic > Marine >...
CACCACTTGCGGCGGCTCCTTCCCGAACCGTCCGGCCTCCACGAAACTCTCGGTCAGTTCCTTGTGAACCGCCGTCGCCTCGTAAGCCGCGCTACCCGTCGTGCCGATGTGGTGGAGGAAGTGGACAAGGTGCCCGCCGACGCGGAGCCAGAGTTCCCAACGGTTGTGCTGGCCGTCCTCATTAGGAACCGCGTGAAGTGCGCGAGCCAAGCCTTCCTCCGCCTGCGCTGACTTGCCGACATGCGCTTCCGTGCCGCGTACCATGTAGAACCGCTCGGCCTTGTCGGCAACAGGTTTGAGGGCAGCGAGTGCAATCGAGACCTGATCCGTGATGTTGTGGCTGACCTGCGTGACGGACCCGTGGTGGACGCCATCAATGGCGTCTCCGTTGAACACGACATCGTAGGGTTCACCCTTCGTGACATGCGGCACCCACTCGCCCCAGAACTCCTCCCACATCTCCCACACCTTCTTCTGGATGCGGGAGGGCATGTAGAGTCCACCGTCGTCGAGCGCGACGCCCTCCTTCGGGCAGAGGCCGAGGCGGCACCCACAATGGATGTCGGAGACAACGACGACCTGCTTGCAGCCATCCGTGGCTTTCTTCTTCATTGATCGCGGACCTCCCGCAGTTTACGAAGCCACCACGCATGTTTGCGCGGCCTCTCGACGAGGTGGTTCATCAGGCGCGGCTCCAGGACCCGCATCAAGATGTCCTCCTCAAAGACCCCGAACGCACCTAACTCGCCGGGGATTGCGACATGACACAACTCGTGGAATAGGGTCCGCAGGGTGTAGTCGTCGTCGTACCCCGGCGGCAGGTAGATGACCTTCTTGCCCGCGTCGGCGGTGACGGCGGCGAACTGGTCGTCTTTCGGGTGCGCCCACCGGATCGTGGAGCACTCGAAGGCAAACCGAAGCCGCTTCTCCAGCCGGGATTCATTCATGGGCTACTTGCACTTCCACGCTTTGAGGGAGAGTGCCTTGCGCGTGGGGCGGCCCTTCTCGTCCTTCATGGGGCCGGGCATCCCGCCCATGCGCGCGCAGAACGACGCCTTGCGCGCCGCGTCCTTCTTGTTCTTCGGGTTCGGGGCCGGGGGCTTGAGGTTCATCCCCTCCGCCTTCGCCGAGGCCCGTCCCTTCGCGTTCAACCCGCCCTTCGGGTTCTGGCCTTCCTTGCGCTGCCACGCTGGTGTCTTGGGCATCCTTGCCTCCTGGGTCAAAGGGCCAGCGCCTGCTTGGCCCCGACAAGAGTGTACCAAGCCTCTGGGAACAGGGCGTGGAACAACTTGAACTTCAGCTTGTAGATCGGAGTCTGGTACCCCTTGACCTCAATGTATTCCTTCTTGCCGTTATTGTGAGTCACGAGGAAGTCGGGAATCATCGTGCAGACCTTCGCCCCGTTCACGATCAGGGCGACCCTGACCTGCCCCTCCCACCCCTTGATTTCACCGGCGCGAACCCGAGCGTCTAGGTGCCGTGCGAAGTTGGCCTCTGATTTCGAGTCGTACATCACACCACGATACTCAGTCTTGATCGCCCCGCGGTTGTTCCGTGCTCGGCTCACTCCAAGCCTGGGCGAGCGAGTCTGCCGTGATTTGTACCGAGACATAGAGACCTTCCAGCAGCTTCAGTAGAAGCATGAACGGGGTCATCATAGAGGCGACTCCCAAGACCACGAGAGTCAGGAACACGCGCAGGAACAACCTTTCAGTAGTCACCAGTCATCCCTCATCATCATGTTCACGATACTCTCACCCATGAGCGGTGTAAACGTGTCCCGCCTGGGCAGGTTCCGGGTGTCCTTCTCAGCCTCACGATCAACGCGGTCACGCATGACCACCAGCGACCTCTGCCACTCCGCCTTAGCGCGCTTCTCCGGGTCGCTCCTGCAAGCCTCGCAAATCACGGCGTTGGACCTGATGCAGCGGTTCCCGCAGGGGCACACGGCCCCCGCGGTTCTCGCCCGCTTCTTCCGGCTCATCGCTCAGTCCTCATTACGGTCCTCTCGCTCAGCATCGTACTTGTCGGCCTTGTATTCGAGACAGCACTCGCACACGGGTTCGTCGTTCTCGTCGTAGAACTCAGCCCCGCGGCCACAGTCAACACAGGGATCCTTCTTCACTTGGCGGCCTCCTTCGTGGCGCGGGCGAGAGCCTTCTTAGCCTCGTAGGCGTCGTACGCTGCCGTGAACAGCATCCATCCGTTGTGGATCTGGCCCTGCGTGAACTCGACGGCCTGGATGGCGTCGTCGGTGTCCTTCCCGACCCGGACGGCCATGCAACGGGTGACGTCGAAATGCGACTTCACGCCATGGGTATAGGCCGCCACCTGGGCGTATACCTCGTCGTAGGGCCAGTAGCGCGACTTCTTGGTGGTCTTGACGTCGATGAGCACCAACTTCCCGTACTGGTCCTGCGCCACGATGTCCACGGTGCCGCCATAGGACATGAACTCGCTCTCATAAACGAACTGGTGCTCGCTCGCGAACACCGAGAGACGGTTGTCGTGCCACCACTCGCGGAATCGTGCGAGCCCGTGGAACGACTGCCGGTAGATGTCCTCGGGGATGCCTTCCTCGGACAGCGTATCGTTGTTGAGATACGCCTCGATCTGAGCGTGCGTCACGGTCCCTAGGTCAGCGGCCTTGTCACGCTTGACCTCGGCGAACGGCCCATCCGGTAGCGCCACGCCTCGGGCAACGCAATCGAGCACACCCTTGCGTTCCTCGTCGGCGTACCACTTCATCAACTGTGGCTTGGCGATGACGCCGAGGTACGTCGTCACGCCTGTCAAGCGGCGTCCGTCCTTGGCCTTGTAGATCTGGTGCGGTGCCTTCAGGTCCAGAATCACAACCCCTCCGTTGCGATGTAGTGAAAGGCGGGTGGCCACTCGACCACCCGCCCGGACAGCTTAGTGGATGGTACCGAACAACTCCAGCGGGTGCCCATCGTGGTACAGGGCCTCCAACCCAACGCACTCATCCTGGACTCGCTGCCACTCCGTCGCGGCTGCCGCGGGTAGGGGCTTCTTGGGAGACGGCTGGAGCGTGTAGGAAACCTTGTCCCCGGAGTCCGTGCGCGAGATCGTGATGTCGTACTCTCGCGGGTCGCCCCAATCGTCGTTGCTGTCAAGAGCGTCGAGCTGCTGCATGACGGTACGCTGCGTCAGGCTCAGCACCTGGACCTTCTTCTCAGCGTGGTTCCACACGAAGAACGCGACGAAGAACTTCGGGCGCTCCTCCTTACCCTTCTCAACGCGCCACTCGATCTCAGGGCTGAAATCGTCCATCGTCGCAGCGCGGACAGGCTTGCCGGAGGCGGTCCAGCCCTCATAGCCCGTGATAGGGGTGGAGAGGAGGCGCAGCTTCGCGGGACCCTCCTTCAGAGACGTCATCCTGAAATACTGACCTGAGCCGCTCGAACCTGAGCCGATGGTCGGCATGAACTTGGTGCGGGTAGTCACTTTCCGTTCTCCTTGTGGACGCCCTGCTTATTGATTTCGTACCAGTCCAGCCAGCAGGGCAGATGGGCCAGACCTTCTTGGCAGAGCACCGTGGACGACGTGGCACTCAACTCGGTGCCGCACGCGAAGCAGGTGCTACTTGGCATCGCGGTTCGCTTCTTTGATCGCGAGCAGGTACTCCGAGGTCACAAGCTCGCGTGCCTGGTTGATGAGCTTCGTGGCCATCGCGATTGCGCTATAGACCGTCTCCTCGCACTCGGACTCGCAGGCGAACCGCTTGCAGGTGACGTTGTGATCGTTCGCGAACTTGTTCAGCGACATGGCAAGCTCTACAGCGCAGTTGGCGGTCTGCTTGGCATCCTTGACCATGCTCGTGAGTCGCACCCGCCCCTGGTCTGCGCTGCACGCCTCGCGCATCAGCTTCTCAATCCATGCCCTTTTCGTATCCACTCAATCCCTCCTTGCGTCGCGCATAGTAACCGCGCTGGTAGGCCTTCTCGTATTCCTTCTTCCCAGGGCCGCTGTAGCACTTCGGGCAGAACGATCGGGGACGGCCCACCCCGACGTGCGTGAACGAGGCGCCGCAAGCCCTGCACTCCAGCGCCTTGGGCTTGTCAGCCTCGCGAAGTTCCTCCTCCAGCCTCGCCTTGGCCGCCGTCACGATAGCCTGGTACCGCGTGTGACAGGCGTCTACGCTAAGCCCCTTCACGACCCTCAACTTCGGCTCCGACAAGTAACCCTTGCTCAACATATGTCCATTTCTCCTAGGTGACAAGTGAAATTTTCGGTGCTACCGTTCTTTCTTGTGACCGTGCGCGTGTAAGTGCTGGCCCCTCCCGGCCCTCGCGTTCAATGGCCGATGCCAGCGGTCACTCCCCCTCCTCACGAGTGGTGATCATACCCACCCCTTGTCCTCGAAGGTGCAGATGTCCGCGGCGTAGTTCGCCTCGCACGTCCACACCGGACCCTGCCTGTTCTTCGCTACCCGTATGAAACACTCACCGGCATCGGTGCGGTGCAAGAACAGGATCTTGTCCGCGTTCTTCTCGATGTCCGCGCTATCCGACAGGTCGCTCATCTGCGGCCTGGAATCCTTACCCCGCTGCTCGACGAGGCGCGACAACTGCGCCGCCGCGATGATGGGGACATTGGAATCGCGTGCAAGGCGCTTGATGGACCGGATGACGTGGCCAACCGCTTCATGCCTCCGCTCGATTCGCTGCCTCGTGTGCATGAACTGGATGTAGTCCAAGAACACGACCCCGTTCACGCCATCGGCTCGCGAAACCTCGGCGAACAGCTTCACCAGCGGCGTGACCCCCTCAAGGTCCATTTTCACCCGTGGTTCCTCGTCGCCATCCTCCACCCAAATGGGCAGCTCCGCAAGTGACCTCGCCCATTCGAGCATCTTCGGGTTACTCACCCGCTTGATGTCCCCGATCGGGATGCGCGACAGGCCAGCCAGAAGGCGCTGCTGGATCTCGATGGAAGGCATCTCCAGCGACAGGAACAGGCAGCGCCAACCCTCGCGAGCCGCGTTCAAACACACGGTCCCTAGGAACGCCGTCTTGCCGACGCCTGGACGAGCGCCGACAACGCAGACCTGACCGGCATTCACTTCGAGGTCGCGGAGGCACTCCATCCCGAACGGCACGCTCGGGACAGAGGCGGTCGAGAACAGGCGCTCTAGGCCCTTCGAGACGTGGGTAGCGGAGCGGGAACCATCCGACGCACCAGCTAAATCGGCAAGGCGCTGGACATGCCCCGCGACGGACTCCGGTGGGACGGACCCAGAGGCCAAGGCAGCAGCGCCCTGACGGATGACCCGAGAGCGAGCCTCTCGCTTGAGCTGGACCACCAGCGAGTCGAGGTTCTTCTGCGACCCGACCTGGTGCTCCATGACCGTGAACAACTCCGATGACCACAAGCCCTCAGGATCTGCCCCGCCACGGAGCCGCTCGTGGACCAGAGGCAGAGACACCTCAAGCCCGTCCGCCTCGATGCCCCTGATTGCTCCAAGGATGGCCCTGTGGGCCGGATTGGGCATGTCCGAGAGTTCGACCACTTGGGAGGGCTTCAAGCCCGCCATAATCGAACCTAGGATGCTTCGCTCGACCATGTTCATTTCGCCCCCCACTTGTGCGGTGGCCCGGTGACGGTCCACCCGTCATCGTCCCCGGATTTACCGGAACCGCCAATTGGCGAAACCGACTCAGGAGGAGACTCCCACCGTCGCTGGCGCAGGAACGTGGACGGGTGCGGGGTGTATTGCGGATCGCGGCCCGTCCAGTACGTGGCCCACAAAGCCAACCCGGCCATGACGGCGGGCGCCTCGTCGTCCAGCTTGAACGAGGCCCACAGTTTCGCGCACCCGGTACGATCGATCTTCCTGGGGTAAGCCTCCCAGAAAGAAACGAAACTCTGGGACTCGGTTTTGATTTTCCGATTGCGCGAATTGGTGTTGGTGTAATTGGTGTTACCTATATTAGATGCAGGGTAAACAACTGTATTCCGCGGTATACCGGGCGATACCGCGGTATTCCAACGCTTACCGACCTTTGCCGATTGGGATGCGCTGACTGCGGCCTGACGGGCGCCTTCATCGGCCATGAATGGTAACGTCCAGCCCGAGTCGCGCTCCAGCGCGCACGCGAATTGGGTACGCGCAATTGGCCATTCGTCCTCCCCGTAGCCCATGGCCCGGCGCCACTCGGACTCGGGCGCGGGCGAGCCCCCGTAGGCGATCCAAATGCCCGGCCACGCGAGCGCGAGTCGCCCGGACTGCTCCAGCGTTAGCGCGGGGTGCCGTACTTGCGCCGCGTAGGCGGCAAGGTCAAGGCGCACCGATCCCCAATTCTTCCCCATATCTCCCCCCCCTGGCGCTCGCGCCCCTCGCGAGCAAAAGGGCGGCGCACGCAATCCCTCGCGGCGCCGCCCGAGTAACCTAGTCCCTCCAGCTAGTACCGTCAAGCGCGAGGTCAATTGCCCGGCGCAAAGTTACCATGCAAGGCACGAATTCCGGTTCGCAGTCGTTATACGTGAATTCATCCAGCGCCTCGCGGCAAGCGGCCAGAAGCGCCGGTGCGGCATCCCGTAGCCTGGCCTCGCGCAAACGCTCCAATTCTTCCCCTTGCATCCTGGCCCCCTCATGATTGGCGCCCGCCCGCGATCCCGTCAAGGTTCGCAAGCGGGCGCCGGTTGGACTACTTAGTAGCGGACTCCAAATTCACGCCCGCCCTGGCCGTCAAAATCCTAAGCGCCTCATGCCCTCCCCGAGTAAATCCCGCACGGTAAGCCTCGCGCTCGCGATCGGTATGAAACTGCCCCATAGCATCCGGCCAACCGATGCTATCTTCAAGCGCCCCGTCAAGGTGCACCAGAAACCTAGCCTTGGAATAGCTCATTTCTTCCCCCCCCTCCCCGGACTAACTTCCCAAAGTAACGCGGACGCTACCAATAGCACGTTCGCGATTAGAATAAGCATTAGTCAACCCTCCAAATACTAGCGGGTAATTCATCCCGGCGCGCCGCGAAAATGCTTTCCTCCCCGTTGGAATAGTCCCCGATCGCCCGGATGCGCTCGCGCAAACCGGCGCGGTTCCACCAACGCGTAGCGTGCTCCAGCTCCCTGGCGGTATAATCGTTTTCATCTAGCACGGCGTACCGTTCCATGCGATCGGCCATTTCTTGCGCGGCCTGGAGGGCCAACGTATCGCCCCCATGGATTGCAATCCATTCAATCCAACCGCAAAGCCAATGGCTTTCCCGGACGATATACCGGGACCAATAGAATTCGCGGTTGGAGTCTAGCGCGGTATACGCGGGCAATTCGTGCAAGGCGGCGTGCGCAGTCTCAAAATTGCTATTGTCAAGCTCGCCGCTATCGCGATCCCGGCACAAGAAAACAAAGTACCCGTTCCATTCCTGGCCGCTCCAGTCCCGCGGACGCTCCCACTTGCGCAAGCTATAGTCGCTCATGCTCCCCCCTCGCGGTTAAAATTGCGTAGCGATCGGCACGCGTTACAACCGCACGTCAAACGGTAGAGGTTAGACGCCATGATGACGGCGTGCTTCCGTGCTATCTTACGCCACGCCACGCTGCGGATGACGGATCTGCGCTTGTCCCGATTAACCTTGCGCTTGTTAAGCATGTCATTTCCCCCCCAACGCGGCAAAACTACCGCATATGTTCTCAATTGACCCTCCCAATTCGGTGCGGCGCCTGGAGGAACGCGGCGTTTTCCGCGTCAGCCTCGCGCCGTTCGTCCTCTAACGCGGCGTCCGCGTTCTCAGCCTCTACCGTGGCGAGAACGTCCGGCGCCACTTCCTCAAGCGCGACGGCATCTAGGAATTGAGTCTCGGCCTCGCGATCGCACCTTGCCTCCCCGTAGGCGGACTGCAAGCGCTCCCCACAATGGCCGCAAAACGTTGTCTCGCCTGGCTCATCCTCCCAATGGATTACCGATCCCGCTACCGCCCAACCGGAATCGAGAAAACCGCCCCAACGGGTAGCCCAAACGATTTGGCGCCAATTGGTGCGAACGCAATTGGTGCAAAGCAGCTCCCCGTCAGCGCACAAAACGAAAACCGGGTACCCGCCTGGCCACGCGTATGGTTCCCGCACCGCCCGTTTGGCCACTCTCAATTCATCCTTACCGCGTGCGTTCATGGTTCCCGCCTCCCTCATGAGGCTAGGCGAGCGGCACCGGCGATCGGCGCCCCCGCCTAGCCTGGTTCCCTCTATTACCTAAACCAGCGGAGCGACAAGCGCTTTCCGAGTGCCGAACGCGCCGCGTCCCTAATCGCATCGGCTCCCTGACCGTTCTTGGGGATGCAGTAGTCCCGGAAATAATCCCAGAGAATACCCGACACGAAACGCGCCACGCTCGCCCGATACTCAGTTGGCCAATACTGATTGGCCTCATGATCGGCCACAAGCTTACCGTCGCGAACGCGAAAAACCATGCGCCCACCCCATGCGGCGGCACGCTCAAAATCCTGGAGCGTAGGCGCCCCAAGCGCCGCGACGCGCTCAAGGTATGCGAGCAAGGCGAGGGCGTCGTCTCGGTCCCGCAGACTGGCGCGAGTATCGGCGCGATAGGCGCGAACGTCCCCGTAGTTTGCGAATTCGAAATTCGGACGCTCAAGCGCCAAACCGCGCAAGGCGCAAATGTAATCGGCAACGGTGTGATCGGCCATTAGGCGTTCCCTCCCGTAATGGAATATGCGCACGCGTCGCAAACGTAATCCCCGGCGGTGTCGCGATAATTCCGTCCCTTGAATTCATGCCCGCATTCTGCGCAGACAACGTAATGGAACACGTACTGCCCAAGCTCCAGTTTAGGCGTTTCGTTTCCCATTGCTCACCCCTCCCTCTAGGTATCCTGGCGCCGCGTCTCGGCGCCCATGCACAATATATGCGCGACGGTTCCTAGCGTCAAGGGAAAACATTGGGCGCCGGGGAGCAATAATGAGGCGCCCTCCCCGATAGCTGGAGGGCGCCGCGTTTCGTTTCTAGGCTAGTAGGGCAGACGCGGGATCACGTGCAAGGCGCCCCAATATCCCAAGGCGAAAAACGCGCCGAGAGTCGCAACCCAGGCTAGGACGCGACCGGCGCGGCGCGCAAGCGTACATGCCATGCAGTAACACGTCATTACTCGATCCCTCCCATGGCGCGAGCCTCAGACAAGGCTAGGTCCGCGCTATCATAAGGGCCGAAGGCGTCGCTATCGGGGAGGCAGCCTGGATAGCAATACTGGAAAAACCAGCCCGAGACTATGTAATAGTTTTCGACAGCCCAATCAATGGCGCGGCGCCGCTCCCTGGAATTAAGGTCCATGAGAGGGAAGCGCTTGCGCATGTCGTGCAACATGTCCTCATCCTGGCAAAGTTCCACGATTTCTTCGGCAGTAAGCTCAAAAATACGGAGGTCGGGGAGCTTGTGGGGATCGTTCTCATGCGCGGGGTCGGAATAGGCGAGCATTAGTTATTCCCTCCCTTTTCGGGGTTAGCGTGGCCGTAGTGAAACAGTGCTTCGGCTCGCCAATACGCGGCGCGTCCCCGCCAATACTCAGACTGCGAACGGTAGAATTTCAATTCATCCTGGAGGGTAAACGCGGCGCGGCGCTTTTCACCGATGCGGGACGTGACGTAGAAATAAACCAACGTCCCGATAGGACCGAAAATCGCGAGCAGGATCGCGGCGCTCTCGAAAACCTTACCGTAATCTTCCATGGTTCCCCCCCTCTAGGCGGGGACCATTCCCCGCACACACACAAGATATACCCGAACCACGTAGGCGTCAAGGGAAAATCTTAGGATGCAGACACTATATATAGAGGGAAGCTCCCCGCCCAAAATCCTGGGAGGGTAAGCGCCGCAATCGGCGCATAGGCGATCGGTACCGTTCGCGCCTTGCACAATCATGGCGCTTGCGCCTACCCTCGCGCCAATCCCACAACGTCCCATCCTGGAGGCTAGGTGGGAACGGAAGGGAAGGGAAGGGAAGGGTAGGGATAGGATAGGAAGGGAGGGCATAGGGACTATGCGCCGTTTGGCTAGGGCAGTAGGGCAATGGATCAAGGGCAGGATGGGCCTGGAGCAAGGGCAGGGAGCGCGGGACGCGGCGCGTGGTGCCCGAGAGGCGCTTACTGCGGCGCTCGCCGCGGCGGATCGCGCCGAGAGGGCCGCGAGGCGCGCCGAGGGCGCCGCGGCAGCCGTCCGGGGGTCAGCGACGACCCCCCGCCGCGGCATCGACCCCGACCTAGAGACTCTGGACTGACAGCGCGCCCCACCAGCACCTTTTCAAGCCTTACCAGTTGCACCGCACCAAGTTACGCCTAAACACCACCCTGAAGGGGTGGAAGGTGGGTACCGCGGTTAGCGCGTTTCTCCACCACGGCCCTGAGTGCCGATAGGGCCTAGAACGCTCTAGGATGCCCGTGTAGGGCAGAACGGGGGTTGGTATGAGTCTGGAGTCGGACGAGGTACCGGGAGACGATTCTGGGGCATCCTTGGAGGTTTCGGGTAACAAGGGTGTCGTGGCCATGGGGCAGCGCCGGGCCTACGTGGCCCAGGTGAGGGCCTTGGTGGACACGCAGGGCGCGAAGGTCCGCGAGGGGTTGGCGGACGAGCAGGTGGTAAAGGAATATGTCGCGGCCATTCGCCGCGGTATCAGCGTCGGTTCCCGCACCGAGATGAACCTCTACGCCCAGATCATGAAGTTGGTCGGGGAGGAGCGCCGCATCACGGTGGAGTTCATCAACTCGCTGGGGGCAAAGGACGAGCAGGAACTCCGACGCCTGGTGGACATCGCGAAGTCTGGCGAAGGCGCCTCCATCCACGACTCGGCTGAGCGGTGCGTGGCGTTCCTCGAAGCGTACTTCAACGCCTACCCCGACCAGCGGCTCGCCTCCGTGCGACGCCTGGGTGGTTATGTTCCCGTCTGATCGCGAGTGGGACCTGCGCATCGAGGTGGACGGCGAGGGCGTCGTGCGGGTTTCGTCGGAGTCCAAGATATTGGAGGTGACTCCCGGCGAGTTGGGGCTTATAGTGACCGCCGTGTTGAAGGCCGTATTGGCCCAAGAGGGCGATGACCGGCACGAGATCCACCTGAACTGAACGAGGCTACGCCAATGGCTGCTAAGAAGCCGTCACTCACCGATAAAACCAAGGCTTACGCTGACAGTATCAGCGCTAGAACCAAGGCTTACGCTGCTAGGCTCCGCGATAAAACCACGGCTGATATTGCCAAGCATGGGTGGACTGACTCGACCCGTATCGTCCGCGGCGAGGTCCCAATCGAGGGTCGCGAACTTGTCGCGCTCGGCAAGGCTGGGATTGCTCTTGCAAAGAATCCGAAGGCTATTGCTCAGTTTGCAAAGACGATCAGGAATAGCGTCACCAGCGGGAAGATGAGTCTTGATGAGCTTGCTGCATGGGCAAAAAAGACCGGGCTATCCATGCAGCAGGTTGTGAAGGCAGAAAAGTCGGCGGCGTCTACTTTCGGACGGCCCTATGCTGGCGGTGTCGGGCGCAGAACGGCTGGATATGCTGCTGACGCAGCCGAGTCGAGAGCGGCATCCGCAAGCCGTTGGTCCGTGAAACCTCCCAATTACGAACGCAGACCGGCCCAGAAATGGGTTGAGTCAGCAAAAAAGCGCGGAGGTAAGCAGTACGATATCGCCAAGGGAGCCTCTGAGCAGTCTGCACAACTCCCTAGTGGATCGGCCAGGCAGCCTGATATAGCAACTAAGGCATATCTTGAAGTAACCAAGTTGGCAAAAAAGCTCGGGGTGAACAATCTTGAGCTGCAATCGGCTTTCAAGGCTGCCGCTATGCGCGGAACTCTCCCTGCTGCTGCCGCTGCTGCCGCCTCGCGTAAGAACGAGGAGCCACGCCAGGGTTACAAGTACGGCGGCATGGTGCCCAAGGGGCGCCGAAAGGCGAAGTAGTCACTTGTCAGACGTGGCCTTTTGGGTGGTGGCGGTGGTCCTGACGGTGCTTTTCTGGGAACGTGAATCCGCGAGGGATGGCGAATGACCTTCCCGGCGGCTCCTGACCCGAGGGCATTACTAGCCGCGGAAGCGGGTTTGCAGCAGTTCGCTGCGGACCCGCTATCCGTTTTCCGTTTCTCCAGCGACTCACAGCGCCGATTCGCAGCCTCATTGGGCAAGTTCCGCGAGATCTATCTCCGTTCTGGGAACCAGGCAGGCAAGACGACCGTCGGGGCTTACTGCGGGGTAGCCCTTTCGAGGGGTGTCACGGAACTTGACGGTGTTCCGATGCCCATCCTCGGCACCCCGAACGTCGGACTTGTCCTCTGCAAGGGCCGTGCGATGGCCAAAGAGTCCGTCATCAAGGCTTACAGGACCGCCATCGGAGACTGGCCGCACCACCTGGAAAAGACCGGCGCCTCTATCGAGGCGATTTGGATCAAGCCCAACCGCTCGAAGTCCGATAACTGGCACGATTGGTCGTGCGTCAGGTTCTTCGTCGAGGATGGGCAGTCCTTGGCCGGTATGCGACTCGATTGGGCGCATGGTGACGAGCCTCCCAAGGAGGAAGCGTGGCGCGAATTGCGTATGCGAGGGCGTGCGAACCGTCATTTCGTGCGTTTCATCACCGCTACGCCGCTCGACAAGCGCGAATGGAAGTGGTTGAGGGAGGATTTCCGCGGTTGCGAGCGTGAATCGGGCAAAGATGGCAAGATTGAACTCAGGATGTCAGTTTTTGACAACAAATCGCTCGGAAGGGACCACCTGAAAGCCATCGAGGAGGACTCGAAAGGGCCTCTCCAGAGGGCTAAACTGTACGGTGAGTACCTCGATCTGACGGGAACGAACCCGTTCGACTCGGCTGGCATCGCAAGATGGGCCGAGCGGTGCAAAGAGGGTACCCGACGCACCCATACGACGTCCTCTGGCGCCCAAGTGTCCTACGAGGTGTGGGAAGAACCCGAGCCAGACGAGTCGTATTTCGTGGTCGCGGACCCTTCTGCGGGCATTTGGGACGAGGCTGGTGACCACGATCCATGCGAAGTCATTGTTGTTGCCAGGCGCAGACCGAGAGTAGTGGCTCGCTATAACGGCTATATCCCGGCCTACGAACTAGGTAAACTGAGCACAAAACTGGCTCGGGAATACCACGACGCGATGCTCGTCTGGGAGCGCAACTCCGGCTATGGCGAGAGTTTCTGGCTCGGGACCGGGGAATACCGCAACGTATACGTCGAGCACCACCGGGATTCCAGGGGCATGGCCCTTTCGGAGCGCATTGGGTGGACGACGACCGCGACGACCCGTGGGACCATCATCGGTGCCTTGCAAAAGGCCATCATCGAGGATGGGCTGCTGGTCTGGAGCGCTGAGGCTGTCGATTCGCTCAGCGACGTCGTTTTGGATAGGAACGGTAGGATTGAGGCCGGTAGCGGTTCTCACGACGAGGACATGATCGTTCTCGGATTGGCTTGCCACCTTCTAGAGACGACTCCGCTTTACACGGCTCCGAGGTCAACCAAGGGTAGTGTGAACTTTGCCAACGACATGGGACTCAAGTTGGTAAAGTCGAAACCTGCGGACCCTTTTTCGTTCAGATGATTTGTTGACAAGCGTGTGGGTTAGATGATAATGCGCCCGTCGGTGGCCCGACACTCCTGCGTATGGCCGACGCGGGTGACTTCTACAAGGAGACTCCTGACATGAAGAAGATTCTTTTTGCGCTCTTTGCGCTCCTGGTGGCGGTGGGCTCGGCGCACGCCGAACTGAAGCCCGTTACCACCGGCCTTCGCTGGCAGTTCGTCAAGAACGCCGTCACGAACGACGGCAATCTTACCGTCAGCAAGAAGCCGATCGTTCCCGACGGTCCCAAGGACACGACGGCTACATTCTCCCTGGACGGCATTTGCGTCCCGGCAGTTTCGTACAACTCTGGCCGAACCGACTCGGTTTCCATCGCTCGCGTAGTCGTGTACGCCGACTCCGCTGGCTCGGATGTATTCAGCGGCCAGACCGTCAACACGAATATCTTCGGTGCGTTCGGCAGCGATGACTCTTACGTGCTCGTCGCTTCGTACAACACTCGACCGACCGGCCGTACCTTCAGCATCCCGATCTACGCGAATGTCCCGGTGAATAGCGCTAGTTACTACGCACCGGCTGCTTCGGATTTCAATTACACCTTCCCCAAGATGAAGATTGTAATTGCGTCCACGAACGGTTCTACGGTTCCTTCGGTACGAGTCGCTCTCCAGCGATTTGACTGCAAGTGACTCAACCCACCACAGGAATGGAGACAGACATGAAGAAGATTCTCTATTTGGTGGCCACCGCGTTCGTGATGGCGCTTTGCGTCGCTCCGTCGTATGCGGGCACCAAGATCCAGACCCAGAGCGTGAATTGGCTGTTCAACTCCAACTTGACGACGAATGGAACCCGGTTTGTTGTCAAGAAGCCGATTATTGTTAGCGCTGCGGACACTACGGATTGGGTTACGACTACCTCGTGGGCAGTCCCTGACTTCCCGTACAATACTAGTGGCGCGGGTGGTGGTTCTACCAACGACTCTGTTAGCGTTGCTCGTTTTGTTGTCTATGTGGACACATTGGCTAGCTATACGACGACTGCTTCTGTGAACCCAAGTATCGCGTACACAATCGAAGGTGCCCACGGGTCTGACAATAGTGCGTTTACGATCGCTACTGGTACGCTCAACGGTACTGACGGAGCTGAGATGTATTCAATCCCGGTATACCTTCAGAACCTGATTGCAGGTGAGTACCCCAATGACTTTTCGGGACTTCCCTCGCGAATCCGTATCCGTCTGTCATTCTCTGTTGCCTCAGGGCCGAATACGATTAGCGCCTGCAAGGTAGCCGCACAGTATTTCAAGACTGACGACAAGTAGGGGAACGCGGCTAAAGGCTGCGGGGGGTGGGTCTGAGAACCTTCCCCCCACCCCTCCTTCCTGAATCGAGGTACTGATGGTCAAGGTGTCGGATTCCAGCAGGAAGATCCACCGGCTCATCAAACGCCGATGGGACCACGCACGCGAGTATTGGCGACCGCAGAATGATATGTACGGTCGCCTTCTGGCGTTCTGCCTGGACCTTGAGCACTACAAGACCAACGAGGGCTTCGAGAAGGACAAGCGGCGCGTACAGCCTAGGACCCAGAAGCAGCTCAATCTGATTCGCCATAAGGCGTCGATGCTGCTCCGCAAGATGCCGGAGTTCGATGGCCACGCGGTCCAGCCCTACGCCTCTGCTCGTGCGGCGGAGATTTCGCGCCGGGTCATCGAGAACATCTTCCATGACCCGCTCAAGGGGTACCACGATGTCCGTACCCGACTTGTGTGGAGCGCTCTTGCAGGAGGCCGTGGAAACGTTGCAATCGACTGGCACCCCACGGCTGGAGTTGTATTTCGTTTCGTAGACCCGCGCAGGTTCCATATCACGCCTGGCTGTACGTTCCTGCACTCTCCTTTGACGCCGTTCTGCGTGGAAGAAGTGCCCATGCGCATGTCCGATCTGATGCGCATGAAGAAGGCAGGGTGGGATATCCCGTCCGACATCACGCCGGATGACTGGAAGCCCAACTACTCGTCTGGAAGTCAGCGAGACGACTCTCTCGTTGATTTCCGTGACGGCCAGACGGCTTACCTGCCTGGGGCGGACGAGTCTGAGGAAAGCGACAAGATCATCACCGTCCTCAAGACTTGGTACCGCGAGGACCCGTTCGACCGTCCGCGCAAGAAGGAGCGGAACGCGGACCTGCCTCCTGAGGAGTGGCATTTCGTCGATGACGGCACCGGAGAACAGGTACCGTTCGACCCGATGGCGCCTGAGCCTCCCATTTCTCAGGTGACGGGAGCGCCCTTGCGCCTCGTCACGCGCAAGTCGGAGCGGTACGACCCGTCGGACATGGAGGACGGGTACCTGTTCATCACGGCACCGTTCTACAACGGCGAGAAGCCATTGTTCGAGGGCGGCTGGGCTGAGGGTGCGATCAACAGCCGTTCCACGTTGTCCGCGTTCCCGTACATGGAGCTTGGCTGCTACAACAATCCGCTCCGCAGACAGGGAATGTCGGACACCGAGGCGACCCGCACTCTCGTGGTCGTGGATAACGCCTCGTACCGAGCCACGTTCGAGCAGATGAAGCAGACCGGCGGAATCCTCGTCACCGAGGCAGGGTCGCTGATGGACAGCGAGGGCAACCAGTTCCAGTTCTCCGACGACCCTATCTCCATCGCCTACGCCAAGGACAGGCTCTCGCTGGAGGGCGTCCACTTTTTCCAGGCTCCGGGGATGAACTCCTCGATGCCAGCCTTCAGGAACATGGTGGGCGAGAGTTGGCAGTCCATCGGCACGGGCGATTTCTCCTCGTCGCTTGGCCCCGACCGAAGCAAGGACATCGCTGCCTCGACGATTGCACGGCTTCAGGAGAGCGGCGATCTTCCGGTCCAGCTTCACCAGCAGGACTTGAATCAGCAGGAAAGTATTGCGGCGCGAGTTGCCCTTGATTATTGTCGCGCCTACATGGGTGACAACGTGGTTTCGTGGGTCACGGACGAGGGCGAGGCGGTGTACGCCTCTGTCCGTGGTTCCGACCTCGTACCGCTCAAGATCTCGATTACCGCCGGTCGTGAGTGGCGCCAGCAGGACATCGATCGGGTTCAGGCTCAGGCTCAGTTCCTCGGGATGGTCATGCAGATGCAGTTGCCGCCTGAGGCCCAGACGATCCTTCTCCGCGAGGCGCAATTCTCCTCGACGGTCATTGACGCACTCGCCGCAGCATTGGAACAGCAGAAGCAGGAACAACAGCAGATGATGCAGCAGCAGATGATGATGCAGCAGCAGGGTGGTCAGGCGCCGGGCGGGGAACTCCCGCCGAATGGGCCTGACCAGCAAGCCCAAATGGGCGGCCCGCCGCCCGCAGGGGGTATGTAATGAGTGACGCGCAGGCTGGGACGCCTGGCTCGGAGCAGGACGGCACCGTAATCGGTGGGACGCCTGGGGCCGGTCAGGACGGCAGCGAGAAGGACGCGCAGAAGTGGCAGGAAGCATTGAAGTGGAAGCAGAAGGCCGAGGACTTCAACCGGCTTGAGAATGAGTTGGCTGTCAAGAATCAGCAGCTTGAGGAGCTTGCGCGACTTGCTTACAGCGGCGGTCAGGCGGCCACCGACCCGAACGCTGAACTTGTCAAGCAGCTCGAAGAACAAGCCAACTACGATCCGGTTGCCAAGGCCACGCTTATCAACATGCAGCAGACTGCGATGGTCCAGGCAGAGGCTTGGCTCATGCAGCAGCTGATGTACGTTCCGCAGAACAAGCGCGACAAGGTTGCGAACATCGTCCGCACGGCGGGGTATCAGATGGGCATCAACGATGCCTTGAATCTCGTTACGGACCCTGAAACCAAGACCCTCGCGCAGCAGCTTGCGGAACTCAAGAACGAGAACGAGCGGCTTCGGAGCGCCAAGTCGAACGGCATCAGCCCTAGTGCGGCTGTGCCTTCGTCGAGCAACGCTGACGATGGCCGCACCAAGCAGACAATCCCGTTCACGGAGTACGCGGCCATCCTCAAGCAGGGTGGGCCTCGCGCTTCTGAACTGATGCAGGCTGTCGGTAATGGGACGACGAAACTCGTTCGAGAATGACCGACTAGCCGGAAAGGTAGTTCACTATGCCGGGTATTACCGCTTATAGCGCTACTAACACCGAAGCTCTTCGCACCGTATGGGATGCCGAAATCGGCCTGAACCCGCACGAGGAGACGAAGATCGCGGACTGGGTTGAGCAGCCCATCGGTGCCCAGAAGTTCGGTACCGCCCTCAAGCTGCGCAAGATCCCGACGATGACCGCCACCACCTACAGCTCGACCTCCACCTCGGGTCCCCGCTCGGCGCTCACGTACAACACGAGCACCGAGAGCACGGTCACGGTGTCGGCCATCGGCAAGTATTCGGCTGTGGCGCTTGATCGCCAGTTCCTCAACCAGGCCATTGACGATGCGAACTACCGCAACGGCTACCGCAAGCAGCTCATGGCGGTGCTGAACGAGGAAATCGACCGCGCCCTGTTCGCGCTGGCCGCCAACCTCAGCACCACGGAGTCGCAGGCCGACATCGACGATGCGATGGTCCGCACGGCTCTCGGCGACCTTGCGACGAACGCCAAGAGCAAGTTCACGGAGGGTTCGGCCAAGCTCCTGGTCGTGCACCCGACGGAGCTCAAGAACGTGTGGAACATCCCGGCCATCAAGGAGTATCAGATCCGCGGCACCATCGGCGCTGCGGTCAACGCCCAGATGAACGCCTATGGCCTCATCTGGCGTGAGTCGGGTATGGTCTACAACAACGGCGGTTCGTACTACAACCCGCTTCTCCTCAAGGATGCGTGGGCGCTCTGCTGGAACGAGAAGCCGCATATCCTGGATGTGCAGCAGGACGGTCTGACGGAGAACTTCATCGCGTACACGGAGTTCGGTGTCGCCGAGTGGTTCGATTCGTCGGGCGTCGCTCTCATCACGACGTAATCAGTCGCCGTAAGGTGGGGGGCATAACGCCTCCCACCCGAGGCGGCACAACCGAGAGGTTTTCGTGCGCTACGATCCGATTCAGGGATTCATCGCTCAGGGTGTTCCCGAGAATCCAGTTGGCACTCCTGATGAACTCAAGGAACACAAGCTCCCCACCAAGGTATTCCGGTCGTGTTCGGAGCCCGCAAACGACGGCTCGAACATCGGCTGTCCGTTCTGGTACGAATGCACCATGAGCTACAAGGGTCTGGATTCCAGCGAAGGTGGCGGCCCGCGCAACCATTGTTGGGAGCGAATCAAGAGCGCCGCGCAGGGCGGTGGCATCGTCCGCAACGTCCAGCCCTGTTATTGGGGAGTTTCCCAGCAGGACATCGCAGCGCAGAACAACGAAATCCTTCGCGTCATCGCCGACGAGGATGAGAACTACGAGTTCCTGACCACGGTTCCTGTCCCCGATGGCGGTCGCGATCAGAACGGTTTTATGAAGTGGGAGAAGAAGTTGCTCAAGGCTCGTGTGCCTGGCTTCGAGCGACTTGGCCAGCAGAAGAAGTTGGCGCAGCACGAACTCCGGGCAAGCATCATCCAGCGCGAACAGGAGCGGTCTAAGAATGAGCGGGCGGCGAAACTCCTCGGTGTCGAAGCAAGTGGCGAGCCGCTCGATAAGCGAGGCCGCGGACGCAGCGCGAGCAGCAAGAAGGAAGGTTGAAGCTTCACCTCAGCTATCCGACTGGAAACGGGAGTTCGGCAACAAGGTCAGCGTGAACGAGCGGACGGGAGACTATTCGCTCAACCTGCGTGATCGAGACGACATCAAGAAGGCCTACCAGATGCAGGAAGGCGCAAGGAAACTTGAGGTCGAGCGAGGCGCGGAACTCCAGTCGCGGTGGGATGGGAAAAAGGAAAAGGTCGTTCGGCGGGATGGACGTGTCATGGATGTTCCAGAGGAACTCATTGACAATGTGAAGCACAAGGTCCGGCCCGCTGGAAGGAACGGCAAGGGAACATCCTTGAAGTTCGGATTGTCGAGCAGTTTCGGTAAGTACGAACAGGGTCCTGATGGGCTCTGGTTCGTATGGGACGACGGTTGGGAACCAACAAAACTATTCCTCAAAGGCGAGGTGGGCGACCGGCAGCGAGATCCAGACGGCAACACCTGGGTCAAGGTTGACGGTGAATGGGAAATAGATAGCGAGGCGTAGACATGGCGACTCAGGAATCAGGCACGACGATTCTGGCCCGCGCTAGGGTTCTGGCGCAGGACAACGCGGCTAACTCAAACTATGCCGTATCGGACTCGGATGCCCTCATCCTCCTGAACGACATCCTGCGCACCTTCGCCCATAATGTGAAGGCTAAGCCGGAATGGGTGGCAGCATCCGTTTCCGGCTTGTCCTTTTCGTCAGGTACGGCGACCAAGACCACAACCGCTGATGTTGGCCTTGGGGCGTCTGAGATCGAGTCGTTCCACCAGTCCAACACTTCGACCATCTCCTATCCGCTGAGCCCGGCGCTTGAGCGCGTCTCCGTGCAGACCATCATGGAGATGTTCGAGTACGACGGCGATACGGCTATTGGACCGCAGGCCAGCGAGTGGACGCATGTCGCAGCCGAGAAAGCCCACTCGGATACTTCGGGCGGTCAGGAGCGCTGGCGAGTGTGGGCGTACCCGGTCATTGACCGTACTCGGTACATCCACATCCGCATCCCGAGCCAGGTGACAATCACTAACCTCTCCGACACGCCTGACATTGACACCATTGATTCTGCGGTCATCAGTCGGTTCCTCGCCTACGAGATGGCGAAGCTGAAGAAGGAAACCACGCAGGCTTTCTTGGACAACATCATGGCTACGGTTCCCAAGGAGCTGAAGTCCCAGATGTATGGTGCGGCAGTACGCAATAGCCAGTTGCAGGACCATGTAATCCAGCGGTGGAGCTGACCTGATGCCGGAAGCGAACCTGACAGCAGATCGCGGCCCTTGGACTGGCGGGTACACCAGCTCGGTGGACCCGTTCATGGCGAAGCCAGACCAGCTCGTATCCACGAGCGACAACACGGCCTCTACGTCGTCCAAGAACTTCGCCATAAACCCGATTACTGGCGACCTGAGCCAGCGGGCTGGTTGTGCCATCTTGAACGACACGATTTTTGGTGGTGCAGAAGTAACCGGGTTGCTGAACAAGAAGTGGAGTGCCAAGTGCCGCAAACTGTTCGGCATCGACTCCCCATCTCTCACGGATGGCTACCCTACGCTCGCTGCCCTGTACGGCAACGACACGAACGATGGGTTCCCCACGGCTGACGTTGGATTCCCCGGCACGATCTACGTCAACTCCACCAACGCTGGTCTTACGACCGCGGAAAAGAACTACTCTCTCCTTGAGGAGTTCTCGCTTGGCTCGACCTACAGCACGCCAGCAATCTCGACTGAGACTGGATACAAGCTCAAGGTGGTCCCGGTCTGGGTTGACAGCGGCGACGGTGTATACAACCGCGGCTCCCTGACGGGGACCGCAGGCACCGATAAGTTCATGCAGCAGTTCCTGACCTGCGGCTCAAGAGGCTTACTTGGTACGCAGAACTGGATCTACGCTCCGAACCTCCGGGCAACGCCGTGGCGCTGGAACAAGCGATTCAACGAAGGGTCTGCTCTTGGCAGTTCGACGGTGCGCATCTACCCGACCGGACCAATCCCGCCGCTTTGGCCTCCGCAGATTGACACGCTACCGGCTGCGGCGTCTGGCTCGACGTGGGTAGAGGGAGACACATTCTACGTGTCGGTGATGTTCCAGTTCGAGGACGGCTCCTACTCGCAGCCGTTCATCCCCCGCGCAATCCAGGCGTCTGCGCTCACTACCGGCCTTGGGCTGATTACCGTTGGCACGATTAGCGCTACGCCGACGAATAAGTATCCCTACGTCCCATACAAGAACATCCCGATTGGGCCGGAAGGGACTGTAGCCAGAATCCTCCTGCGCACTCCCAAACAGAACCGAACGGCGTCCACGGATACCGTGACTATTTCTCCGCTCGATCTTCGCGTCATGGGCGTCCTGCGGAACAACACGCAGACGACGTACAACGACTACAACGGAGACGACGGCTCGCTGCTTGAGGATGCCGACGTCGTTCGGTTCGACCTGACGATGCCTCGCAGGGCACGGTACATCGGTACCGGCGACCAGCGCGCCATCATCTCGTACACGCTGCCCAACACGGGGTCAATCATCATCGCCCCGTGCAGCCAGAACACGAACTTCGACAGGAACGCTGCGGATACGTCGGACAACTGCTACGGGTCGAGCGGGTATTACATCCGCATCACCAGCACCGACCTTGAGCTGCACAAGAACAGCGGCGTAGCTCCGGCTTACGACACGTACCCGACACTCTCGGGAACGCCGTCTGGAAACGCCATCAAGTTCCCGTTCTCCACGCTGGACACCATCGAGAAGATGGTTGACGCAATCAACTCCATCAGGAACACGGCGCTCGCCTCCGTCAACTGTGGCCATTGGGCTGCCCAGCTTGCGCCTGGCATCGACGGTTCGCTGCCGTCGGCTAGCCTGACCAAGACCACGTTCGACGTCGCGAACTGCACGGCGTCCACGACGACCCTGACGACAGCAGTTGCAAGCGGGTTCTCGTCGGTGGGTGTCGGCATGAAGGTTTCCGGTACAGGGGTGACCGCGGGGACCTACGTGGTAAGCAAGACCAATGCGACGACGCTCGTGCTGTCTGCGTCGGCAACGTCGGCGAACCAGACTCTCACGTTCTATCAGGAGACTGGCGACAACACCTATGTCACCGGAGGAACGCTCGGGTACATCCGGGCTTTCTCGCTGACCTACCCGGTTATGCTGCACATGAAGCCGTCTGCCCTGCCGGGGTACGACAATCCTGACAAGACGAGCGTGTATTTCACGATCTCAAGCCCTGGAGCTGCATCGAGCGGTATCTCGCTTGCGCCCAACGCTTGGGCTGCTGGAAATCGTCGTATGCCACACGCATCCCCGAGGCAGACCATCCCGCGGTCATGCACGGGAATCGTGGACATCGAAGGCGCCGCGATTATCGCCTATACGGACAGCATCCAGATGTTCGCCAACGTCCGAGGCGCAAACTCGGGAGAGGACTTCGACTATCGCCTCTCCACGGTGAACGACACGCGAGGATGTATCAGCTACCTGAGTCTTGCTTCTGGAAACGGGTGGGCCGTGTACGCCACGACCGAGGGGATTGTGGCGACGGACAAGAACCGTCGCGAGTTCATCATCAGCGCTGATCTATACAACCCCGGAAACGCTGACGGCGACTTGGCCTACGCCATCCAGACAGCGGCCACTAATGCGGCTAAGGATGCCGACGTAAACACGTTGTCCATCACGGTCATGGGTAGCAAGTTGGTAGTCGCCTGCCGAGATAACGATGTCGGTTGGTTCGTGTTCAACTACGACTTCTCGCCGGGCGTAGAGGCAAGTGGCGTAGAGGAGTTGTTGAATCCAGACTCAAAGCGTGCGTATATCTGGTCAACGCCATATGTCTACAACGCTTCTGCCGTCGAGTCCTTGTCCATCGGAGCCTGCGGTTCTGTCATCACTTCTGGTGGCCGTAGGGATTACATCGGATATGACAGCAACCTCGGGGCTACCGGTGACGGCAGAATAGAGAGGATCAATACGGGAACTGCGGACAATGCCGAAGGAATCACGGCCTACGCTGTCTTTGCCCCGTTTATTGCCTCTGCTTTCAAATCGCTTTCTCCGCAGAGAATCGAGTGTATCCACAAGCGTCTTACTGCTGGGACTGGCACTTCTAACGTCGAGTTTGCTACGGACCAGGTGCCTACGTTCCAGACGGCTTCGCCTTATTTCAGAGCGCTTCCTGTGGATGCTAACCGCACGCAGTTCCAGCGGACGACGCTGCACGTCGATCAGAAGCAGCGCCCCAAGACCGATATGTTCTGGGCGCGCTGGAGAAACACGGTAGCCTCTACCGACTTCAAGATTTTCAGGGTCGTACTCCAGTACGACGAGACTGACAACCCGTAACAAGGAGCGACCCATGCCTGTTTTCGAGGGTAGTGGTGGTCCGGTGGACTCGGAAGGTATCCCGATCAAGGGTAGCCGTAGTGGTGGTGGCGGTCCTCCGGGCGGTGGTCCGGGCGGTGGTCCCGGCGGCGGCTTCGGCTCTTTTGCCGGTGGCATCGGACCTCAGGTGTTCCGAGGCATGGCTGGAATGGGAGACAACATCCCGCTTCTGGCCCGCAAGCGCGGTATCAACATGACCTCTCAGCCTATGGCGCAGCCTCAGATGCAGGCGCCCGTTATGGAAGGCAACCCCTCTATGGACATGGGCCAGCAGCAGCCTCAGATGCCGCCTACTGGCGGTTATGCCACGGGCGGCATGGTTCCCGGCGTGACGCCTGGGCCTCCGCAGAAGGGCGACACGTCTCCCGCCATGCTCACTCCCGGCGAGATCGTGATGAACACCGGCGTCACCTCCGACCCGACCATCTCGGCCATGCTCACCATGCTGAACATCGTCGGGGCTCACCACCTGATGAAGGAGAAGTGCTGTCCTGACTGCGGCTGTGAGGTCGAGGACGAGAACTCGCCCGATCACGAATCCATGCCCGGCGATATGGGCGAGGACATGGCCGATGGTGAGCCGCACAAGGGTGTCAAGAAGTTCGCCTGCGGAGGCCGTGTCGGTTATGGCTGCGGCGGCCATGTCAAGAGCTATGAGTACGGAGGTAATGTCCCCGGCTTCGCTTTCGGCGGGTTCATGCGTGGCGCTCGTGCCCTCATGGGGATGCGTCCTCGGATGGGCATGGCCGGTGGATTCAACCGTTTCCGTCAGATGGGTGGGATGCAGCCTGGCGGCGCTCCCGGCATGATGGGTAACCGCATGAGTCAGATGGGCGGGCAGTTCGGTAAGATGGGCGCCATGCTCCAGCAGCGTATGGGTCAGCAGGGCGGTATCAACATGCCTCAGCCGCAGGGCGGCCCCGGCATCAACGGCTTCATCAAACCCGGTATGGGCAACATGCCGCAGATGCCTCCTCAGCCTGCTCCGATGCAGGCTCCTCAGCAGCCCTCTGGGATGGCCTATGGCGGCATCGTTCCCGGTTTTGCCATGGGAGGACAGATGCCCGACACGGAGCTCACTCCGGGGCGAATGGCAGCCCTCCACGCGCTCTATGGCGACCAGCCGGACGATACCGGCGGGTACGCCTACGGTGGCATGGTGCCAGGCTTCGCTATGGGCGGCATGATGCCTGGGAACCCGGCGAGTATGATCGTCGGCATGGCTCCGTGGAATCAGGTCGAGTCTCACGGCAGCGACGCACCTGCCATCATCCCGACCGCTTACGGTAATGGCGGTGGCGGTGCCCAGAACGCCACGTCCGCCATGGCCAGCAACGGCGGTTCAGAGGCGCCAGCCGAGGGAGGCGACCAGCCCAAGTCGAAGGCTCAGGGGATCATGGACCGCCTCAAGAACATGAAGTTCGACGAGGAGAGTGGTGGCGGCGCTGGAGCCCCAGAGCCAGTATCGTTCAACCCGACCGGGTTCCAGATGCCTCAGAGCAACCCGTACCGGCCCGGCAGCGACTATGGCGTTGGCGGGTACGCTTATGGCGGGCATGTCCCTGGATTCGGCAAGAACGTCCCCGGATTTGGGTTCGGCGGTACGTGGCTAGGGAAGCGTTTGAAGATCCGCAAGGCTAAGAAGCCTCAGCTCGACCCGTACAACATGGAGCGTCAGGCTGTCGGAGACGTGGCTGCGGCTCGTCAGGCGGGTTACTTCGACCCTCGTGGTAACCAGATGCTCATCCGTGGCATGGAGGAAGCCGCTCAGGGCACCGCTGACGCGCAGGTTCGCCGTCAGATGCAGCAGGCCAATCTCAGCGGCCTCGACCCTGCTCAGGCCGCGATTGCCAAGCAGCAGGCCCTCCGCGAGACTGGCCGTGGCGTGCAGGACATCATGGCCAATACCCGCGCTCAGGCCCTCGGTAATCAGGACCAGTATTTCAAGCAGATGTACGGGAACATGGCTCAGTCCGCCAACCAGGCTCGTACCCAGAACGACCTCCAGCGGTTGCAGGACTACCGCCAGAAGCAGGGGGCGATTGGTCAGGCCATCGGGTCGGTTGCTGGCGGTCTGATGTTCGGTAGTGCCGGGTCGAAGATCGGCGGCGCCATTGGCGGGAGCATGTCGTAAGGAGGAATGACTGATGGCCGTGAAATTATTGCCTGATGGCCGAATCGTCTTTGTGAGCGATTCCGATACACCTACCGCTGCGGCACCTCCTGCTCCCGCTGCTCCAGCAGCGGCGCAGGCGGCGCCAGCGGCTGCCCAAGATGCTGCTACTGCTGCTCCGGCGGCTGCTCAGCCGGAACCAGCGACTGCTCAGACCCCTTCAGGAGAGCAGCGTGACGTAGCCAACCTCGAAGGCGTACCGTTCACGCTCGACGACGTGCGTTGGGCGAAGTCCATGGCGAACATGATTTCTCCTGTCCCGAATAAGCCGGAGGAGGAGAAGTCTCCCGACGTGAACTTGCTTGGCCGAATCCCTGTCCCGAAGCGGGTCAATATCCCGCTCCCGACTTGGCTTGGGTTCGATAAGGGCCGTCGGATCAAGTTCGACACCCACCTGCCCACGAAGCTGATGATCAGCGGCGACACGGCTGACATCATCGCCAAGTCACTTGCCTCTGCCTACAAGGATGTTCCGGGCGGCGGATTCGGGCGTGGCTTCGCTATGGGCGCAGGCGGAATCCGCGGCGAGATGGCTGCCAAGCGCAAGACGGATTTCGCCGAGAAGAAGAAGGCGTACCAGGATGCGCTCTCGGCTAACCAGAAGGTCGTGACCGACTACAGTTCTGCCATCCTGAAGGAACGGCTGAAGGGCAAGGCGCCGGAAAAGATGTCGGCCTACGTCCGAGTGTCGCCTGAGGAGAAAGCGTTCCTTGAGCGTCGCGGCAATAAGGTTCCTGCCGACAACGTTGTTCCGCGTAGCTGGTTCGAGCGAATCGAGGCAAAGGACAACAACAAGCTCACCCTGTCCGAGCAGATTAAGGCCGAGGACGCACTCAACCAGGCTTGGAACCGAGAGTCGAAGCCGTTCCTGGAGTTGCAGGACGCCGTGCGTCTTGCCCGAGTTTATAAGGGTGCCGCTCCGTCTAACATCGGCGACAACGCGCTAGTCAATGCGATGGCCAAGTTCACGGACATTCGTACCGGCGTCCGTGACGCCGAACGAGAAATGTGGCAAAAGGCTCAGGGGTTGTGGAATACGTGGAAGAACAAGATCAGTCAGGTGTCGGGAAACGGATTCCTCGATCCTACGGCGCGACAGCAGATGATGGACATCATTGACAGCGGTTACACGGCTGCACTCAAGTTCAATCTTCAGAAGCGGAAGCCGTACATTTCCCGTGCAAAGGCTCGTGGTCTGGACCCTGACCTCGCCGTTCCTAACCAGATTGACGAGTCGATGTTGCCCAACGACGGCTATGCGAAGCTCGGCCTCACCCCCTAACTAAGAGGACTTTGGTATGCCTGATAGAGTCCTGATGGAATACACGGACAAGAAAACAGGTGAGAAGCAGAACCTGTGGGTTCTCACCAGCGAGGTGAAGAAGGCGCAGGCCGGTAACGAGAACGGCAGCGCTGTGATTGTCCCTAAGGCCCGTGTCCGTGTCCGTAGCCCGTGGAATACTCAGGTCGTGCGCGAGTTCTCTGGGTACGATGTCCCCGAGAACATCCAGCGCATGGTGGAGCGGGGAGAGAATCGTAGTGGGTGGACAGCAGATCTATTAGGTGCTTCTGATAGCCTTGAGACGACTACGCCTAAGTTCGCAGAAGGTGCGAACGTCGCTAGGTACCACGTCGGCCAGGCTATCAAGATGCTTCCGGCATGGCTTTCCAGCAGGCTCCCAGGTGGCGGGGGTGTATTGGGGCTCTTTGGCCGAGGTAGCGCGCAGTTCGGCGCAGAGGTGCTCGGGGACGTTGCCGGTAGGGCCGTGGCGCAGGAGAAGCAGGATCCGGCGTCGTCAGTCGTCACGGGCGGTGTATCGGCATTGGGCAACATGGCGGCAGATGTTGTGTCGGGTGTCCCTAATAGGATTGCGGCTGAAGTGTATGGGATGAGCGGCGTCGGCAACGTGAAGCCTGGCGTAAAGGACCCGCTCATGCCGGAGAAGTTGTTGGCCAAACAGTTGCCTGTTACGAAGGAAACTCTGGCCGAACTGGATAACGCACAGCAGGCGCACAACGCAGCCGCTAGGCAACTTATTAACCAGTCTACGAATACCGTTTCGACAAAACGATTTGGAGACAGGCTCAGAAGTTGGTTGACAATCCAGAAGCGCTCAAACTTGCTTTCCAAACAGGGGCAGGCTGCGGTTCAGACCATGCAGAAAGTCCTTCACGAAAGAGTCGGCGGTAACACCAGAGTATCCCCGCTTGTCGGACCTACTGGCCAGCCCATCAACGTACAGGTCCCGTGGTCTGATTTCTCTGCGGTTCAGATTGATGAGGTCAGGCGTATTGCGCACAATGAAATCCGCAGTCTGAAGTCCGCGCAGCGCGCTCAG
>Ga0208783_10000370_pt1 | contig 28091 bp, 19 predicted proteins | sample DEB19_08_DNA_2_FD_184529 | JGI IMG/M metagenome (GOLD analysis project Ga0208783, IMG submission 184529) | Aqueous microbial communities from the Delaware River and Bay under freshwater to marine salinity gradient to study organic matter... | ecosystem: Environmental > Aquatic > Marine >...
GGGAAGGACTACGACCTCCGCGTCTCGGTGCTGCCCACCAACCACGGCCAGTCGGTGGTGATGCGGATTCTCGACAAGGACAACATCCGCGTCGGCATCCGGCAGCTCGGGCTGGCCGACCACGACTTCCGCCAGTTCAAGAACCTGATCCGCAGGCCCAACGGCATCATTCTCGTGACGGGGCCGACGGGCTCGGGCAAGACGACCACCCTCTATGCCTCGCTCAACGAGCTGAATCGTCCCGACACCAAGATCATCACCGCCGAGGATCCGGTCGAGTACTACCTGGCCGGCATCAACCAGGTGGAGATCAAGCACCAGATCGGACTCGACTTCGCCCGCGTCATCCGCGCCATGCTTCGGCAGGCCCCCAACGTGATCCTCGTGGGGGAGATGCGCGACACCGAAACCGCCCAAATGGGGATTCAGGCGTCGCTCACAGGGCATCTCGTGTTCAGCACGCTCCACACGAACGACGCGCCGAGCGCCGTCACCCGCATGATCGACATGGGCGTGCCGGCCTACCTCGTGGCGTCCAGCGTGATCGCCGTGCTCGCGCAGCGGCTCGTGCGCGTCAACTGCACGAAGTGCAAGGCGCCGTTCCAGCCGCTCGACACGCAGATCGAGGCGGCGGGCATCACCCCCGACATGCTCGAGGGGGCGACGTTCATGAAGGGGCGAGGGTGTGCCAACTGCCAGAAGTCGGGCTACAAGGGTCGGCTCGGGATCTTCGAACTGATGGTGATGAACAACAAGATCCGCGAACTGGCGTTTCAGGGGGCGGCCACCCAGGACATCCGCCGCGCTGCCGTGAGCGGGGGCATGAAGGTGATGTTCCACGACGGCATCCACAAGGCGCTCCGGGGCATCACCACGCTCGACGAGGTGTTCCGTGTGGCCAAGAAGGCGGAATAGCCTCGTTTTGCCCGCATTTAACCCGTGGAAAGCCGCCGCGAGCATTATTTCTGGCAGGGGCAAGACTTTTTTGCCGATCCTGCCCATAATGTCTGTGTCGGCGGCTGTCAGGGGCCCGAAGCCGACGCAAGGCGGCACTTTTCTGTGAGCGGCCCCAATTCTCGCCAGCCGCGTGGCACGTCCACGTCGGCCTGTTTGCGGCGGCAACTGTTCGCGCGGTCGATTTGCAGGCAAAATAAGTATGCCTGCGGGGTGTTGTCCGTGGGCGGGGTTTCGCCCAGGGTTTGCCTTCGACAGGGGACGCGTTCATGACGGCCACGCCTGGCACTTCCGCGTATTCGCAGCAGGTTGAGAAGATCCTCAAGATCGCGCTCGACAACGCCGGCACCGAGGTTCGGCTCGGGGCTGGTGCGCCGCCGCGGGTGCTGGTCGATGGGAAGCTGGCCCCCATCGGCAAGAATCCGCTCAGTGAGGGCGATGTGCAGGCTCTCATAAAGGCCATCCTGCCCGCGGGGGGCAATGCTGCCGGCTTCGTCTTTGCCACTGCCAACGGACCCTGGACTGGGAAACTTCTTGATGAGGGTGGCAAGAGTGTCCTCGTCCTCACGCCCGGTGGCGTGCTGCCGGCCGCCGACACCCCGCTCGAACTCGACATCCAGACCGACGCCCGTCCCGACGACAAGAATGACGCAGCCGCTGCCGTCGACGTCTACGCCATGCCGCAGGCCGCGGTCGGCACGGTGCAGATCGACAAGCTTCTCATGGCGGCCGTGAAGAACGGCGTGAGCGACATCCACATCACCGTGGGGCTGCCGCCGGTGTTTCGCATCGACGGCCACATGAAGCCGCAGGCCACGAAGGTGCTCACCGGCGACGACACCAACGGCCTCATGAAGGCCATCACGCCCGAACGCTGCCAGGCGGAACTCGCCGAAAAGGGAGGGGCCGACTTCGGCTTCGCCTTCAAGGATCTGGCGCGTTTTCGCGTGAGCATCTTCAAGCAGCGTGGCACCGTGGCCATGGTGCTGCGTCAGATTCCCAACAAGCTCCTCACCCCCGAGCAGCTCGGCGTGCCGGAGGTCTGCAAGAAGCTCGTCACCCGCCCGCGAGGCCTTTTTCTCGTGACCGGTCCGACGGGCTCGGGCAAGAGCACCACGCTCGCCGGTCTGATCGACTTCATCAACGCCACCTACGACCATCACATCATCACGATCGAGGATCCGATCGAGTTTTATCACTACTCGAAGAAGAGCACGGTGAACCAGCGGGAGATCGGCACCGACGTGCCGAGCTTCTCGGAGGCCCTTCGCCGCGCCCTCCGCCAGGATCCCGACGTGATCCTCGTGGGCGAGCTTCGCGACCTGGAGACGATCGAGGCGGCCATCTCCGCCGCCGAAACGGGCCACGTGGTGTTTGGCACGCTCCACACGACCGGCGCCCAGGGCACGGTCAATCGAATCATCGACGCGTTTCCGACGCACCAGCAGGAGCAGATCCGCACCCAGCTCTCGACGGCGATCCTCGGCGTGCTCTCGCAAACGCTCCTGCCGAAGATCGGCGGCGGGCGATGCGCCGCCTACGAGGTGCTCGTGGTCGATGCCGGCATCGGCAACCTCATTCGAGAGAACAAGACGTTTCGTCTCAACTCGGCCATGCAGACCGGTGCCAAGAAGGGCATGCGGCTGCTCGACGACGATCTCTTCCGCCTCTGGAACGAGAAGAAGGTTGCCGAAGAAGACGTGCTGGCGAAGGCTCAGAACGTGGACGAACTGGCCAAACGAATTTTGGACGCCAAGCAGGGCATCTTCGACGACGAGGAGACCGTGACGAGGCGTGCGGCCAAGGACCTTGCCAAGTAATCACACGGAAACCCCATGGCCCTCAAACGGATCGGACAAATCCTGGTCGACCTTGGCCTCATCGACGAGCAGCAGCTCGCGACGATGCTCGAGGAACAGTCGCTGCGAGGCGGCGAGCTCCTCGGCCGGATCGGTGTGTCGCTTGGCTTCTACACCGACGAACAGCTCGGTGAGGCGCTCGCCGAGCAATGGAACACGACGTTCGTCACGCTCTACGACCGCCAGATTTCCGCGGATGTCGTCCACCTGATCAGCGAGCCGATGGCCCAGCTCTATCGCGTGGTGCCCCTCGAACTCTCGGGCAATCGCCTCACGATCGCCTCGGCCGATCCGCAGAAGATCCAGATCGCCGACGAGCTGCGAACCCTCCTCGGCTACGACATCCACGTGTGCGTCGCCACCGAGCCAGAGATCACCAAGGCCATCGAGAAGCTCTTCTCGTCCGACAACGAGAGCGTGGAGTCGCTCGTGTCGGACCTCGAGTCGGACAGCGAACTGGCGGCCCAGGCTGCCGCCACCGCGAAGGAAGGCGTGACCGACCTCACGAGCGTCGAGGCGCTCGCGGAGAGTGCGCCCGTGCGGAAACTGCTCAACATGGTTCTCCTCCTCGCGATTCGTGACGGGGCGAGTGACATCCACTTCGAGCCGTTCGAAACGGAGTTTCGCATCCGCCTCAAAGCCGACGGGGTGCTCCAGGAGATGGTGCCTCCTCCGAAGCACCTGTCATTTGCGATCACCACCCGCATCAAGGTGATGGCCAATCTCGACATCGCCGAGCGACGGCTTCCCCAGGACGGCCGCATCGAACTCACCGTCGGCGGACACCCCGTCGATCTTCGCGTGAGCGTGCTGCCCACGCTCTTCGGCGAGAGCGTCGTGATGCGGGTGCTCGATCGTGGCGTCGTGTCGCTCAGTCTCGACAAGATCGGGATGGAAGCCGAGATGCTTCGGAAGTTTCGCGAGGTGTTGAGGCGTCCCAACGGCATCGTGCTGGTGACCGGGCCCACGGGTTCCGGAAAAACCACCACGCTCTACTCGGCCCTCTCGGAACTCAACGATATCGAGGACAAGCTCATCACCACGGAGGATCCCGTCGAATACGACATCGACGGGATCGTGCAGGTTCCGATCGACGCCGAGATCGGCAACACCTTCGCGGCGTGCCTGCGGGCCATCCTGCGGCAGGATCCCGACCGGATTCTCGTCGGCGAGATCCGAGACGTGGAAACGGCCGAGATTGCGGTGCAGGCATCGCTCACGGGGCACATGGTGTTTTCCACGCTCCACACCAACGACGCGCCCTCGACGGTCACGCGGCTCCGCGACATGGGCGTGCCGCCGTTTTTGATCACCGCCACGGTGGAGGCGATCCTGGCCCAGCGGCTCGTGCGCCGCATCTGCACAGGATGTCGCGAAGAGGTGGTGCCTGGGGCCGACGTGCTCGCCGACCTCGAGATGACGACCGACCAGGTGGTCGACAAGAAGTTTTACCGCGGCAAGGGCTGCGAGAAGTGCAACCGCACCGGCTACAAGGGGCGTCTTGGCATCTACGAACTCATGATCATGAACGACGAGATGCGAGACCTCATCATCCGCAACGCCTCCACGGAGGAGCTCCGGGAGGTCGCCCGGCGCTACGGCATGGTGACGCTCCGCGAGTCGGGCACGGAGGCGATTTTCTCGGGGCTGACGACGGCCGATGAAGTGATCCGCGAAACCATTCTGGATGCGTAAGCCATGCCCACCTACCTGTTCGAAGCCATCGACGCGGCCACCGGCAAGGAGATCCGCGACACCGTGGAAGCGGCGACCGAGGCCGAAGCCCAGGCCACGATCCGGTCGATGGGCTACATGGTCACGAAGCTCAAGGTCGGCAAGTCGAAGGCCGGCAAGGCTGGAGCCGGCGGCAAGAAGCCAGGCCGCACGTTCGCCATCGGCGGCGTGAAGGGAAAGGACCTCACGCTCTTCACCCGGCAGTTGTCGATTCTCCAGGATGCCGGCCTTCCGATTCTTCGCAGCCTGAAGCTCCTTGCCGATATGCAGCAGCCGGGTCGGCTTCGCAACTCGCTGCTCGACGTGTGCGACGAGATCGAGAGCGGCTCGACGCTCTCCGAGGCGATGTCGAAGAGCCCGAAGGCCTTTGACCGCCTCTACTGCAACATGATCCGGGCCGGCGAGGCCGGCGGTGCGCTCGAAGTGATTCTCCGCCGGCTTGCGGAGTTCATGGAACGGGCCGAGTCGCTGAAGCGGAAGGTGAAGGGGGCGCTGATCTACCCCGTCGTCGTGGTCTGCGTCGCGGTGGGCATCCTCACCTTCATCATGTTGAAGATCGTGCCGCAGTTCAAAAAGATCTTCGATGACTTCGGCACCACGCTCCCTGACATGACGATGATCCTGATCGGGATCTCGAACTGGGTGGCCACCTACTGGTATCTGATCCCGGCGATCCCGTTCGGCATCAACCTCGTGATCAAGGGGATCAAGCTGATCCCCTACGGTCGATTCGGCTGGGACCTCTTCGTGCTCAAGATGCCGATCTTCGGCCAGCTCGTCGAGAAAAACCTTCTCGCCCGCTCCTCACGAACGCTCGGCACACTCCTGGCGAGCGGCGTGCCGATTCTCGAGGCCTTGAACATCACGAAGGAAACCTCGGGCAACATGATGTTCGAGCGGCTCTTCACCAAGGTGTCGGAGGCCATTCGCGATGGCGAGGCGATCGCCAAGCCGCTCAAGACGTACGGCGTGCCCCCGTTCAACGTGGCGGCGCTCCTCTTCTGGACGTCGTTTGTGCCCGGCCTCGGGGCCCTCTTGTACATGACGAAATACAAGAAGACCGTCGTCGACGACCTCGTGGTGAACATGGTGGACGTCGGCGAGGAGTCGGGCGAGCTCGACACGATGCTCTACAAGGTGGCCGACACCTACGATGAAGAGGTGGCGGTGCTCACCGAGAGCCTGACGAGCCTCATGGAACCCTTGCTCATCATCTTCCTCGGCGGTGCCGTGGGCTTCATCGTGATCGCCCTCTTCATGCCGCTCATCAAGCTGATCCAGGATCTGTCATGATCGCTACATCCACCATTGCCGGCGTCGATCTGCGATCGTGTGCCAGCCGGCCCTCGGTCCGGTGCGGCGGTGCGCAGCGTGGCTTCAGTATGGTGGAGCTGCTGGTGGTGATGTCGCTGATGGTGGTGCTCCTGGGGCTCGTGTCGGCGGCCGTGTCGGGGGCCCGCGCGAGTTCGAAGCAGCAGGCGACGCGGCTTCTGATCAGCAAGCTCGACGCGATCGTCCGCCAGCAGTTGGCCACGTACAACTCGCGGGAGGTGCCTCCTCCTGCCGGTGGCCTGCCGACGGGCTGGACGATGGCGGGGTACCGGAGTTGGTACATCCGGAGAAACCTCATCACGGGTGATCTTCCGGATCGGTGGGGTGACGTGATGGCGATGGCTTCTGGGCAACTTTCGACTTTTCTAAACGGAAACGGACCTAGGTTCCCCATCACCCAGCCGCAAACCGTCTATGCATCAACCTGGAACAGTTGGTCGTCCGCCAAGCAGGCGCTCGTCGGGGACCAGTATGCCGGGGCCGAGTGCCTCTTCATGATTGTGACCCAGGGAGGCATCGCCGACTGCCTCGACTGTGGTGAGCTGCGGACCGCCGAGCGGGGCGACAAAGACAATGACTCCGCCTACGAGTTTTGGGACGCGTGGGGCAATCCCATCGGATTCATCCTCTGGCCTGCGGGCCTTGAGCTGCCGGTGGGTGCCAAGTTCTTTGCAGGGAGTCGGGCCCTCGAGCAGGCATTTCCGCCGAAGGGAACCTCGCCGTCGCCCACGCTCGGGATGATCCCGCTGATCTATTCGGCCGGGCCAGATCAGGAGTATGGCATCAACCGTGCGAATGAAGTGGGTGTGCTGGTAAGCGACGCTGATCCCAATGGCCTTCGGTGCGGTGACTGGTCCCAGGATCCGACAGCCTCGATGGCGTCGCCCATTTCCGCGTATGCCAGCGACAACATCACCAACCTCGACGCGGAGGCGGCCCGATGAACGTGCGGCACATCCGACGTGGCTTCACCTTGGTCGAGCTGCTGGTCGTGGCGGCGATCATGGCGGTGTTTTTCTCGATCATCGTGACGGGAGCCAAGCCAAACCCCAACGGTCAGATCCGCAATGCAGCCCAGCAACTCGCGTCGGTGCTGTCCGCCACGCAATCGCAGGCCCTTGGGAATCCGGTGGGGGCTGCGGTGATTCTCGATTCGGGCACCGCCTCGGGCCTTGCGGCCACGATGAGCGTTGCCGTCTTTCGGGCCGACACGCCCCCATTGACGCTCGGCACCACGGTAAGTGGTTCCTTGAGCGTGCAGACCTCGGGGTCTGAGTCTCGTGCCGAGGTCGGGCTCGTGCCATTCAACGCGGATCCAGAAGACCTGCAAAACGGCTACAAGATCCAGTTTGGCGGGGAGGTGCTATCAAGCCCCATGCCGTATCAAACCCCCTCGCCGTGGTTTTCATTTAGTTACGCCGGTGCGTCGGGGAATGTCGCCACGGGCACGGCCGCCTTCCGCTTTTACGACGGGCAGACACCGTGGAATACGATCTGGCCGGAACCCACCCGGGCTCCGAATGGGAGTGCCAACCCGTTCGTCTTTCGGATGGCCCGGTATCCCTTGAAGGCCGACATCGCCTACCAGTTGCCGAAGACGGTGGCCGTCGATCTTCGCTACAGCGGCGTTGGCGAGAATCCCCTGACGATGTGGAATGTCGTTTCTCAACCGGCCCCTGTTGGCTGGGGGTGTTTGGCCGGCAAGGGGGCGATCGCGGTGTCGTTTGACGCAGTGGGAGGGATCGAGCACCTGATGCAGCAGGTCACCGGGGCGGCGAGCCTGCGCACGTCCCAGCCTCCCGTCGATCCCGTCGAACCGGTCTATCTCCTGGTCAACTCGCGGGATGCCATCGAAGGCTCGGCCGCCCCGCTCGGGAGTGAAATGGCCCTTTGGGTGGTGATCCAACCGCAGAATGGCCGCGTATCAATAGCCAGCAACGTGCCTCAGACAGGCACCGATGCAGTCGCCCTTCGAGCGGCTCGCGCCCGAGCCCGGGCGGGGGTCGTCGGAAACAAGTGAAATCGATCATGTCCCCCCGACGACGCACCACCGCAGCCTCCGGTTCGACAAACCGGGAAGGGATCACCCTTCTCGAGGTGCTGGTGGCGTGCGGGATCCTCGTCGTCGGTCTTGCCAGCGTCGCCTCGGTGATGCCGGCCGCCGGGTCCCGCCTGGCGCAGGCGACGTTTGAGGACCGTGCGGCGGCGGCCGCCGCGAACGCCTATGCCGAACTCGTGAATCGTGGCCTGATGGCAGGCGACGTGTTCGACACCGGCAAGGGGCAGGCATCCATCGGCAAGGCCTGTTACTTCGGCGCTCCCGCCATCAGTCAGACGATGGCGTCGCTACCACAAAACAGCCCCGCGTTTAATCTCCTCGCCCCGGCATCTTCGACCGTCGTGGCCAGCCGCATCGACGTGGCACGTGGATTTGACCTGAAGGACGATCTCTCGTTCATCCAGTTGACCGGAGACACGCCTCGTAACGGGTTCATGGGCAACGGCACCGGATCTCGGGACTACCGTCAGGGGATGTGCTGGTGGGCCACGGTGATGCCGACCGCCGCGGCGCCACCTGCGGGATGGGATCTCGCGACGTGGACACAAGCCACCGCGCCGGGCGCAGGCGCCGTCGTGAGCGTCGCGGTCTTCAAAAAGCCCGGTGACGGAAAAGTGATTCCGCTGACTTCCATGGGAGGAGCGTTGTTCGAGCATTCGACATCGAAGTTTGATAAACTAACTAACTCCAACAATACCGATAATAAACTGACCGGTGCCATAGACGAGCAGGATCGGAAGCGATTCCTGCCGGGCTGTTCGTATGTGCTCGCGTTGCCGCCGGCGGCGACGCTTCCGCCGCAGTGGCTCAAGGTGACGTCTTCATGGACGAATCCCGGCCGATCTCAGGCCGGCGGCGTGGGTGCTTTGGTCGAGGATGCGGCAACCCGCGAGTCCTTCGTGGTGCTCGACCTCAATCCCCTCGGGGTCAACGCTGCCAACTACCTCTCCAACAATGGGGCGACGCTCACGGTGCTCGCCTTCGAAAATCTGATGCGGGTCGATCACTACACCGTGTCGCTCGACTGACAGTCAGCCATCACCATGAACTCATCACGCCATCACCGTCGCGGGAACCGCCGCGGAGCGCTGCTGCTCCTCGTGCTCACGGCGCTGACATTTTTCATGATGACCGGCACCCTCATGCTCGTGCTGGCCACCCGATCCCGAGCCACCGCTCGGGCGTTTTCGGGGGCGGCCAATGCCGCGTCTACCGGGTCGGTCCAGTCCCGGGCGATTCTCGACGATGCCCTGATGTTTCTGGTGCGGGGCCGGCGGAATGAAACGGGTCTCCCCACGAGTTCGGGCACGATGCCGTTGTGGCTTTCCGGTCAAAGCCTCTTGGAGGATCGTTACGGCATCGACACGATCACCGGCACCTCCGCCGCGCCGGTAAAGCTCACGGACGGAATCTTCACCAACTACGCCCCGGTGCTCACGGCGGAAATCCAGGCCCAGAGCCTGATGCCGGCGCCAACTCATATCTGCGATCTCAACGGTCGAATCCTCACGTTCAAGCCGGTCGCCGGCGACGGGGATGTGGTGAGCTTCCGGATCCTCCGCACCGCCAAGAAAGGCCAGTCGATCACGGCCTACCTCGGAAACGTTCCGTCGAACCGGGCGATCACCCTGCCCAAGCTGCCGTCGGCCATCGTCATCAATGGCCGCGAGTTTTTTCCCGGGGACACCACTCCCAATCCGAACAACGAGGCGTTTGACGCCCTCACGTCTGGCACCTCGGGCATTCCCTACGATGCCTACCTTGCGAGCCTTCCGCTGCAGGATTCCAGGCCGATCACATCGGGGACGATTCGTGCGTCGTTTGCCGGGGCGGTCGATCTCGCGTCGCTCAGCACCGACATCAACGGCGATGGATTCGCCGATGGGTGCGACAACGACAATGACGGTGTTCCCGACAGTGTGTGGATCACCGGCGTCGTGCCCGATCAGCCGTCGCCGCACGGTGGCGTGTTGAAGCACGATCTTGCGTTTCTCGTGCTCGATCTCGACGGCCGTGTGAACCTCAATGCCGCCGGGTCGTTGACACCGCTGGTGACCGGATCGGCGGAGTGGCCGGCGACGACCACGACCTCCACCAACTCCGGCAACGAGTTCAACGTGACGATCTCCCAGGTGCCGGCGGGGCTCGGCTACGGGCCTGCCGACATCGCAGCCGGCCGGCTCCTCGCCACGGGAACCTACGGCCAGGGGGCACCCGGCTTTCCAGGACGATGGTCGGCGATCTGCCAGTCGGGAACGGTGGCGGGGGGCGGTGCGAATGTCATTCAGCGTCGTCCGTCGCCCGTGGTGGGCGGACCTTCGGAGGGCCGCTACGGCCCCGCGGATCAGTCGGGTCGATGGGTTCCCGGCAAGTCGAACTCCATGCTCGACCCTCAGGCCATCTGCTCGCTTCAGGGCCGTTCCCTCACCGACCTCAATGTACGGGTCAAGATGTTCACGGGCCCGGAACTCACCGGGGTGCCGTCCCTGTGTGTCTACACCCCCGATCGCACCAAAAACGACTTTGTCGAAAGCCCCTATGATTTTCGGCTCGACCGCGACGCGCCTCGGGACCTGAAACTCAGGCAGCCGGGCCTCACCAAACCCCTTGCAAGCGGCACGGGTGGCGCCACAGCCCAGGGGACCAACAGCGTCTTCGCCGTGGCCGAACTCGAGCGGGTGTTGCGACAGTTTGACGCCGACGCGTCCAACCTGCCGCCGCGGCTGGCGGTGCTCCTCGACGAGTTCACCGAGCGATCGCGCATGACGGTGACGACCGACTCGTGGGACACACCGGCGATGGCCGGTGATGCCATGCTGAAGGTGCGGAACTTCATGCGTCTCTTTGCGGAGCCGACGTCGCCATCGCCTGCCATCGGTGGGGCCAACGCCGCCACCGTTTACGACATCATGTCGCCCGATGTTTCGGCGGGGCTTCGGTTCGACATCAACCGGCCGCTCGACCATCCACAGGTTATTGGCACGCTGACTCCGGCGCTCAAGCAGCGGTATTGCCGGCATCTCTATTCGCTGCTCGTGGCGTTGGGCCTGCCGGCCAGCAAGGACACGGCGCAGTGGGTGGCCAACGTGTGCGACTTCCGCGATCCGGACTCAACGATGACCCGCTTCGAATACGACACCGATCTCACCGACGACCGCTGGGATAGGGTCGACTCGGTGTTCGGTGCCGAGCGGCCCGAACTGATCATCACGGAAACGAAGGCCTGGAACGGCAACCTGTCGGTGGTGCTCTACCACCCGTGGGAAGCGAAGATCGTCGATAAGAACTCCAACAACGATCACAAGGTTTCGGCGACGGAGCAGATCGACCCGAATCTCGCTCCCGCGAATCCCAATGCCCAGACCCAAAACTCCCTCGACCTCACGCGCAAGGTCAACAACGACTCGGTCTGGCGGCTTCGGGTTGATGGCGGCATGACCCTCGCCCTGGGAAATATCACGGGTGGGGGTGCGAGCAAGCTGGTGCTCGACCCCAACCGGTACCTCTGCGTGGAGACCACCTCGGGTGGAGGCGGCGGCGTGTCGTCGTTGGCCGATAAGACATTCGTTCCGGTGGCTGTCGGTGAAGGCAGGGTGATCCTCGAGCGGCTGGCCGACCCCGCCAAGAGGCACAACCCTACCCCGACCAACGCCGACTACAACCCCTACGTGACCGTGGATGTGGCGCCGCTCAGCGTCGCACTCGATCAGGCGTCGGCACTGAAGAAGCGGCGCAAGCAACAGAACTTCTGGAGCAATGGGCCGAGCAACTGGGAGGATGTTGCCGGCGTGCCGGATGTCTACCCGGCCCGGGCAGCGTGGATGCACTGGCCGAATCGTCCATTCATCGGCGTGGCGGAACTGGCCCTCGTGCCGATGGGCGATGCCAACGGCATGCTGGCCGCCGCAGGCACGGCATCGCCGGTGCTCGACACGACTGACCCCGCAAAGAAGCTGATCCTCGATGCGGTGCATGTGCCGTCGCGGTTTACGGGCTCCTCGCTGCAGATCGGTGGCACGAACGCTGCTCTGCTCAAGAACGTAGCCACGTATGAGGAGGTCTGCACGACACTCCTTCCCCGCTGGCGCGAGCCGGGGCGGGTGAATGTGAACACGATCGTGTCAAACACGGGCAACACGACCCAGGCACTTCTGGACAATGCCGTGTGGCACGCCACCGTGGGGCAGGCTGCCGGAAGCATCAATGGCGGGGTCAGCCCGTTTGTCAGCGGCACCAAGGCGGCCGATTCGTTGGCCGCGATGTTCGCCCTCGGTGGCAACGGGATCTTCGTGGAAACCCCCGCCGCGCCGCGCGACATGAATCCGTTCTTCGCCTATGCGACGGCCATTCGGCTGGGCAACGTGGCGACGATCCGGTCCAACGTGTTCGCTGTGTGGGTCACGCTTCGCGTCCGCGACACGTCGGCCGCGGGGCCCTCGCCCGTCTATCGCCGGATGTTTGCCATCGTCGACCGGTCGGTGCCGGTTGGCTTCAACAAGGGCGAGAATCTGAATGCCCGAGACACGATTCGGCTGCAGCGATTCCTCGACTGATCTCATGCTTCGGTTCACGTCTTATCGTCGAGCGGAAAGGCCCCTCTCCTGTGGTTGGCAGAGGGCGGGATTCAGCCTCACCGAACTCCTCGTGGCGAGCACGATTGCGCTCGTGGTGATGGGGGCGATCGCTCAGTTGTTTTCCCTCTTCAGCCGCTCCCTCTCCGACAGCCAGACCACGATCGATCTGACGGGGAGAATGCGGACTGCCGTGTGGCAGTTGCGGCAGGATCTCGGCGGCGTCACGTGCGACCTGGTGCCGTGGAGTCGCCCGGAGGCCGATTCCGGCTACTTCGAACTCATCGAAGGTCCAGCGACGGACAAGAGCTACGCCATCGCCTCGGGAACGACCACCGAAGACCTCGAGGCCGACACCGACGACGTGTTGCTCTTCACGACGCGATCATCTGGCGGGCCATTCGTGGGCCGGTATGGCGCGGATCGGATCGAATCACCGACGGCCGAGGTCGCCTGGTTTTGTCGGGAGGCAGGTGCGCAGCCGATCCTGCCCACCCGGCTCTATAACCTCCATCGTCGCCAGTTGCTCGTGGCGGGGTATGTGGGAAGCGCGCCCTTCCTCACCTCGGGCAGCAACGCCGCGCCGTTGGCCATGCTTTCGCAGGGATCGCAAACAGGCCAGTCGCGTCCGACGCAGCTCTACGACCTTTCGATGCGGCTCAATCCCGCGACGGGGATGGCGGTGCCGAATACGTTGGGGGACCTGTCCAAACGGGAGAACCGTTGCTTTCTGACAGGCACCGGACCGATTCGGTCCGGAACGTTTCCGTATGCGTTTCCTTTCGACGTCACGTTCCATGTGCCCGCGGAAGCGACCTTCGACAGCACCGATCGTGTGTGGGAAGACGTCGTGTTGTCGAACGTGATCGCGTTTGACGTGCGTGTCTTCGACCCGCTGGCAAAGACGCAGCTCACCGGCACGATGAGCCTGATTCCGGGCGACCCGTCGTACAACGCGGCGACGGCTGCCGGGGCGTCTGGGGTGTATGTCGACCTCGGCTGGGGCAACGTGCTTGGCACGCGGAATCCGGTGGCCATCACGGGCACGTTTCCGCCCGTCGGCCAGACTGCCTTTCAGTCGGATGGGGTGCGGGTGACCAACACGCCGAGGTCCCTGCCGGCCTCGTCGTTGGTGGCCACATACGATACCTGGAGCCTCCACTACGAGTTCGACGGCGAGAATGAGGATGGTGACACGGCGATCGACGAGGGCACGAACGGCGTCGATGACAACGCCGACGACCTGCCCGATAATGTCGTGGAATACGAGACGTCGCCTCCCTACCCGGTGCCGCTCAGGGGCGTCGAGGTGCGGATTCGCTGCTATGAGCCGCGAAGCAAGCAGGTTCGGCAGATCACGGTCAGGCACACATTCGTGAGGAAATGAGGTAAACTCGTGCCACAGTCATCCAGAGGGAAACTCGCCATGCGTTCAAACGCCACCGCATCTCCTCGCGTCGTTCGCCACGGCTTCACGCTCGTGGAACTGCTCGTCGTGATCGCGATCATTGGAGTCTTGATGGCCCTCCTGCTGCCTGCCGTGCAGAGCGCCAGGGAGGGTGGACGACGCACCCAGTGCAACAACAACCAATACCAAATGGCCATGGCGGTGATCCGTCATGGTGAAACGAATGGGTATGTGCCTGGATGGCGGAATGCCATGCAGACGAACCTTCCCCCTCCTAATAACACTATTTTCCCGTCGTGGACGGTGTCGGTTCTTCCCTTTCTCGAGCGAACGGATGTGATCACGGCGCTCACGGCAAACCCCAATGCCTTTGCGGCGCCCTATCTTTCGTTCTACTCCTGTCCCTCGACTCCGTCGGAGCTGACGACAGTGCCGGCGCTTGCCTATGCAGGGAACTGTGGTAGTGGCTACACGGTGCCTCAAAACAGCAATCAGGATGGCAACCGCTGGGACGGCGTGATGGTGGACACCACCGTTGCGGGAGCGAGGATCGGCATGGATGATGTCAGCAACGCTGACGGGACGGCGATGACGCTGCTGCTTTCCGAGAAGTGCGGCACGCCCGTCGCCGGGGCGACGCTCTATCAGGGGTATTGGGATGTTCTCATCCCCGCTGCGAGCGGCACAAATTTTGCCTTTGTCCCGGCTGTGGTTACCGGTCCGCCGATGTATAGTCGCGGCGCGGCCGTGCCCATTCCCGCCTTTGGCATCACGAAGACGAGTCCTCCGACCAAAATCATCAACAACGGGTCCGTGGCGGCGCCGGGCATGCTGAGCCAGCCGTCATCGAATCATCCTGGCGGCGCGGTGGTGGCCTATTGCGACGGCCACACGGGATTGCTGAAAGACAGCATCGCGGCCAACGTGTACGCTCAGGCGCTCTCGTGGAGTCACACGAAGTCGTCTGGGGTAGCAATGAGTACGTGGGGCTCGGCCACGAAGTTTCCACTGTCGGACGGCGACCTCCAGTAGTTTGTATCTCTCAGCCTGATCTCGAGGGCGTGACCAACCGCCACGCGATCTCCCATGAGCGAATCGCGTTTTTCGAGCCTGATGGCGAACGCGGTGATCCTCATGGAGAGGCAGCAATGGCAGGATGCGCTTCGCAGTGCGTCGGATGCCTTGATGCTCGCCCGGAGCGAGTTTGGCGACGACGACAAGCGGCTTGCCGAAGCCCTCGAGAAGCAGGTGCTCGCCTTCAAACACCTCGGCCGAGATCTGGACGCGGAACGGGCCCTTCACGAGGCCACCCAGATCCGCATCAAGCACATCCGCCGACGGGGCCTCTCCTTCTCGGAGGAGCACAAGTATGCCGATGCGGAAAAACTCTACCGCGAGGCCCTGCTCGTATGCGAGCGGGTGTATGGCAGGCGGCATCGGGAAACGGCCACCTGTCTCGACAACCTCGCCACCTGCCTCCGCAGCCAGTCGCTCTTCGTGGAGGCTACGATGCACGCAACGCGGGCCCTCGACATCCGAAAGGAACTGCTCGGCGAGGACCATGTCCACACGGCCGCAAGCCTGAGCAACGTCGGCTACCTCTACCGCCTGCTCGGCCGATTCAGCGAGGCCCAACCGCTGCTCGTGCAGTCGCTCGTGGTCAGGGAAAAGCACCTCGGCGCGGATCATCCTCATGTGGCGGAGAGCCTCGATCGCATCGCCTCGCTCTGCCGCGACCTCGGCCGCTTCGACGAGGCGGCCGGGCTCTGTGAACGCGCCCTCGGAATCCGCAGGGCGTCGCTCGGCGACGAGCATCCCCTCACGGCCGCAAGTCTCAACAACCTGGCTCTCATCCGCGAGCGACGCAGCGGCGACGAGGTGTCGGTGGTGGCCGCTTTGCCACGGGCTCACGACACGGCGCCCCCCACCATTCGCACGGCGGCGGCGTCACGAAAAACCACGGAGGACCATGCCTCCGGCCTCGGCATCCTCGCGGCCGTGGTGGTGGGGGCCGTGCTGGCGGCCGTCACCTTCTGGTTCGTGCCCTGGGCGGGCGTGTCGGTCGTGGCGGTGACCGGCGTCGTCGCGATCCTTACAGCCCTTGGCGTGGTGCCACTCGATTCCATCGCCCGAAGAGCAGGAGCATGGCTGAAGCGGTCGATGGCCGAAGACGAGGCGGTCGATCGTGATGCGGTCGTGTTGGGCGATGGCGGGATGAGGAGCGACGTTGCCGCGATCCTGAAGAAGGGCGTGCTGACCGTGGGCGACGCCCGCGTGCTCGCGAAGCTCGACAACCTCGACCTCGATCACGTGCACTCGCTCACACAGGCCGCCGCCGACGCCCTGGCGAGGCAGCGAGGCACGCTCAAGCTGAATGGTCTCCGTGAACTCCGCAGCAAACTCGCCAAGAGCCTTCGCTGGCACGAGGGAATTTTGCAGCTCAACGGCGTGCACGAACTGACCGCCGCCGCCGCCGCCCACATCGCCCGACATTCGGGCGATCTCCATCTCAACGGCGTGAGGGAACTGTCGGGCGAGGTGACCAAGCATCTCGCCCACCATCGTGGGCTTCTCCATCTCGATGGGGTGCGGTCGCTGGAGGATGATGCGGCCAACTGGCTGATCAAGCACCGCGGCAAACTCACGCTCCACGGGCTGCGGTTGGTCACCCGGCAGACGTTTCGAACGCTCCAGAGCAACCCGCTCATCGAACTCCCCGACGATGTGGGAGGGCAGTTCGAGAATCTCGGAGCCTGACGCCCACCGGTGGAAGCGACCGGTGCTCCAGCCGATCCATGAGGCGTGAGGCATGGCCGGTTTCAGGCCGGCCTGCCTTGGACGGGCGGACGCGAGGAGCCCGTGAGGGGGGCGTGGGCACCCCCTCGCTCGTCCAGTTCCGAAGCCACGAGACGGCGTGGAGCGGTGTCACTCGTCGAACGGACGGCGCGGTGCGTCGCGGCGGGCCGCGTTGTTGGCTGGCTTTCGCTCGGGCTTCGACGGAGCGGCCTCGATGGCGGGGGTGGGCTCGCCCCCCTCGGGCATCTCCTGTCGCTCCCGCCAGGGCTTGCCCGACTCGTAACTCGCCAGTTCGTTTTTCAGCTGTTCCTGCACCTCACCGCCCGCCGCGGCGTCGGCTTCGACGGCCTGTCGGCTGTATCGCTTCGCGGAGTCGAAGTCGCCCCGCTCGGCGTAACCGGCTGCCAGCGTGCTCACGATGTGGGCCGCCTTCCACTCGGTGAGTTCACAGGCCTTCGTCGCCAGTTCGATGGAACGAGCAGGATTGCGAATCGTGTCGTTCGGCGATGTGGCGAGCACCCAGGCCAGGTTGTTGAGGATGCCCGTGTCGTCAGGGTTGATCGTGTGGGCCTGCTCGAGGTCGGTGACGGCCGCCACATGGTCGCCGATCGAGATCTCGGCGTCGCTGCGTCCGCGGAGGGCCACGAAACTCGTCGGGTCGATCTCGAGGGCCCGCGTAAACCGCCGGATCGCCTCCCGGGGCTGCCGGTCGGCGAGGTAGAGCATGCCCAGCTGGCTGATCACGATCGCATCGTCGGGATTCTTGGCGGCCAGTTTGCGAAACGACTGGATGGCCTCCTTGTAGTCTTCGCGCTCGGCGGCCATGAGCCCCTTGAGTTCGAGGGCGGCAGGCAGTTCCGGGTCTTGGGCGAGCACCGCCTCCACATCGGCAAGCGCCCGGTCGGCTTTGCCATCTTGCTGGAGGATTCTCGCCCGAAGCAGCCGGGCCGTCGGATCGCGTGGCGCGATGTCGACGGCACGATCGACGTCGGCCAAGGCCCGTTCGCGATCCCCCTTCACGGTGAACACTCTCGCCCGCTGGAGCAAGGGGCCGGCGGCCTCAGGGGCGAGTTCGATCGCCTTGTCGAAAGCCGCCTTCGCGTCGTCGAGGTGCTCCGCCATCATGCAGGCCATGCCGATCGCTTCGTGGATCCCGGGATCGTTGGGCTCCTCCTCGGCAGCCACCTGGAGGTCGTCCCGCGCCCGTTCGGCCTCGTCCTGCATCAGCAGGAAGAGCCCTCGGGCCCGACGGACATCGGCGTCGCGAGGGGCGAGTTCCACCGCGGCGTCAAAGTGCCGCAGCTGCCGCTCCGGGTCGTCGTCGATCGAGGCGAGCACGAGATTCGCCTGGGCCCGCTGGAGCTGGTCATCGCCGAGCAGTTCGAGCGCCTTCGTGGCGGCCGCACGCGCCCGGTCGCGGTTGCCCCCGGGCAGCACCTCGAGCCGCGCCACCATCAGGTGCACCGAGCCGAAGTGCTCGTCCCGCGCCAGCACCTCGTTGAGGTCGCGCATCGCGAAGGCACGGATCCGTCGCCAGTTGGGGTCGGGCTGGTCGGCGTCGACGATGGCGCTGGTGAGCATCGCGGCGCGGTCGATGAGCGTGCCGGTGTAAAGATCGTCGGCAAACTTCCTGGAATCGGCATCGAGCCCGCGCTCGATCGCCTTCTTGCACAGATCGAGCACGCGGCCGAAGTCGTCGATGTCGTCGATCTCGAGCTTGGCGTTGATGGCGTCGTTGAGCAGGTCTTGGCCATCCGTGGCTGGGACGTCGGCGGCTGGGGGCGTGTCGGCGGCGGGCGTGGCCGCCGGGGCTGGGGGCTCGTCGGCCTGGGCCGCTGGCACCAGCGCAGGAATGAAGATCGCCGTGACGGCGAAACAAGCGGCCAGACGGTGCGCGAGCGACATGCTGGGATCCGACGAGGAGCAAGCGAGGGGCGGTCGATCGGCCTGCGTCGGCCCGTCCGCCGGAGCATAGTATGCGGCAGGCGGGAGGTTTGCCGCCAATTCGGCCCCCCGCACGCTCGGCGGCGGTCGCGGTTCAGAGCGGGGCGGGCAGATCGCGGCGGGCGAAGATCACGGCTCCGATCGCATAGGCCGCGAGTCCGACGCCGATCAGCACGCCGTCGTAGAGCAGCAAAAGCCGCCAGGACGCGTCGTCGCCCCCGACGAGCCGCTGAGGCTCGTAGGCATTGAGAATCGACACATAGCCCACCCAGCCGAGCATGCCGCTCAGGCGACCGACGAGTTTCGTGAGGATCGCGGCCACGTAGAAGCCGCACATGATGCCGATCGTTCGCCAGCGATGGCTGTCGGCCGCCGACACGCAGGCCGACAGGCCCGCCATGCACACCATCAGCCCAAACACATTCGCCGCCGCCGGCACGAAGCGGGCAGGCTCCACCCGACCCGCCCACGGGCCAAACGCCACCACCGTCCACACCGACAGCAGCAGCACGCCGCAGAGCAGCGCGGCCGCGGCGGTCGTGGCCAGGGCCTGCGTGAGAAACACCGCCGATCGCCGCACCGGTGCGGCGAGCGTCATCTCGAGGGTGCCCCGTTCGAGTGGCCCCGCGACCGCATCGCTGCCTCGCGTGATGCCCCACACCGTCGCCGCGAGCACGACCACGGGATCGACGAAGGCGAGGGCCACGCGGCCGGCGTGGGTGGCGACCTCCGAAAAGGGCACGCCCGAGAGTTTCTGCCAGTCGGCCGGGATCACCTTGAGCAGCACGTCTTGAAAGGCGGGCATCTCGATCTGGGCCGAAAGCCAGAGATAGAGCCAGGGAAACGCCCCCCAGAGCGCCGCCAGCGACAGCAGCAGCACCCGCTGATCGCCCCATGCCATCCGCCAGATGGCGAGGTTCCAGATGCTGCCGCCGCGAGCGGCGGCGATGTGTGGGGGAGTGGTCATGGCACAGCCTCAGCCTGGTCGGTGAAAGCGGTCGTACACGGCCTGGAGGCCGACGGGTTCCACCCGCACTTCGTCGAGCGGCAGCGTGGCGAGCCAGCCGAGCAGCGGCGCGAGCGGTTCGTCGGTTTCCATGACGACGGCGCCGTCGGAGGTGGATGCGGCCGAGAGGTGGCCGGCAAACGCCTCCGGCACGCCGGGAAACGCACGGGTGAGCCGGGCGTGGATCCGGTGGCCTCGGCGAAGGTCGTCGATCGACTGCTCGTGCACCACGCGGCCAGCCCGCAGGATGGCCACGTGGTCGCAGATGGCCTCCACCTCGGAGAGCACGTGCGAGGAAAACATGATCGTTTTGCCCGCCTGCTTCGCCTCGCGCACGAGATCGAGCACCGTGCTGCGGGCCGTGGGATCGAGGTTTGCAGTCGGCTCATCGAGGATGACCAGGGGCACGTCGGTGGCGAGCGTCACCGCGAGGGCGAGCTTTTGTCGCATGCCCGTGCTCATCCGCGCCACCTGACGCGAGCAGTCGAGGTCGAGGCGGCCGGCAATCTGGGTGGCGACATCGCGGTGGCATTCGCGTCGGAGGCGGGCGAAGAAGTCGAGCACGGCGTGCCCATTCATCCGGCGAAAGAGCCTCGCCTCGCCCGGCAGGTAGGTGGTGCGGGCCCGCACATCGAGCGACTGCGACCGGCAGTCGTATCCCGCGACCGTCGCCGATCCCGACGTGGCATGGAGGTAGCCGAGGAGCGTTCGCACGAGCGTCGTCTTGCCGGCACCGTTGGGGCCGAGGAGGCCGAAGACGTCTCCCTCGTTCACGGTGAGGGAACACGCATCGAGCGCGACAAAACTGCCGTAGCGTTTGGTGAGGGCGGAGGTGCGGACAATCATCGGCGGCGACCCGGCGGAAGGCATGGCTGGCTCAGGCCTGCCACTGACGCCAGAAATAATAGCCGGCAAGTGAAAACCCGATGATGGCCACGATCCGGCGAAGCACCACCGGGGACAGTTTTTTGGCCACCGTCGTCGCGCCGAGGCTGCCCGTGATTCCCGCCGCCATCATGACGCCGGCGTGCGTCCACGACACCTCGTGGGTGCCGGTGAACGACCCGATGACGAACACCGCCGTGGCGATTCCATTGACGACGGTGGCGAGGGAGTTTTTCACCGCGTTGAGCCGGTGGATGTCACCGAGGCCGAGAAGGCCGAGCATCGCGATCATGAGGATGCCGATGCCGGCGCCAAAGTAGCCGCCGTAGATCCCCACCAGCAGCTGCAACACGCATGCGGTGGCGATGCGGGCTGGCGTTGCCGGGCCCTCGTCGTGCGCCAGGCCGGCCACGCGCGGCTGAAGCGCAAACAGCACGGCCGCCGAGAGGATCAACCAGGGAACGAGCCGGTCGAACCAGACGGGAGGCAGGCAGAGCACGAGGAGTGTGCCCATCGCGCCGCCGACGAAACTTGGCACGACCAGCCACCGCGACCAGGAGGGAAGGCCCTGGCGGCTCGTGCGAGACGAGAGCGCGGCGGTGAGGCTCGCCGGCCAGAGCCCGATCGTGCTCGTGGCATTGGCCATCACCATGCGGCCGGGCCCAGGGGGCAGGATGGCGCCGAGCACTGGAAAGGTCAGGATCGTGCCTCCGCCGGCGATCGCGTTGACCGCACCCGCAGCCAAGGATGCGACGGCGAGCAACGCATAGGCGGCCCACCCTTCCGTCCCGCCACTCATGGCGCACCCCGTGGCGGTGCCGCATCAGCCGGTGGGTGGCCGGGCCCGCAATCAACCAGGGCGTATCCCGACCACAGCAGCGGGTGCAGGGGCGCCTGGAGCGTGTCTCCGGCAGCGGCACGCACCCGAGGCTCGCGGGCGAGATCGGGCTCTTCGACCATGATCAGGTCAACCGCCCGCTGCCAGGCCAGCGACATCGGCAACGCATCGCTCGCGGTGGCCTCGCGAAGAAACTCCCCCAGGAGGCGGCTGCTCGTCTGGCCCCCCATGCCCCAGCGACTCACCAGCGCCGTCCGCGCTCCGGCGGCGATGAGGTCGGTGGTGGCCAGGAAGAGTTCGTCGCCCGGCCGGCCCGGCGGGGCGTCGAGCCCACGGGCCATGGAGGTCTGCAGGCCCGGGAGGGCGACGAGGGTTGGCCGTTTGGCGGGTGGACCGAGCCACTCGCGGAAGGAAACCGCGGATGGGCCACCGCCGATCGGAAGGAGCGGCCCCGTTGATCCCGGGCCGGGCCCCGTGAGTTCATCGAACACGGCGATCGATCCACAGGCCGATGCCGCCAGCGGGATGTCGATCGTCGCCCCGCCGAGCGGCACGGAGCCCGGAATGGTGGCGAGGAGACGGGCGGACGTGGCGGCGATGTCGTCGCGGGATTCTCCGCGGGCCATGCGTCCCACATGAATCCCGATCGGCAGCCGCGTCGGAGCCGAGAACGCCATCACGGCGAGGCTTCTCGTGGGGGCGTAGCGAATGCGGCACACGTCGCGGAGTCGCGCGGCGTCGTCGGGACGGCTGGTGCCAACGGGCAGGAGTTCGAAGGGGAGATACCAGAGCCAGCCGTCGGGCACGATGACGAGTTCGTCGATGCCTTCGCCAAGAGCCACCTTCGAGTTTTCAAACAGCATGCGTTCGATGCGTGCGGCCGAATCATGCCAGGCCTCGGCATCGAGGTTGGCCGCCGGGATCGGGGCTGACGCGTCGTGTAGGCCGAGCGAGCGGGCCAGCGCCTTCAACTCGGATGGAAGTGCGCCCGCCTGCCGTACCGTCCAGACGGTGAAGCGGTCGTGCGACTCGAGCACCGCGAAAAGCCCCACGCCGGTCCAATGAAACGACAGGATCAGCTGCTTGGGCTGGAGCCGCCGACGAATCTCGGCCGCCTGGGTGAGCGGAGGAAAGGCAAGCGGGATGCCGGTTCGTGCGGCGGCGATGGCATCGATCGCGGCTCGCCGGCGCGCCGCCAGTTCCTGCACCCTGTTCCCCAACGAGACAGCATCGCCCCGCTCAGGGCCGGCGGCGAGCGCGGCGGCGATGGTGCGCTGAAGCTGGCCGAGTTCGTCGGCGTCGGCTGCCAGGTGGGGCAGGCTTCCCAGGATCGAGGCACGACAGGCGGCGGCCTCGGGGGGAAGCGTTTCGGGATCGGCGTCGAGGAGGTGCTGCACCGCCACGCGTCGTCCGCCCAGCGGCTGCGACGAGAGCCAGCGATGCCGCATCGCCGCCTCGGAAGCCTCGATGGCTGCCTCTTCGCTTCGTCGCGCCGCCACGGCCACCCACGTGTCGAAGGCGTCGGCGTGGGGAGTGCTGAGCCGGGCGAGCGCGTCCCGCGGCGTTGCGACGGAGTCGCGAGGCGTCGGGTCGGAGAGCAGGGCTGCAAACAAGGCATCGGCCTGGCGATCGGAGAAGGCGGTCGCACCGGCCTGCACGAGTTCGGCAAGTCGTCTGATTTGGAGAAGCTTCGGCGAGCGGCCGGCGGCGATGGCGAGGGCGGCGGTGAGCTCGCGGTCGCCGGCAGCGGTGTTGCCGCCGGCGTATTCGATGCGGCCGCGGGCGTAGGCCGTGAGGCTGCCGAGTTCGCCGCGGCCGGCCTCGCTCCGAAGCAGTCGGCCGTCGATCGCCTTGACGGCCGACGTGGCCGCGCGGAGATTGCCTGCGCCCATGGCCAGTTCGGCTTCGATGGCGAGCAGTCGCGCATGAAGGGCCGGAAGGCGACCGCGGGCCCAGGTGGCGCCGTCGCGGATCGATGGCGGGATGCCCTTCGTGCCGGCGAGGCTGTGGGCCTGCGTGGCCAGGGCAAACGCCTCCTCGAGCGCCCGGGCGTCGCCCACTTCGGCCGCAGCGAGGCAGGCCTCGTCGAGGAGCTTGGTGGCTCGTTGGGCCTGGTCGGCATCGATCGCCATGCGGCCGAGGATGATGAGCCCCCAGGGTGTGAGGGCATGATCAAACTGGTTGCCGATCGCGATGCCGCGGGTCAGCAGCGGTGCGGCCTGGTCGGGCTTGCCCTGCGCCCACAACGCGGCCCCCAGGGCGACGTCAATCCATGCCTGCGACCAGTGGTTGGCGGCGGCAGGGCGTTTGAGGAGGCTCTTGGTGGCCGCATCGAGCGCGGTGCTTGCCCGCGCCACCTCTCCCAGCAGGCTGCCGTGTCGATAGATCGCGATCACCAGCATCCGCATGAGTTCCTGCGGTCGCACGGTGCGGTCGTAGTCGGCTGCCAACACGCCACCGTGCTTCAGCACTTCCTGGGGGTCTTCCGATTGCTGTCGCATCGTGACCACGTCGGGAATCGCAGCCGGAACCGTGGTCCGCTCACTTCGGCCAAACGTCCCGGCTCGCGGACCGCCCCGAGGCCCCACCTGCGGCGGCAGGTGGACCGACAGCAGCCAGTCGGGATGGGCCGCATACAGGAGCATCGCCTCGTCGTAGCGGGCGAGGGCCTCGGGGAGTTGGCCGAGCTCAAACTGGCACTCTCCCACCACCGTCGACGAGGCGATCGAATCGATCCACCGCGCTGCGCCGATGCGGATGCTTCCACGGTAGTCCCGTTCAGCCACGTCCATCGCAGCGACGTAGTCGCCGGCGGCCAGTGCCTGAAGGGCGAGATCGTGTGCCTGACCCGGCACCGTTTCGGCGGCTGCCGGCACGCCCATGGTGGAGGGCACGACGATCTGCGACACCGCCGGCGATGCAGCGAGCAGAACGACGAACGCGATCGCATGGGCCAGACGCATGGCGTCGTTGTACACCGCAGGCGGGAGTGGCCGCCGCTTTGAAATCATGGCGGGATGGGAAGACCGGGGTGGTGGGGTGGGGGCTTGGGGGAAATCTGGGTCCGGTCGTGTCGGTCGTTCAAAGTTTGCCGGTCGTGCCGGCCGATATCTCCATCCGAGAAGTCTCGTACCCAAGGCTCACCCCGGATCCATCGCCATGCACCAGACCAACGTGTTCACCCGCCTGTTTCGTGCGGCGCCGCGGCTGCTTCTGGCCATGGGGGCGATGGGCTGCCTATCGATGACGGGGTGCCAGGTGGATGTCGGCGGGCAGACGCTCCCGAGCGCCTACTACCTCCAGGACGACATCCAGTACTTCCCCGCCGGGCCCGAGTTCAAACTCTCGAAGGAAGCCGCGGCGCAGAAGGCCTACAAGAAGGAAATCGGCGCCGACGGCTGTGGCGGTGCCTGCGGCGGCACCTGTGCCAGCTGCGCGCACTGATCGCCCGCACCGCGGCGTGACCGATCCCGGCCAGTCGACGGATTCTCCCGCCGAACGCCGCACGGGCGACCTCTGCGGCCCCCCTTGGACCGGCCGCTTGCAGGAATCGGGCCGATCGGTACACTTCGGCCGTGGGCTTTGAGCCCAATAACAAAAAATAACGTTGTTTTTCGTGGGTTTGGGGCCCACAAACAAGTGCTGGCCATGGAATCGGCTGGCCGGCGTGCCCGCGGAGGCGGGGAAGTGGGAATCGCATTCGACCATGGCCGCCGCCGATCTGCTGCTGGGAGAGTACGCGCGAACGCTCGACGAGCGGTTTCGGCTGACGCTGCCCCCGGAGTTGGTCGATCCGCTGCTCGATGCCGGTCCCAAGCTGGTGCTGGCCAAGGAGCGTGCCGGATGCCTGTCGCTCTGGTCGGCTTCGCTCTGGAAGCCCAGGCTCGATGCCGCAGTAGCCGTGATTCGCTCGAAGTGGGACGCAGGCCTTCTGGCACAGCGTATGCCGCAGGTTCAGGAGATCGGCCGGTTGTTGTCGACGCGGCAACTGGGCGTCTCGCTGGCGGGTCGATCGCGACTGGTGATCCCCGAGGGATTTCGGGAGTTTCTCGGCGTGGAGCCGGGAGGATCGCTCATGGTGGTCGGCGCCGCGTTGTGCGTCGAACTCTGGCAGCCCGCAGCCTGGGCCGCCTACGTGACCAACGAGATGCCGGGCTTCCGGCAGCGACTGGATGAACTGACCGCCTGAGTGGGCGGACGACAAGCTTTGGCCATGCCCGGGCGGAGGAGTGGGGGATACCCCGCGATCCGGCCAGGACACACGACCACGGAACGGGAACGCTCAGCACGGACGCTGCCGCGGGACCTCCTCCGGGCATGGCCTTTTTTGTCAGGCCAGCGGGTTTGTCCGTTTCACAAGCGGCCATGCCACGCGTCGGCCCGTGAGCGACGAGTCGTAGATGGCCGTGATCATCTCCACCGTGGTGCGTCCGGCATACATGCCGGTTTCCGGTTCCCGGTCTTCTGCGATGGCATCGAGCAGATCGAGTGCCGCCCGGCGGCCCCAGGAAGCCCGCTCGGCGGCACGATCGACCTCGCCCTCGGGCAGTGGTGCATCGAGACCGGCTGGACCGATGGGCCGCCACGGATAGTCCTTGTCCATCCGCCACAACGGGGCTGCGCGAAGGAAGGCCTGCGGCACGAAGTCGGCCCGGATGTGGATCGCTCCCGATGTGCCCACGACCGTCAGGCCGAAGTTTGGCTGTTTCAGGCCGGCGTTCCGAACGCTGGCGAAGAAGCCCGTGGGGCCGTCGGCCAGGCCGAAGGTTGCCGTCACGGCATCACCGGCGATTCGCCCCAACCCCTCCGGCCCGTCGATCGCGTCGGCAGCGGTGATCAATCTGCCCCCCTGCGACACGGCGGCGGTGCACCACTGCGGCGCCCCTCCGAGGTCGACCATCATGTCGAGCATGTGGCTGCCAAGCACCCAGAGATCCTCGCCACCCCCCCGTGCATCTTCTTTTCCGCGGGCCCGCACCTCGAGCACCTTCCCGATGCGCCCGTCCTCGATCAGTTCCTTGACGGCGGCATAGGTGGGCGAATGACGGTTCACAAACGCCACCGCGAGCTTCGTGCCAGCCTTGTCGCATGCGGCAACCACGGCGTCTGCTTCCGCCGGCGTGCGGACGAAGGGTTTTTCCATGAAGATGCCACGGACCCCCGCCTCGGCGGCGGCGATGGCCATCTCGGCATGGCAGTCGAGATGCCTCGCACAGATCGCGACGATGTCGGGCTTCACCGTGGCGAGCATGGTTTGCCAGTCGCGGTGGGCCACGTCCGGCGTGGAGGCGTCGAGCTTCAGGCGGGCCACGGCATGGGCGAGTCCGTCCTCCGACTCATCGGCCACCGCGACGAGTTTGGCGACTTCGATGTCGCGCCACAGTTCGTCGATCGCATGGCCCCAGTCGCCACGGCCTGTTCGGCCAATCACCGCCACTCTCAGAGGATCCACGCCATGTTCCCTCGATGCACGAAGACAGGAGCAATCTCCCGAAAATCCTACCGCACGGCATGAGCCTTGGCCGCACGGGGCCATGTCGGCGGCATCCGACTTGCACGGGGCGGTCGCGGTGTGGTCTGGTGACCGTGTCGGTGCCGCGGCGGCGGCCATTTCTCTCCCTGACGAGGCCTCGGCCACGCATGCCATGACGCACGCTCACTCCCACACCCATGGCAGCGGCTGCGGGCATGGCCACGGCCTCGCGCCCGAGACGTTCGACCGGGCGATGGCGATCGGCGTCGGTCTCAACGTCACGTTCGTGGTGGCGGAACTGGCGGCCGGGGTGATGGCGGGATCGCTCGCGCTCCTCGCCGACGCCGGCCACAACGCGGGCGATGTGCTCGGGCTGCTCTTGGCATGGGGGGCATCCTGGCTGGCCCGGCGGCCTCCCTCGCGGCGCTACACGTGGGGGCTACGCCGCTCGACGATCTACGCGGCCCTCGCCAACGCCGTCCTGCTGCTCGTTGCCTGCGGCGGCATCGCGTGGGAAGCGGTGCATCGGCTTCAGTCGCCGGAGCCCGTGTCGGGGGTGGTCGTGATCGGTGTGGCCGCGATCGGCGTGGTGATCAACACGCTCACGGCACTCCTGTTCATGCGGGGCCAGAGTGACGCAAACGTGCGTGGGGCCTTTCTCCACATGGCGGCCGATGCCGCGGTGTCGCTGGGGGTCGTGGTGGCGGGTGTCGCCATGGCGTGGTCCGGCATCGGCTGGATCGACCCTGTCGTGAGCCTGGTGATCGCGGTTGTGATCGTCGTGGGCACCTGGGGATTGTTTCGCGAGAGCGTTGATCTGGCACTCGACGCGGTGCCGCGGGGCGTGGAGCCGGAGGCGATCACCGCGGCCTTGGAGAACCTGTCCGGCATCGACGAGGTGCACGATCTCCACGTCTGGGGTGCGAGCACCTCCGAGATCTCGCTGACGGCGCACCTCGTCGTTCCTGAGGGCTGCGACCGGGACGCCGTGCTGGCGACCGTGGACGGTCTGCTCCGAGAGCGATTTCGCATCGCGCACACGACGATCCAGATCGAAGGCCCGAACGCCGTCGGCATCTGTCTGCAGCGGTCGCCCGACGTGCTCTAGAGCGCATCTCCGCTACGTGTAGCGACGAGTTGATAATCCTGAGCGGGTAGGCGAGGGGGTCGGCGAACGCTCGAGGAGCCTTGGGCGTATCCTCGCCCCGGCGACGAGACTTTTGCCGCCCCCG
>Ga0208783_10000371_pt1 | contig 28076 bp, 21 predicted proteins | sample DEB19_08_DNA_2_FD_184529 | JGI IMG/M metagenome (GOLD analysis project Ga0208783, IMG submission 184529) | Aqueous microbial communities from the Delaware River and Bay under freshwater to marine salinity gradient to study organic matter... | ecosystem: Environmental > Aquatic > Marine >...
GCCCGCCGGAAGGCGAGATGACCCTCGGCGTCGATCGTCGCCACGAGATCACCGGACCGGACGCGGGACCCGCCATCCGCCTCCTGGGTCACCTCCGCCGCTCCCGGCTCCCGGCGCACGAGCGCGTCATCCACCGCCGCGCAGCGCCCGTCCAGGAAGGCCTGGACGCGGATCGTGTCCGGGCCCCACGCTTCCACGCGGAGCGTCTCGCGTCCGATCGTCATCTCCACGCCGCCGCGCGTCATCCGGGACCTCATCCCTGCCTCACCTCGGCTCCTCGCTCCGCCCGGGCAGCCCGCCCCGGCCGGGCGAGTCTAGGACAGCGAGATTGAACGTTCAAGTCGCCCGGACCCCGATCGCCCGCGCTCCGCTGCAGGATGATGGGGGCGCGCGTAGAGTCAACGGGTTGAACGTTCCAGCAAGAGTGAGGGAGGGTCCCGTGCGAGGAGGGGCGGAGGATCTGCGTCTCGACCTCGAAGCGGTCCCCTGGAGCCGGCGCGGAGCGTTCCTCGCGATCTCCTCGCTGACCCGCCACCAGGACCATCCGGGGCGCCACGGTGAGCAGGCGCCGGGCCTCACGCTCTTCGACCTCTCGGGGTCGCGCTTCTTCGGGGACTGGAACGGGATCCTCCGGGTCCTGGGGCTGACCGCGGGCCATGAGGTCGCGATCGCCGTCCGATCGGCCACGCCTGCGCGCCTGGAGCTGGTGGCGGGGGCGGGCACGATCGAGGTCGCCTGGGATGGCCCCCACACGCTCCGCTTCCGCGGCGAGGGGGCCGGGCTCCGGCTCGTCCTCGGGGTGGACGACCCGCTCGGAACGCAGATCGCCTTCCCTGCCGGCGACCGGTCCTGGCGGCTGATCATGGGTGAGCACCCGCACCTCGCGTTCGCGGCGCTCTCGGGCGAGCTGCGTGTCCTCGCGCCGCGTGTCCGGACCGGCCCGGACGCGGTCATCCCGGAGCGGATCACCCTCGATGGGCTCCCGGGCCCGGACGGCCGGTTCGAGCTCGCCGTCACCCAGTACGTGAGTGGCCACCGGGAGCCCGCCGCCTACCGGCCCTTCTCCGCGTGCGTCGAGGAGGTGGAGGCCGAGCTGGCCGGCTGGACCGCCGCCCAGCCGGCCGTGCCGCCGGGGTTCGAGGCGGCACGGGCGCACGCGGCCTACCTGACCTGGTCGTGCCTCGTGGGACCTCGCGGGACCCTCCGGCGGCCGTCCATGCTCATGTCCAAGAACTGGATGTTCGCCACCTGGAGCTGGGACCACTGCTTCAACGCCCTTGCGCTCGCGGCGGGGCTGCCCGATCTCGCGTGGGATCAGCTGATGACGATCCTCGACCACCAGCACGCGGAGGGGGCCGTCCCCGATCTCATCCACGACAGCGGGGCGCTCTTCGGCTTCGTGAAGCCCCCGGTCCACGGGTGGGCGGTCCGCCGTCTCGAGCGCGCCGGGGTCCTCACGGACGCGCGTGCCGCCGAGCTCTACCCGCGGCTCGTGGCATGGACGGAGTGGTGGCTGCGCGACCGGGACGCGGACGGCGACGGGCTGCCCGAGTACCACCACGGCAACGATTCCGGCTGGGATAACGCGACGATCTTCGACGTCGGCTTCCCGGTGGCGAGCCCGGACCTCGCCACCTACCTCGTCATCCAGCTCGACCTCCTGGCCGACCTGGCGGCCCGGATCGGCCGTCCCCCGGGGGAGGCGGTCGCATGGCGTGACCGGGCGGATGCGCTCCTCGAGCGACTCCTCGCGCGGCTCTGGGACGGCACGCGGTTCCGGGCGATCCGCCTCCCGGACGGCGCGTGGAACCGGGCGAGCCGGAGCATCATCCCCTTCGTGCCGATGCTCCTGGGCGACCGCCTCCCGCCGGAGGTCCGGGCCGCGCTCGTGGCCACCTTCCGGGAGAGCGGGCTGCTGACCGAGCACGGGGTAGCCACGGAGGCGGTCGGTTCCGCGCTCCACGAGCCGGACGGCTACTGGCGCGGTCCGATCTGGGCACCCACCACCCTCCTCACCGTGGACGGCCTGCGCGCCTGTGGCGAGGATGACCTCGCGGACGAGATCGCCCGCCGCTTCCTTGGGCTCTGCCGGCGCTCGGGCTTCCCGGAGAACTTCGCGGCGACCACGGGCGCGCCGCTCCGCGACCCGGCGTACACGTGGACGGCGAGCACCTTCCTCGTCCTCGCAGGGGAGCTCGCGTGAGCGCGCCGGATCGGGCGGGGATCTTCCTCCTCGCGAACGAAGGCCTCCGCCTCGCGATCGACCGGACGACGGGCGCGCTCATCGGTCTCGAGGCTGTGGAGACCGGCTGGCGGATCATCGAGCGCGCTCACCTTGGCAGCGCCTTCCGCCTCCACGTCCCGACCCGTCCGATCGGCGACTGGCACCAGCCCGGCCGGCGGGGGACCCGGGTCCTCGGCGACCGCCAGCGGCTCACGCGCCTGGAGCCCGGCGCGGACGGACGCTCCGTCACCCTCGGCTGGACCTCGGTGGAGACGGATGCGGGCGAGCGCCTGGCCGTCGAGGTCACCCTCGAGATCGCCCTCGACGCATCCTCGGCGACCTTCACGATGACGGTCGAGAACGGGTCGCCATACCCGGTGGAAGGAGTCGATCTCCCGGCCTTCGGGGAGCTGCGTCCGCCGGCCGGTGCCGCGTGGCTCAAGGTCTTCGGGAAGAGCGGCTACGCGCAGGGGTCGGACTGGTCGCTCTGGCCGGTCTACGACGACCTCGTCCCGTACTTCAGCACGGACCGCCCCACGCAGCTCGGCCCCTGGATCGCCGCGAGCGCCTCGCCCGGGAACCCCTTCATCCTCCTCCGGAGCGAGGACCAGGGCCTCTACGTGGCACCCGCGGAGGAGAGCACGGAGCCGGTCGCCTGGTGGACGGAGCTCACCCCCGGCCACGAGAGCTGGCTCGGACAGCGGGTCCCGCCCGGGGAGCGGATCGGCGGCCACGATGTCGCGATCCGGTTCGCGCCCGTCCAGCTCCCCCACATCGCCCCGGGTGAGAGCTGCCGTCTCGTCCCGATCGTCATCGAGCCCTACCGGGGGAGCTGGCACGCGGGGGCCGCGATCCACCGCCGCCGGCGCGAGGCGCGTCGCCCGTCCGCGCCCGTCCCTGCCTGGGTCCGTGAGCCGCACGCCTGGCAGCAGATCCAGGTGAACTCCTCCGAGGACCGTTTCGCCGTCGCCTCCTACGGGGATCTCGTGGAGGTGGGCGCTTCCTGCGCCCGCAACGGGGTCCGCGCCCTCCAGGTGACCGGCTGGCAGGACGGCGGCCAGGACCAGGGGAACCCCTCCCACGACCCCGATCCGCGCCTCGGCACCCGGGAGGAGCTGGCAGCCGCGATCCGGGCGATCCGGGCGATGGGCGTGAAGGTCATCCTCTTCTCGAAGTTCACCTGGGCGGACGCCGCCACCCCGCGCTACCGCGACGAGCTTCGCGACCTCGCGATCCGGGACCCCTTCGGCGATCCCTACCCCGGCAGCGGCCACGCCTACGACACCATCACCTCGATCCTCGGCATCGGGCGGAAGCGGCTGATCCCGATGTGCTTCCTCACCGAGGCCTGGCTGCGGATCTGCGCGGAGGAGCTGGGGAAGATCGTCGCGCTCGGCGCGGACGGGACGCTCTTCGATGAGTGCGAGCACCACGGGCCCGCGCTCCAGTGCTTCGCGCCGGACCACGGGCACCGCCGGGGTGCCGGGGTCCATGGGAACGACAGCGAGCTGATCCGCCGCTTCCGGGCGATCTCGGATGCCGTGGACCCGGACTTCCTCTACGCGGGCGAGGACCTCCAGGACCGCCAGTACGCGGACTACGCGCTCTCCTATGTCCGGACCGAGTACCTCACCCACGTCCCGCTCCTCCGCTGGCTCACGCCGGACGCGCCGATCATGACCGCGGTCACCGGCTTCGACGACCGGAACCTCGTGAACCAGAGCCTCCTCTACCGCTATCTCATGAGCTACGAGCCGTTCCAGTTCAAGGGCCGGCTGGAGGACGCCCCCGCGACGCTCGCCTATGGCCGGCGGATGGATGCGCTCCGGACGGAGCTGCGGGCGTGGTTCTGGGACGGCGAGTTCCGGGATACGCTCGGCGGCCGGGTCACCGTGGACGGGGCGCCCCATGCCCCCTATGCGATCTGGCGCCGGCACGACGACGGGAGCCCCGGGGTCGCCGTCGCCTCGTACGACCCGGAACGGACGATCGCGCCGGTCATCCGGCTGGACGACGGGACCCCGCTCGCCCGCTACCGGCTCGTTGACGACGACCGCTGGCAGCCGGTGGAGGAGGGGAGGATCGTCCTTCCGCCCCGCTCCGCCGCCGTCGTCCTCCCCTGAACCACGCGCGCCCGCAGGCCGCGCCCCTCCCGCGCTAGGATTCGGACGTGAACGTTCAAGCCGACCTCCTCCTCGCCAACCCCGAGGCGAGCCTGCGCCTCGAGCTCGACCCCGCCACCGGCGCGCCCCGGCGCCTCTGGACCGGAACGGATCCCGAGCCGATCGCCATCGACGTCCAGGTCGCGCTCACCGTGGACGGACGTGAGGTCCGGGGCCGGATGGGCGGGCTGGAATATCCCGACGCGCGGACCGTGCTCGTGGGGGGTGGCGCGACGATCACCGAGGTGGCCGACGGCCCGGGGGAGCGCCGCGCGCTCGTCACCGCGGGCACGGCGGAGCCGGACGCGTGGTCGGCCACCTGGGAGCTCATCCTCCGGGACGGCGGGGATCCCCGGCCGCGCCTCGAGATCGCGCTCGTCCTGACCGCCCGGTCCGAGATCGCGACCCTCCGGAATGTGGAGGTGGAGATCCGCGCGATCCTGCCGGATCGTTCTGCCTGGTGCGCGGATGCGCCCGGCAACCCGATCCGCCGGAGCGTCCCGCTCCCCGAGCTGACCCGCGAGGTCGAGGTCTCGCCGGCGAGCAGCGTCGTGGGCTCCGTCGGCCTCGTGGCCCTCTCCCGCGCGGCGGCCGGCGGACGTTCCGCCCGGACCTTCCTCGCGTGGCCCCTCTCGGATGGCGGGATCGGGACGAGCTCCCTCCGGCCGACCCCGGACGGCATCGCCTTCCGCTGGGTGACGGACGTGGGCGGGCGGCCCGGTGCGGGCGGGACGCTCCGCGTCCACGGTCTCCACCTCGATCTCGTGGCGGCGAGCTATCCCGCCGTCCTTGCCGGGATCCCGGCGGCGCTCGCCGCCCTCGGCGTCCGGAGCCCGGACGATCCCCCGGCGTGGGCGATCGCCACGAGCCTCTACGAGGTCCAGATCGGGTTCGGCGTCTTCACGGGCGGCTACCGGTACGCCCCGTACCCCACGGCCGCGGATCTCCTCGCGGACCTGCCGCGGATCGCGGACCTGGGCTACGACGCGCTCCAGATCATGCCCCGCCAGCCCTACCCCTCGTACAACGTCCATGACCTCACGGACATCACGACGAGCTACGGCGACGAGGAGGGGATCCGGGCGATCGTGGAGGCCTGCCACGCCCGCGGGATGCGCGTGATCCTGGACATCCTCATGCACGGCGTCATCGATGGCGAGATCGTGGAGGAGACGATCGCCGGGATCCGGTCCGGCCCCTACGCGGACCGCCTGGACGAGGAGATCCCGGACATCACCTCCCTCGATCTCCTCGACCCCGTGGAGAAGGATCTCTACCCGATCGCGTGGTGCGCGCACGTCGTGAACTTCGGTCCCTTCTGGACCGCCGGGTCGCCCCGCCGTCACCCGCTCGCGGACGCGCACCCCGAGTGGTTCTGCCGGGACTCGTCGGGCCGGATCACGGGGATGTACACGAAGGCCTTCGACCTGGCGCATCGCGGCTGGCAGGACTGGTTCATCGAGGAGGCGCTGGAGCTCGTGCGGCGCCTGGACGTGGACGGCTTCCGCCTGGACGCCCCCTCCTACAACACCTTCCACAACTGGTCGGAGGGCACGCGGCGCAACGCGTCTGCCTCCATGCTCGGCTGCCTCTCGCTCTTCCACCGGCTCCGCCCGGCGCTCCGCGCGCTGAAGCCGGACGCGCTCCTCTACACGGAGCCGTCCGGGGCGCTCTACCGGGTGGAGATGGACATGGTCTACAACTACGACGAGCAGTTCCTCATCCGCTCGGTGATGACCGCGGGCGCCGGCCGGGCGCACTGGGTCCGGAACGGCCGGGAGCTGGCCCGCTGGCTCGCGGACCGCGATGCGACCCTCCCGCCCGGCTCGCTCACCGCCCACCACCTGGACAGCCACGACACGTTCTGGTGGCCGCACGAGGGCCGGAAGTGGCGCCGGGATCAGTACGGCGTCCCGGCCACGGCAGCCCTGATGACGCTCTTCGCGCTGAGCGGCGGCCCCTACATGACCTTCGTCGGCGGCGAGGTCGGGATCGAGGACGCCGTCCGCCGGGTGAACCGGATCCGCGCGGAACGGCCCGCCTTCGGGCGCGGGACGAGCGATCCCGATGCCGTGGATGCGGGTGATGACCGGGTCTACGCCGTCATCCGCCGCCATGGCGGCGAGACCGGGCTCCTCCTCGTCAACCTCTCCGATGCGCCGGTCCGGATCGCGCCGTCGCTCCCGCCCGCGGCCGGCATCCCGGACGGCCCTGCGCTCGTGACGCCGGATCTCCTCGGCGGTCCCGTGGTGGAATGGGGCCCGCGCACGGGCGGGGGATGGACCGCAGCGTTCGAGCTCCCCGCCTGGGGCGCGGTCGCGCTTCCGCTCGCCGACGCCGGTCGCTGAGCGCGCGCGAGAGGACGCGGAGAGGAGGTGGCGATGAGCGGCGAGCGCAGCGGCGCGGACCTGGCACGGCGGATGACCGCCGTCGTCCCCGGGGGCGTCGATTCCAACGTCCGGCTCGAGGTCGCGGACCTCTTCATCGAATCGGGATCGGGCGCCCGGATCCGGGACGTGGACGGCCGGGAGTACATCGACCACGTCCTCGGCCAGGGGCCGGCCTTCCTTGGCCATGCCCACCCGGCGGTCCTGGCCGCGGTCCGGGATGCGATCGGGACGGGGATGACCTTCGCGGCACAGACCCGGGTCGAGCTGAGGGCGGCCGAGCTTCTGGTGGACACCCTCGGCTGGGCCGAGCAGGTTCGGATCGGGATGACCTCCACCGAGACCGTCCAGGCGGCGCTCCGGGTGGCGCGCGCCCACACCGGCCGGCGGCGCTTCCTCCGCTTCCGCGGCCAGTACCACGGCTGGCTGGACACCACCCTGATGGACTGGACCGTCGATCCGGCGCGCCTCGCGTCGGAAGGACAGGACCCCGATGCCGCCGGCCAGGGGATCACCGTCCCGTGGAACGACCTCGCCGCCGCCGAGGCTGCGCTCGCCGCGCACCCGGGTGAGATCGCCGCGATCATCACCGAGCCGATGATGTGCAACGCCGGCGCGATCCCGCCCCTCCCCGGCTACCTCGCGGGCCTCCGCTCTCTGTGCGACGCCCACGGTGCCCTGCTCATCCTGGACGAGACGATCACCGGGTTCCGCCTCGCGCTCGGTGGCGGCGCGGAGCGCTTCGGGGTCCGGCCCGATCTGGCCATCTACGGCAAGGCAGTCGCGGGCGGCTACCCCGCCTCCGTCCTCGCCGGACCGGCCGCGATCATGGGCCGCTTCGCCGCCGGGACGAACCACTCGGGCACCTTCAACGCGAACGTCCTTTCCTGCGCGGCGATCGTGGCGGCGCTCGAGGTGATGCGCGACGAGCCGGTCCATGCCCGGGTGGAGGCGACAGGGGCTGCCCTCATGGACGGCATCCGCGCGCTCGCCGGGGAGCTCGGCGTGCCCCTCCAGGTCCGTGGCCTTCCCCCCGCCTTCCACGTCTCCTTCGACACGCCGGACCCCGTCGTCTCCTACGCGGATCTCCTCCGGGCGGACAGCGCCCGTTACCGGCGGCTCGTCCGCCATGCCCGCGAGGCCGGCCTCTACCTCGCCGGTCGCGGCATCTGGTACGTCTCGGCGGCCCACGACGTGGAGACGACCCGGACCGCGCTCGACCGGCTCGGGACGGCGATCCGGATGCTCCTCCGGGACGATCCCGCAGCCGCCCCCGTGACGCGCTAGGCTGCCGCTCGATGCCTCGATCGACCGGCGGTCCCGCCAGACCCGGCCGGCCCGGGTCCGCTGGACGGCCCCGGATGCGCGACGTCGCCGACCTTGCCCAGGTCTCCCTCCAGACCGTCTCGAACGTCATCCACGGCCGCTACGACGAGATGAGCCCCGCGACCCGGGACCGCGTCCTCGCGGCGATGGAGAGCCTGGGCTACCGAGCGAACCTGGCGGCCGCCTCGCTGCGCTCGCAGCGCGTCCGAACGATCGCCGTCCTCGTGCTGGACGAGCACACGGAGTTCCTCGCGGACCCGCTCATGGATCTCCTCATCGCCGGTGTCGCGGACATCGCGCGTGACCGCGGCTACGGGGTCCTCATCCAGGGGGCGCGCCCCGGCCGCCACGACGAATCGTTCCTCCGGAGCACCCGCGAGGGTCGCGCGGACGGGATCATCGTCCAGCTCTCCGGGACGCCCGCGGTCCGGCGTGGCCTGATCGACGAGGCCCGCGCGCTCGGCGTCGATCTCGTCGTCATCGACGAGGACGGCCTTCCGGCCGACGTTATGGGCGTCCGGGCCGAGCAGTCCTCCGGGATGCGCGCCCTCACGGAGCGGCTCATCGCGCAGGGCCACCGGCGCTTCGCCTTCATCGGGGCGCGGATGCCATGGGCGGTCGTGGAGCAGCGCGTCGCGGGCTTCCGCGAGGCGATCGCCGCCGCCGGGCTCACCGTGGAGGAGGACCGGATCCTCCTCGAAGCCGGCTTCGAGGCCTCCGAAGGGGAGACCCTCGCGGCGCGCCTCCTCGGCCTCCCGGACCGGCCCACGGCCCTCATGTGCTCCAGCGACCTTCAGGCGGCCGGGGCGCTCCGTGCCGTGAAGTCGGCCGGCCTCCGCGTCCCGGATGATGTGGCGGTCACCGGCTTCGAGAGCTTCTCCTTCTCCGCCTACCTCGAGCCCCCGCTCACCACCGTCCGCGTCCCCGCCTACGAGATGGGCCAGCGGGCCGCCCGGATGCTCATCGACCGGGTCGAGGGCCAGGAGGCCGGTCACCCGCATCTCGTCCTGCCGACCGAGCTCGTCCTCCGGGGTTCCGGCTAGGGCTCACCCCGCACCCGGACCCGCGGCGCCCCACCACGGCGCTGGGCCGGCTCCCCGGAGCCTCCTTTCGCATCCGACCCGTTGACCCGGCCCATCCGGCATGGCATCATCTCGGCGACTAGAACGTTCAAGTGAACGTTCCAGCCCGTCGGGGCGGACGCCCACGGCGATCGGGAAGGAAGAGGAGGAGGTCGCACATGGTTCCCATCGGAGGTCGCCTGCGCCTCGGTGCCGTCGCCGGCGCGACGGCGATGATCGTCTCCCTCGTGGGTGGCACCGGGGTGGTCGCCCAGGACGCCGGCGCGCTCCTGCCGGACAAGGGGAGCGTCACGATCCTCACCTGGGAGGGCTACCACGACCAGGCAGCCCTGGACGCGTACTCCGCGGCGACGGGCGTCACGGTCACCCAGATCACCGCGGGCTCCGTGGACGAGATGTTCGCGCGCGCCCAGAGCTCGATCGGCCAGATCGACCTCGTCTACTTCGACGCCGGGAACATCGTGCGCTACCACGATGCCGGTCTCCTCCAGGGGGTGGACCCGTCGCTCATCCCGAATGTCGCGAATATCGCGCCGGGGCTTCCCTGGCAGGAGGCCGAGGCGCTCGACGGCGTGATCTACGGGATCCCCTACAACTGGGGGACCCAGCCGCTGATGTGGAGCATCGAGGCCTTCCCCGAGCCGCCGACGAGCTGGAAGGTCCTCTGGGATCCGGCCTACGCGGGCAAGGTGACCCTCCCCGACGATTCGTATGTCGGTATCCCGATGGTGGCCCTCGCGGAGGGGATCGCGGATCCGTACAACCTCGACGACGCCGGCTTCGAGACGGTCCGCGCCTCGCTCGCCGCGCTCCGCCCGAACCTGCGCACCCTGACCACCGGCTTCAATGACGCGCAGAACCTCTACGCCACCGGTGAGGTCGTGGTGGGGTACTGCCAGAACGTGGCGGTCGTCAACGCGCTGAACGCGGATGGCGTCCGTTTCGCTTACGGCTACCCGGAGGAGGGCACCCCCTTCTGGATCGACGGCGCGATGATGCTCACCGGTGGCAACCGGCAGGAGGTCTACGACTTCATCGACCACACCCTCGGGGTGGAGTGGCAGGCCGCGTTCGTCACGGCGACCGGCAACGCCGGGATCCTGGACTATGCGGTCGCCGCCGAGCATGTCCCCGCCGAGGTCCTGGACGCCACCGAGGTGAAGAACCTCAGCGATCCGGACTTCTGGGCCGCGATGTCCCCCCTCGTCACGCCGAACCGGTTCGACGAGCGGATCGCGGTCTGGAACGAGTTCAAGGCCGGTTCCTGACCGACCGACCCCGTGATCGCGAGCACGGACGCGGTCGTCGCGCTGGACGGCGTGACGAAGCGTTACCCAGGGCAGGCCGCTCCCGCCGTCGACGGCGTGGACCTGGCGATCCGGCAGGGGGAGTTCTTCTCCCTGCTCGGTCCCAGCGGGTCCGGCAAGACCTCCTGCCTGCGGATGATCGCGGGGTTCGAGCGCCCATCGGAAGGGCGGGTCCTCCTTGACGGCATCGACGTCTCGGGGGTCCCGCCCTACCGCCGGGATGTCAACACCGTCTTCCAGGGCTACGCCCTCTTCCCCCACATGACGGTCGCCGAGAACGTCGCCTACCCGCTCCGGATGGCCCGCCGTCCCCGGCCGGAGATCACCGCCCGTGTCGGCGAGGTGCTCGGGCAGGTCGAGATGACGGGCTTCGAGTCCCGGCTCCCGCACCAGCTCTCCGGTGGCCAGCGCCAGCGCGTGGCCCTCGCCCGCGCGCTCGCCGGCCGGCCGCGTCTCCTCCTCCTGGATGAGCCGCTCGGCGCCCTGGACCTGCAGCTCCGCCAGCAGATGCAGCGCGTCCTCAAGCACCTCCAGGAGCAGGTCGGGATCACCTTCGTCTATGTCACCCACGACCAGGGTGAGGCGCTCTCGATGTCCGACCGTCTCGCGGTCATGGCGCGTGGCCGGATCGAGCAGCTCGGGACGCCGCGCGATGTCTACTACCGTCCGGCCACCCCGTTCGTGGCGAGCTTCATCGGGAAGACGAACCTCCTTCACGGTTCCGTGGCTGCCGGCGACGCCGGGTCATCCGCCTTCCGCTGTGCCGATCTCGTCATCCCCGTCGCCGGCGATGACCCGGCCGGACCCGCGACCTACTCCCTGCGCTACGAGGCGGTCCAGGTCGCGGCCCCGCCCCGGAGCGGCGAGGTCCGGCTCGAGGCGGACGTGGAGGAGGTCGTCTTCCTCGGCGAGAGCGCGGAGATCGTCACCCGGGTCGGGGGGGTCCGGATCGTCGGCCGTGCGCCGGGGACCGGAAGCCTCGCGCTCGGCACGGGGGACCGCGTCCCGGTGGCCTTCCTCCCCGCGGACCTCGTCCGGCTCCATGAGCAGGCATGAGCGCCGCGATCCCTGCGCCGCGCACCTCCCGGGGATGGTCGTTCCCGCGCCGTCTCGCCCTCGTGCCGATCGGGCTCTACGCCCTCGTCCTCGTCGCGCTCCCGAACCTCCTTCTCATCGTCTACAGCCTGTGGGGGATGGAGGAGGGCCGGCTCGTCCGGTCGCTCTCGCTGGACAACTACCTCGATATCCTCGGCTCGCGGGTGCCACGGGAGCTCCTCCTGCGCACGATCCTCACCGCGCTCGGGGCGGCGCTCCTCGCCACGCTCGTCGCCTACCCGATGGCCTGGTTCGTGGTACGCCGGCTCTCGCGGGCGCGCCTGCTCGTTCTCATCCTCGTCGTCGTCCCGCTCTGGATCAGCTACCTCGTCCGGGTCTACGCCTGGAAGATCATCCTCGGCGACCAGGGGGTGATCAACACCGCGCTGACAGGGATCGGCGTGCTGGACGAGCCGCTCGGGTTCCTTCTCTACTCGCGTTTCGCGGTCTTCCTCACCCTCACCTACGTCTCGATCCCGTTCGTCTTCGTGGCCGCCTACGCCGCCCTGGAGCGGATCCCGAAACCGCTGTTCGAGGCGGCCGCGGATGGGGGCGCATCGCCGTGGCGCACCTTCACGACGGTCGTCTGGCCGCTCTCCCGGCAGGGGGCCGCCATCGGGTTCGCGCTTGCCCTGCTCATCTGCGTCGGGGACTACCTGACTCCGGCGCTCGTGGGCGGGATGGACGGGACGATGTTCGGGAACCTGATCGTCTCCGAGTTCGGCCTGGCGAACGACTGGCCCCGGGGCGCCGCCCTCTCGATCCTCATGCTCCTCAGCACGGGGCTCCTCCTCGCGCTCGTCGCGCGGATCACGCGCACGGAGGGCGTCCTTGAGTAGCATCGCCCGTCCCTACCCTGCCGGCCGGCCGCCGCACGCCCGCTCCCTCGGGGAGGGCATCGGCGAGCTCCTTGCCCGGCTCGGCCTCCTCGCCGTCTTCCTCTTCCTCTACGCGCCGCTCGTCACGATCGCGCTCTTCGCGCTCAACGATTCCACCATCCAGGCCCTCCCGTGGGCGGGCTTCACGACGCGCTGGTTCGAGGCGCTGCCCGCGGACCGGAGCCTCGTGGCCGCCGTGCGGTTCGGCCTCACCGTGGCGGGGATCACGGTGGTCGTGGCGAGCATCGTGGGTACCCTCTTCGCCGTCATCCTCCACGGCGTCCGGGGGCGATCCTCCACGGTCCTCCAGGCGGCCATCGTGATCCCCGTCGTGGTGCCCGGGCTCGTCCTCGGACTCTCGCTCGCGATCACCTTCCGGTCGCTCGGGCTCCAGCCGGGCCTCCTCACCGTGGTCCTCGGCCACCTGACCTTCACCGTCCCGATCGTCACCCTCCTCGTCCTCACCCGTCTGAACCGGCTCGACCCCGCGCTCGCGCAGGCCTCCATGGACCTCGGCGCCGGTCCCGTGCGGACGTTCCTCCACGTCACCTGTCCCCAGATCCGGACCGCGGTCCTGGCTGCCGCGCTCCTCACCCTGACCCTCTCCTTCGACGAGGTGATCGTCACCTACTTCCTCGTGGGGACCGAGCCGACCCTGCCGGTCCACATCTGGGCGCAGACGCGCTTCGGCTTCACCCCCTCGATCAACGCGGTCGTGACGCTCATCGGCACGTTGAGCGTCGTCCTCGTCGTCATCGCGCTGCGGATCCTTGAGCGCCGCTCCGGCGCTTCAGGCTCCCCGGCCGCCACGCCCATCGACCATCGGGAGGGAGCTCCGTGACCGTTCGTGAGGAAGCCTTTGGAGAGGTCGCCGGGCGTCCGGCCCGTGCCTTCCGCCTGGACGGCGGCGCCGGGGTGACCGCCCGCCTCACCGACTACGGCGCGCGGCTCACCGAGCTCCACGTTCCGGGCCGGACGGGCGAGACCGCGGACATCGTCCTCGGCTTCGATGACGCCGCCGCCTACGCCGCCTCCCCGTCGTACTTCGGGGCGACGGTGGGCCGCTACGGGAATCGGATCCGGCGCGGTCGTTTCACCCTCGCGGGCCGCGACCACACCGTGGACTGCAACGAGGGCCCGAACCACCTTCACGGCGGGCGTGCCGGGTGGGACTCCCGGATCTGGGAGTCCGAGGCGGGGAGCGACGGCCGCTCGATCGTCTTCCGTACCCAGAGCGCGGATGGCGAGATGGGCTTCCCCGGTGCGTGCGCGATCTCGAGCACCTACCGCCTCGAGGGGACACGCCTGACGATCGTGATGGAGGTGGTCCCGGACGCCACGACGATCGTGAACATGGTCCACCACTCCTATTTCAACCTCGCCGGCCACGCCTCGGGCGATGTCCTCGCACAGGAGATGCGCATCGCCGGCGACTTCTACGTGCCGGTGGACGGGGAGCTCCTCGCGACCGGCGAGATCCTCGCCGTCGCCGGGACCCCCTACGACTTCCGGGAGCGCCACCCGATCGGCCGTGACCTTGCAGCCCTCCCGCCCGTGGGGGCCGATGTCTTCCAGGGTGGCGGCGGCTGGGATCACAACTGGTGCCTGCGCGGGATCCCGGATGCCGAGGGCCTGCGCGACGCGGCGGAGATCCACGACCCGGCCTCCGGACGGACCCTTCGCCTCCGGACCACCGAGCCCGGCCTCCAGATGTACACGGGCGGCTACCTCCACGACGGGATCGTGGGGAAGGGCGGCCGGCGCTATCGCCAGTACGCCGGCTTCACGCTCGAGACGCAGCACTTCCCGGACGCCCCGCGGTTCGCCCACTTCCCGTCCCCCACCGTCCCCGCCGGCCGCACCTACCGGCAGGTGATGGTCTTCGACCTGACCGCCGGATGACCGGCTCCACCCCGTCCCGTCGCTTAAGGAGGATCCTCGGATGTCCCCGCTGAAGGCACTCGTCACCGGCGCATCGTCCGGTGTCGGCATGGCGACCGCTCGCCTCATCCACGCGCGGGGAGGGAGCGTCGCGCTCGTGGCGCGCCGGGCGGACGCCCTCGCGGCGCTGGCTGCCGAGCTCGGCCCCCGCACCTTCGCCTTCCCCTGCGACGTGAGCGACCCCGCTGCGGTCGCGCGGACGGTGGAGGCGGCGCATGCCGCGCTCGGCGGGCTCGACCTCGTCGTCAACGCCGCGGGCGTGGACGGTCCGGCATCCCTCGAGGAGATGACGCCCGAGAAGTGGGCGACCTCGATCGGGATCAACCTCAGCGGCACCTTCTGGGTCGCGCGCGAGGCGGCGCTCCGGATGGAGGAGGGCGGATCGATCGTCAACCTCGGCTCGGAGCTCGCGCTCATGGGGATGGGGCTCTACGTGGACTACTGCGCGAGCAAGTTCGGCGTCATCGGGGTGACGAAGGCGATGGCCCACGAGCTGGCGCCGCGGAAGATCCGCGTGAACGCGATCTGCCCCGGCCCGATCGCCACGCCGATGATGGAGTCCGAGCTCCTCTACTTCCCCGACCCGGAGGCGACCCGGATCGCCGCCACGGAGCGCGTGCCGCTGAAGCGCTGGGCGACGCCGGAGGAGATCGCCGAGGTGATCCTCACCCTGGGCGCCACGACCTTCGCCACCGGATCGGTCTGGTCCGTGGACGGCGGCACGACCGCGATCTGACCCACCCCCGAACCCCCCCTGTAGAGACGAAGGAGAACGAACGATGCGCATGGCGAACAAGGTCGGTCTCGTCACCGGAGCGGCTTCCGGCCTGGGCGAGGAATCCGCGAAGCTCCTCGCCCGGGAGGGCGCCGCGGTCCTCGTGTGCGATATCGACACCGCGAACGGCGAGCGCGTGGCGCGCGAGATCACGGCTGCGGGCGGGACCGCCCGCTTCCGCCACACGGACGTGAGCAAGGAGGCGGAGATCATCCAGGCGATCGCGGACGTCCGCCGCGAGTGGGGTGGCTTCGACTTCATCCACAACAACGCCGGCGTCCAGCTCGAGAAGCCCCTCCACGAGACCACGACCGAGGAGTGGGACTGGATCAACACCGTCAACCTGAAGGCGGTCTTCTGGGGCTGCAAGCACGCGGTCCTCGCGATGCGCGAGACGGGCGGCGGCTCGATCGTCAACACCGCATCCGCGCTCTCGCTCGTCTCCGACCCGTTCCTCCCCGCCTACACGGCCACGAAGCACGGGGTCCTCGGGATCACCCGCTCCGTCGGCCTGGCCTACGCGATCGACGGGATCCGCTGCAACTGCGTCTGCCCCGGGGACATGGAGACGCCGATGATCGTGAAGTACTGGCACGCCACCGGCGACCCGGAGAAGGCGAAGGCCGAGATGGCCGCCCAGTACCCCGCGAAGAAGATCGGGCACCCGCGCGAGGTCGCCCAGATGGTCCTCTTCCTCGCCTCGGACGAGTCGTCCTACGTCAACGCGACCTACATGATCGTGGACGGCGGCCTTCTCGCGAAGGTCTACTAGGCGCCGGGGGAGGGGTCACGCGATGGCACCGGGCGCCGGCTACGACGCGATCGTCATCGGGGCAGGCCACAACGGCCTGATCGCCGCGAACTACCTCGCCGATGCGGGGAAGCGCGTCCTCGTCCTGGAGCGGCGGGTGCGCGTGGGCGGGGCGACGGTCACCGAGGAGGTGATCCCCGGCTTCCGCGCCTCCGCGTGCTCGTACGTCTCGGGGCTCCTCCACCCGCGGATCCTGGCGGACCTCCGCCTGGACCGGCACGGGCTCCATCTCTACCAGACGGAGATGGGCGAGGCGAACCTCCTCCGCGACGGGCGCCACGTCTTCCTCTACAACGACCTCTCGCGCACGCTCCGGGAGATGGAGCGGAGCATGCCCGGCGAAGGCGACCGGCTCGTGACCTTCGGCCTCCGGCTGGAGCGCTTCGCCGCTCTCACCGGGCAGTGGATCCTCTCCTCGGATCCGCCCACCCTGGACGAGGTCTACCGCTCCTTCGCCGATGCCGGCGAGGAGGAGCTGTGGGCGGAGTTCTTCACTCTCAGCGTGGACGACCTCCTCGCGCGGAGCTTCACGAACGAGGTCCTGAAGGGCTTCCTCACCTTCCTCGCGATCGTCAGCGTGTGGGGCGGCCCGTATACCCCGGGCTGGGCCTACGTCTACGGCCACCACGCGACCGGCGAGTACGACGGCCACATGGGCCAGTTCGCCTTCCCGCGCGGCGGGATGGGCGCGATCGCCGAGTCGCTCGCGACCCGCCTCCGGGCGAAGGGCGGGAGCGTCCGCGTGGAAGCGCCGGTGGAGCGCGTGGTGGTGGAGCGTGGCCGGGCCGTGGGGGTCGTCCTCGCCGGTGGGGAGGAGCTCCGTGCGCCCCTCGTCCTGAGCAACGCCGACCCGCGCCAGACCTACCTGCGCTTCCTCGACCCGGGGAACCTGCCGGATGCCGTCGTCCGGCAGGTCTCGCGCTTCGACGAGCGTGGATCCATGGCACGCGTCTTCCTTGCCCTGGACCGGCTCCCGGACTTCGCCGGCCTCCCGGCCGGGGAGGGGCCGATCCATCGCGGCCTCACCCTCCTCGGCGCGGAGGTGGACGCCTTCCGCCGCGTGGGCGATGCGCAGCTCCGGGGCGAGGTCCCGGACGACTTCCCGATCGAGTTCATCATCCAGTCCGTCCACGACGACACGATGGCCCCGGCCGGGAAGCACATCCTCTCCACGGGGATCCAGCAGCTCCCCTTCACGCTCAGCGGGACGGACTGGGACGCCTTCAAGCCGGTCTTCGAGAAGCGGGTCATCTCCCTCATGGAGACCTACGCACCGGGGATCGGCGCCTCGATCGTGGGCACCCACACGATCACGCCGCTCGACCTGGAGCGCGAATACGGGCTCCCCGGCGGGAATATCTTCCACGGTGCGATGACCCTCGGGCAGCTCTTCGCGAACCGCCCGATCCCCGGCTACGGCTCCTACCGCACGCCGGTCTCCGGGCTCTACCTGTGCGGGGCAGGGACGCATCCGGGTGGCGGCGTGATCGGGGCCCCGGGTCACAACGCCGCCCACGCCGCGCTCGCGGACGAGGCGGCGGGCGGCTGGACGCCGCGCAGCGGTGCGCGCGGCTCGGGAGCGGTCCGCCGGCCGCTCACGCACCGTCTCATGTCGCAGCCACGGCTGCGCCGGAGCGCCCTCTGGGCCGCCCGGCAGCCGGGTGTCGGGCGGATCGTCGACCGGATGGGCCGGCGATGACACCCCGGGACGTGCGAACGTCACCCCTTGCACGGAGGAGCGCCTATCCCCGACGCTGAGGCCCGACCCACGGATTGATCACGGACCGGCCGCCCGCCCGGGCGGCCACCAGGAGGAGTGCACCCGATGTCCCGTTCCTTCCGACGAGGCGCAACGGCCCTCGTCTCCGCCTCCATCGTCCTCGGTGCGACCGCGATCGCGCCGGCGATCCCCGTCCTCGCGCAGGACGACGGCTGCACCGTCGAGGTGTGGGGCGACGAGATCACCCACCTCGCTCTGGGCAAGGCCGCCGAGGCCTACACCGCCGAGACCGGGATCGAGGTCGAGCTGATCTCCGTCCCCTTCAGCACGATCAACTCGGACTACGAGACGCAGGTCCCGGCCGGTGGCGGCCCCGACCTGATCATCGCCCCCGGGCCCTTCGATGCCTGGGTCGCGAGCGGCATCGCCTCGCCGCTCGAGCTGGGTGACGCGCTCGATGCCTTCCAGCCCGCCGCCGCAGCCGCCGCGCTCGTCGACGGCAAGGCGTACATGGTCCCGCTCTGGACCGAGAACATCGGCCTGATCCGGAACAAGGCCCTCGTCCCCGAGGCGCCGGCCACGATGGACGATCTCATCGCTGCCGGGCAGGCGCTCGTCGACGCCGGCACCACGGAGCTCGTCGTCGCGATCCCGATGGATCCGGAGGGCGGCAACGCCTACCTGATGTACCCGTTCCAGACCTCCTTCGGCGACCACTGGTTCGCCCGCAACGAGGATGGGAGCTTCGACTACAGCCAGCCGACCCTGGACACCGAGGCCGGCCTCGCCTTCGCGCGCGCGCTCGGCGAGTGGGGCGCGAGCGGTGCGATCAGCCCGGACGTCGGCTTCGACATCGCGGTCGATCGCTTCATCACGGGCAAGACCCCGTTCCTCGTGACGGGCCCGTGGGACCTCCCGGCGATCAAGGAGGCGGGGATCGACTACGCGATCGACCTCCTCCCGTCCGCCGGCGGCTCCGTCGCGGCGCCGTGGCTCGGCGTCTTCGGCCTCGTTCTCAACCCGAAGAGCGACTGTGCCCTTGCGGCGACCGACTTCGCGACCCGGTTCATGGTCACCCCCGAGGCGCAGGTCACGCTCTTCGAGGTCGGCTCCTACCCGCCGGCGCACAAGGCCGCCTTCGAGCAGGTCGCGTCCGACCCGGACGTGAAGGCCTGGGGCGAGAACGGCGTCGCGGCGCAGCCGCTCTTCGGGGATCCCGTGGCGAACGGCGCCACGTGGGGCCCGATCGGCAAGACCCAGGTCGCGATCCTGCGCGGCCAGGGTGACCCGGAGACCCTCTGGAAGGAGATGGCAGCCCAGGTGGCGGCCGGCCTCGAAGAGCCCGCCTCCTAGTCCAGCCCATGACCCGGAGGGGTGCGGCCGACCGGCCGCACCCCTCCGGCATCCTCTTCCCCGAGGGCCCCCGTGCTGCAGCTCCTGCTGAAGCTCCTCGGCTTCGCCGTCCTCAACGCGATCAGCGTGCTGCTCGTGATGGGGTTCTACGGCGCGGGCGTGTGGCCGGTCGCGCTCCTCGTCGTCATCGTCACGCTCGGGCTCGATCTCCTCTACCTCGGGCCATGGGCGGTCCCCCTGAAGTACCTGGCCCCGGGGATCCTCCTGCTCCTCACGTTCCAGGTCTTCGTCATCCTCTACTCCGGGTTCACGGCCTTCACGAACGCCGGCCAGGGCCACCTGGGGACGAAGCAGGACGCGATCGCGGCGATCGCCCTCTCCGGCCGCGAGCGCGTCCCGGATTCGCCGAAGTACCTCCTCGCGATCCTCGAGGGCCCCACGGGCCTCTCCTTCCTCGTGACCGACCCGGATGGCGCGGCGCTCGTGGGCGACCCCGCGACCCCGCTCGCACCGGCGCCGGACGCCGAGCGGAACGATGCGGGCAAGGCGGTCGGGCTCCCCGGGGCCGAGGCCCTCACCTTCCAGCAGATCCTCGGCCGCCAGGACGAGATCCTCGGCATGGAGGTCCCGATCGCCGCGGACCCCGCCGACGGCGTCCTCCGCACGCAGGACGGTCAGACCGCCTTCGTCTTCCGCTCCGTCCGCGCCTACGATCCTGCCCTCGATGCGGTCGTCGATTCCTCGACCGGCGTCGTCTACCGGGACAACGGCCGCGGGAACTTCGCGGCACCGGACGGGACGCAGATCGATCCCGGGTGGCGCGCGGTCGTGGGCCTGGACAACTTCGCCCGGATGGTGCGCGAGGTCCGGGAGAGCGAGCAGTTCCTCGGAGTCTTCCTGTGGACCTTCGTCTTCGCGATCCTCTCCGTGGCGATGGGCTTCGGCTTCGGGACCTTCCTGGCGCTCGTCTTCAACGACCCGCGGATCCGTGGCCGGCGGATCTACCGGATGATCCTGATCCTCCCGTACGCCTTCCCCGTCTTCCTCTCCGTCCTCATCTGGGGCGGCCTCCTCAACCCCGAGTTCGGGTTCATCAACGAGGTCCTCCTGGGCGGGGCGAAGATCCCGTGGCTCCAGGACCCCTGGCTCGCCCGCTTCAGCGTCCTCATGGTGAGCCTGTGGCTCGAGTTCCCCTACTGGTTCCTCATCGCCACGGGAGCGCTCCAGTCGATCCCCCGCGATCTCGAGGAGGCGGCGACGATCGATGGCGCCGGCCGCCGCCGGCTCTTCCGCCATGTCCGCCTGCCGCTCCTGCTCGTGACGGTCGCGCCCCTCCTCGTCTCCGCCTTCGCGTTCGCCTTCAACAACTTCAACCTCGTCTGGCTCCTCACCCGGGGCGGGCCGATCGCCCTCGATTCGGAGATCGACGCGGGCGCCACCGACCTCCTCATCACGCTCACCTACAAGCTCGCCTTCGACAACAGCGTCCAGGACTACGGTCTGGCGAGCGCGATCTCGGCCACGATCTTCATGATCGTCGCGGCGATCTCGATCCTCAGCTTCCGGCGCACGCGTCGTTACGAGGAGGTCTTCTAGCGTGCGCTGGTTCCTGCAGACCGGATGGCGCCACCTCATCGCGTGGGTGATGATCGTGGTCGTCCTTCTTCCGATCGCCTGGATCCTCTCCGCCTCGCTCAGCGCGAACGGGACCCTCACCGGATCGAACGAGCTCTTCCGCTCGATCAGCCTCGAGAACTACGCGGACCTCTTCGCGGGGGAGCGCATCCCCTTCCTCCGCTGGATGGGGAACACGCTCCTCGTCTCGGGGGTGAGCACGATCGGGACCGTCGCGGTGAGCTGCCTCGCGGCCTACGCCTTCGCCCGCTTCCGCTTCCGTGGCCGGCGCGAGGGCCTCGCCGCCATCCTCCTCATCCAGCTCTTCCCGGCCGTCCTCGGGCTCGTCGCGCTCTTCCTCCTCCTGGACTGGATCGGGGATATCTTCCCGGCCATCGGACTCGACACGCACGCCGGCCTCATCCTCGTCTACCTCGGAGGCTCCCTCGGCGTCATGACCTGGCTGATCACCGGCAACTTCAACGCGATCCCCCGCGAGCTGGACGAGGCGGCCCGGATCGACGGTGCCGGCCACTTCCGGATCTTCATCTCGGTCATCCTCCCGCTCGCGGCGCCGATGATCATCGTGGTCGCCGTCCTCACCTTCATGCTCTCCGTCGGCGAGTACGCGATCGGATCGGTCGTCCTCAACGACCGCGACATGCTCACCGCTGCGGTCGGGCTGACCGATGTCGCCACGGGGACCGACGGGCGGAACACGAACTGGGGGCTCTTCGCGGCCGGCGCCTGCATCCTCGCGACCCCTGTCCTCGTCGTCTTCTTCGCCGCCCAGCGCTGGATCGTGGGCGGGCTCACCTCCGGGAGCGTCAAGTGACCCGCATCCCCGGGGCGACCTCGGACCTCGAGCCTCTCCGGCTTCTCCTCATCGGCGCCGGGCAGCGCGGCCGCGAGGTCTACGGGGCCGAGGTGCTCGCCATGCCGCACCGGGCACGCTTCGTGGCGGTCGCCGACCCCGATCCGGCTGCCCGGACGCGCTTCGCGACCGAGCACGGTCTCCCACCGGAGTCCTGCTTCGCCGACTGGCAGGCGGCGCTCGGGGCCGTCGGCCATGACGCGGTGGTCATCGCCACACCCGACCGCTTCCACGTCGAGCAGGCGCTCGCCGTCATCGCCTCGGGCCGGCCGCTCCTGCTGGAGAAGCCGGTCGCGGTCACGGCGGAGGGCCTGCGCGCGCTCCGTGAGGCGGTGGAGCGGCACGGCACGAGCGTCTCGGTCGCGCACCCCCTTCGGTCGATGGACTTCTTCGTCCGCATCGAGGCGATCGTCCACTCGGGCGAGATCGGCCAGCTCGTGGCCGTCGACCACCAGGAGGATGTGGGCTACTGGCACTTCGCCCACAGCTACGTGCGCGGCAGCTGGCGTCGTGCGGACCTGGCGAGCCCGCTCATCCTGGCCAAGGCCTGCCACGACCTCGACCTCATCACCCACCTTGTCGGATCGCGGGCGACGAGCGTGGCGTCGTTCGGCGACCGCCGCCACTTCCACTCCGGCGGTGCACCGTCCGGGGCACCTGCGCGATGCACCGACGGGTGCCCGGCGGCCGCGGCGTGTCCCTTCCACGCCCCGACCTTCTACGGCGGGCTCCAGCCCGGGGTGGAGTGGCCCGCATCCGTGGTCTCCCCATCCACCGATCCCGCCGCGCTCGAGAACGCGCTCCGGACCGGACCGTACGGCCGCTGCGTCTACCACTGTGACAACGACGTCCCGGACCACCAGGCCACGATCGTCCGCTTCGCGAACGGTGCCGTGGCCACGTTGACGGTCACGGCCTTCGCGGCCGAGAACACGCGGATCATCACGGTGCGCGGCACGCGCGGCGAGATCCGGGGGCACCTGGCATCGGGGCGGCTGGAGATCCTCGGCTTCCCCCCCGAGGGCTTCCGGTCCGAGGCCCGGCGGGTCATCCAGGTCGAGGCGGAGGCGGGTCACGACGCGGGTGACCGGATCATGGTGGAGGGCTTCGTGGAGCATGCCCTCGCGGTCCGCGCCGGGACGGCGACGCCCGGAATGGACTTCCCCGAGGTCTTCCACGGGCATGCGATCGCGTTCGCCGCCGAGGAGGCGCGGCTCCGGGGGTCCGTGGTGAGCGTGGGCGTGGATGGGCCATCCGCATGACACCCTCGTCGGCGGAGCCCGGAGGCGGAGGATGACGGACGACGTGCGCATCGCGATCATCGGGCTGGGCAGCATGGGGTCTGCGCACGCACGCGCCTTCCAGGAGGGCCGGATCCCCGGTGCCCGGCTGGCGGCCGTCTGCGATGCGGACCCGGCCCGCTCCGCCGCGTTCCCCGGCATCCCCGCCTTCACCGACCACCGGGACCTGGTCGCGGCGCGCGCGGCGGACGCGGTGGTCATCGCCACGCCCCACCCGTTCCATGCGCAGATCGGCGTGGACACGCTGGACGGCGGCATCCACACCCTCGTGGAGAAGCCCCTCGCGGTCCATGTCGCGGACGCGCGCCGGCTCGTGGAAGCCCACGAGCGCCGCCCCGACCTGGCGTTCGCCCTGATGGTCAACCAGCGGACCGACCCCCGCTATCGCACCCTGAAGCGGCTCCTCGCCGATGGCGAGCTCGGACCGGTCCACCGGATCTCGTGGACGATCACGGACTGGTTCCGCACGGATGCCTACTACCGGTCCGGCGGCTGGCGGGCGACCTGGGCGGGCGAGGGGGGCGGCGTCCTCGTCAACCAGTGCCCCCACCAGCTCGATCTCTGGTGCTGGCTCTTCGGCCGCCCGGACCGGGTCCGTGCGCACTGCGCGCTCGGACGCTGGCACGATATCGAGGTGGAGGACGCCTGCACCGCCTTCCTCGAGCAGCCCGGCGGCGCAACCGGTGTCTTCATCACGACGACCGGCGAGGCGCCGGGGACGAACCGCCTCGAGGTCGCCACGGACCGGGGACGGGTCGTGGTGGACGACGACGGCATCGTCTGGCACCGGACGGAGCGCGGGGTGATCGAGACCCTGCGTAAGGCGCCCGGTCCCTTCGATGCCCCGGCCGTCGAAGAGGTCCGCATCCCCGTCCAGGGCTGGGGCGGCCAGCACGAGGAGATCCTCGCGAACTTCGTGGCCGCCATCCGGCGCGGGGAGCCGCTCATCGGACCGGGCGAGGACGGCCTCGCCGCGGTCGAGATGGGGAACGCGATGCTCCTCTCCTCGCTCTGGGACCGGACGCTCTCGCTTCCCCTGGACCCAGGCCCCGTGGAGGCTGCCTACGCGGAGCTGGCCCGGACGAGCCGGCCCCGCAGCGCGGCGGCCGCGGGCGGCGTGATCGACCTGCGGGGATCCTTCGGGACCCGCCGAACGGAGGCATGAGGATGTACTTCACGGGGCTCGCGGACGAGGCCGCGCGGGACCTCCCGACCCAGATCGCGATCACCAGGGAGCTCGGCTGGGATGCGATCGAGTGCCGCCAGATCGACGGCACCCTGATCCATGAGCTCCCGGACGACGCCTTCGAGCGGGTCTGCGAACAGCTCGCCGGGTCGGGCGTCCGGATCAACTGCTTCGCGTCCGGGATCGCGAACTGGGGGACCTCGATCGACGAGCCGTTCGACCGGACGCTCGGGGAGGCGCGGCGCTCGATCGTGCGGATGCAGCGGCTCGGGACGCCGCTGGTCCGCATCATGTCCTTCGCGGTCCGCGAGGACGCGAACGGCCGCCCGCTCCCCGATCAGCGCGAGGAGGAGCGCTTCCGGCGGCTCCGGGAGCTCCACGCGATGTTCACCGACGCCGGCCTGACCCCGGTCCACGAGAACTGCATGAACTACGGCGGGATGGGCTGGACCTACACCCAGCGGCTCCTGGACGCGGTCCCCGGCCTGAAGCTCGTCTTCGATACCGGGAACCCGGTCCATAGCGATGACCACAGCGCGAGACCCGGTCCGGACGGCCGCCTGCCCAAGCAGTCCGCCTGGGAGTTCTACCGTCACGTCCGGGACCACGTGGCCTACATCCAGGTGAAGGACGGGCGGATGATCTCCGCGGACGAGGATGTCCACACCTGGCCGGGTGAGGGGGACGGGGACGTGCGCCGGATCCTCGCGGACATGATCGCCCGCGGCTATGATGGCGGAATCTCCATCGAGCCCCACCTCGCCGCGGTCTTCCACGACCCGTCGAAGGGGACGACCCAGGCAGAGGCGATGCGGGAGAGCTACCTGGAGTACGGCCGGCGCGTCATGGCGATGGTCGAGGGGATCCGGGCGGAGCTCGGCGGGGTGGACGGCTCCTCGCCGGCGGCCCCCGGTGCCTGACCCGGACACGCGCGCTCCCGGCTGGGAGCCGGTCCTTCCCGGGATCCTCCGCTGGCGGGACAGCTGCAACGTCTACGCGCTCGTCGGCCCGGCGGGGACGGTGATCGTGGACGCCGGGACCGGCGAGTGGGTCGATCGCGTGGGCGAGCTGCCGGCGCCGCCGGTGGCGCTCCTGTGCACCCACTACTTCCGCGACCACGCCGCAGGAGCTGCGCGGGCCGCCCGGGAGCTCGGTATCCCTGTCCTCGTGCCGGAGCGCGAGGTCGAGCTCTTCCGGGACGCCGTGGAGCACCACCGGGCGCGGCAGACCTGGATCGTCTACGCGAACCACTGGGAGCACTTCGCACCGATCGAGGAGATCCCCGTCGCGGGGGTCCTCCGCGACCTCGAGCGGATCGAGCTCGGCGGGCTCTCACTCGAGGTGATCCCCCTTCCCGGAGCCACGATCGGCCAGGTCGGGATCGCCGTCCCGATCGGGGGTGGTCCGGCGGTGGCGATCTGCGTGGGCGAGACGATCCACTCGCCCGGCCGCGTCCCCCGCGTCGCTCCGCTCCAGCAGGATTACAACGGGCTGCCGGGCGCTGTCGAGGTCTGGCATGCGGCGGCGGATCTCCGGCTGCGCGCCCCTGCGGCGCTCCTCCCCAGCCTCGGCGAGCCGATCCTGCGCGACGTTGACGGCGCGCTCGTCGCGCTGCGGGCGTCGATGGAGGCGCTCATGGCGGATCTCGCGATGGAGACCGCGTGGATCGTGGAGCCGCCGATCCGCCCGATCCGGCTCAGCGAGCGGGTCTGGGCCACCCGGGACCCCCACAGCACGAGCATCTTCATCACATCGCCCTCCGGCCGCGCCCTGGCGATCGACTATGGCTACCACCACTGGAAGGTGGGGTTCGTCAGCCCCGCGCCGCAGCGCCGGCGGGCGCTCCTCCACACCCTCGACCTCCTGCGCGAGGCCGCCGGTGTCGAGCGCATCGACGTCGCGATCCCCAGCCACTACCACGATGACCACGTGGCCGGGATGCCGCTCCTCCAGCGCCTCCACGGCACGCAGATCTGGGCGCATCGCTCGTTCGCCGCGCTCCTTACGGACCCCATGGGGAGCGTCTTCCCGTGCACGGAGCCGACCCCGTTCGCGGTCGCGCGCGTCCTGGACGATGACGTGCCCGTCACCTGGGAGGGGGTCACCTTCCGTTTCGCGGCGGCGAGCGGGCATACCCGCTTCGAGCAGCTGATCGGGTGGGAGGTGGACGGGATCCGGTACGCCCACTCCGGGGACCAGTACAGCTTCAGCGGCCGGGCCGGCCACGAGCGGCACGTCTACCAGGAGATCATGGAAGAGCGGATCGTGGACTGGAGCACCGTCCACATCCGGGGGAACCACGTCTACCGCGGCGGGACCTTCCTCGATTCCTTCGCCCGAAGCGCGGCGTGGATGCGCGCCTGGCGTCCGGACGTCGTGGTCAGCGGCCACTGGCCGGCCGCCACCACCGATCCCTCCTTCTTCGATCTGCTGGACGAGCAGGCGGCACGGTACGCGGAGGTCCACCGGCGTGCGATGCCCCTCGGTGCGGACGAGGCGCACCTCGACGTCGATTCGTGGGGCGGCTGGCTCTGGCCCTATCGCGTCCACGTGGCCGAGGGCGAGCCCGCCCGGGTCCGTGCCACGATCCGCAACCCGTCGCCCGGGAGCGCGCGGATCGAGGTCCGGCTCGTGGGGCCTCCCGGGTGGGTCGGGGAGCGCGCCGAGCTCGACGCTCCGCCCCGCGCGGAGGTTGCCGTGAACCTCGCGATCAACCCGGATGGTCCGGCGCGACGGCAGCCGATCGCGATCGAGGTCACCGTGGATGGCCGTCCCCACGGCCAGGTCGCGGAGGCGCTCGTGACTGTGGGCGGCGGGCGCTGGTAGCGATGAGACCGGACGCAGTGCCCGGCCCCGCCGCCCCGGCCCTCGCGGTCGGGCCGCGGGAGGTCCGCAGCCGCTCTTGCCCGGGACCGGGGGGACGATCATGAACGGTGCCACCCGCCTCGACCCCGAAGCGCTCGGCGTCCCCTTCGCGACCGTGCGCGCCCAGGTGGCGGAGGGGACCGTCCCCTTCGCGATCCTCGGCGTCGCGAACGCGGCGGGCACGATCCGCCTGGAGACCATGGCGGCTCCCGGGAGCGTGCCCGTCCCGCTTGACGCCCCATGCCTCATCGCCTCGATCACCAAGCCGATCGTGGCGACCGTCGCCATGCGGCTCCACGCCGAGGGACGTTTCCTGCTCGAGGCGCCGCTCGCCTGGTGGATCCCCGAGCTCGCCACACCCACCGCCCGGGCGCTCACCGGCTGGCACGTCCTCACCCACACCTCCGGGATGGATGACACCTGGCTGGAGCGCATCATGGCCGAGGGGATCGAGAAGGAGGATCTCCTCACCCGGTTCCTCGGGGCGCCGCTCGGGGCGCCGGTCGGCAGCCGGTATGCCTACGCCTCGATCACCTTCGACCTCCTCGCGCTCGCCATCGAGCGCGCGCTCAGGACCCCCTTCACCGCGATCCTCTGCGAGACGGTCCTGGATCCGCTCGGGATGACCCGTACGAGCTGGGAGCCGGACCCGGGGCAGGCGGTCCCGTTCGAGGTCCAGACCTGGCTGGACGAGTGGACGCCCGGCCCGCGCCTCCACCGGGCCACCGCGGAGGCCCAGCGACAGCGGCTCGTGCGGCTCCGGCTGGCCGGCGCGGGCCTCCACAGCACAGCGGATGACCTCCTCCGCTTCGGTCGCGCCTTCCTCCGCCGGGGAGAGCTGGACGGGCGGAGGATCCTCGGGCCGACCTTCGTGGACCTCATGACCCGCGAGGTGACATGGGACGGGATCGGCCGGTCGGAGGACCGCCTCCGGGACGCGCACTACGCGATCGGCTGGGCGAAGCCCGGGCGGACCGATCCCTTCTCCTCGACGGCGTTCCAGCACGCCGGCGCCACCGGGACACGGCTCGTCGTGGACCCGGCCCACGACCTCGTCATCGTTTACCTGACCGGCGTCTGGGGGCTCCCCTGGGAGGTCCTGGACGCTCCGATCCTCGGGATCTACGCCGCCTTGCGCTGAACCCGCGCCCGATGATCGCGGGGCCCCCGCTTCA
>Ga0208783_10000373_pt1 | contig 27933 bp, 49 predicted proteins | sample DEB19_08_DNA_2_FD_184529 | JGI IMG/M metagenome (GOLD analysis project Ga0208783, IMG submission 184529) | Aqueous microbial communities from the Delaware River and Bay under freshwater to marine salinity gradient to study organic matter... | ecosystem: Environmental > Aquatic > Marine >...
CTGCCGTGCAGTCTTTGGCCGTCAACATCGGCAAGTCTGCCCCTGGCGATGCGTTCGACAAGTCGCTCAAGGGCATCAACCTATCAGTGCAGGAGTTGCGGGCTCTCTCGCCGGAGCAGCAGTTTTCGGCCATCGGTCAGGCGATATCACAACTGCCGACTGCGGCCGACAGGGCCGCTGCGGCCGTGGAAATCTTTGGTAAGCAGGGTGCCGCACTGGCTCCCTTGTTTCGCGAGGGTGCTGCCAGCATTGAGGAGTTGCAGGCAAAGGCCGAGCGGCTCGGAATCATCATCAGCGAGACTCAGGTCAACAACGTCGCCGACATGAACGATGCGTTTGATCTTGTTGCCGCCACCATCAACGGCATCATCGGCCAAGTGATTGGCAACCTCGCCCCAGCAGTCACCGCAGTGACTGAGCAGTTTCTGAAGTTTGTGGAAGAGTGGAGTGGTGCGCAAGGCGAAGGCGGCACCGGCATCGCCAATGCCATCACCGACGTGCTGCTGCAAGGTGCGGAGTATTTCGCTGGCATCTTCGACACGTTCGTGGAGAACTTTGGCAACCTTGGCGAGACGTTTAGTTTTGCCGCTCAAGTCTTTGACACGACAGCCAAAATCCTGCTGGCTGCATCCGAAGGAATACGTGCAGCGTTCAACGCTGTGCAGATCGGGATTGACACGCTGCTGATCGGTTTTGGGAAAATCATCGAGGCTCTCGGAAGTTATGTCAGCACAGACCTGGAGCAGTTCGGTGCTGGCCTTGCAGCAGCGTCGCAGGAGTCAGCCGACCGCAACGCACGCGAGATGGAAGCCGCCGCTGAGAACGCGGCCAACACGTTCAATAGCATCTTCACTGGCGGCAGCGGCAACGCCGAGGCTGCTGGTGCAGGTGCCGGGCAGCAGTTCATTCGTGGGCTGCGAGGCGAGATTGAGAACGCCCGGCTTCCGCACGTCCAGCTGGAAACAAACATCGACGAAACTCGCGATCGGTTCGACGCGTTCTTTGGTGGCATAGTTGACAACAGCAGCGCGATCACGGACGCGATGCGTGAGTTCGAGCAGGCTGTGGCCGACGCTGGCGACCCAGTGACTCGCACGGCAGAGGAAATAGCCCGCATTGAGGAAGCGCAGCAAAGAGTAAATCAACTGATTGACCAAGAAACGGCATCTCGGCAGGAAGCGGCCGACGCTGCTACTGCACAGGCTGAGTCCGACAGAAAGCGTCTCGACCAACTCCTGCAAACCAACGACGAAGCCGCACGCATCGAGCAGGACTTGCTGGCCGTTCAGCGTGAGCAGGCCCGTGTGTCAGAAGAACTGGCAGCGGCCCGTGCCGCTGACAACCAGGCACAGGCTGACGCAGCTGCGCAGCGACAGGGCGAACTCGACCAACTGCAGGCCAAGCTTGAGGAACAGCAGCGCGCTCTTGCTCAAGGATTTGAGAGCGGATATCAGGCGGCCTTTGATGAAGTTGATCGCAGCATTACTTCGCTGCGCGACAAGGCTGTATCACTTGGCGTCGATGCGAGTGCTGCATGGGTGAGTTTCACGCTTGACGTTGCCGCACTTCAGCAGCAAGTCAAAGACGGACTGCTGACGAAAGAAGCGTATGAAGCAGAAGTTGCACGGCGTAGGCGGATTTATGACGAAGAGATTTCGGACATTGAAAGAGTTGGGCAGGAACGACAAAGAGTCAACGAATACGTCGATCAGCAAATTGCATTGCAGCAGTTTGGAGGAGATCAAGAAAGGCTTGCTGCATCGCAACGCGTTCTAGAGATTGAAAAAGAAATTCTTCGCGTTCAAGAAGAACTAGAAGCGGCTAGAAAAAAAGGAGACGAGGAAGCGGAAAAAGCTGCACGGCGCAGGCTTGGAGAACTTGATGCTGTCAAAGATAAAGAGGATGACATAGCAACAGGCCGCAGCAAGCATGAAGAAGAGCTGTTGAAGATGCAGGAGTCTGCACTTGCGACATACCAACAGCAGCAGCAACAAGCCCAGCAGCAATACGCCCAGGAGCAGGCCAAGATTTTCGAGGAGCAGCGAAAAGCCTCGGAGGCCGAGTCGAAGCGGCAGGAGGAGCGGATTGCCGCGTTGAACACGCTCGGCTCCAGAACCGTCCAAGGCACTGACATTCGGACGCAGGAGGGTGCCGCCCTCGTCGTCGGCCTCGCGGCGAACGCCCAAGACCCGGCCCTAATCGCGGCGCGGCAGCAGGTGAAGCACCTCGAAACCATCGCTGCCGGGATCTCGCAGGCGGCTGCCAACTACTTCAACTCGCCGGTAGCGATCGTCGGCTACTCGTCGTTCGGAGCACGCTAATGGCCATCGCCTCCAGCCACGAACTAGGACGAACGCTTGAAGCCGAGATCGGCACCCCCGCAAAGGCGATTCGCCGCTGGGCGTTGGTTCTGTCTGACAACACGCTGAGCGGCAACCCGGCTCACGCGTTGAACGAGTACGATGTGCTGTCGTCTCTCGGCCTCGGCCTGTGGGGGATGCCGCATCCGACATTTGCACACCTCGGCCTTCGACGCCTTGTGATCACGGAGCGGCTGGGAGACTCTCCGTACCACGCCGAGGCGGTTGCGGAATACGGTTATGCGTCCGAAAACGAGTACCTCGCCCCTACTTCCAGGCGAGCCGATTGGAAGACCGAGTCGCAGCCAGGCGAGGTTCCCGCATTTTTCTATTATCACGGCGACTCTGAAGGCGTCGGCAACGCAGACAAACGGCCACTCACAAACTCCGCGTTCGATTTTTTCGAGGGACTGATAGCCTCGGAGTCGATGGTTCGCATCACGATCACCAAAAACTTCTGGCCGTTCCCGTCAGCGATGGTTGGTCTGCATAACCATATCAACAGCGACCCCTACTTTAACTGCCCAGCGTGGACGATTAAGTGCGACGGCGTGCAGACCGACTACACGCAAGAGTTTTTTGCAAACACCACGTATCAGTTCTTCGCAACAACGATCACGCTGCTCTACCGGCAGAGCGGCTGGCCGCTGCTGATTCCAGACGTGGGCTGGAACTTCCTGAACGGCACGCAGAAGCAGCGGGGCATGGTTTTTGATTTCAAGAACAGCGAGTGGGTCGCTTCGCCGAATCCGATTCCGCTTGACGGTAATGGAGGCATTGCGTCTGGGCAGCCATCGATCCTCAAGCGTCGAGTCAATCCAGAGGCAAACTTTTTAGCCCTGCTTGGCAAGCCGCCGACCGACACAACGTGGCCAATAGGGTCGTTGTAATGGCCCGCCAGAAACGCCCATTCGACGCCGTGCAGTTCACCCGTGAGAGCGCGGAGCGGATCGCTGGCGTCGTGCGTGCTGCGGAGTTGGCGACGCCTGCGGCGAGGCCGCTGACGTTTGACAAGCGGTTTCCTGAGCGTGTGCCAAAGCAAGTGCGGGCCGCCACGTTCTCCGGTGCGTGGCCGATCGGCAGCGTCAAGACCGTCACGTTCAAGTACGCGCCCGCCGGCACTGCCAGCGTGGCGAATCTCTCGTGGCCGATCACGCTTGCGGGCTACGTCAACGAGAACTGCCTTGTCGGCAAAGAGGGCACGAACTGGTGGCTCGTGGTGCCGGTGCTGCAGTCGCAGACGGCGGTTTTTGTGACGCAGACGGCGACGGCATTTTTTTCAACTGGCACGGCGACGCAGAGCGTTGCCACAGGAATCAGTCTGTCAAAGTCAACGATAAACTACGTGACCGATGTGTCCGCTACGCTCAACACCGCTAACTGCACAATAACAGTATCGAAAAGCAACGGCAGCGTTGAGGTTGTCACAGGAGGCACGGTCTCTAGCGGGACGATTACTATCAGCAGCGGCACGACTACTGGCGTATTCATCCAGCAGACGGCGACCGCGACCTTCTTACGTCTGCGCGTGCCGTGATGGCGTGTCCTTGCTGCGTGCCTACAACGCCGCCAGACCCATGCTCCGTGCTGATCGACGGGCAGTATTACGCAGTTGGGTCGTTCAACCCATACGAGGTTGTTGAGGCAACTGCCTACGGATTGACTGTGCCCGGCGACCAAGTGACGGTTATCGATGGAGTCGAGGACTCTAGGTTTCCTTCGCCGGCTGTCGCCTCTGTGACGACGATTACTCGTAGCGGGTGCGAAGCACAGCAGGGTATTGATGTCAAAGGCGTGTATCTTGGTCCGTCCTACGCAAGCAATATCGGATGCTGCAGCAACTACGAAGTTGATAACAAACATAAGGCGCTCATCGCCGAGCAAGTGAATGCTACTACATGCAGGCTTCGTGGCGGCGTGTACGTAACAAAACAAAAACAGCCATGCTGGGACGGCAGCGGCCCGCCTCCCGCTCTTTCGCTCTACGAATACGAAGAAGCGATGTGGGAGTGGCAGTGTTTAGTGGTCAATGGCGTCCCAGGCTCAGTGGCTGTTTCGTGGTATTGCGGAGGAAAAGCGTATCCATCAGTTACCTGCGGCCAGTACGGCCCGGCGCCAACCGTAACCCTGACGTTTGCCCCTCCATGAAAATACTGCGTCGCGCGTTCGATCGAATCGTGGCGGGTCGTGGCGGCGATGCCGTCGCTGCGGAGCGGTGCGTCATCGACGACTACGGCGACGGCTGGATCGAGATTGATACGAAGAGCCAGTGGTATCCACGGGGCAGCGGCCCGGCCGAGCCGGTTGCGGCCACGGTCATTGCGGCACCATCCGGCCCAGGCTCCGAACTCCACGCACTGCTCCGTGACTGGCTCGGCATTGAGCCGACGGCTGACTGCCCGTGCCGCTCGATGGCCGCCAAGATGGACAGACTCGGCCCCGACTGGTGCGAGAGCGACGAGGGCATGGCCGAGATCCTCGGCGTGATGCGAACCGAGCACGGCAAGCGGTGGGCCGATGGCCGCACCATCCTGCCGTGGACCGACATGGGGGCGAGGCAGCTCGTGCTCCTGGCCTGCCGCCGGGCACGGGCCAAGGCTGACGGTTGACACCCCTGCCACGCTAGCGGCCAAGGAGCGAGCCCGTGGCCGATCACCATTTCACCCTGAACGGCGACGAGCGGTGGCTCGTGCGGTTCGCCGAACTCAAGGGGCAGGCGTACGGCATCACCTACACCCGCAAGGCGAAGACGCCACGAATCGTGATTCACAACGGCCTCCGAGGTCGGCACCGTCTCACGATTCTCCTGCACGAGTTGCTCCATGCGATTTTTCCGCAGGCCGACGAGTCGGTGATCGATCAGGCGGGGAAGGATTTGAGCAAGGTTCTGACCACGCTCTACGAAATCACTGCCAAGGAGTGACGCATGCGAAGCAGGGGAACCTTCCGCCGCAAGAACGCCAGCGACCCGTGGGTGGTCACGAGCCTGGACGGCGGCGTGACCCGCATCGACTTCGCCACTCGCCTGTGGGTGCTGCTGTCGTCGGACTGGCACTGGGACTCGGTAAAGTGCAACCGAGAGAAGCTGGCCTCTGATCTAGCCAAGGCCCGTGAACTGAACGCCGCAGTTCTCAGTATCGGCGATCACTTCGATGCCATGGGTGGCAAGTACGATCCACGCTCAAACGGCAAGTGGGACGTGCGGCCAGAGTTCCAGCGAGGCAACTACTACGACGACATCGTGACGCAGTGTGCCGAGTGGCTTGAGCCGTACCGTGAGCAGATGGCACTCATCACGCCGGGCAACCACGAGACGGCGGTGCGGAAGCGGATGGAGACGTGCCTCACGACTCGGCTCGTGGAGCAGCTGCGGCAGCGTGGCAGCAAGGTCCGTGGCTCTGGATACTCAGGTTGGGTGCTGTTTCGTGCGAAGGTTGGCAAAACGACATCGGCTCTGTACCGGCTCTGGTACCACCACGGCTACGGCGGCGGTGGCCCGGTGACTCGTGGCGTGATCGATTACTCACGCTACCTCGTGGACGTGGACGCCGACTGCATCCACGCCGGGCACGTCCATCAGCGGACCATGATCGAGGCCAGCAGGATGCGGCTGTCGCCCAACGGCATCGCCCGCATCAAACCGATCCACCTCGTGCGATCAGCGGCCTACAAACAGGAGTGCCTGACTGATGGCTGGGCCGTGGAGAAGGGCATGAGCAGTCGCCCGATTGGCGGCTGGTGGATGCTCTTGCGTTGGAATGTAGACCATACGGAACTCAGAGCATCGTTCCACGACTCGCCACGAGACGACAACGACGACACTTGACGCAAGAAATACGCTGCACTTTTTCTTACCGAAAGGATGCCATGAGCCCGTCAATCGCCGAAGCCAACGAAGCACTCCGCACCGCAGTCCAAGCCCGCCGTGAGGCCCAGGCCGCCGGTAAGCCGCATGAGGAGTGGTACGTGGAACCGCCGCAGGATCACGAGGACGAGTTCACGCAGTTCGCCCGGCTCACTGGCGACGGCATCACGCACGAGCAGCAACCGGGATCGCTGCCGTTTCTGGAGTTGCTTGAGGAACTGCGAACGCTGCACCTTTCCAAGTCGCAGGACTACGGCAGCGAGAACGACCCGCTCGCCAACATCCGCCAGGGTGCCGAGTTCGTTGGCATCGAGGCGTGGCGTGGCTGCATGGTTCGCGTCGCCGACAAGGTGCAGCGGTTGCGGACATACTGCCGCACTGGCCGCCTGGTGCACGAGGGCGTGCGAGACACGCTGCTCGATCTCGCGGCCTATAGCCTGCTGGCGATTGTGCTGTTCGATGAGGGCAAGGATGCCTGAGCCCCTCACCGACGCCTACCTACAGCAGTGCGAATGGGACGCCAGGAAGTTCCAGGGTTGCTGGGACCAGGGCACGAGCGGCGTGTTGGCCGCACACGTCATGCGCCTCATAGCGGAGTTGTCCCGCGTGAAGGGCGAGGCCGCAGTGGAGCGGGCACGAAGCGACGACAGGCGTGCGCTCTACTGGTGGCGGTCGAACTTTGGATGACCTAGGCCGGGCTTGAGCGGCGGCGGGTTTTCTCCCTTTCCCCGCCGTCGCTCGCCTGTGCCTATGCTGCCGGTCGATCATGCGTGCCGCCTACGTCGGCGAGCGGCGCGCCTTGAGAAGACGGGGGGGGGGGGGCAGCATTGTGGGGCTGGTCAATCCGTGGCAGCACCTCGCATGGGGCTGGGCCGCGATCAGTTAGTCGCCTGTCGAGGTACCAGCGGTGCGTTATCCGGGGGCTGGAGTGGTCTAGAAGCTGCACTGGATCGCCGCCTCTCGCCGCATAGTGACTCGCTGCTGACCGGCGCAAAGCATGGAACGACAGGCTTCTGCCTCGCCCAAGTCCTGCCCTGGCCACGACGTCGGCGTACTTACGCCACAGGAGCGTGCGTGAACTCGGCCACTCCAGCAGGCTCTCGTGGCCGCGAGCCTGGGTGAGCAGGTCGCACGTCCGCGACGAGAGCCGGTACACGCGGTCGCGCTTGCCGCCCTTGCGGTACTCGGCCCGCACGTGCAGGTGCGAGCCGTCGAAATCGTCGGGGCGGCACTCCATCACTGCGCCGATCCGCTCGGCCGACTCCCACAGGACCGACACGAGAGCGGCGTACCAGATGCCCGCCGGAATCGTGCCGACCATGCCGCGAGCCGACGCCGCCGCACGGTAGATCGAGCCAAGTTCCTCAAGTGTCCAGGCACGCGGCACGCGATCCGGCAGCGGTGCAGGTGGAACTTCCGGGCGAGTCGGCACAATCCCGCGATCCGCTGCGAACCGCCACAGGCTGCACAACTGGGTCCGCTCCTTTTCCGCCGTGTACGGGCTGCGGATCGAGGCGCGGTGGTCGAGATACCGCGACAGCGTGAGGTCGGTCAGGTCGTCTACGGTCGGCACGTAGCCGAGCCACTTGCCGAATGCGCGGATTGTGCAGCCGTAGAGTCTGGTTGTGTTGGCTGACCGGCCGCGCAACCGGAGCGGACGGTAGTAATCGGCAAACAACTGCTGCAGAGTCATGCGTGTGGTTCCTTCACTCATGTGTAGGTCACGCTTCCTGCGTATCGCTCCCTTCTAGCGAGGAATCCTGTCCCCGCCATTCGACCCCAGCCGTCTCCCTGTGAGGCGGCTGGGTGTCTTTCTCGTGGATACTTCAGGAGGAGCAACAATGCAACGACCCCCCGATTGGATTTCAGTACCGGATGCAGCGGAACTCCTTGGCTGCACGGACGTTTGGGTCATCAAGATGATCGGCCGTGGCGACCTCGACGGGTTCCGCTTGTCGGCTCGGGCCTGGGCGGTGTCGCGGAAGTCGGTCGAGAAGAACGTGCAGGAGTACCTTGCCCGCAACGCGTCGAAGGCCGGTCGTCCGCGATCGAAACTCGCCTAGCCGACTATTGACACGGACCGTCTACGCAACTACGAATGAGGGTGAACGGCGTGGAGCAAGAACCGGTGGTATACCTCACGAGTCATGAAGCGGCCGAGAAGCTCGGTTGCGCGGTTAAAACGATTACGCGGGCGGCGCGGAAGGTCGGCTGCGGCGTGTTCGTTCACGGGGGCGAGCGGCTGGCCGCCCTGCACCCGTCCGACGTGGCACGGCTCAAGGCGGTGATCCAGCCGACGGCTGGCAATCCGGTCTGGATCGCCGAGGGCGTGAAGCGTCGGCGGCGTCGGAAGTCCTCGTCCTGATCCCCATGTATATGGGGAATCGCAACGAGGCCAAAACACCTTCGCGGCGGCTCGTTTTCCCGGCAGCGGCCTCGAACGCCTTGTGGCGTAAGAGTTTAGAGTCCCGTGAAAACTCCCGCGAGAACGTGTTTTGCCGATCTTTCTTTTGGGCGTGCGGGTGAACGTGCGCTTTTTGGGTGCCTGCCTGACCGGAGAGGCCCTTATACATAGGGCACTGTTGACGCGGTAGCGATGCTGCGTGCATGGCACGCACGATCATCCACGTGAACCAGCACGTCGTCCGCCGCAACGGCAAGACCGGCGAGCGTGAGCCGGTGCTGACCGTCAAGCGAGGCCGCACGAACACCTACGCCACCGCCGCCGAGGTGCTCGGGCCGTGCCGGGTGGTCTACTCGCCAGACTGCCCGCTCCAGTGCGGGGCGAAGGTCTGGATCGAGACCGACGCCGAGGTGCGGCTGGAGGGCGTCGCCCCGCCCCCGGTCTAAAAACCGGCGTTTTTCGGGGGAAAACAGGCCAAAAAATATTTTTGCGAAAGTATTTGACACACTCTGGACGATAGGGTACAATGCAAGGGTTCGCGGCGGACACCGCGACGAGGCCAAACGGAGACACGACGATGCGACTCAACGAACAACGCGACCGGCTGATCGACGGGATCGTGGACGCCAGCACCGACCTCAAATACATGAGGTCGGCGATCCTACGAAAGATGGCCGCTCCTTACGGCGACGGCTCGCGGTCGAACATGGTCAACGCCGAGACGGATGTGCTGCCCCGGCTGAACGACATCCTCGACACGCTGGCGACCACGCTGGAGGCGATCAGCCGCGATCCGGATGCCGAGGCCAAGAAGCAGACTGAGGCGGTTCGTGTGTGGTGATTGTTCGGACTCCCGAACTCGCCGCCCGGTGCGTTGCCGGGCGGCGAGACGGGGCAACAACGGAGGACGGGACGATGAGTACATGGTTTGAGATCGACAAGGACGGGCTGGCCGCAATCCTTGAGCGGCGCGGCAAGGCGTTCGCTCTGGCCGAGTTGGTCAGCAACGCTTGGGACAGCGGGACGGACATCGTGGCGATCACGATGACGCCGCTCGACGGACGGCCTGCCGTCCATGTTGATGTCGAGGATTGGGGCGAGGGCTTTGATGATCTGGCCCACGCCTACACGATGTTCACCAAGTCGCGACGGGCGGGTGACGCCGAAAAGCGTGGCCGGTTCTGCCTCGGCGAGAAGCTCGTGCTGGCCTGTTGCCACAAGGCAACGATCACCAGCACCGGCGGCAGCGTGGAGTTCGAGGCCGGTGAGCGACGCCGCAGCAAGCGGAGCCGCGAGACCGGCACGTTGTTTGAGGCCGACATGAAGATGACCCGTTCAGAGTACGATGACGCGGTTGCCTTCCTGCGGCGCATGATTCCGCCGGTCGCCACAACGCTCGACGGCGTGGAGATCGACAGGCCCGACAGCCTTTGCCGGTTCACAACGAGGCTTCCCACGGAGATCGCGGACGCGGACGGCAACCTGCGCCGAACGATGCGGCAGTGCGAAGTCGAAGTGTACGACGGTGCCGATGGCGGCGAGATTCTGGAAATGGGTGTCCCAGTGGTCGAGTGCGATATGCCTTACCGGGTCAACGTCCTCCAGAAGATCCCGCTAAACATGGATCGAGACAACGTGACTCCGGCGTTTCTCAAGGCATTGCAGGCGGAAGTGCTGAACCACATGCACGACCGGCTCAACTCCGAAGAGGCGTGCGAGGCGTGGGTGGCCGAGGCGGCGGCGGATGCCCGTGCCTCGACCGAAGCGGTCGGCAGCGTGGTCAAGCAGCGGTTCGGCGAGCGGGCCGTGATCGCGGTGCCTGGCGACCCGCTCGCGAACGCCCAGGCCGAGGCCAACGGATACACCGTTGTCCACGGCGGGGCGATGTCGAGCGGAATGTGGGCGAACGTCAAAAAGGGCAACGCGCTGCTCCCGTCGAGCCGCGTGTTCCCGACGCCTACCGCAGCGGAGCGGAAGGAGATGGCGACTGCATCGGGCGGCACCTGCCCGCTCTGCGGCCGATAGTTCAGATACCCGACCTTCGCCCCGGCGGGTGCGTTGCCCGCCGGGGCCGAGGGTCACGACAACGGAGGACGAGGCGATGGCAAAGATCGGCGATGCGAAGCGGCTGATGGAACTAAAGGACGAACTCCGCGAACCGAAGGCGAGGCTGATGCGAACCCTGTCGCACCTTGAGGTCTACGACCGCAAGCTCGCGAAGCGGCTCGGGACGATCATCGGAAAGATCGAGGACTTGCAGCGGCGGATGCCCGGCTGACTTTTCATAACACAACAAACGGAGGACGAGACGATGGACCTTCAAGAGTACGCGATGTTCATGGTCGATGCCCGCGAGTACCGCGTGGCGTTCGTGCGGGAGGACGGCGAGTTCGATGTGGTCGATCGGTTCTACGCGATCGACGACGACGGTGCCAATGCCTACGCCGAGACCTACTTCGAAGGCCAGGAGTGGTACGTGCTGGACTCGACCGGCAGGAACATTAACGGAGGGCCGCAGTGATGACCGTCGAGAAGCTCAACCCACGCGATGCGTGGCTCGTGGATCGCAGCGGCAAGTCGTGCTGCTACCTGCTCAAAGACGGCGGGCACATCATCGGCCTGCTGGAGAAGGAGCCGGGACGCGGTATGCCCTGGAAGGCGTACCACGGCGTCGGCCGGACGTCGCGGTATCTCGGCTCGTCGTACACGGGCCGCGAGGCGGCGGTCGAGATGATCGTGCAGGCGTTGCGGCAGAAGCATGGGGTGACGGCATGAAAGGCATTACCCTGCATCGCGTCTCGTGGAGTTGCCCCGACATGGGGCAGCGGCAGGCGTGGTTCACCACGTGGAACAAGGCCATGGCGTTCGCTCGTCGCGAACGCATCGCGGACTCGGCTCACTTCGATCAAGTCGAGATACCGAGGACGCGGCTCGCACTGTGCGAATGGCTGAACAAGAACTTCGACACCGACAACGGATGAAAGGACGGTGCATCATTCAAACATTCCTCCCCTACCCTTCGTTCCGCGACTCTGCCCGCTGCCTCGATGTGCGGCGGCTCGGCAAGCAGCGAGTCGAGTGCAAGCAACTGCTCCTCGCCCTCGGCGTGCCGGTCGGAGAACACAAGCCGACGCGGTCGGCGTGGGTCAACCATCCGGCGTGCCGGATGTGGCGGCGGCACGAGTTGACACTGACTCACTACGGGCAAGTTATGTGCCGCGAGTGGCGTGAACGTGGATACAAGGATACGCTGCTCGATCAGTTCAAGGCGGCGTACGATTGGCTTCAAGAGATTCGGTGGGACGCTGCAACCGAGCAGTTCGTTTACGGCGTGAACGGACACATCACGTATCCCAACTGGATCGGCTACGACGCCTTCCACGCCAGCCACCGGAGCAACCTGCTCCGCAAGGATCGAGCGTGGTACGGGCAGTTCGGCTGGCAGGAGCCCGCCGACCTGCCGTACGTGTGGCCGGTCGAGAAGGAGGTGGCAGCATGAGCGGCGAACTCTACGCGGAAGCGATACTGTGCATCATCGACTTCCTGACCGAGTGCAACGAAGGCGGCAACACCTATTCGCCTCCGTCCGAAGAACTCTGCGAGTGGGCGAGGAGCATCGTGCAGCGCGCCCAGCAAGAGGCGCAACCATGATCCGCGACCTCGTCCGCACCGCGTGCGTGATCGCGACGATGGCCGTGGCCTCGTCGCTCGTGATCGAGACGCGGCTGCACCTCGTGTCGATCGACCTCGCGCAGCGTCAGGCGGTGATGCCTATGGCAGGCCTGCCGACTGCGTACCCACAGCCAGCCCCGGCCTCGCCGCCGGGGCGGCTGCGGGCCTTCGGGCGGGCGGTCCTCGATCTGGCCGACGCGGGCCTGGGGGTGGTGCGGTGAGGAACCCCGAAAACACCGGGGAAAACGGGGTCAAAAATATTTTTTGGAAAGATATTGACACACTTCGGACGATAGCTACAATGAAGGCATGACGCGGCGGACACCGCGACAGGACAACGAAACGGAGACACGACGATGAACGAGTTCAACCGACTGACGAAGATGCTGGGCGAGGCTCAGGAAGCCCTTGAGATGCTGGCCGGTGGTGAAGCCGGGATGCTTGACGAGGGCACGACCCGCGACGATATCGCGGAACTGATCGTTGCGGTGCAGGACATGACCTCATTCCTTGAGGACGAGTTCGGGGGGCGGCTGACTTCTCGCTATGTGGCCGACCGCGAGATCGAGGATGTGGTGGATAACTGGCTCGACACGGCCAGCAAGGTGGACGCCCGACGCGGCGAGGCTCGCGGCCGCTGAGTATGCGAAGAAGTTTGGCGTGATTCTCGGTGGCTGATTGTTCGGACTTCCCAACTTCCCCCAAACGGAGACGCGACGATGACCCCTGCCACCAAAATGGACTTCAAGAAGATTCAAGACGCGATTCGGATGCTCGGCCGCGAAGACATGCGGACGCGGCTGACGACGAAGATCGGCGACAACCCAGCCAACGTGGACGCCACGCTCACGCTGATTGAAAACCTCTGCCGCGTGATCCGCGAGCAAGAGGGGCTGGTGGTCGAGGAGATCGAGTGCTGACTGACTTGCGACACGAGATTGTTGCCCGTGTCGCTGGACTGATTGTTTAGGTTCGTTAACTACGGAGACTCTGACATGACGACGACTCTTTCTTGCAACGTGGCCGACCGGGTTCGCTCGGCCTTCAACTTCACCGTGGACAAGTTCCCGCTCTGCGGGCCGGAGGGGATGCGGACGCCCTTCTACGGGCTGTTCCGCTCCGACAACGGGCAGGCAGTGGGCTACGGCTCGGTCAGCGACCGCTACACGGCGCACACGACCGACGACGTTCTCGCGCTGGTCGAGGCGGCTGGCACCGCGTTCGACGGCGTGGCCGATGTGCAGACGCACTTCGACAACGGCCACTACGTCACGATCCAGCCGACGAAGGAACGGCGGGTGGCGATCTTCGGCACGGCCGACAACATCTTCCCTCGCATCATCATCGACGCTGGCTACGGCGGGCAGGCGTTCAAGGCCAGCCTCGGCATGTACCGCGACGTCTGCCGCAACATGGCGATCATGCGGCAGGCCGAAGGGGTGAACGTCGCGATCCGCCACACGAGCGGCCTGCGTCTCCAGATGGACGAACTGATCGAGACGTTCGCCTCGCTAGAGGCGGGCTGGGGCAACCTCGCCCTCGTCGCCCAGCAGATGCAGAGCCGCGAGGTGCGGATGACCGAGTTCCTCAACGCGATCTACGGCGAGCCGAGGAACGACGAGGGGCGGTCGGTGACGATCCACCGCAACCGCACCGAGGCGATCTTCCGGCGGCTCCAGAGCGAGCGGCTCCGCACCGGGCGCGGCACCATCGGCTCCGACTTCGTCGTGAGCGGCTGGGAGGCGTTCAACGCTGTTCAGGGCTACACGCAGTGGGACGCCACGCGGCGTGGTCGCCCGACCGAGATGGAGCGGATCGTGCGGGCACTTCACGACAACCGAGTCGCTCAGGCCGAGCGGCTCGCACTGACGATGGCGGTCTAGTCCCCCGCCAGATGCCGCCTCACGGCGGCTCGCCGGGGCGGGCGGTTCTCCGTTCTCCGCCCGCCCCGGTTTCTCTTTCAACGAACGGCACACATGAAGGACTCGACGATGACGCTCTACAAGGCTTACGTGTTCCCAGGCAGCGGCGACTACTACCTCATGGACGCCAAGGAGACTGGCGTGGTGATCGACGGCGTGGCACTCGTGAAACGAGGAACCGCGATGCTCCCGGAGGACGACGGCTGGCGACGTACGAAGGTGGAGGCCAAGCGCGACGCTCACCTGCAGATCATCCGTCAGATCGGCGAGATGCAGGCCAAGGCCGACGCCCTTGCCGACGAGATCCTGCACGACGACCTCACGACCGAGGAGGTGGCGGCATGAGCAGCTACGCGCAAGGTGCCTCACTCCACACGGTGCGGGACCGGTGGCAGGCCGTGGCCTGGGTCGAGGAGATCGAAGACGACGACGGCACGCCGACCGAGCGTGAGGCGTGGCTTGCCTGCGACAAGGGACTCAAGGCCATGGCTGCCGAGTGCCTGCGAGAAGCGGCCGAGTGCCGCAGAAAGGCGGTGCTCCGTGGCGTGGCATGACTCATTCAGTCGCATGAAGGTCCGTCCGCACGTCCTCGTCGTCTGCCCGCAGGCGGTCGCCCCGGCGTGGCTCAAGGTTTTGGTCGGCACGGCTCGTCGCGAATACACGCCGTGGCGGCATCAGACCGAGTCGGCGGCGTGGGCGGCGGAGCGGCACGCGTCGATGCTCGCCCTCGACATGGGGACGGGAAAAACGTTCACGGCCCTGCTCGCGCTGGGCCTCAACGGCAAGGACACGACGCCGGTGCTGCTGCACGAAGGGAGCAACGCCAAGCGGGCCGACCGGCTGAAGCAGGCACTCTTGATGGCGGCGGGGAAGACGCTCGTCGTCGTCGTGAACTACGACAGCGTGTGGCGAGGCGAGTTGGGCAAACTGATCGAGGCGACGCCGTGGTCGGCGATCGTTCTGGACGAGAGCCATCGGATCAAGTCGCCGGGCGGCAAGGCCAGCCGGTGGCTGGCAAGGCTGGCCGCGAAGCACGAGCACGCGAGGCGGCTCTGCCTGACCGGGACGCCGATGCCGCACTCGCCGCTTGACCTCTACGGACAGTTTCGGTTCCTTGACCCGCAGGTGTTCGGCACATCGTTCACGCGGATGCGGTCACGGTATGCGGAGTGCGACGTTCGCTTTCCGTCGAAGGTCAAGAGGTGGAGGAATCAGGACGAACTCGCCGCGAAGCTCGACGCCCATTCGTGGCGGGTGACGGCGGACGAGGTGCTCGACCTGCCGGAAGCGATCCACGACACGCTCGCGGTGCCGCTCTCGGCGGCGACGATGCGGTTCTATCGGCAGTTGGAAAAGGAGATGACAGCCGAGATCGAGGCTGGCACGGTCACGGTCAGCAACGCACTGACCAAACTCCTACGGCTCCAGCAGGCCACGGGCGGCTACGCCCGCGTCGAGGAGCGGGGCACGGTGCTGATAGACGGGATGCCGGGAAAGCGGCTCGTGCTGGAAGACCGGCTGAGCGACCTGCACGAGACCGAGCCGGTGGTCGTGTTCTGCCGGTTTCGCAACGACCTCGACGACGTGGCCGCAGCGGCCCGCACGCTGGGCCGCGAGTATGCGGAAGTGAGCGGCGAGCGAAAAGACTTGGAGCGGTGGCAGGCCGGTGACGCGACGATCCTGGGCGTGCAGATCGCGTCGGGCGGCGTCGGCATCGACCTGACGCGAGCGGCGTACGCGTTCTACTACAGCCTCGGCTTCTCGCTGGGCGACTACGAGCAGAGTCTGGCCCGGTTGCGGCGACCGGGGCAGACGCGGTGCGTGAGGTACTACCACCTCGTCGCGCCGGGCACGGTTGATGAGCAGGTCTATGCGGCACTTCGGGAGCGTCGATCGGTGATCGAGGCGGTGCTGGCAAATCTTTCGCCGAGACAAGGAGCGGTGGCATGAGCAGCGTGTTTGACGAAGAGATCGACGGCCAGCATCAGCAGTCCACGCAACTGGCTTCGGTGCTGGAGCGGGTCGCGGAGTTGCAGGCCGAGAAGGATCGGCTTGCGGCCGAGGCCACGAAGGTCAGCAAGGCACTCAAGGAGTCCGAGCAACTGGCCGTCGAGGTGCTGGCGGCGTCGGGCCTGGACGGCGTGCGGGCGGCTGGGAAGTCGTGGTACGTTCGCGAGTTTTTCAGCGTGAGCGTGCCGACCGAGAACCGCGAGGCGGTGGTCGAAGCGGCCGAGGCGGCTGGCTTGTCAGACCTCATCGCGGTCAACACGACCACGCTCAAGGCGTGGCTGATCGAGCAACGGGCGGAAGGCACCGACGGCGACCTCGCTGCCGGAACGCCGTTCGCGGGGATGGTGCGAGAGTATCGTGAGATGCGGCTGTCGCATCGCACGCTTGGCTGATTGTTCTGGTACGGTAACTTCATCACGAAAGGATGGTGCGATATGGCGGTTCCAACAGGCGAACTCATCACGGGTTCGACGGAATCCAAGTTCCTCGCCCTGCGTCCGGACTCGGACGTGCGCGAGGCGTTGATGGCAAACCTCGGGCCGGGCGAGACGCTGCTGGCGTCCGACCTGCCGCGAGTCTCGACGCCTGCGGGCGGCGGGAAGGTGTGGTCGTGGACCGACTCGGGCAACAACGAGCAGTCCGCGAAAAGCATCGACGGCGTGCTCGTCTACTACGGCGTGCGCGGCACGCTGTGGGGCAGCGAGGAGCCGCAGGGCAAGGCATCGCCGGTGCTCGTATCGTACGACCTGATGACTGCGGTCAGGGTCAACGACGACATCGGCGACCTCGACGCCGAGGTGCTGGAGAGTTGCCGCACGGGCGACCGCACCTACGACTGGACTAGGCTCCCGTACAACCAGTACGGAACGAGCAAGTCCGGTCGCGGCAAGCGGTGCAAGGAGTCTCGCCTGCTGGCGATCCTCCGTGCCGACGAGGCGTGGCCGCTGCTGGTCACGGCTGGGCCGGGCAGCTTGAAGACCGTGACGCCGTTCGTGAAGCGTCTCTCGGTGCCGCACTACCGGGCGGTCGTGAGCCTGACGCTTGACCGGGTGGAGAACGCGGGAGGCCAGCCCTACTCGCAGATCGTGCCGAAGTTCCTCGGCTCGATCACGAAGGAAGAAGGCGACATCGTGCGTCGGCTCTACACCGAGCCGCTGTCACGAGTCGCCACGCAGATCGACGTGCCGCAGGACGCGGCGTAGCCACGGAACGGCTCGTCGGTCGCTTCCCCCCCGCGCCGCGTGGAGACGCGGCGCGGGGGACTCTTACACACAACACGAAAGGAACTCAGCGATGAACGGAGTGGGAACGCTGGCGGCGTCATACGCCAGACTTGGATGGCATCTCGTGCCGCTCTACGGCGTGGTCGAGCCGAGGGTCTGCACGTGCGTGAAAGGCGGCGACTGTGGCACGCCGGGCAAACACCCAAGCGGCGGCACCGCGTGGCACTTGAGCGCGACGAACGACGAGGACGAGATCATGTCGTGGTTTGAGCGGTCGCAGCCGGTCAACGTCGGCCTGCTGCTCGGCCCGAAGTCTGGCGTGATCGACGTTGAACTCGACGGCGACGACGCGAAGGCGGCGTGGGCCGACCTGGGCCTCGGCGAAATCTGGACGCCGACCTATCAGGCCGGTCGCGGTCCTCACCGGCTGTTCCGTTGGCAGGAGGAGTTGCCCGCCGTGGCGGTGCGAAAGGTGCTTGGCATCGAGATTCGCATCGGCAACGGCGGCAAGGCGGCACAGAGCGTGATCCCGCCGAGCACGCACCATACCGGCGTGGCTTACCAGTGGGTTCCGGGCATGAGTCCCGACGACGTGGAACTCCAGCCGTTGCCGGAACGGTTGCTGAACTTGCTATGGAATGACGACGGCACGGGGCAGACGCGGGCCATCTCCCGCTCCCCGGCTCGCGAGGTGTTGCATCGACCCGTGGCAAGCGGCGGCAGAAACAACGAGTTGCATCGGTTCGCGGTCGCGGAGGCGTTCCGCTGCGGCCCGAACCTCGACAACGAGCGGGAGCAGCAAGACCTCCTGCTCAAGATACGGGCGGTCAACGTGATCCAGTGCAAGCCGCCTCTCGACGACGCCGAGTGCGTGGCGATCTATCGCTCGGCCATCGGATTCGTGCGGAAGAACCGGGCGGCGGGTGTCACCGCCGATGCCGCCCTCATCGCAGCCGAGACGGCGCAGGCACCTGCTGCCTTGTCGGCCCGGCAGCCTGGGCTGACCTCGACCGGATGGCAGCGGGTGTTCACCGAGGTCGGGCTGAGTTACGCACCGCTGACGCCCGACAGTGACAGCGACCCGGAGTGGGGGCCGGGCGAGTGGAGCCTCACGGTTGTCCATTCTGACCCGATCGAGTACCGGCTGCACGTGCCGCATTGGCGGACGCTTACGGCCGACCACACCGGGAACGTCACGCTGACGGTAGATCAGTACCGCTCGGCGTCGAAGGTCGCCGCGCAGGTGCTGGCCGCGACGGGGCGGGTGATGCTGGACGACGACCCGAAGCGGTGGAAACAGATTTGGGACGGCGGCTACAAGGTCCGCGATAACGTGTCGGCTGGCGACCGTGCCACGAAGCGGACGGCCCGAGGCGTCAAGGCGAAGCTCCTCGACAACGCGGGAGAGGAGTGGCCGGGAGCATCGAGCCTGCGGTACGTGCTTCTGGCCTCGTGGCTCTACGACCGGCTGGCCCAGGCTGCGCAGCCGAGCGACGACGACGTACCCGACCCGACGGGCCGGGCGGCGTGGCGGCAGGACGGGACCTTGTGGTTTGCTTGGGGGAAAGTCTGGGAGGACATCGAGCGGCAGCACCGCGTCGAGACGGGGGAGAGGCTGGCCCTCAAGAAGCGTCTGCTGGCCCGTATGGGGGCCGAGGCGGACTTTAGGCATGAGGAGTGCCGTCACCTCGGCGGTGCCCGCAAATCGTATGTGGTGTGGTCCAGGAGGGAGTTCGCGGTGCTGGAGGACATGGCGGCGACGCTGACCACCGCACCGCCACCTGCCGAATGAACGACCCTTGTATATGGGGATTTTGCATGTGGGCAAAACACCTTCGCGGCGGTTCGTTTTCCCGGCAATGTGCGTTTCGTGCCGTAAAAACAGCGGCGAAACGTGCCGGGAAAACTCGCGGAAAAACTGTTTTTGACGACGAAACTCTGGCGGAAACGACCTTCGGAGAGGGCTAAAGCCCCTAGATTGCCATGCAGATCGCACGATTGATCGGAGCCGCCGGGAGTGGCAAGACGACCGAACTGCTGCGGATCATGGAGGCGGCGTTGCCCAAGCTGGGCAACGACCCGATGCGGCTCGGCTTTGCGTCGTTCACGCGGGCGGCTCGCGCCGAGGCGGTGTCGCGGGCGGCGACGGCGTGGGGCGTGCCGCCGTCGAGGCTCGACGGCGAGGGGTGGTTTCGGACGGTCCACTCCACGGCCAAGCGGTGCCTCGGCGTCGGGCCTGGGCAGTTGCTGGGCGGCACGGCGGCGGACACGGAGTGGATCAGCAACGCTCTCGGCGTGCGGGTCTCGACAAGCATCGACGACGACACGGGGCGGCAGAAGTTCGTCGGCGGCCAGGAAGGTGCTGCCCTCACCTGCTGGGATCGCGCCCGCAGTACGCTCCAGCCGCTGGCCGAAGTGGTGCGGAAGATGCGGCGGCTGGACGACGAAGTGCCTGACTACGCGGCGGTTGTTCGGGTATCCGAACGGTACGAACTGGCGAAGCGGCTGGAAGACAGGCTCGACTTCACCGACCTGCTGATGCGGTTCACGGGGTTCGTCCTGCACCCGGTGGACGGCGTGCAGCGGACGGAGCCGGAAGGTGAGTTGCCGCCCGTGTCGGCGTGGCTGTTCGACGAGCAGCAAGATGCCAGCCCGCTCCTTGACGCGGCGTGCAAACGGCTCGTCTCGGCCGACTCGGTGAAGTGGTGCTACGTCGTTGGCGACCCTTTCCAGGCCATCTTCGGCTTCGCGGGGTCGTCGGCAGAGTGCTTCCTGGGCTGGCCCGCCGAGAAGGAACGCATGATGCCGAAGTCGTACCGCTGCCCGAAGCCGATCCTCGACTTGGGTGAGCGGTGCCTACGGCGAATGTATCGCGGCTACTTCGACCGGAAGGTCGCACCGGCCGATCACGAAGGCCGCATTTTCGACGTAGAAACCGACGTACCGATGAACGTCGCAAAACCGGATGAAGACTGGCTTTTTATTGCTCGCACGAACTATGAGGCGGGAAGGCTCTATGCCCAACTGCACGCATCCGGCAAGCCCGCGAGATGGGTCAAGCAGGCCGACGTCGTGACCACACGAAGCCAGGGGCTGGCGGCGTTGCACGACTTGGAGAAGGGCAAGCCCGTGAGCGGTGCGGATTGGGGGCGAGCGATCGAGTTGCTGCCGACGACCAACAAGCACAAGGAGCCGATGTTGTCTCGCGGCACGAAGACCGGCTGGGCCAAGAAGCATGCCGACGATTGGGATTTGATCTTTCCGAACGAACTCGAGCAGGTCGGTGCCACGGCCCCGCTGGTCGAGAAGATTCGCAGCGGCCAGTGGTGCGGCCTCGTGGATCGCGGTGAGGAGTGGCGGCGACACGCCGAGCGGTGGGGGGCCGACCTCGCATCGAACTCACGCATCCGCGTGGGCACAGTCCACTCGGTCAAAGGCATGGAGGCCGACAACGTGGCTCTGCTGACGACGATCAGCAAGCGTGTCGAGCACGGCCGCGAGGATTGTCAGGAGCAGCATGACGAGGAGTGCCGGATTGCCTACGTCGGCGTGACGCGGGCACGGCGGAACCTGTACGTGATCAACGAGGGGCGGCACGGGAAGCCGGTGCCGCGAATGGAGGTGCTGTGATCGACCTCCATCCGACCACCCTGCTCTGCTACCGCTGCTCGGCATCGACGTGGGAGCGGGTTGACACGGTGGAGGAAGTCCATCGTGGCCGCGTGTTCCGGCAAGATGTTGTTGCGTGCTGCTTCTGCGGCGTGCTGCAGCGCGTGGAGGCCGCAGCGGTGCCGGCCGCCGAGGCACGGCGAGCCGACCACGATGAGTTCCGCTTTCAGTTCGGGCGGTTCCAGGGCATGACGTTCGCCGAGGCCGACGCCCAGCCGAACGGGCGCCGGTACCTGGAAGTGATGATGGGCAAGAACGAGAAACTGAGGAGCCGCATAGCGGAGTACCTCGCAGGAAGTTGCTCTTGACAGGCTCGCAACGCTGCATCTACTTTGTTCGGCCACACGAACAACGAGGGAGAAGATGCCCCGCGAGTCGTCGATTGTCGCCGCGATTGTTCGTGTAGCCCAACAGCAAGGATGGTGGGTCATGAAGATCCACGGTGGCCCGTACCAGTTGGCTGGCGTTCCAGACCTGCTCTGCGTAAAGCAAGGGCGTGCCGTATTCCTTGAGGTCAAGCAGCCGGGCAAGAAGGCCACGGCGATCCAGGCTCGTCGAATGAACGAGATCGAGACGAAGGGCGGCGCGGCCTGCCACGTCGTGACCAGCAAGGAGGAAGCCGATGCGTGTCTACGAACTGATGCGGCGAGTTGCGGTTGGCCCGCTGACAATCCGGCTGTGGATCGACGCAGACGACGGACTGTGTGAACACTGTGAGCAACTCGCGGACGAGTTGGCGCTGTGCGCCTCGACGCTCGCAGACGAGGAGGACGAGCCGATGGTGCTGGCCGAGAAGTTGGCAAACACGCTGAACAGACTGAACGCCGTCGAGGTCACGGACGGCGACGGCAACGGAGGGCTGGTGTATCCAGATTGGCCGTGAGCATCGAGCAACTGTGCTGCCTGTCGGTCGGCATCCTCGTGGAAGCCGTCACGTTTGCGCTGGGAATCTTGGTCGGAGCAGCCTTGAGACGGAAGGAGCCGGATCATGGGGCGTCGCAATCGAGAGCCAAAACCGCCTTCGGCCGTGGATGAACTGCTTTCGATTATCTCGCTGCGAAGTTCGCCGTGGGTGCGAAGGCGCATCAAGCACTTGAATCTCGTCGGCAGGAAAGTCCACGGATGGACGCCGCCGACGTATTCAGACGCCCACTTCGACGGCAGGAGGAAGCACCCGTCGTGAGCGAACTCTGCACAGCGATCGAGGAGATTCCGGCGAGCGTTTTTTTTGCGGCGCTCATAGCCGCCACGGTGCTGATCGGAAGACTGTGCGGCAAGTAGCCGCAGAACACGCAGGATAAAAGGACGAAACAATGAGCATCGATCCCGCCGCCTACGAGGGCGACATCGTATCGCGACTTCGACACTGGCGGGGGCTGCACCTCGCGCATGGCGGGCGACTGTACGAGGAGGCAGCCGACGAGATCGAGCGGCTGCGAACCGCCATCAACACCAATCATGACGCCGCGCCGACGGCGAAAGCCCGAACAGATTCCGCTATTGGCTTGCCCGGTAGCGGACACGGCAGCGACGGGAACGATAAACCCGTGACGCGACCCGTGCTGGGCATCGGCGATACACAGGAGCCGTCGGCGTGGCTGGCTTACGACGCTGACGGCAGCGAATCGTCTGCGGTCTACATGATGCGTGAACAGGCGGACTCGGCCGCCAGAACGTGGGGCTGGCAGATCGCTCCGCTCTATCAGTTTCCTGCGTTGTGGCCCGAAGAAGAAATCGCCATTGAGGCCGCGTGGGAGCGCTGCGGTCTGAGGCCAACGTGGCCCGACGACGAGCCGCAGACTGGCGTGCGGTGCGCCAATGCGATGGCGGACGAGATTCTGCGACTGCGGCTCACCGACGATGAGCGAGAGGCGGTCAAGGCGGCGGCGGATTTTTGCGAGTCAACCTGCGCTCCGCTGCCGAGTTCGGATCAGTTGCTGGCGATACGCGACTTGCTGTCCAGATTGACATGAGAACGCACAGGATCAGCGACAGCGATGAAAGGACGAACCATGCCTAAAGACGATGCAACGCTGTCCGCTGCATCCGTTGGTTATGGCTATGCGTGGCAACTGGTTCAAAACATCGTCATAGCGGCAGCACTTGCCGCTGTCCTGATATTTGTTGCCAAGAGCATCAATGCCAAGCCTAAGCCTCCGCAGGGGTTTGTGACGGTGTGCAGCGGCTGCGGCAGCGAGTTTGAATCGTATGGGCCGGGAAAGCCGGATCCGATCACCAAATGCCCGAACTGCCCGATGACTCCTGAAGAGTGGGAGCGGCTGAAGGACGAACTAAGGAGAGGCAGATGACCGAAGTGAAGAACGCAATCATTCGCGGGGCCACGCTGACGAAAGCCGATCACGGCGTGCTGTCCGCATGGATCGAACTGGACTACGGGGGCACATCCCAAGGCTTCGGCGGATACGCCCTCTACTTGCCGAAGTCTTGCACGCATCACTCGCTCACTGGCCCAGCGGGGCATTTTATCTGGCGGGTTCTGGAGATCGCGGACGTTGCCGAGTGGGGCAAGTTGGTCGGAAAAACGATTCGGGTTCGCGGGGATCACGGCGGCGTTGAGGCAATCGGCCACATCGTCAAGGACGATTGGTTCAGCCCGCGAGAGGACTTCAAGGGATTGGCATAACACGGAAGATCAACGGCGGCCACCGGAGGACTCACCATGACGCATGACGTAGCAGGGCCGTCCGTTGCATCGGCTGGTTCTCTCCCGCTGGATCAAATCATCTGCGGGGACAACTGCGAGGTGATGCGGCAGATGCCGAGCGAGTCGATTGACCTCGTGGTGACAAGCCCGCCCTACGACGACCTTCGCACCTACGGCGGGCATTCGTGGGACTTCTATGGGGTGGCGTGGAACTTGAAACGGCTGCTGAAGCCGGGCGGGGTGATCGTTTGGGTGGTGAACGACGAGACGAAAGACGGGGACGAAACCGGCACAAGCTTTCGACAGGCGTTGCACTTCAAGGACGTTGGGCTGCGGCTGCACGACACGATGATATGGGACAAGGGATGCTTTACGGGCGTTGGGTCCGTCCGTGTCCGATATGGGCCGAGCACGGAATACATGCTTGTGTTCAGCAACGGAAAGCCGAAGGCGTTCAATCCGATTAGGGACCGTAGGAACATTCACGCAGGAACTGTCGGCAAGGCTGATACCGTCAGGCTTCCGAGCGGCGAGATGCTCCGCAAGACGCATGAAGGCCGGCGAATGGCCGACTATGGCATCAGGTTCAACGTCTGGAAGGTGTCGCCGGAGATGAGCAACGCCAATAGGTTCCATCCGGGGCAGTTCCCGGAGCCGCTGGCCCGCGACCACATCCTGTCGTGGAGCAACACGGGCGACGTGGTGCTCGACCCGTTCAGCGGCAGCGGCACGACGGCGAAGATGGCCCGCGAGACGGGACGGCGATTCATCGGGATCGAGGTAAACCCAGAGTACGTCGAGATCAGCCGGAAGCGGCTGGCACAACAGGCGCTGCCGATGGACGTGGCGTAGTGGAGAGAACACGGTAGCTGAGCGGCGGCCCTGCCGTCCGCTCCAGCGAATGGTTCTCTCGTGAGGAGCGACATGGCATATGCACTAGCAGCGATTGTTCTTATCGCCATTGTTTCTATGGCTCGTGGCTTCGCAAGGGCGTGGAGAGCGGATGAGATGGCTCATCTGCGGGCCGAAAAGCAGCAATTCAAGGAGGCCCGCTCGCTGGATCGCGTGGTTCTCAACGATGGAGGAAACATGAACGGTGATGCTTTAGAAGAACTGGACGAGCAGGGAGACGAGATTGCGCGACTCCGCGACGAGAATTGCCTGCTGAAAGACGCCATCCGCCGCCTCGCAGACCAAGACGCCACGCTGTCGGTGTGCGATGGCAATGTGACGGTGTCGATGGATGCGATGCTCACCAACGCGGAGCGGGAGGCGATTGCGGATGCAGCCGGCAGGTACGTCGAAGGAATAACGCCGAAGGCTCAAGAGTACACCGCCACGATGCGGGGGCTGCTGGAGCGGACGAAGTGAGAACGCGGAAGCTGAGCGGCGGCCCCAGGCCGTCCGCTCCAGCGCCTGGTTCGCCGACGCCCGGCCGGGGCCGGAACCCTGCTTTTCCTCGGGAAATACGGGGGTCGAAAAAAATCCTTTAGCGGGGCTTGCCTTCCGTCCTACGATAGGTATACTTAGGGCATGACGCGGCAACGAGCCGCAAGCCTCAAACGGGAGACAACGAAATGCACGCCGAACGAATCAACGCGAGCCGCAAGTACCAAGCCGCCCTCCGCGTGTCGCGGGTTGCCGGAATGGGATCGGACATTGCAGCATGGGAAGTTGCTGAAGCCGCTCTGGTCGCGGCCCGCAACGCCCTGGTGGCTGCCGAGATCAAGTGGCCGACCAAGGCTGAGTCGAATCGCGAGCGTCGCGAAATCGACAGAGGCAATCGCGGGATGCGGATCAACAAATGACTCGCCTGCCATGTGTAGGCCGAGATCGCCCACCGCAGGCTGGCCTGCCTGCGGTGGGCGCAGTTTTCACAAAAGGAGAGACTGTGGACATCGTTAGCGAATTGCGTTCTCTGCCGGAGCCGCAATGCAGGCCGTGCAAGGCTGCGGCGGATGAGATTGAGCGATTGCGGGATCAGATTGAAAAGATGCGGGCGGTCATTTCCGCCGACCACCATCGGGCCGCGCCTGTCAGTGACCGCGAACTAAGAGAGTTTCATCGACGGCTGATGGCGATGGGAGGCATTCCGGGCAGGATATGGGAGGAATAGTCGATGTGGACTTCAGTGAGCGAAGACTTGCCAGAGGAAGGCATGGACGTGCTTGTCACCGACGGGAAACGCTACGCTGTTGCTTCGCTCGTGGAGGGCTACATAGACGAGGTGCCACTACAGGAGTGGGACGGCACGCCCATTGTGCCGACCCACTGGAGGCCGCTGCCGAAGCCGCCAAAATCAAACGCATGAACGACCGCATCACCTTCCGCCTTGGCCCGCTCGCGGGGCCGCTGGCGGCTTACTGCGAGAAGCACGGCACCACGCCGAGCGATGCGATCCGGCTGGCGTTGTCGCGGCTGCTGCGGGTGGACGCGCCGGAGATGACGCCGGGCAATCCTGGCATCGGAGAGCAGGCAGAGGCCGGAGCGGCGGCACGGTGGAAGCGAAAGAAGGGCCGCAAGTAGTCGGCGAACCAGTATTTATACGGCCCGTATAATCCCGTTATCACGGCGACAGGCCGTACAGCGAAAAGGTAGAGTCGTTCGCCTTGCCCGCTGTATCCGGTCGGCTACACTGTGGGGCATGGGAAAGAAGATCGACCCTGACGAATACGTCCGCATTGGCACCGCCGCCGCTCTCGCAGGCGTAACCCGGGCCTATATCAACCGGCTCATCGCTCAGGGCCGCCTGCCGGGAATCAGGATCGACGGCCAGAACTTCGTTCGGCGGGCCGACGCGGAAGCCTTTCGGCCAGCCAACCCACCGCAAAAGTAGCGTTTCCCCGGCAAAACAGGGGGTTTAAAAAATCTTTTAAAGGGGCTTGTGTTCTGTATCCGATTGGATACAATACGGGCATGACAAACGCAACCAGCAACAAGGGCCAGACGATGACGACTGCAACCAAGACTCGGGCGGCTAAGGGTGGCGAGACCGGAATGAACGGCGAGTTTTATGCCGGTGGCACGTTCCTCCCCAACACCAAGCTCGGCAAGATGAGCCGCAGCAACCCGACCGGCAACCGTCGCCCACGCACGATCCTGACGGCGATTGTCGCCCTTGTGGCCGTGGACAACCACTACGCTCCGACCTCAGCCAAGGTTACGGCCAACGATCAGGCCATCGCTTACTACGGGTACACCCGCCAGCAGGTTGAGGAAATCGTTGCCCGATTCAATGCAGGGGAAAGGTGAGCGACAATGAAAAAAGGCGACCTACTCCGACTGCTGCACGACATCGACGACGAACAGGAAATCGAAATCGACGTTGGCGGGTGTAGTTCTTGGCACTACAAAATTGGCTGCGTGGCGATGGCGAGCATCAGTGGCGAGCCGCCAGTTGTGCTTCTGTGCGAAGACGATGACGGCGAAGAGTATGCCGACGCAAAGCGGCTTGAGACACGGCGGCGGTTTACCGACTTTGAGATTCTGTTCGTGGCGTGGATTGACCGCAGCGGCGATGACAAGCAAGGCACGGTTACGATGCTCCCGCGTGCGGGGATTGAACAGCCGTAGAAGGTAACGACATGAGCGACCAGCGGACTCCATACGATCCCAAAGACCCGTATTGGGTGTTTAAGGAGGCCGCTGCTTTTGAGCGTGAGTTTCACCAGAAGGTAGAGATGCCCATGCTGGCGGCGATGGCAGATCGGATCGACCAGATGTGGGATGAGGCGATTGCGAAGGCGGCGAAGCCCGAAGTGCGCTATTGAGCGAAAGGAGAGACATATGGCCTGCCCAATCTGCGACCAGAAGCCAATGAACTGCGACTGCACCGAAACGGAAAAGCGGCAGTACGGCGAGATCGGTGATTTGCAGGATGAGATCGCCCGCCTGCGGGTCACCGACATTGGCCTTGAGGTAATGAACGCTGCGGCCTCTTACTTAGAAAAGCAGCCAGATTTCCAGATGAAGGCGTGGGCCGAGACGCTTCGCGGGATTGCCAGCAAGCACAGTGGCGCGAGGTAAGTGACGCTATTGAGCGAAGGGAGAGACATGGATTGGCCCTCAACGCTGCCGCCGTGCCCTATACTTCGAGGCGTCATTGAGCGGGTTGCTGCCGCTGGTGCGGATCACGCTGAAAGG
>Ga0208783_10000376_pt1 | contig 27805 bp, 28 predicted proteins | sample DEB19_08_DNA_2_FD_184529 | JGI IMG/M metagenome (GOLD analysis project Ga0208783, IMG submission 184529) | Aqueous microbial communities from the Delaware River and Bay under freshwater to marine salinity gradient to study organic matter... | ecosystem: Environmental > Aquatic > Marine >...
GCGGGTCGGCGTTTCGCGCCGTTACGTGGTGATGATCCGTGACCTCGGTGCGAAACGCCGACCCGCGTTCCTCATCGCATTCGGGTCGGGCTTGATCTTCTTCCTGCTCGCGTGGTTGCTCCACCGCCGTGAGACGTACCTGCGTGAGAACCTCGCGCTGAAGGCATAGGCAATGGGTCAGTACCTCCCCATCATCGCGCTGATGGTGCTGGCCATCCTTTTCGGCGCCGGCAGTTTCCTGGCGTCGGGCCTGCTGGCCCCGTACCGCCCGAACTCGGCGAAGGAAGCCCCGTACGAGTGCGGCATCGTGCCGAGCCGTGACAACCCGGAACGCTTCCCCGTGAGCTTCTACGTCATCGCGATGTTGTTCATCATGTTCGACATCGAGATCATCTTCACCTACCCGTATGCCGTCCTGCACGGCGACCTCGGGGTGTACGGCTTCGTCGAGATGGTGTCGTTCAGCGCGGTGTTCTTCGTTGCGTTTGTCTACATGGTGGCCAAGGGTGCTCTCGAATGGGGTCCGTTGCAGCGCCAGAGCACCGGGGCGGAGTCGCAGGCCAACGACGAACTGGTTGCGCGCACGCAGGCCGCCGGTGGCGTGCGTGTCGTCGGTCTCGAGGGTCGTCCCGGTCACGGGGAAGCAGCCTGATGGGTGCGGTGCAGCAGATTCTCGACGAGGGGCTCGCAGGCATCGAGCACAACTTCGTCACCGCGAAGATCGAGGACCTCATCAAGTGGGCCCGCTCGCGCAGCAGTTGGGGTGCATCGTTCGGGCTCGCGTGCTGTGCCATCGAGATGATGGGCACCGGTGCGTCGCATTACGACCTCTCGCGGTTCGGCATGGAGGTCTTCCGTGCGTCCCCGCGCCAGGCCGACATCATGATCGTCGCCGGTCGCGTCAGCCAGAAGATGGCGCCCGTCCTCCGCCAGGTCTACGACCAGATGATGGAACCGAAGTGGGTCATCAGCATGGGCGTGTGCGCATCCACGGGCGGCATGTTCAACAACTACGCGATCGTGCAGGGAGTCGACCAGATCGTTCCGGTCGATGTGTACGCCCCGGGTTGCCCGCCCACGCCCGAGACGTTGATCCACGCGATCGAGACCCTCCACCAGCTCATCGAGGACGGCGAGATCATGCGCCGCCGCTCGGAGAACAACGGCGGAGCCGGCGTCGAGATCTTCGAGATCCCGGCAGGCGCCACCACATCCGTCAGCATCGGACCGAAGTGACCATGAGCGACAACGGACCCGCTGCGGAGACGCAGGAGCAACTTCACGGATGCCCGGTCATCGAGTCGCGCGGACAGCGCGTCGTGCTGGTGCCCCGCGGTGACTACGTGAAAGTGATGAAGGCGCTCGTCGCCGACGGTTTCGACATGCTCGTCGACCTCACCGGTGTGGACTACCTGCAGATGCCGGACCGCAACGTCGGTGCCGGCGTCGTGCCGGAGCGATTCGAGGTCGTCGTCAACCTGTTGTCCATCTCGCGCCGCGAGCGCCTGCGCGTCCGCGTTCAGGTGCCGGGCGACGAACCGACCATCGCCACCTTGTTCGATGTGCATCCCGGTTCCGAGGCGCACGAACGCGAGACCTTCGACATGTTCGGCATCGTCTTCGAGGGTCATCCCGATCTCACGCGCATCCTGATGCCCGAGGACTGGCAGGGACACCCGCTGCGCAAGGACTACGACCCGGGCCGCATCCCCGTGCAGTTCAAGGGGGCGAACGCATGAGCGTGGCCGAGCACGACACCACCGACGTCGACGCGCCCGTGCCCGGTCCGCGCGAGCGCACCGTCAGTGCCATCACCGGTGAGGGCGGCCAGGAACTGTCGTCACGCGCCGGCATGGGCGCAAAGGAACTGCTGCGCGAGGTCGGCGCCGTCCTGCGCATGAGCGAATCAGAGGCCGCTGCCCTTGCCGACATCGAGGCTGATCCCGACGAGGACCAGACCATGATCATCAACATGGGCCCGCAGCACCCGTCCACGCACGGTGTGCTGCGACTGATGCTGGAACTGCAGGGCGAGACCGTTCTCCGCTGCAAGCCGATCATCGGCTACCTGCACACCGGCATGGAGAAGACGGGCGAGCAGCTCACGTACATGCAGGGCGGCACGAACGTGACGCGCATGGACTACCTGTCGCCGTTGAACAACGAACTCGCGTTCTCGCTGGCGGTGGAGAAGCTCCTCGGCATCGACGGTGACATTCCCGAGCGCGCCGTGTGGATGCGCATGCTCCTCAGCGAGCTGAACCGCATGAGCAGCCATCTCCTGTTCCTCGCCACCAATGGCATGGACATCGGCGCCGTGTCGATGATGCTGTACGGCTGGCGCGAGCGCGAGGAAGTCCTGCGTTTCTTCCAGAAGGTCACCGGCCTGCGCATGAACCACAACTTCATCCGCCCCGGAGGTCTCGCGGCGGACCTGCCTGCCGGTTGGCGCGATGATGTTCTCGACATTCTCGAGATGCTCCCGTCCAGGATGGAGGAGTACGAGATCCTGATGAACGGCCAGCCGATCTGGCGCGAGCGTCTGCAGGGTGTCGGTGTCATCACCGCCCGGGAGGCGATGGCGCTCGGAACGAGCGGTCCGATCCTCCGTTCCACCGGCGTGGCGTGGGACCTCCGCAAGCACATGCCGTACCTGCGATACGACCAGGTCGACTTCGACGTGGTGGTCGGTGCGTACGGTGATGCCTACGACCGTTTTGCGATCCGCCTCAACGAGATCAGGGAGTCGATGCGCATCGTCTACCAGATTCTCGACCGCATGCCCCAGGGCGACTTCCGCGTGCAGAACAAGAAGGTCACGCCGCCGCCGCGCGCACGCATCGACGAGTCGATGGAAGCGCTCATTCACCACTTCAAGATCTTCACCGAGGGATTCAAGGTGCCCGAGGGCGAGGTGTACGTGGGCATCGAGAGCCCGCGCGGAGAGATTGGTTGCTACATCGTGAGCGACGGTTCGTCGAACCCGTACCGCATGCACATGCGCGCCCCTTCGTTCGTGAACATCCAGGCAATGCCGCACATGATGCGCGGCGGCATGGTCGCCGATGCCGTTGCCGTGATTTCCTCCGTTGACCCCGTGCTCGGGGAGGTTGACCGCTGATGGCCCGCCTGACGGAAGAGAACGTGCGCCTCGCACAGGAAATCATCTCGCGCTACCCGCGCCCGCGCTCGGCGACCATCCCGTTGTTGCACCTCGCACAGGAGCAGGACGGATACGTCACCGAGGACGCCATGGCCCACATCGGCGAGCTCGTCGGTGCGTCGTCCGCCGAGGTGTACGGCACCGCGTCGTTCTACGAGATGTTCAAGTTCCACCCGGTGGGCAAGTACGTCATCAACATCTGCGGGACCATGTCGTGCGCGTTGATGGGTGCCGACGAACTCATGCACCACGCGGAACAGAAGCTCGGCGTGAAGATGGGCGGCACCACCGCCGACGGACTGATCACCGTCGAGCGTGCCGAGTGCCAGGCGGCGTGCACCGAGGCACCGTGCCTGCAGACGAACTACCGCTACAGCTTCCGGGTGACACCCGAGTCGTTCGATGCACTCGTCGACGACCTGCGCGCGGGCCGTCTGAACGACGAGATCCCCGCCCACGGTGTCGTCGCGCGCGTGCGCCAGCACATCCCGGCCGACAAGGCTGCCGGTGTGCACGCACCGGAGGACGTGAAGGCCGCGCCCGCGTGGCTCGACGGGAAGGCAGCACTGTGAGCGCCGGCGGCACAAACTCCTTCGCACCCGGTTTCTACGCCGGCGACCGACCGAAGGTCGTCACCTCGCGTTTCGAGTTCGAGGACAGCCACACGCTGCAGCGCTACCTGGCGACCGGCGGCTACGAGGGTCTCCGCAAGGCTCTCGGCCGCCCCGCGACCGAAGTGCACGACGAGGTCAAGAGCGCCACGATCCTCGGCCGCGGTGGGGCAGGCTTCCCGGCCGGCAACAAGTGGGGCCTCACCCCGGCGGAAGTGTGGCCGCGCTACCTCGTCGTCAACGGCGACGAGAGCGAGCCCGGCACGTACAAGGACCGCCTGCTCATGGAACGCGACCCGCACCAGTTGATCGAGGGTTGCCTCATCGCGTGCTACGCGGCGGGTCTGTCACAGTGCTTCCTCTACATCCGTGGTGAGATGGCTCTCGCGCAGGAACGGGTCGCCACCGCGCTGAACGATGCGTATGCCGCCGGGTACGTGGGCAGGAACATCCTCGGCTCGAAGTTCTCCGTTGACATCGTGCTGCACTGGGGCGCCGGTGCGTACGTGGTGGGCGAGGAGACCGCACTCATCGAGTCACTCGAGGGCAACCGGGGCATGCCACGCCTGAAGCCGCCGTACTTCCCGGCCGCCATCGGCCTGTACGGGCAGCCCACCATCGTGAACAACGTGGAGACGCTCGCCAATCTTCCGTGGTTGATGGTCAACGGTGCCGCCGCGTACACCGCGATCGGAACGCCGACGTCGCCCGGCACGCGCATGGTCGCAGTGTCAGGTCACGTGAAGCGACCCGGTGTGTACGAGATCATCAACGGTGTCACCACGTTCCGCGACCTGCTGTACGGCGACGAGTTCTGCCAGGGCATGCGCGAGGGACGCACCCTGAAGGCGTTCGTGCCCGGTGGAGGTTCGGCACCGTGGTTCCTTCCCGACCAGCTCGACCTCCCGTTCGAGGCCAGTCAGGTGGGTCCCGCAGGTTCCATGCTCGGATCCGGCGCCATCATGGTCATGGACGACACCACGGACATCCCGAAGGCCGCACTCACGCTGACGCGGTTCTACGCGCATGAATCGTGCGGCAAGTGCACGCCGTGCCGCGAGGGCGGCACATGGCTCGAGCGCATCCTCAGCCGCATCGTCGACGGCAAGGGCACCGACGCCGATCTCGACCAGTTGTTCGAGGTGGGGGAGTCCATCTGCCCCGGTTCGTTCCCGCACGCGTCGAGCGAACGACTCGGCATCAGTGCCGTGCCTTTCCCGTACCGCATGAACACCATCTGTTTCGTCGGGCCGTCCGCGTACGCACCGGTCAACTCCGCACTCGTCCTCTTCCGCGAGGAGTTCGAGGCACGCGTCACGAAGCGCACGCACATCCCCGTCACCGCAGTCGGAGCCGCACAGTGAGCACCACCGAAACGAACGCAGAGGAGACGCCGGAAGTGCCGGTGGACCCGAACGCCGTCAGCATCACCATCAACGGTCGCACCGTCGCCGCGCGCAAGGGCGAGTTGATCATCAACGCTGCCGACCGCGAGGGAGAGTTCATCCCGCGCTTCTGCTACCACCCGCGCATGAGCCCTGTCGGCATGTGCCGCCAGTGCATGGTGGAAGTCGAGGGCCCGCGGGGACCGATGATGGTGGTCTCCTGCATGACACCCGTCGCCGACGGACAGGTCGTGCGCACCGAGACCGAACAGGTGAAGCGCGCGCAGGAGGGCATGATCGAACTGCTCCTCGCGAACCACCCGCTCGACTGTCCGGTGTGCGACAAGGGCGGCGAGTGCCCGTTGCAGGACCAGGCGTTCAGCCACGGCCCGGGGGAGAGCCGGTTCGTGGAGGAGAAGCGCCACTACGAGAAGCCGATCGCCATCAGCGACCTGGTGTTCCTCGACCGCGAGCGTTGCATCCTGTGCGACCGTTGCACGCGGTTCGCGCGCGAGGTCGCCGGCGACCCGCTGATCTCGTTCACGCAGCGCGGCAACAACACCCAGGTCATGACGTTCCCCGACGAGCCGTTCGCCTCGTATTTCTCCGGCAACACCGTGCAGATCTGCCCGGTGGGTGCGCTCACCGCCGAGCCGTACCGTTTCAAGGCCCGTCCGTGGGACCTCGAGCAGCGCGAGAGCACCTGCACCACGTGCAGTGTCGGGTGCCGCACCGTCGTGCAGTCGAGCCGCGACGAACTCGTCCGTTACCAGGGCGTCGACAGCGACCCGGTCAACTGGGGCTGGCTGTGCGACCGCGGTCGCTTCAACTTCCAGTCCGTCAACTCCGAGAACCGTCTCGACACCCCGATGATGAAGACGAACGGAACGCTCGCCGCCACTTCGTGGTCGGCCGCACTCGATGCGGTGGCGCGCGCGATGCGCAACGCCGGTGGTTCCGTCGCCGTTCTCGGCGGTGCACGCGGCACCAACGAGGATGCGTTCATGTGGGCGCGCCTCGCCGATGCGGTGGGCAGCACGATGCGCGACGCCCAGCTCGATGACGGCCTGCCGGCCTCGATCCTCGGCTACCCCCAGGCCACCATCGACTCCATGTGCAACTCGAAGACCGTCATCCTCATCGCGCCGGACGTGAAGGAGGAACTGCCGGTCCTGTACGTGCGCCTCCGCGACGCCGTCACGAAGCACGGCCTGAAGGTCATCGAGATCGCCTCCCACGACACTGGTTTCACGAAGTACGCCTGGCGTTCGGTGAAGTGCGAGCCCGCCACGCAGGCAGACGCGGTCCGCGCTCTGCTCGCCGACGCGGCCGTTGCAGCACAGATCGGCGCCGGTGACGTGGCCGTCGTGGCCGGCCGCGCGAATCTCGCCGAGTCCGCGGCGTTCACCATGGCGGCAGTCGATGCGGTCCTGGCGGCGGTTCCCGCCGCGAAGGTCCTTCCCGCGCTGCGTCGCGGAAACGTGCGCGGCGCGCTTACGGTCGGCCTTGCGCCGTCCGACGGCAAGGACGCCGCAGCGATCCTCGAGGCCGCCGCCACCGGCAAGGTGGAGTGTCTCGTCCTGCTCGGTGCGGACCCGCTCAGCGACGTCGCCGACGCGGACCTCGCTCGCCGTGCGCTCGCGGGTGCACGGTTCATCGTCTCCGTCGACACGTTCATGTCAGGGAGTTCCGCACACGCTGACGTCGTGCTCCCCGCCGCTGCGTACGGCGAGAAGGAAGGCACCACCACCAACCTCGAGGGACGCGTCACGAACGTCGTGCAGAAGATCACCCCGCGGGGCACGTCCCGCGCGGACTGGATGATCGCGGCCGAACTGCTCCACATGCTCGGTCATGACGCCGGCGTCGCGAACATCGCGGAAGTGCAGAAGCTGATGTCGAAGTCGGTTCCGTCCTTCGGTTCCGTCGCGACATCCGTTGACGTGAAGAAGAACGGCATCGTCGTGTCCTCCGCGCAGGCCCGTGCGTCCGTCGCGGCACCCGGTGCGGCGCCGCGCAACTCCTACGACTTCCGCCTGGTCCTGTCACGCAAGCTGTACGACCGGGCTGCCGGCACCGCCAACAGCCCGTCCATGTCGCAGCTCGCCCCCGGTTCTTCCGTGCAGGTCAACCCCATCGACCTCGAGCGAATCGGCGCCGCGGAGGGGAGCAACGTGCGGGTGTCGAACTCCCACTCGTCCGTCGTGCTGCCGGTCGTCGCGTCTGTTGCGGTGCCGCGCGGCACCGCTCTCGTGCCGTTCAACCAACCGGGCGCCGACGCGCGCGAGTTGGTGCGCCACGGCGATTCCGTGACCGACGTGAGAATCGAGAGCATCTGATGGACGCGATTCTCGCCATCGACCCGTTGCTCGACGGAAAGATCCTGTGGACCCCGCTGGTCATCGTCCTCATCAAGGTCCTGTTGGTCTTCGTCGTCGGTCTCGTCGCGACGATGCTGATGGTGTGGTTCGAACGCAAGGTCATCGCCGGCATGCAGAACCGCATCGGTCCCAACAAGGCCGGTCCGTGGGGCCTCCTGCAGACGCTCGCCGACGGAACAAAGCTCTTCATGAAGGAAGACTTGATTCCCGAGAAGGCAGACCGTTTCGTCTTCAAGCTTGCGCCGTACCTGGCGTTCGTGCCGGCGTTCCTCTCGTTCGCGATCATCCCGCTCGGGGGTGACTACCGCAACGGCAACGGCGGCATGATCACCCTGTTCGGCCACACCACGCGCATGCAGCTGGCGGACCCGCCCGTCGGTGTCCTCTTCGCACTCGCCATCTCCTCGATCGCCGTGTACGGCATCATGCTGGCCGGCTGGTCGAGCGGGTCGAAGTACCCGCTGCTCGGCTCCGTCCGTGCGTCGGCACAGATGGTCTCGTACGAGGCCGCACTCGGTCTGTCCCTCGGCGCCGTCCTCCTGATCGCCGGCACTCTGTCCACCAGTGGCATCGTCAGCGGCCAGACATCACTCGGGAACTGGAACGTCGTCACCACGGGGTTCGTGCCGTTCTTCATCTTCCTGATCGCCGCCACGGCCGAACTGAACCGCCCGCCGTTCGACCTCGTCGAGGCGGAGCAGGAACTGGTCGGCGGCTTCAACACCGAGTACGCGTCGATCAGGTTCGCGCTGTTCTACCTTGCCGAGTTCATGAACACGGTCACCATGTCGGGGCTCATCGTGACGCTCTTCTTCGGCGGGCCGCAGCCGATCGCCATCGGCAACACCATGATCGACATCCCGTTCGTGCCGAACGCGCTAGAGGGCACCATCTGGCTCCTTCTGAAGGTGCTGGTCTTCCTCTACGTGTACGTCTGGTTCCGCGCCACGCTGCCGCGCTTCCGTTACGACCAGTTGATGGACCTCGGCTGGAAGGTGCTGATCCCGGCATCGCTCGGCTGGTTCATGCTGCTCGCGGCGCAGCGTGTCGGTTCTGACGCCGGTTGGGACCGCACCGTCGTCACGGTCGTCACCGCACTCGTTCTCATCCTCGGTTACACGTTGCTGCAACTTGCCATGAAGGTCAGTCGCGAGAACCGCGAGAAGCACGGAGCTGGTTTCTGATGGGTTACTTCGGCGGATTCCTGGTCACGCTGCGTCAGCACGGGTACAAGAACAAGGTCACCACCGAGTACTCGGGTGGTCGCGTCTTCCGCAGGAAGAACAACGACGCGAAGGACCACAAGATCGAGAAGCCGGAGCGCCTCCACGGCCGCCACGTCCTGAACCGTTACGAGGACGGGATGGAGAAGTGCATCGGCTGCGAGCTGTGCGCCGGTGTGTGCCCCGCGAAGTGCATCTACGTCCGCGGCAAGGACAACGACCCGGACAACCCCACCTCGCCCGGCGAGCGGTTCGGTTTCGTGTACGAGATCAACTACCTGCGCTGCATCCACTGCGACCTGTGCGTGGAAGCGTGCCCCACCGAGGCGATCACGGAGTCGAAGCTGTTCGAGTTCTCCTTCACCAACCGCAACGACGCCATCTACACGAAGGCCGAACTGCTGGTGGACGACCAGGGCAAGCCGCAGCATCTGCCGTGGGAGGACTGGCGCGAGGGGGAGGACCTTCTCACGTCAGGCTGGATGCGCGCCACGGCACCCGCCGGCGACGCGTCGTTCGAGGGTGTCGTCTCCTGGAGCGGCGAGCTCGGGTACGGCGTTCGCGCCCCCGAACCCACGCAGGTCATGAGGGACAGAGAGGACGACTGATGGAGCTGGTCGTCTTCGTGCTCGCGTCGCTGATGGCCGTCGTCGGCGCGGTCGGTGTCGTGGTGCGTCGCAACCCCGTGCACGCCGCAATGAGCCTGGTGCTGACGTTGTTCGGCATCGCGGTGATCTTCGTCCAGCAGGGGGCCCACTTCCTGGCCGCCGTGCAGGTCATTGTCTACGCCGGCGCCATCGTGGTGCTCTTCCTGTTCGTCATCATGCTTCTCGGCGTCGACCAGGCGGAGGACCTCAGCATCGAACCGCTCACTGTCCAGCGCCCGCTCGCCGCCGTGATCGGAGTCGCGATGGTCGGTCTCCTCACCGGTGCGGTCCTCACATCCGACAATGCGGTCATGAAGTCCGGTGCGGGTCTGTCCTCGCCCACCCTCGACTCTCCCGACGCGAACGTGAAGGAAATCGCCGGCTCCATCTTCGGCGACCACGTGTTCGCCTTCGAGATCACGTCGATCCTGTTGCTCGTCGCCGTCGTCGGCACGGTCATCCTGGCCCGTCGCCTGCCGAAGGAAGAGGTGGCAAAGTGAGCCTTCTCGCAGTGGTCGAACCCACCACCTCTTGGTTCCTGGTTCTCTCCGCGGTGCTTTTCGCGATCGGAACCGTCGGCGTCCTCGTGCGCCGCAACCCGTTGGTCATGTTCATGTGCATCGAGTTGATGCTGAACGCCGTGAACCTCAGCCTCGTCACGTTCAGCCGTGCGCGCTCCGACGTGAACGGACAGAGTGCGGTGTTCTTCGTCCTCGTCGTCGCCGCTGCCGAAGTGGTGGTCGGCCTCGGGATCATCGTGTCCATCATGCGTCGCCGCACCGCGGCCTCGGCAGACGACCTCTCGGTGCTGAAGGGATAACCGCGCCATGCTCGATCTCGTCTGGTTGATCCCTGCGTTGCCGCTGGCCGGCTTCCTGTTGATCCTGCTGTTCGGTCGCCGCCTCGGCGAGCCGCTCGCCGGCGTGCTCGCCACCCTGATGACGGCCTCGGCGTTCGCCGTCACCGTCGGCGTCTACTTCGACCTGCTCTCGCGCACGGCGGAGGAGCGCCACCACGTGGTCACGCTCTTCTCGTGGCTGCCGGTCGGTGGCCTGCACGTTGATCTCGCGTTCCTCGCCGATCCGCTCAGCATCACGATGGCGCTCTTCGTCACCGGCATCGGATCGCTGATCCACCTGTACGCGGTCGGCTACATGCACGGCGACCCGAAATTCTCGAAGTTCTTCCTGTACCTGAACCTCTTCGTCTTCTCGATGCTCATGCTGGTGCTCGGCGAGAACCTGCTCGTCACGTTCCTCGGGTGGGAGGGCGTGGGCGCATGCTCGTACTTCCTCATCTCCTTCTGGCACACCCGTGATTCGGCCGCCACCGCCGGCAAGAAGGCATTCGTCACGAACCGCGTGGGTGACTGGGGAATGATGACCGCGATGTTCATGGCGTTCGCCAGTGTGGGGACGCTCTCGTACTCGGGCATCAACGAGGCGGCCCATGCCGGCCACCTGGCCCACGTCACCGCCACAGGAATCGCGTTGATGCTGTTCATCGGGGCATGCGGCAAATCCGCGCAGCTGCCCCTCTACATCTGGTTGCCGGACGCGATGGAAGGTCCCACCCCGGTGTCGGCGCTCATCCACGCCGCCACCATGGTCACCTCCGGTGTGTTCCTGCTCACCCGGATGGCACCGGTCCTGCACGAGGCCTACCCGTGGGCCGGCACGGTGATCGCCTCCGTCGGCGCAGCGACGGCATTGTTCGCCGCCACGATCGCGGTCGCGCAGACCGACATCAAGAAGGTCCTCGCGTACTCCACCGTCAGCCAGTTGGGCTTCATGTTCCTCGCCATTGGTTCCGGCGCGTACGTCGCGGCCATCTTCCACATGGTCACGCACGCGTTCTTCAAGGCGTTGTTGTTCCTCGGGTCGGGCTCCGTCATCCACGGCATGCACCACGAGCAGGACATGCGCCGCATGGGCGCGTTGCGCAAGGTGATGCCCATCACCGGGTTCACGTTCATCATCGGCTGGCTGGCCATCGCGGGCGTGCCGCCGTTCGCAGGCTTCTGGTCGAAGGACGAGATCCTTCTCTATGCGTTCGCCAACAACCGTGCGCTCTATGCGGTCGGAATCGTCACCGCGCTGCTCACCGCGTACTACATGACGCGCCAGGTGATCATGGTCTTCTACGGCGAGGCACGCTGGCACGACCATGCAGAGGAGCACGGCGCCCATGGCGACGCGCACACCCCGCACGAGAGCCCCTGGACGATGACCCTGCCGTTGGTCGTGCTGGCCGGTCTGAGCATCGTGGGCGGTGCGCTGCAGCTTCCGTTCTCCCATTCCACGAAGTTCCTCGAGCACTGGCTCGAACCGGTGGTCCACGAGGCCGAGGCCGACATCCACGCGACGTGGGCGTACGAGAACAAGTGGGTGCTGCTCGGCCTCGCCGTCGTCATCGCCGCCGCGGGCATCGCTGCCTCCATCGCCGTGTACGCGAAGGGCAAGGCGAAGCCCATCGAGCCGCAACTGCTCGCCGATGGTTGGAGGTACGACGCATCGATCGCCGCTCTCGTCGGTGGTCCCGGGCGCGCGGCGTTCCGGGGAATCGCGGCATTTGACGCGAAGGTCGTGGACGGGGCCGTGAACGGCGTCGGTGCCGAGGTGCGCAACGCAAGCGGACTCCTGCGGAAGATGCAGAACGGTCTGATCCGTTCGTACGCCGCCATCGTCGGTGTGGCAGTCGTACTCGTTCTCGCGTGGTTCCTGGTCAGGGGGGTGCTGTGATGCACGAGACAGCGTCGTTCCCGATCCTCTCGGCCCTGATCCTCCTGCCGGTTCTCGGTTCGTTGCTGGTCGCCGTCCTCAGCAACCGCCGACCCGAGTACGTGAAGCTCGCCGCGTCCTTGTTCTCCGTCGGCACCGGCGGAATGTCCGTCTGGTTGCTCGCCTCGTTCCACTCACACGAGGGCGGGTTCCAGTTCGTGTCGCAGCACGAATGGATCAAGGCGTGGGGGATCTCGTGGCACGTCGGCGTGGACGGCATATCGCTGTTCCTGGTGGTGCTCACCGGCATCCTCTTCCCGCTGGTCATTCTCGGTGTCGACCCGCACCATGACGAGAAGCGCTACCTCGCGTGGTTGCTCCTGCTCGAGGCGGGTGTCATGGGCAGCTTCCTCAGCCTCGACCTGTTCCTGTTCTTCATCTTCTTCGAGATCGTTCTCGTGCCGATGTACTTCCTGATCGGGGGATGGGGCTACGACAAGCGCGTCTACGCCGCCACGAAGTTCTTCCTGTACACCATGTTCGGCTCGGCCTTCATGCTGGTCGGCATCATCGCCACCGCGATGATCGCCCGACATGACATCGGCTACTTCACGTTCGACCTGGTGACCATCGCCGAGCGTGCCTCGTTCGCGGCGTCCACCGGCCGCTGGTTGTTCCTCAGTTTCGCCATCGCGTTCGCGGTCAAGGTGCCGTTGTTCCCGTTGCACACGTGGCTGCCCGATGCGCACACCCAGGCACCGACCGGCGGTTCGGTCATCCTCGCCGGCGTGCTCCTGAAGCTCGGCACGTACGGGTTCCTCCGCTTCGGTCTGTACCTCTTCCCCGCGGCGGCCGTGTGGGCGAAGCCTCTCTTCCTGACGCTGGCCACCATCGGCATCATCTACGGCGCAATCGCCGCCACCATGCAGACCGACCTGAAACGCCTCGTCGCGTACTCGTCGGTCGCCCACCTGGGGTTCATCGTTCTCGGCACGTTCGCCATCACGTCGCAGGCGCTCAGTGGTTCCGTGATGCAGATGGTGAACCACGGTGTCTCCACCGGCGCACTGTTCCTCATGGTCGGGATGATCTACGAGCGCCGTCACACACGGGAGATCGCCGAGCTGAAGGGCATCCAGGCGGTCGCCCCCATCTTCGCCGCCGCCTTCATGGTGGTGATGCTGTCGTCGATCGGCGTCCCCGGTCTCAACGGGTTCGTCGGCGAGTTCCTGGTGCTCATCGGGTCGTTTGAGACCGCCCGTTGGTGGACGGTCATCGCCGCGACCGGCGTGATCCTCGCGGCCCTGTACCTGTTGTGGGCGTACCAGCGTGTGTTCCACGGTGAGCCCGACGAGGCCAACTCGACCTTCCCCGAGCTGAAGCTCCGCGAGGGTGCCCTGCTGCTCGTGTTCATCGCGCTCATCGGGTTCACCGGTCTCTACCCGAAGCCGATGCTCTCGCGCATCGAGCCAAGCGTGGACAGGTTGATCGAGCACGTCCAGGACCACAGCGACTACAAGGCACCGGCACACGAGCCCCACAAGGAGGGCGAGTGATGAGCATCGTCGCCGCAAGCTTCACCGGCCCGAACATCGCGTTCACCGACCTGCTGCCCCTGTTGGTGTGGCTCGGCGCGACGTGCGGGTTGTTGCTCCTCGGTTCGCTCGTGCCGAAGTGGCCGAAGGGCTGGTACGCGGGCGTCGCCGTGTTGTCGTCGGTCGCGGTGGTCATCCTCGAGATGGTCAAGTGGCACAACCTCGGCAAGGAAGGATCCACCACGGCCGTTGGCGACGTGGTATCCATCGACCGGTTCGCCGTGTTCGCCACGATCATCATCGCCATTGCGGTTGGGCTGGTCTCGATCGTCACGCACGATTACCTGCAGCGCGAGGGCAATGACGGCCCCGAGCTCTACGCGATGTTCCTCACCGCCGCGATGGGCGCCCAGATCATGGTCAGCGCGAACGACCTGATCGTGTTGTTCCTCGGCCTCGAGACGCTCAGCCTCTCGCTCTACGTGCTCGCCGCCAGCAACCGCCGTCGCGAACAGAGCCAGGAAGCCGGCATCAAGTACTTCGTGCTGGGTGGCTTCGCCTCGGCTTTCTTCCTCTACGGCATCGCCCTGATCTACGGCGCCACGGGCCACACGAACCTCACCACCATCGCCACGAAGCTCTCGAGCCAGATCTCGATCACCCGCAACGACTCGCTGCTGCTCGTCGGCATCGGTCTGCTGCTCGTGGGTCTCGCATTCAAGGTGTCGGCAGTCCCGTTCCATTCGTGGGCGCCCGACGTGTACGAGGGTTCCCCCTCCCCGGTCACGGCCTTCATGGCGTCGGCGGGCAAGGTCGCCGCGTTCTGCGCACTCCTGCGCGTCCTGACCACGGCCCTCGAGCGTCGTGTCGACGACTGGCGTCCCGTCGTGTGGGCACTCGCGCTGCTGACGGTGTTCGTCGGCTCGATCATGGCGGTCGTGCAGACCAACGTGAAGCGCATGCTGGCGTTCTCGTCCATCACGCACGCCGGTTTCATTCTCGTGGGGGTCGAGGCGGCCGCACACTCGGGTGGCGACGGTCTTTCATCGTCGATGACGTACCTGCTTCTCTACACCGTCCTCGTGATCGGTTCGTTCACGGTGATCTTCATCGTCGCCGGCAAGGGCGACGCCGCCACCTCGCTCGACGACTTCAAGGGTCTCGCCAAGCGACGTCCGCTGCTTGCCCTTGCCTTCACCGTCCTGTTGCTCGCCCAGGCCGGTGTGCCGTTCACCAGCGGGTTCATCGCGAAGTTCGGTGTCATCAAGAGCGCCGTCGAGGTCCACAGCTACGCGATTGCGATCGCGGCAATGGTCGCGGCGGTCATCGGTGCGTTCCTCTACCTGCGCATCATGGTCAGCATGTGGCTCGACGATGCGTCGTCGGAGGAGACGATCGCGATCCCGAGGGCATCGGGCACGGTCGTTGCCGCGGCCGTCCTCTTCACGTTGTTCGCGGGGATCTTCCCGGGTTGGCTGCTCGATGCGGCCCGTCTCGTGGAGACGTACCGCGAGCTGACGGCGTCGAACTAGCCGGGGGCCGGATGTTGCGGCGCGGGCTGGTGCTGCTCGCCACGATGAGCGAGACGGACACCATCGAGTCGGTCCTGCAGGAAGTGGCTGAGAGTGTCGGGCAGCTAGAGCGGTTCCACTGGCAGTTCGAGGTGCTCGTTGTCGACGACGGTGGCGACGAGGCGTTCCGTGAGATGTGCGTCCGGCTCGGTTCTGCGTACGGACTGTCATTGCAGGTACTCGACGGTCCCCGTGCCGGACTCGGCGGTGCGATCCTCCACGGCTTCGAGGCCGCACTCGCGAACCCGAACATCGAGTACGTCGTGAACCTCGATGCCGACGGCCAGCATGATGCCCGCCAGATGGGTGACCTCCTCCGCGCCCACGTTGCGCACGGCGCGGACATCACGATCGGCTCGCGGTGGACACGAGGTGGCCGGTGCTACGGGCTGAGCCCGGTTCGCAAGGTGCTGTCGCGCACCAGCTCGTTCGTCCTGCACTTTGCCGGCGTTCCGAAGCACGTGAAGGATCCCACCACGAGTTTCCGCGTGTACAACCGTTCCACCATCGAGAAGATCAGGCGCGAACTGGTGGGGTTCGGCGGGTTCTCGTTCTTCGGCGCGGCGGTCGCGGTCGCGAACGCACGGGGCCTGTCCGTGATCGAGACTCCGATCATCTTCCGGCCTCGTCTCGGCGGCGACTCGAAACTGCGCGCGGGGCAGGTGACGCGCGCCGTGCGCGACCTGCCGATGATCCGTTCGGTGTCGGGCATGGTCGCGCGCCGCGAGAAGGGATTCCTCGGTGCAGCCCATGGGCACGCGTCACCCGCGGAGTACAACGCATCACGCGAGCTGGAGGTTCTCTCGAACACGCCGACATCCACGCGCATCATCGTCGACGAACTCCTTCCCCGCATCGGTGCAACAGTGGTGGAGGTCGGGGCTGGTCTCGGTCTCATCACCGGGCAACTGGTGCAACGGGGCCGCACGGTGACGGCACTGGAGCCGGACCCGAACCTGTTCGGACGGATCAACGAACGCGCGGCCGGTGCGGAGACGCACAACTGCACCCTGGCCGGGTTGCCGCAATCCGCCGTCTTCGACACGGCGCTCTACGTGAACGTGCTGGAACACATCGGGGACGACATCGCCGAACTCGTCGAGACGCGGAAGCATCTCGCACCGGGTGGCAACGTGGTGATCTTCGTCCCGGCGATGCCGAGCCTCTACGGGACGATGGACGAGGTGTCCGGACACTTCCGCCGGTACCGCCGCGCCGAACTTACGTCGGTTCTCGAACGAGCCGGTTTCACGGTGGACCTGATCCACGGCTTCGATGCGGTCGGCATCCTGCCGTACTGGCTGTCGTACCGCATCATGCGCCGCTCCACGCTCGGGGGCACGGCGGTGGGTCTGTACGACAAGGTCATCATCCCGCTGTCGAGGCTCGTCTCCCGCGTGACCCGCCGCAGGGGCCCGGGCAAGAACCTGATCGCGGTGGCCTCGCCGCGGCCGTGAACGTCTCGGTACTGTGTCGGGCATGTCAGTTCTCACAGAATTCAAGGACAACGTCCTCACCGTCACGATCAACCGTCCCGACGCCGGCAACGCACTGAATGCCGAGGTGGGCGAGGGCCTCATCGCTGCCTTCAAGCGCGCCGAGGACGATGACGTGCGTGCGGTGATCCTCACGGGGGCAGGGGAGAAGATCTTCTGTGCGGGCATGGACCTGAAGGCGTTCGCCTCCGGTGTCGGGGTGGACAAGATCGGCGCGGGCATGAGCGCTCTCGACACGTGCAAGAAGCCGTTGATCGCGGCGGTGAACGGCCACGCACTCGCCGGGGGTTTCGAACTGGTGCTGAAGTGCGACATGGTTGTCTCTGTCGACGGCGTGCGTTTCGGAATTCCCGAGGTGAAGCGCGGTCTCTACGCGGCCGGCGGCGGCACGCGCCTCCCGCGCCGCATCCCGCTCGCGGTCGCACTCGAGATGGGGCTCACCGGTGACCCCATCACCCCGCAGCGCGCACTCGAGCTCGGTCTCATCAACCAGGTTGTGCCGCGCGAGGAACTCATCACGGCCGCGCAGGCGCTTGCCGCCCGCGTCACGGTGAATGGCCCGATTGCCGTCCGCTGGACGAAGGAACTCATGTGGGACGAGCTCGGCCAGCCCACCGCCGAGAAGGCTCGCGAGGCGACCGCGAAGGTGTTCAGCAGCGAGGACGCGAAGGAGGGTGCAACGGCTTTCGCCGAGAAGCGCCAGCCCGAATGGAAGAACCGCTGACCGAATGAACCGAGGTGCTGCCCGGCATGGTCAGCGCCGTGCGGCAGCCACGACGGCGTCGAAGAGTCCCTGGTTCGCGGGGTCCTCGTGCGCAGTGTCCTCGGGGTGCCACTGCACTCCGACCACCCATCGTTTCCCGGGGTGCTCGACCGCCTCGATCGTGCCGTCCGCCGTGGTCGCGATGACCCGCAGCGAGTCGGCGGGTGTGTCGATGGCCTGATGGTGGTACGACATCGCGAGCGGTTCGGTGGTGCACATCGCTGCCGCCACGCGCGAGCCGGCGACCACGCTGACCGGGTGCAGGACCCCGCGGTGCTCCTCGAAGTTCTCGAGATGCTGCACGAGCGTGCCCCCGAGTGCGACGTTCAGGATCTGGTGCCCGCGGCAGATCGCCAGCACCGGCATGTCGACGGAGAGTGCGTGGCGCACGGCATTGATCTCGAAACTGTCGAGGAACGGGTTGACACCGAACAGGCGTGCGCGCTCGGTCTGGCCGTAGTTGCGCGGGTCGACATCGCCGCCACCGAGCAACACCATGCCGTCGCACCTGTCGATCGTCTCGCGCACGGCGGCCTCGTCCTCGTTCGGGGGGATCACCACGGGAATGCCCCCGGCCCGCTGGATTGCGTCCACGTAGAAACGCCCCGCGGCGACAACGGGCGTGCGCATCGACTTCGCCTCGTCGCTGCGCCGGCCCGGGATGGCGATGAGCGGCGGTGTCATCGTGTCTCGATGCGTTCGATGCCGTAACCGGCCGCGCGGGCGGCGGCGATGACCGCGTCAGCGTGTTCCGCGCTGCGCACCTCGAGCACGGCCTGCACACCGGTCTCGCGCACGTGCAGGTCGACACCCTCGCGCACGTGCTCCACCTCCACGAGATTCGCGCCGTTCTGCGCGAAGAGAGCGAGAAGACCGGCAAGTCCGCCGGGACGGTCGGAGATGCGGGCGAACACGATGAGGCGCCGGCCGGCCTTCGTCTCGTTGCGCCGGATGAGCCCGGGAACGACACCGAGGTCGACGTTCCCCCCGGAGAGCACGACGCACGTGGAACCCGACTTCGACGGTGTCACCACGCCACTGATGAGAGCGGACACCCCGACGGCACCGCCACCCTCCACGTACAACTTGCTGCGGTCCATCAGAAGCACCATCGCGTCGGCGACGGAGTCTTCCTCCACCACCACGATGTCGTCGACCCACTTCTCCACGACCGGACGGGTGACGTCGCCCGGCCACTTCACCGCGATTCCGTCGGCGAGCGTCACGATGGGACCGTCGCCGGGCGGCACGTTCGCGTACGGTGCGCACGCGCGCACCTGCACCCCGATCACCCTGATCGACGGGTTTGCCTGCTTCAGCACGTAGGCGACCCCGCCCGTGAGCCCGCCACCACCGAGCGGGATCAGGACCGTGGAGAGATCCCCGATGTCCTCGAGCAGTTCGAGGCCGAGCGTCGCCTGACCCGACATCACGGCAGGGTCGTCGAACGGATGACAGAAATTCATGCCCGTCTCGGAAGCGCGTTCGCGCGCCCGCGCCACCGCGGCGTCGAGCGTGTCACCACCCTCGCTCAGAGTGGCGCCGTAGGAACGGACCGATTCCATCTTCGACAGCGACGCACCGGAGGGAACGAAGATCTCGCACGGCACACCACGCTTGCGGGCGGCGAACGCCAGTGCCTGCGCGTGGTTCCCGGCGCTGCCGGCCACCACCCCGGCCGACGCTGCGTCACCGAGCGTGGCGATCTTGTTCATGGCCCCGCGGATCTTGAACGACCCGGTGCGCTGCAGGTTCTCGGCCTTCAGGACGATGGAACCACCGCACATCTCGGACAGGGCAGCCGATTCCGTGACGGGTGTGTGCTTGACCACGCCGATGCCGGCTTCGCGTGCTGCACGCACGCTCTCGGGCGAAATCGGGTCGCCGGAAGCGTGTGAGGGACCCATGCGCCACCTACCGTAGTGGTCATGCGCGCGGCCTTGATCGGTAATAGGAGCGACACCGACCCCGGCTTGGTCGGGCACGCCCTGCGCCGGCGCGGGTACTCCTTCGTGGAACTCGCGCGGGAGGACCACGCAACATGGGAACTGTCGCCCGCCGACGTCGACCTCGTTGTCAGCCTCGGCAGTTCGTGGAGCACCTACTGGCCGGAGTTCGAGCGGGAGACCGCGACCGAGCGGGACTTCCTTCTGTCGGCTCATGGGTCCGGGGTGCCGGTTCTGGGGATCTGCTTCGGGGCCCAGCAGCTGGCCACCGCCCTTGGCGGCACTGTTTCACGATTGCACAAGCATGAAATCGGCTGGCACGAGGTGTCTGCCATGCCCGAAAGCGGAACCGGCGGGGCGGCGGAAATCCTTGCGGGGCAATGGTTCCAGTGGCACTACGACGGATTCTCGGTGCCGAGCGGGGCAACGGCCCTGGCCCACAGCGCCGTCTCGCCCCAGGCATTCAGGGTCGGGCGCACCCTCGCGGTGCAGTTCCACCCCGAGGCCACTGAGTCGATCGTGCGGCACTGGTCATCGGGCGACGGGGCAACCGAACTGGTCGAAGCCGGCATCGACAGGGAGGACCTGCTCGACCGGACCCGTCGGACGATGGATGACGTGCGCAGCCGCACCGACACTTTGGTCGATTGGTTCCTGCGCGACGTGGCACAAACGCACGAGAACTGAGGGTTCCGGGACTGCCCGTTCGCAGGGCGAAGTTGGGGTGAAAGACAGGCCCCGTAGTAGTTTCGGATGCGATGTCTCCGTTCCTGCGGTCATACCTCACCGTCGTGTGGTTCGGTCTCGCCTCCTTCCTGATTGCCGGTCTCTTGCTCGGTATTTCGGCATTGCTGCGCCCGAACAAGCCGTCCACAGAGAAGCTGATGCCGTACGAGAGCGGTGTCGACCCGGTGGGCGAGGGCTGGTCCCAGAGCCAGATCCGCTACTACGTCTATGCCCTGCTGTTCGTCATTTTCGACGTGGAAGCGGTGTTCATCTTCCCGTGGGCCACCCAGCTCGAGCGCTACGCCGGATTCGGCCTCGTCGAAATGGGTGTCTTCGTGGCAATTCTCGTTCTCGGTCTCGTGTACGCATGGCGCAAGCGCGTCCTGCGCTGGGTGTAGGCGGCAAATCATGGGTCTCGTCGATCGCGGACGGCTTCCGAAGCCGCTCACTTCTCTTTTCAACCTGGGTCGTTCGTACTCCATGTGGGTGTACCAATGGGGCCTCGCGTGCTGCGCCATCGAGATGGGAGCCGCATTCGGCTCGCCCCGCTACGACGTGATGCGCCTCGGCGTCATCCCGCTGCCCGCCAGCCCGCGCCAGGCTGACCTTGTGGTCATCTCGGGCACGGTCACCGACAAGATGGCACCGGCCATCAAGCGCCTGTACGAACAGATGCCGGAGCCGAAGTACGTGATCTCCATGGGCAGCTGCGCCAACTGCGGTGGCCCGTACTGGGACAGCTACTCCGTCACGAAGGGCGTCGACCAGATCATCCCCGTCGACGTGTACGTGCCGGGTTGCCCCCCGCGCCCGGAGGCACTGCTCGAGGGCGTCGTGCTGCTGCAGCAGCGCATCAAGAACGAAGACATGGGCGCACGCTGGCGCGGTGAGGGCACTGTCGCCATGAGCGCGGTCGATGGCGAGTCCGCCGAACGTGGGGGTGTTCCCGTTGTCGCACACTGACACCACCGAGGCACCGCGTGACGAGCGTCGCGAGGGCGAACTCGCGGCATTGCTCGCTGCACTCGGCGGCAACGTCGCTGATTCGCTGCTGAAGCCGAACGACGACATCTGGGTCCGCGTCACCGCAGACACCTGGCGCGCGTCGGCAGAGACCATCAAGTCGCTCGGCTACACGTACTTCTGCTTCCTCTCGGCGATCGACTGGATGCCGTCACCGTTCGGCAAGGGCGAGGACGACCCGACACAGCCGGCTCCGGAGCGCAACACCACCATCACGCAGGGCTACACCGGCGGCGCGACGCGCTTCCAGCTGCTCGCGCGTTTCGTGAAGCCGTACTCCTCGAGCGGTGTCAACGTGAAGTGCGACGTCCCCGAGGATTCGCTCACGGTCGAGTCGATCGTCTCCGTGTTCGCCGGTGCCAACTGGCACGAGCGCGAGACGTGGGAGATGTTCGGCATCAACTTCGCCGGCCATCCGGACCTGCGACACATGTACCTGCCGCAGGATTTCGAGGGCCACCCGTTGCGCAAGGACTTCCCGTTGCTCGCGCGAATCGTGAAGCCGTGGCCGGGCATCGTTGATGTCGAGCCGCTCCCCGGCGACGACAGTGAAGAGGACGGTGAATAGTCATGTCCCTGCTCGGTGACCGCCAGCAACTCTCGTACATCGCGGCGCAGGCGGCTGATGCCCGCGTGAACGTCGAACTCGAGACCGAGGGCATGACCCTCAACATCGGACCGCAGCACCCCGCCACCCACGGAACGCTGCGCATCATCGCGCGTCTCGACGGCGAGCAGGTCGTCTGGGCCGAACCGTCAGCCGGTTACATGCACCGCGGTTACGAGAAGCTCACCGAGGTTCGCACATTCCCGCAGGTGACCGCACTCGTGAACCGCATTGACTGGCTGGGCAGCTTCGCGAACGAGGTTCCGTTCATCCTCGCCGCGGAGAAGTTGATGGGCGTCGAGGCGACGCCGCGTGCACAGCACATCCGCACGATCCTCTTCGAGCTCTCGCGCATCGCGAACGTGTCGCTGTTCCTCGGCGACCTCGGCGTGCAGCTCGGCGCCGTCACGCCCGTGTTCTTCGCGTTCCGCGACCGTGAGTACGTGCTGAACCTCATCGAGGCGGCAACCGGCGGCCGGTTCCACCCGAACTTCGACCGCATCGGCGGCCTGAAGGACGACCTGCCGGCGGGTTTCATCGACGAGACGCGCAACGTCATGAAGAAGCTGCGCGGTTTCTGCGACGAGATGGAAGACCTGTTGTTCGGCAACGAGATCTTCCAGTCGCGCACACGCGGCATCGGTGTCATCCCGAAGGACGTTGCGTTGCAGTACGGCCTCAGTGGTGCGAACCTGCGCGCCAGCGGCGTTGACTGGGACCTCCGTCGCGATCAGAGCCTGCCGATGGCATGGGACAAGGTGGACTGGAAGGTCATCACCCACCCGGACGGCGACTCGTTCGCGCGTTGCTGGGTGCGCCTGCAGGAAGTCCGCGAGTCCACGCGCATCGTCGACCAGTTGCTCGACACGATCCCGAGCGGCCCGGTCATGGTGAAGGTGCCGAAGATCATCAAGGTGCCCGAGGGCGAGGCATGGGTGAGCACGGAGAACCCGCTCGGTGAGATGGGTTACTACGTCGTCTCGCAGAACGACCAGGGTCCGTTCCGCGTGAAGATCCGCAGCGCCTCGTTCAACAACATCTCGATCGTGCCGTGGCTGCTGAAGGGCGTGTACGTGCCCGACATCATCACGATCCTCGCGTCGTTGTACTTCATCCTCGGGGACATCGATCGCTGATGCACGCACTCCTCGCCGCTGACATCCCCTACTGGGCACAGTCGCTGTTGCGCGTGCTCGGTGGTCTCGTCGCCGTCCTGCTGCCCGCGGGCACGGTCGTGTACCTGTTCCTCTTCAAGATGATGTCGTTCATGCAGAGCCGACTCGGACCGATGGAAGCCGGTCCGTACGGCTCGATGCAGCTCTTCGCCGAGGTCGGAAAGTGGCTGCAGAAGGAGGACATCCACCCGGCGCGTGCCGACAAGTTCCTCTTCAAGCTCGCACCGCTGATCGTGCTCGCGAGCACGTTCCTGCTCGTCGCCGTCGTGCCGTTCGGCCCGGACGCATGGTTCACGGATTTCGAGGCGGGAGTCTTCTACGCACTCGCCGTTTCCTCGGTCTCGGTTCTCGGCATCCTCATCGCCGGCTGGTCGAGCGCGAACAAGTACTCGCTGCTCGGCGGTCTGCGCGCGGCGGGCCAGCTCGTCGCGTACGAACTGCCGATGGTGCTCGCCGTCATCGGTGTCGTCATCCAGGCCGGCACCATGAACCTGCAGAAGATCGTCGTTGCGCAGAACAGCGGCTCGATCTTCGGGTGGGAACAGCTCGGCAACCCGTACATCCTCACCCAGCTCGTCGGTTTCGTCGTGTTCATGATCGCGGTGCAGGCGGAACTCACGCAGACGCCGTTCGACATGCCTGTCGCCGAGTCGGAACTCGTGTCGGGTTACATGACCGAGTACTCGGGCTTCCGCTTCCTCATCTTCTTCATCGGCGAGTTCGCCACCGCGGGCGTCTTCTCGATGGTCGCGTCGATCCTGTTCCTCGGCGGCTGGGGAGTACCGTTCACGTGGTTCGGCTGGACCTCGCTCGCCGACATGGACAACTGGATGAACATCGTCGGACCGCTGATCCTCTTCACGAAGATGATCGTGGTCGTGTTCTTCATCATGTGGGTGCGCTTCTCGTTCCCGCGTTTCCGTGAGGACCAGTTGCAGGCCTTCGCCTGGAAGGTGCTCATCCCTGTCTCACTCGTCAACATCATGGTGACGGCGGTCCTGAAGGTGGCGTTCTGATGGCCAAGCCCAAGGTTCCCGGGATGCTGAAGGGACTCGGTGTCACCTTCAACACCCTCATGCGCACGGCGACCGAGGGTGCCGCCACGGTGCAGTACCCGCACGAGAAGGAAGCACCGCCGATCCGTGCGCGCGGCGTCATCGCGCTGCACGAGGGCAACTGCACGTCGTGCATGCTCTGTGCGCGCTCCTGCCCGGACTGGTGCATCTACATCGAGGGCCACAAGGAACTCGCCCCGCCGCGCCGCGCAGGTGGTGCACCGCGCAAGGTGAACAAGCTCGACCGTTTCGACATCGACTACGCGCTCTGCATGTACTGCGGCATCTGCGTGGAGGTGTGCCCGTTCGACGCCCTGTTCTGGAGCCCCGAGTACGAGTACTCGGAGCCCCGCATCGCCGACCTGCTCCACGACAAGTCGAAGCTGGGCGAATGGATGGAGACCGTCCCCGAGGCACCCGAGCTCGAGGCGGGCGCAGAAAAGAAGGGCAAGAAGTGATGCTCGCTGCCGAACTTCTCGTTGCCCAGAACGTGGGCTTCTACCTCATCGCGGCGATCATGGTGGTCGGCGCGCTGCGCGTCGTCACCTCGAACAACGTGGTGCATGCCGCTCTGTGGCTGGTCGTCGTTCTCGCCGGCGCGGCCGCGCAGTACGTGCTTCTCGCGGCCGAGTTCGTGGCCATCACGCAGGTCATGGTCTACATCGGCGCAGTGATGGTGCTGTTCCTGTTCGGCACCATGCTCACCCGTGCGCGCATCGGCGCCGAGACCGACCTCAACAACAAGAACTGGATGCTCGGCATCCCCGTCGCCGTCCTCATGCTCGCGACCATGGTCATCGCGCTGAACGACGGCTTCGGCAACGAACAGCTGCCGTTGAACGCCGCGCCGGTCGACACCAAGACGATCTCGGACCAGATCTTCGGCGCGTACCTGCTGCCGTTCTGGGCCCTGTCGTTCGTGCTGCTCGCCGCCGTCATCGGCGCGATCGTCCTGGCGAGGAAGGACTGACCATGTTGCTGAACCAGTTCCTCATCCTCGGCGCGGTGCTGTTCTGCATCGGCGTGTACGGCGTCATCGCACGCCGCAACGCGGTGCTCGTTCTCATGTCCATCGAGCTCATCCTGAACTCGGTGAACATCAACCTTCTTGCCTTCTCGCTGCGCAACGGTTCGGCCGACGGCCACACGTTCGCGCTCTACGTCATTGCCGTTGCCGCCGCCGAAGTCGGCGTTGGTCTGGCAATGGTCCTGCTCATGTACCGCAACCGTCGTTCCATCGCGCTCGACGAACTCGCAGAGATGAAGGGCTGACCCGATGTTCGCCGCAGAAGCCGCCTTGTCGTCCGGGTTCTTCCTGGAGCACGCGTGGGTCATCCCCATCATCCCCGCTGTTGCGTTCGCACTGATCATTTTCTTCGGCAAGAAGATGCCCATGAAGGGCAGCGAGTTCGGCATCGCGTCCATGCTCGGCGCGCTCGTCTTCGCGGGCGGTGCCGGGTACCAGTGGATCCAGCGCGTCAACGGCGCCGGGGCCGAGGCCTATGTCGCCCCGATCGTGAAGACCTGGACGTGGTGGCAGAGCGGCGGCGTGCAGTTCGGAATCGGCCAGCACATCGACGGGCTCTCGCTCGCGGTCCTCTGCGTCGTCGCGTTCATCTCGTCGCTGGTGCAGATCTACTCGGTGGAGTACCTGCGCGGTGACCGTCGCTACACGCATTTCTTCGCCTCGCTGACCCTCTTCTCCGCCGGCATGATGAACATGGTCGTTGCCGAGAACATGATCCAGCTGATCCTCGGCTGGGAGATCATGGGTCTCTGTTCCTTCATGCTCATCGGTCACTGGTGGGAGGAAGGCCCGAACAGCCGCGCGGCACTGAAGGCGTTCTTCACCACCCGCACCGGTGACATGGGCCTCCTCGCCGGCACCTCGATCCTCTTCTTCGCCGCGAACGACTGGACGCAGAAGACGCTCGGCGTCTCCGGCTTCTCCATCCGCGGTCTCTCCGCCTGGGCGCTCTCGGGCGACCCCAGCCACATGGCGATCGTGTGGGGCGCGGCCGCGCTCTTCATCGCCGCCATCGGCAAGTCCGGTCAGTTCCCGCTGCACACGTGGCTGCCCGACGCCATGGCCGGTCCGACACCCGTGTCGTCGCTGTTGCACTCGTCCACCATGGTCGTGGCCGGTGTGTTCCTGGTGGCCCGTCTCTACCCGGTGTTCTTCACCGGCATGAGCATCCTGCACAGCAGCGCGAACTTCATCGTGATCATCGGCGGAATCACCATCGTGATCGCCGCCGCGCTTGCGTTCGTCCAGACGGACATCAAGAAGGTTCTCGCGTACTCCACCGTCAGCCAGCTCGGCTACATGATGATGGGTCTCGGCGCCGGTGCATGGCTGCCCGCGGTGTTCCACATCTTCACGCACGCGTTCTTCAAGGCCTGCCTCTTCCTCGGCGCCGGTTCGATCAGCCACAGCGCCTCGCACCACAGCTTCGAGATGAAGAAGGACATGGGCGGCCTTCGCAAGTTCATGCCGATCACGTTCACCACGTGGGTCATCAGCACGCTGGCACTGTGCGGCGTGTTCCCGTTCTCGGGCTTCTTCTCGAAGGACGAGATCATCGACAACGTCGGCCACAACGGCTACACGGTGTTCATGGTCATCGGCCTGTGCGGTGCCTTCCTCACGGCCGCCTACATGACGCGTGCGACCTATCTCACTTTCTTCGGTGAGCCCCGCGGTGCGGCTGCCGGCGAGCACCACGACGAGCACGGTGACGCCCATGCGTCGCACGACGCACACGATGACCACGCGGATGACGCGCACGGTCACGATGCCCACGCGTCCCATGACACGCATGCGTCGCACGACGACCACCATGGTGATGCCCACCACGGCCCGCACGAGTCGCCGGCACTCATCACCGTGCCGTTGATCATCCTCGCGACGCTCGCCATCGGTTCCGGTTTCCTGAATGCCGCACCGTTCGGCGAGAAGTGGGAGAACTTCAAGAAGTGGGTGGAGCCCCGCGTCGAGGTCATCAGCCCGACGGGACTCGCCCAGGTCGTCGGCGGTGCCGGCGAGGCACGTGTCGCCTCTGATGAGTCCACCGACACCACGGTTGCAGGCGAGGAAGCGACTGCCAGCGGCGACAGCCACGGTGAGGAGGCAACGGCGGAGGGCGAGCACTCGGCTCACGAGTCCCCGTGCGGCAGCGAGACGCCGAAGGATGGCATCTGTGTCGCGCCCATGATCCACCATGCGCCGTTCAAGTGGTCGAAGGCGCTGATGAGCATGATCATCGTGTTCCTCGGCATGTTCGTCAGCTGGACACTCTGCGTGCAGCTCTACGAGAAGAAGAACAAGTCGCTCGTGGGTCTCACGCAGCGCAACGTCCTGCTCGGCAGGGGATACGACTTCCTCGTCAACAAGTACTACCTGGATGCGCTGTACGAGAACGTCATCGTCCGCGGCATCGCGCATCCGATTGCCGCCGCTGCGTACTGGTTCAACCAGAACGTCCTCGACGGAGTCGTGAACGGTGCCGGCACCTTCACGAAGAAGGTGTCCGGCTGGGTCTACCGCAACGTTGATCAACGTGTGGTGGACGGAGCCGTCAACGGATCGGGCAACGCAGCTCGCGGCCTCGGCGGCATCCTGCGTCCGGTCCAGTCCGGAAAAGTCAACCAATACGGAGCACTGCTGTTCGGCACGGCCGCCATCGGTGCTCTCGTACTAGTCATCATCAATACCTGAGGGAGCAAGTAGGCATGCAAGTCCTGAGCGACCACAACTGGGTGCTGTCAGTCGGCACAT
>Ga0208783_10000380_pt1 | contig 27481 bp, 35 predicted proteins | sample DEB19_08_DNA_2_FD_184529 | JGI IMG/M metagenome (GOLD analysis project Ga0208783, IMG submission 184529) | Aqueous microbial communities from the Delaware River and Bay under freshwater to marine salinity gradient to study organic matter... | ecosystem: Environmental > Aquatic > Marine >...
TCAGAGAGTCTTCAACTGGTCGGCGGACTCCTTGCCGGAGCGGCGGTCGGACACGACCTCAAAGGAGATAGCCTGGTTCTCGGCGAGCGAGCGCAGACCGGCGCGCTCGACAGCACTGATGTGAACGAACACGTCCTTGCCGCCATTGTCCGGCGCGATGAAGCCATAACCCTTCTGATCGTTGAACCACTTAACCTTGCCTGTAGCCACTGTAGTGTCTCTCTTCTTGTCTGAGTGTCGTTACCGCTGCATTCGGCAGCATACGGACAAAATAGACAAGTTGGCCTCAAGTCAAACAATTAGAATCAGCGAGAACGCTTGCGGAAATAACTCAAGCAGACTGGAGGAGGTCCACCGGAGCTTTCACAGCTGTGGTCAGATCCAAGGTCCCGCCCTCTTCAAGGACGATCCTGGTCACAACCTGGGCGATATGGTCTTCCGGGAACATGGAAAACTTCAGGGCAAGGACGGCGACGATCAGGCCGACAGTGACGCGCTTGTCCCGTCTCTGCCCCATGGTCACACAGACCAGGGTCCGCACAGCTGTCTCAAAATCAATGTTCATAAGCACTTCCAGATGTGATGCAGTCTGACGTTGAGCATGCAGGCCAGCTCGCGACGTTGATTTAGGTCATCCAAAACCCAACAAAGGTGCAAGCAATGAGTTGGACGGACGCCGAACTTGCTGCACTGCGAAAGGCCTATGCCGGCGGTACGCTGCGGGTGAGTTTCGAGGGGCGTAGCGTCGAATATGGGTCGGCGGCCGATCTCCTGAGTCGGATCCGAACGATGGAGGCCAAGATAGCAGCGCAGTCGGGCACCAGGGCGCCGAGGCGCAGTCTTGCCTCCTTCGGGCGGGGATAACTCTGGATGAACTGGCTCGATCATGCCATCGGTGCCCTGTCGCCGGCGGCAGGGCTTCGTCGTGTGCGGCAGAGACAGGCGCTTCGCCTGATTGCGCGGGCCTATGAAGGTGCGAAAGCCGGACGGCGCACGGATGGCTGGGTGACCGCTGGTACCGGCGCCAATGCCGAGATTGCACCGGCCAGTGCAAGGCTTCGGGACCGGTCGCGCGACCTCGTGCGCAACAACCCCTATGCCGCGAAGGCGGTCGGCGCTCTGGTGAGCAATCTGGTCGGTACCGGAATCGTGCCGCGGGCGAGATCGAAAAGGACATCTGCCGCAAAGCAAGCCGACCAGCTGTGGCTACAGTTCGCCGCCGCCTGCGATGCCGACGGGTTCACCGACTTCGGAGGCCTGCAGGCGCTCATCGTCCGCAGCCTCGTCGAGAGTGGAGAGGTGATCGTCAGGTTCCGGGATCGCCGCGTTGAAGACGGGCTGCCGGTTCCCCTGCAGTTGCAGGTGCTGGAACCCGATCACCTCGACAGCGCCAAGACCGAGGATCTTGCCGACGGCGGTTACATTGTGAACGGCATCGAGTTCGATGCCCTTGGTCGCAGACGCGCCTACTGGCTGTTCCCGGTGCATCCGGGTGACTCCCGCGGTCGTGTTCTTGCCTCGCGACCGGTTCCGGCTCGCCAGGTGATGCATCTGTTCGAGCGGTTGCGTCCGGGGCAGGTGAGGGGTGTCCCCTGGTTCGCCTCGGTCATCCTGAAGCTCCGCGATCTTGACGACTATGACGATGCTGAGCTGATGCGGAAGAAGATCGAGGCCTGCTTCGCGGCCTTTGTGACAGGCGCCCAGGACGAGGAGACGCTGGGCAAGCCTTCGGTCGGCTCGAGCGGCGACCGGATCGAAAGTTTCGAGCCGGGCATGATCGAGTATCTGGAGCCGGGGAAGGACGTGAAGTTTGCCGCTCCCTCGGCCAATGGTGACTACGCCGACTACATGCGCATGCAACTCCATGCCGTGGCGGCGGGTGTCGGCCTCACATACGAGCTTCTGACCGGCGACCTGAGCCAGGTGAACTATTCTTCCATCCGCGCGGGGTTGATCGAATTCCGTCGCCGCATGGAATCGCTGCAGTGGCAACTGCTCGTTCCGGGCCTCTGCCAGCCGGTGTGGATGCGCTTTGTTGAACTGGCCCAGGCAGCAGGCAAGCTGCCCGAGGGCGAGATCACGGCTGAGTGGACGGCGCCAAGGTTTGAAGCTGTCGATCCACTGAAGGACATCCAGGCCGACATCCTCGCGGTGCGTGCCGGTGTCATGACCCTGAAAGAGGCGATTGCCCGGCAGGGCTATGACCCCGCGCAGGTACTCGCCGAAATCGCCACCACCAATGCCGAACTCGATGCCGCGGGGATTACCCTCGACACCGATCCGCGGCGCTCGACCAAGACCGGTCAGGAGAAGGCAACGCCTTCCGACCCACAGGATCCCAACATCCAAAACTGACAAGGAGGGTTCGAATGACCCACCAGGACCCGCCGCAGAACATTGCGGCGGCAGCGGACAGCTGCGAGCTTCCGCTCCAGACCCGCATGGACGTGCGGCTCATGCCGGACACCGCCATGGCCGAGACCCGGACGATCGAGGTGGTCTGGTCGACCGGGGCGTCTGTGAGGCGACGCGACCCATGGTCGGGCAGGGGCTACGAGGAAGTTCTCTCGCTTGATCCCGCCCATGTCGACCTCACCCGTCTGAATGGCGGCGCGCCGCTTCTCAATACCCATGGCGCCTTCGACCTCGAGGACGTGATCGGTGTGGTTGAGCGGGCCTGGATCGCGCGGGAGGCCGGCGCTTACGTCGGCCGCGCCACGGTGCGCTTCAGCGACCGGGCCGACGTCGAGCCGATCTGGCAGGACGTCAAGACCGGCATCATCCGCAATGTCTCGGTCGGCTACGCCGTCCGCGCCTACGAAATCCGGGAGGAAGAGGGCACGATCCCGGTCTGGACGGCTGTCGACTGGCAGCCGCTCGAGCTCTCCGCCGTTCCCGTCGGTGCCGATGGTGCAGCGGGCTTTAGGTCCCAGCCAACCCCCACGACGTGCCGCCTGTTGCGTCAGGCACCCCCCTCCAATCCAACGGATAAGGATATCCCCATGACTGATGTGACCCCGACCCCTGCCGAATCCGAGCGTAGCGAGCCGGTCGTCGGGCCCGTTGCACCTGAACCTGTCGTTCAGCCTGCGCCGCAGCCTGCTCCGGGGCCTGTCGTCCGCGCCATGCCGCAAGAGCCGGCCATCAAGCCGGACCAGATCCTCGCCCAGGAGCGTTCCCGCATCTCCGGGATCTACGAGGCCGCCCGCAAGCTGCATGTCGACCAGAAGCTGGCTGACGATCTGGTGAAGCGCGGCACCTCGCTGAGCGAAGCGCGCGGTCTTCTCATCGACGCCGCGGCACTTGCCGATGCCGCTGTCGAAACCCGTCCGCATGTGCGGGCAGGCGAACTCGATGCCACTGAAACCCGCAGGTCCGCCGTCGAGGCCGCCCTGCTGCACCGCTTCGAGCCGGGCAAGTTCCGTCTCACCGATGCGGCGCGCGAGTGGCGGGGCTTGAGCCTCATCGAAATGGCCCGAAGCTTTCTGGAAGCGGAAGGCACGCGTGTGAAGGGCATGGGCCGCGACGAGATCGCCACCCGTGCACTTCATACCGGCTCCGACTTTCCGCAGATCCTGGCGGGTGTCACCAACCGCACGCTTCGTGATGCTTATGAGGCGGCTCCTCGCACCTATCAGGCGATTGCCCGACGCGCGACAGTTGCCGACTTCAAGTCGGTGCAGCGCCTGCAGCTTGGCGAAGCCCCGCAGCTCGAGAAGGTCAACGAGGCCGGCGAGTTCAAGCGCGGCAGCATCGGAGAGGCCAAGGAGACCTACCGTGTCGAGACCTACGGCAAGGTCGTGGGCATCACCCGCCAGGTACTGATCAATGACGACCTCGACGCGTTCACCCGCGTGCCGTCGCTCTTCGGCACTGCGGCGGCCACGCTGGAATCTGACGTCGTGTGGAGTATCTTCACCGCGAACCTCGCCATGGCCGATGGCAAGACGCTGTTCCACGCCGGCCATAGCAACCTCGCGAGCGCCGGCACTGCACTTGATGTCGCCAACCTCGCCAAGGCGCGCACCGCCATGTCGAAGCAGACCGGCCTCGACGGCAAGACGGTCCTTAACATCCGTCCGTCTGTCCTGGTGGTGCCGACCTCACTCGAACTCGCGGCCGAGCAGCTCCTGGCCCAGAATATCGTGCCCACCAGGGTGGGTGACGTCGTGCCGGCGACCATCCGCAGCCTCAGCGTCGTCTCGGAGCCGCGCCTCGATCCGGCGTCGGGTGCGGTGCCCTGGTATCTGGTGGCGAGCCCCGCTGCCATCGACACAATCGAATACGCCTTCCTCGAGGGCCAGGATGGCGTCTTCATCGAGACCCGCATGGGCTTCGACGTCGATGGTGTGGAGATCAAGGCGCGCCTCGACTTCGGCGCCAAGGCGATCGACTGGCGGGGCCTCTACAAGAACCCGGGTGTGGCGCTTTCGTAAGCGCCGTTCCCTCCAGGATATCAGCTTAGGGCGGCCGGCGTGCCGCCTCTTTCTTTGAAAGGATCATTCTCATGAAGAACTTCATCCAGCCTGGCAACACGATCACCCTTGCCGCTCCGGCAGCCGTGACCTCCGGTTCAGGCGTACTTGTGGGTGCCATCTTCGGCATTGCCGCTCATGATGCCGCCTCCGGTGACCCGGTCGAGACCGTCACCACCGGCGTGTTCGACGTCACCAAGATCGGTTCGCAGGCTTGGGCAGTGGGTGACAAGGTCTACTGGGACAACACCAACAAGCGTGTCACCAAGGTTGCGATCGACAATACGCTGATCGGTGTCGCTCTTGGTGTCGTGGGCAGCGGAGCGGACGAGACCACCGGCCGCGTGCGTCTTAACGGCAGCTTCTGAGGCGGTTGAATTGCCGGGTGGCTGCGTCAACCCTGACGGCAAGCGTCCGGTTACTTCTTCTGCTTTAGTGATGAGATAGGCGAGTCCCAATAGACGTAGCACGACCCCTGGATCGGGCCATTGGTCCTGGAATGGAAGTTCAGCGTGGGGATGTGATAGCCGTTGATGACATAAACGTTATAGGCAGTATCTCTCGAGATCGCCCCTGCGGATCTTTCGTCCTGGTTCAGTACGAACTGATACTTGTCCAGTGTCAGCTTCGTGTCGTCCCTCTGGACTTCAAGCTCTATCCTGTCCACGACATCGCTGTCCCAGCTGCAGTTGAGATGCTTGATGTATGCGCTTCCGCCCGGCCGCGGCACGCCGTTGACAGCGAACACGATGCGCGCGGAGCAGTTTGCTGCCGATTGGCAGTTCACGGTTACGCCGCTCGTTTCCGCAAGGGCAGGCGAAGCGAGCATTGTGGCTGCAGCAATAGTGAAAAGCACGTTCTTCATGTGATCGATGTCCGGATGAATTCTGACATGGAGTTACTCAGCCGCTGCGTGACAAGCAATTTAATTGGCGTGTTTGGCGCCGCTCCCATGTCGGCGAGCGCGGTTTTGTACCAAGTTCTCCGTGAAACTACGGTGGACGATGCGGTACTTCTTGCCGATTGCGACAGCGAGGTGATGCCATGGCTGCCAGCTACGACCTTACGGGCCTCCGCCGTGGCAACAGCTTTCGGCGCACCTTCCGCTTCAAGGATGGCTTCGGCGATCCGGTGGATCTCACGGGTTCGGTTCTGATGTTCGTGGCAGAGGCGGGGGCCACCCGGCTCGTCAAATCCACCGCTGACGGTTCGCTCGGCATGCCGGATCCTTCGATCGGGGAAATCACCCTGAGCCTCACGCCATCTGAGACGCGGCAACTTCCCGTGGGACGACTTCGCGTCCGCTACGAGATCGAGCGGCGCATCGAGGGTGAGGAGACGACACTTGTCTCCGGCTGCATCACAGTAGTGGACGGGATCAACGATGACATTGGAGATCATTGAAGTCATCGTTCCCTCTCAGCCTCAGGTCATCGAGGTCGTGGTACCCGGCATCATTCACGCAATCGACGTGGTTAGCCCCGGCCTGCAGGGGCCTGCGGGCCCGGCCGGTCTGCAGGGCCCTAGTGGCGTGCCTGGCCCCACTGGCCCTCCGAACGACACATCCATGATCGCCCTCGACGGCGGTAATTTTTAGGAGCCAGACTCATGTCCAACATCATCCGCATCAAGCGCCGCGTGTCAGGTGCAGCCGGTGCCCCCACGGGCCTCAAGTCGGCGGAACTCGCCTACAACATGGCCGACAACACCATCTATGCCGGCTACGGCGATGATGGGTCAGGTAATGCCACGACGGTGAAGCCGATCGGTGGCGAAGGCACGTTTGCGAAGCTCGACAGCCCGGCGCTCACGGGCACGCCCACTGCGCCGACGCCCTCGGGTGCGGACAACTCGACGAAGCTGGCGACGACCGCCTTCATCAAAGGGCTGGGGTACCTCACCACCAACAACACGATCACCATATCGGGGGATGCCTCGGGTTCTGGGACCACAGCGATCGCGTTGACGCTGGCTTCCGTCGGCACAGCTGGCACCTATGCAAAGGTGACGACCGATGCCAAGGGCCGCGTCACATCCGGAACGACCCTCTCGACCACAGATATTCCGACGCTGACGTCGGCCAAAATCTCGGACTTCGATACGCAGGTTCGCACTTCACGCCTCGACCAGATGGCGCCCCCCACGGCGACGGTGTCGCTCAATGCCCAAAAGATCGGCAACCTTGCCGATCCGACGGCCGCGCAGGACGCGGCTACCAAGGCCTATGTCGATGCGACGAGGCAGGGCCTCGACGTCAAGGATTCGGTTCGCGCTGCGACCACCACCAACATCACGCTCTCTGCCCCGCAGACGATCGACGGTGTGTCGGTCATCGCCGGTGAACGCGTGCTGGTGAAGGACCAGTCTACTGCGTCAGCCAACGGCATCTACGTCGTGGCCGCCGGTGCGTGGACGCGTGCCACGGATGCCGACAGCTCCGCCAAGATCCCGGCCGGCATATTCACCTTTGTCGAGGAGGGGACGGCCAATGCCGACACCGGCTGGGTGCTCACCACCAACAACCCAATCACACTCGGCACGACGCCGCTCGCGTTCACCCAGTTCTCGGGCGCGGGTCAGGTGACCGCAGGCACGGGTCTCACCAAGACGGGCAACACGCTTGACGTGGGTGCCGGCACGGGCATCCAGGTCAATGCCGATGACATTGCGCTTAGCCCCTCCAATGTCCTGTCGCTGTTCAACCTCGCCACCAGCGGCATCGTTACCCGGACGGCAGCCAACACGGTTACGGCCCGCACCATCACCGGCACCACGAACCGCATCACCATTACCAACGGCGACGGGGTTGCCGGCAATCCGACGCTGGACATTGCGTCCACCTACGCCGGCCAGAACACCATCACTACCCTTGGCACGGTTACGACGGGCACGTGGAACGGCAGCACCCTTGCTGTGGGCTACGGCGGCACCGGCGTCACGACGCTCACCGGCCTCGTGAAAGGCAATGGCTCGGCGGCCTTCTCGGCCGCGGTCGACGGCACCGATTACCTCTCGCCCAATGCCACCATCGACGGCGGAACGTTCTGATCGATGGCCAATGTGCTCAAGCTCAAGCGCTCGGCGGTCGCGCGCAGGATCCCGGGGCCTGCCGACCTGACGCTCGGCGAACTGGCCCTCAACACCTGGGACGGCCGCCTCTTCGGCAAGAAGAACGACGGCGCCGACGCGATTGTTGAGTTTCTGTCGAGTGACGGCGCCTTCAAGCCGGACGTCCGGGCCGCAACCCTTGCCAACATCACCCTCGCGGGCGTCCAGACCGTTGACAGCGTTGTGCTCGCGGCCGGCGACCGTGTTCTGGTCAGGTCTCAGTCGACGGCCGCTCAGAACGGCGTCTACATCGTGTCGGCCTCGACCTGGAGCAGGGCAACGGATGCCGATAGCGGTGCGAAGCTGGCGGGGGCCCTTGTTCCGGTCTCCGAAGGCACTGCCAGCGCCGGCAAGGTCTTCCGCAGCAATACCGGCGTCTCCCTCGCGCTCGGCACGGATCCGGTAAGCTTTACCGAGTTCGGGGGAGGTGCGGGCCTCGCTGACGGCGACAAGGGTGACATCACGGTATCAGGTACGGGCGCCACCTGGACCATAGACAACGGCGCGGTGAACCTCGCCAGCAAGGTTTCTGGCACGCTACCCATTGCCAATGGCGGGACGGGCGCAACTTCGCTCACCGGCATTCTGAAGGGTAATGGTACATCGGCAATCACAGCGGCTACTGCGGGCACAGATTACGTCGTACCCTCCGCCCTCTCGAGTTACGCCGCTCTCAGCGGTGCAACGTTTACCGGCGACGTATGGCATACCTACGCCAATCCCTCAGTGTACATTCACTATCCTGGCGTCGTGTGGGTTCGCTGGTACGTCGGGTCAGGTGGCGATGGCGGGATGCAGAACAGCAGCGGACGCTGGCTTTGGTACTCGAACAATTCCGATTGGTACACGCCAGGCAATGTCGTGGCCTATTGGTCTGACGCTCGTCTGAAGGAAGAAGTGCGAGATCTTGATGGCTATGAGGATCGCATCATGGCCTTGCGTCCGGTCGAGTTCCAGTGGAACGCGAAGGGCCGCGGTCTTACCGGCAAGGAAAAAGGTAAGCGCGAGATCGGCTTTATCGCCCAGGAGGTGCAGGAAATCGCACCCCAGTTCGTCGTTGGAAACGAGACTTCAAAGGATGAAGACGGCAATCCTTATCTGACCGTGAAAAAAGACGAGATGATTGCTGACCTCGTTGCCATGGTTCAGGTCCTCAATGCGCGCGTGAGGCAGTTGGAGAAGAAGCTCGCATGACGCTTCAATCCAACGGCATTCTCTACATGAGCCAAATCAACGGCGAGTTTGGCCGTGGCAATGATCTCAATGCCTATCGCGGCACATATTTTTACGACACAAATGGCAACATCGGCTACTTTCCATCCGGGCAGATTGCGTTTTCTGACTTCTACAGCAAGTCCTTGGCGCAGCCTCTCCCCGCTGACGTCAACACCGCAAACGCAGTGGTGGGTGGCACCACCACGGTGTGGATCGCAGGCAGTCAGTATCTTGGCATTCCTCATCCGCGTCGTGTCGTTGTCGTTGCCTGCGCCACGGGTGACACGACAGGCTCTCCGATTTCGAGCGTGCAGATAGGCGGGGTCGCAGCAAACATTGGTGCGCGCACGAATGCCTCGGGCTCTATGCGTGCCGTTGCCGTTTACTGGCTCTCCGTTCCGACGGGCTCTTATGCCGACATCCGGGTTGCAAACTCAGGCTCAGCAAGTAGCTGTTTGATTTCCACATACGCCGTGTACCCGCAGACAGCGGCCAGGGCGGCCTTTGATAACGCGACAACGACAGCATCGTCATGCACCACAAGTTCGCTGACGTGGCCCAATATCGGCGTCGTCATCGGCGCAACGCATCACCGCAATACGAACGGTACGACCTGGGAGGCTGGCAGCGCCGGTCTCGTTTGGTCGGTCAGCTACAACGGAACAGTGGGTGGCGTGAATTGTTCAACCGCAATGGCAACCGCCTATGGAAACGTGGGCAACGTCCGCATCAGCTATGCAGGCTCGAATAACGGCGGACTTGCGGTCTGCTCGTTTGGCCCGCGTTAAGACGAGGGATAAATGGCACTTAATCAGATACTGCTTGATGCGCTTGTCGAGAGTGGGTTTTCCGGTGACGACATTGATGCGTTTGAGAGCGTATTGAGCGAGTACCTCCTTCGTGTCGGCAATGATGAGCTCTCCTTGCGCCGAAGCCTTTCCGACACCCAACGTCGTTATAACGAGATCAGTGTATCCGTCAGCGCTGCAAAAGTTGTCGCTCAGAAGCTTGGATTGGGGTGGCCCGATCTGGAAGCCGCGCCGCCGATGCCGTCTCCCGCACCCGTTGTTGACATCGGAGCAGATTTGTCTCCGGAGGTGCCCGGCTTTATCACGCGCCGCCAGTGTGCCTTGCAGTTGTTTGCCATGGAGATGATCACAGGACCGGAAGCCGTTGCCATGACCAGGGATGGAACGCCGCCCGGAATGGTTCATGTCTACATCGATGCACTTGCAGAGCAAGAGAAATACCTCGCTGAAATTGATTTTGCGGCGATGACGTACTTCCGCTCCAACCCGCTGCTGGAGAGCATCATGTTTGCCTCTGGGGCAACTCCGGACCAAGTGGATCAATTCTTTGTCGACGCCTTGAGCAGGTAACAATCATCTAGCGGGGTCTCATGGACTACACGCAACTGCTCTATGCGCCACTTTACGACACCTTTGGTGCAGATGCCGTTATCCGCTGCCTCTATTCGGATGCCTTCCCGATCCGCGCCATCGACTGCACATCCGGCATCGAGGTGACGGAGGGCTCTGGCATCGATGTGAAGACCATACGGCCTGCCGCCATCGTGCGGATGCGGGAACTCTCCGATCTGGGGCTTGGACGCGAGGATCTCGAAGACGCCGCATTGGAACTCAACAGCAAGGTCTGGTGGGTAAAAGCCTGCATGCCGAAGCCCGGGCCGTCAGGTGAAGCCAATGGCGAACTCTATCTCTTCCTGATCGAGGACGAAGAATGACCGACCGGCGCGAGATGGTCATGGCCCGGCTTCTCGAGATTGCCAGAGGCATCGAGGGCATTGTCGCGACCTTTCGCAACAAGGACGAGATCAGTGAGAAGCAGCGCCCCGCCATCGTCATCCTCGATGCCGACGAAGCTGCTGAGGACGCGGATCCTGTGTCCAGACCATCTCGAGCGCCGCGGCGGATCGCCATGACGCCGGAGATCTATATCCTGTTGGGCGCGAGACCTGAGGGGCTGGGAACTGCCATCAATACCCTGCGGGCGCGCTTCGTGAAGGCAACCTTAAGCGATGTGCAACTCGCCAGCATCGTCGGGAGCAATGGTGAGGTCCGCTACGAGGGCTGCGCCACGGCGCTGGCCCGCGGTCGTAGCATGGAAGGCGAGATGGGGGTGTCCTTCTCCTTCACCTACGTGCTCCGGCCCGAAGAACTCTGAACAAGCTGACTGTCACTGCAACAATGGAGGGTCGTCATGGCCTCGATTGACAATTACACCGTGGGCAAGGGCCTTGTGTCCTTCAAGAAGACGGGTGCCACCGCCTTTGCCGACTTGGGCAACTGCACCGAGTTCGAGTTTACGCCCGAGATCGAGAAGCTCGATCACTTCTCGTCGCGCACCGGCGTCCGCTTCAAGGACAGGTCTGTCGTCATCCAGAAGAGCGGCACGCTCCGGCTGGTTCTCGACGAGTGGACGGTCGACAACCTGAAGATGGCGGTGCTGGGAAGTTCTGCCGTCGTTTCCGGCGCCGACGTCATCCAGATCTTCGACCAGAGCAGCGTCTCAGGCGCCATCAAGTTTACCGGCACCAATGACATTGGTCCCAAGTACGAATGGCTGTTCCATGCGGTTGACTTCATCCCGTCCTCGTCGATCAGCCTGATTTCGGACGAGTGGGGGACGCTTGAACTCAGCGGCGAATGCGCGGCGATGTCAGGCTCCTTCGGCACCATCACGGATCTGGAGGTCGTCTGATGGTTGGTCTCGTTGATATTGCACCGGTCACCACTGCGGTGACCATCCGCAGCCAGGAGGTCACGGTGACGGGCATCTCCGCCCGCGGCATCGCCTTGCTGCTGGCCCGGTTCCCGGAGCTCCGCGCCCTGATGACGGGCCGGGAGGTGGCGCTCGGTGAACTCCTGAAGCTCGGCGGCGACGTCGTGGCCGCCATCATCGCGGCGGGAACGGGAGCACCGGGCGGCTCGCAAGCCGAGGCTGCAGCCGACAACCTCACGCTTGAGGAACAAGCCGACCTCATTGCAGCCATCGTCGAGATCACCATGCCGCGGGGCCTCGGCCCTTTGGTCGACCGGCTGTCGCGGCTGGGTCTCCTGGCAGGGGGCGGCGCTTCCGCGATGCAGGCCACGACCTCGCTGCAGCCATCGAAGAACTGATTGCTGTCGGACATAGCGCTGAGGCTGTTTGGAGCTACACGCCGCGCCGCATCGCCGCCTTCTTCAAGCTTGTCCACCGGCGGCTGGGACGGGAGGCAGCACAGGCGCTGTCCATTGGGGCGCTGGCTGCTCGCGGTGATGCCAAGGAGATCCGTCGCCAGCACAAGGAACTCACCCGAGAATGACGGCACGGATCCGCTACACTTACGAGCCGGGGAGCTTCGAGGCAGCCTTCCGCGCGCCCTATGCCGGCATGGCGGAAGCCGCACAGCGGGCCATTGCTGCGGCAGGTGCCATCGTGAAGGCCGAGGGAAGGGCTGACATCGCAGCTGCGGGCCTGGGCGCGGGCTTTGTGAAGGCGCTCCGCGTCGACATCTATCCGCAGGGCCGCAACAGCCTCAACGCCACCGCGCACATCTACCACAAGATCCCCTATGCCGGCGTGTTCGAGGAGGGGGCCAACATTCGCGGACAGCCGCGGCTGTGGCTGGCATTACCCTCCACACCCCAGCGCTATGGCCGGAAGCCCATGACGCCTGAGCTGTTCCGCAAGACCATCGGGCCGCTGTCCTTCGTGAAGCGCCCCGGCAAGCGACCGTTGCTTGTTGCCAAGGCGAAGAAGGGGAAGAACACGACCAAGATCAGCCTGGCCCGCTTCCGCTCGGGCGGCCGGGGAGAGGGACCTTTCGTGTCAGTTCCGGTATTCGTGGGCCTCGACAGCGTTTCGATCCGCAAGAAGCTGAACATCAGTGGAATTGGGCGGAGTGCTCAGGCACGGCTGCCGCAGCTCTATGCCTCTTTCATAGCTGGTCGCAGCTGAATGCGTCTTCGTCACAGAGATCGAGATCAGCCTCGATCTGGCGGAGCGTGACCCCTGCGAGTTCCGGCGACTTGAAGCCCCAGGCAACCAGCGCCCAGGTTCCGTGAGGTTCACGGACAATATCCATGCCGTAGGCCGCCGCCCTCCGGGCCAGCCGCGCGGCTACCCTGTCCTCGAAATTGATGACGTTCAACGCAACGCTCCACACTTGGGCAGGCGACGAGCGATTCGCCGCACACCCTAATGGAAGCCGGAACCCTCTAAAAAAGAGGTGAACGCCCGGTACCCTGGTAGCTCAAGCGTGGCCGATCCAGGCGATCGTCCCGTCCTGCTGCTCCACATCCCGGACCACGCAGGCCGTAATCTCGGCCTCCGAGAGTTCGGGAAACCGACGCTCCAGCGCAATGACGAGGTCGTCGACTTCAACAAGGCGGCTGTGGGTCTGGGCCATCATGGCGCCGACCATTTCGTGGATGATGGTGTTGAGGTCCATGGCTCTGTCCTCCCTGACCTGACTTGAGCATCCTGCACTAACCGGGCGGCTATTTGAGGGCAGACGCCTTTCCCATTGATCCTGAACCGTTTCTGAGGAGCCTGAGCCATGGCCCGCGGTCGCAATGTCATCAACCAGTCGATTGCGCTCGAGGGCGGCGACGAGATCGTCGCCATGCTGCGCAAGATGGGCGAGGAGGGCGAGGCGGCCGCCAGGAAACTCGAGGTCGCCTTCAGGAACGTCAGTGTCGGCAAATCCTTCGGCTCGGCATTCGCCAATCTCAAGTCCCAGTTCGCCGGCCTCCAGGCTGCAGGCTCCAAGGTTACCGACAGCTTCGGCCGGGTGGGAAAAAGCCTCGGCAACGTTTCGGGCGCCTTTCAGTCCTCGACGGCACGGATCGGGATATTCACGGCAGCGCTGTCGGGTGCGGCTTTCGGGGCAGGCGCCTTCATCAAGGGAAGCCTCGACAGCCTTGGCCAGCTGAACGATCTCTCAGAATCGCTCGGCATAGCGTCCGAGGACCTGCAGGCCTTCCAGTATGCCGGCGTCCAGGCAGGCGTGGGAGCTGGTGATTTCGTCAAGGCCATCGCCTCCTTGAGCGACACCATCGATGAACTGAACACGTCCAAGGCCTATAACGGCATGGTGAAGCTTGGGAACAGCTTCACCGTCACTGAGCAGAACGGCGTCAAGATCTACCGCGGCATCATGTCGGGAAGCGAGGGGGCCGGGAAAGCTACGACCAAGCTCTCCGACAAGGCCAAGGCCCTCAACATCGTGCTGGCGAAAGCCGGCATTCCACCCGGCACCAAGCTCATTCCGGCGGATGTTCTGAAAGCCATCGCCGACAGCTTCGCCGGCATGAAGGATGGAGCCGAGAAGACCCAGTTGGCGATCGACCTCCTCGGCCCGAAGCTCGGCCCCAAGCTCATCCCCTTCCTCAACCAGGGCGGCAAGGCGATCGAGAACTACAAGGGGATCCTCAAGTCCTTCAACGCGCTCGTCACCAATGACGGGGTCAAGGCCGCCGATGCGGCAGGTGACCAGCTGGCGGTGATCGGCTTCCTGTTCGGGCAGTACCGGAACGTCTTCACCTCGCTCATCGCACCCGGCATCACCAAGGCGTCGGACGCCATCCTCGGCGCCATTGCCGAGAACTCGAGCGCCATCAATGCCTTCATCACCGGTGCGGCCGAGAGTTTCGTCTCGGTGGTCCGGGACCTCATCACCATGGCGACCGGCGGCCCCGATGCGGCCGTCCGGAACCAGTGGATCATCGATCTCCGGGACGGCTTCATCGCTGCCGGCACGGCGGCCAGGAACCTCTTCGACAATGTGCTGGTGCCGGCCTTCCAGACGATCCGGACCTACGCCCAGCCGGTCGCCGAGCAGATCAACCGCATCTTCGGCACGAACCTGTCGGGTGACCAGCTGCTGATCGTCGCCGCGGTGACCCAGCTTGCCGGCGGCTTCCGGCTGCTGTTCTCGGTGCTGGGGCTGGGCGTCAATTCCCTGCGGCTGGTATTCGACGTGCTGGGGCTCATCGCACCTCTGGGTAAGGTCATCAGCGGCATCTGGCCGGTGCTGGCAACCGGTGTCCGGGCGCTGCTGACGGTGCTGCCGCAGCTTGCAGTGTTCTTCAGCCCTGCTGGCCTCATTGCCGTCGGCGTCGTGGCGCTGGGGGCGGTTCTCTACACCTTCTGGGACGAGATCGTTGCCGGCGCCAAGGTAGCCTTTGCCTTTCTCCAGACGGCCTTCTCCGCTGCCTGGGACGGCATCAAGGCGGTGACGGCCTCGGCCTTCGAGGGCGTGAAGCAGGTGTTTGCCGATAGCTGGACGGGCATCACCACGGCGGCGACCGCCGCCTTCGAGGGGCTGAAGACCGCCTATGCGGACCTCTGGATGGGTCTTACCACCATCGCGTCCGATGCGCGTCTCGGCCTCATCACGGTGATGACCGACACCTGGGCCGGCATCACCAGCACGGTCGCCATGGCGCGGGACGGGTTGTTCATCGCCGCCAGCGAGACCTGGAACGCCATTGCCGAGGCGGCCTCGGGCGTCGCCATGGCGCTGGCGCCCGTCTGGCAGGGGATTGTCGATACGGCGTCCATGGCCTTCTCCAGCGTTGCAAACCTCGTGGTTTCCGCCTGGTCGGGGGCCAGTCAGTCCGTCGCCCAGAGTGCTGCGGCCATCCGCGAGGCACTAGCCACCGCGACGGATATCGCGGGCGACGTGGCGGGGGCCGAAGCCCTTGCGGCAGCGCTCGTCCAGCCCTTCATCAACGCGCAAGGCAGGATCCGCGAGATCACCGGGAGCTTCCAGGGGCTCGTTCAGACTGGCTTCAACGCGGTTGGCGCTGCCGTTGCAGCGGCCGGTGCTGCCATCCAGCGGCAGATCGCGGCCATCATTTCCGCGCTGCAGCGCGCGGTCGCGGAAGCAGCCCGGCTTCGCGCACAGGCCAGTTCCAGCAGCAGTTCCAAATATGCCGGCGGCGGCTATGTGCGCGGAGCGGGAAGCGCCACCAGCGACTCCATTCCGGCTTGGCTCTCAAACGGGGAGTTCATCATACGGGCCGCCGCTGTGAAGAGGTACGGCGTCGACTTCCTGCGCGCCATCAACGGACTGAGCGCCGGGCCCGTGCTGAAGGGCGGATTCCCCGGTTTTGCGTTGGGCGGCCCTGTCAGCGTGGCGCCGCCAACGTTCAATTCCCCCGGTGCAGCGTCCGGCCGCCCGATCGTTCTGACGCTCGGCGAGCAGTCCTTCCAGATGGTGGCCGACAATGATGTGGCCGAGAAGCTGATCCGCTATTCGGCTCGCAGGCGCGTCAACAGCGCCGGCCGCAAGCCGTCCTGGTACGGAGCCTGACGTTATGTCCGATGTGCTCACTCTCTCCGGCATCGAGGTGCCGCCCTATTCCGCCCGTGGTGCCTCCCAGACGCTCGAACCCATCCAGGCCTCCCAGCAGTTGCGCCGTACCGTCAATGGCGAACTCATCGACATCTCGCGGCCGGAGTTCCGCAAGTACCGCTCCAGGATCTCCTGCGCCGACCAGCAGCCGCCGGCGGTCGACGGCGTGTGGCCGGGGCAGGTGGTGACGGTGGGGTGCATTTCCGAGCTGTCATATCTGACTGCAGGCGGCAGCCCGGCGCGGACGCCTATCACCGGGTCATCGCGCACCGAGGGTGCCTACACCGTCTATCGCCCCAGCCTCACTATGCGGGTGATCTCCTTTTCCCAGGACACCGACGAATATGGGGCGCAAGTCTCCTGGTCGCTCGAGCTCGAGGAGGTCTGAGCTATGAGCTTTCATTTTGCATGGGTCGACCCGAACCAGACGAGCTTCTCCTCTGCCTTCGCGCGCGAGGACGAGCAGGTCCTCTCCTTCGAAGTCACGCAGGAGGAAGGGGACTTCGCCTCGCTGCGGCTTGAGGTCAGGAACCCGCGCGTCGGTCTGCTTGCCATCGGGCGCAAGCGCTGGGCGTGGCTTTCATATTCCGATGGAGCAGGGACGGTACCGTTGTTCTTTGGGCGGCTCATCGGCCTGCCGGAAGAGATGAGCGACGAGGTGGTGACGCTGTCCTTCATCGCCAAGCCCCTGAACTTCCAGGCGGTCAAGGCGGCGGTCGCCGGCACCATGCGGCAGTCGCAATACTTCGATCCGCTGTTCATCGAGCAGGAGCGCCGCGGCGAGCCTGACACCGTGCTCGAGGCTCGTCCCATGGTCTGGAACATCGACCGGGTGACCCATGCCGTTACGGCGAGCCATGTGCTGAACGGCGAGGATGGAACGCTTGCCTTCGGGGATGACGTCTTTGCCGACAGTGTCCGCTGCGCCTATTCGGGCGCTCCGCAGCGCAAGGTGATCATCGAGGCGCAGGTGCGCTGGACGCAATATGGCTACGGCACCATTCCCCTGAGCTTTGCCGGCATTCGCACCTATACGGGCGACGGCCTGCTGACCGCCTGGCCCAAGAAGGGTCAGAGGATCGGCGGTGGCTGGACGGTCGCCGATGCCTTTGCCAGGGATGCCTGGTCGAAACTCAACACCGAGACCATCAACGACCGGGATGGCGTCACGAAGTATATCCTCTACAAGTGGACGATCAGCGGCAATCTCGACGCAACCTACGAGGCCGAGCGCAGCTACACGGAAGTCGCGACCTTCACGCTGCAGTCGGCGCTGCAGGAGATCGTCACCGAAGCTGGTGACGAGGAGGTGATTGCCCTCTCGGTGTCAGGCGACGCCGACGAACCGGTCGGTGCCGGCGACACGACGCCGATCGGCGACCTGCGGCGGCGGGCCTACTTCACCACCGAACGCGGGCATGCCAGCGTCGCCTACCTCGCCAATATTGCTGCTGCCCGGCTGCTGGCTTCCGCACGTTGCGTCGAGATCTCCTTCGAGCTGCCTTTCTCGCATGCGGGCAGTCTGAGCCTGCGGAAGAGCGGGTCGATTCTTGATCCACGCCTTCCCGGCGGTAGTGCCACGGGGAAGATCAAGTCCTATACCATCTTCGCCGATGGATCCTCGGGCGAGGCAGGGTGCCGCGTGACGCTGGGCTGCACGCCAGGCTATGGCGGCTCACTCGTTCTCGACCCCGGGACACCTGTCTATGCCGCTACGGACTATGTCGATGGCTACCAGGTCTTCGCGGGCGCCACGCAGGTTCTGGTCACCGACAGTTCAGGGGACGCCGCGCTCACGGTGAGCACTTTCGACGGCATCGTCCCCAATGACGATGGCCTCGACCTGTTCAACATGACGCCGGCGACGACGATCCTGTCCACCACTATCACCAATCCGGCCTCCGTCCAGAAAGACTACGTCTACAAGAACTCGCAGGACACCAATGCGGCGCTCACGAAGTACCCGACCAAGATTGCGGTGAGCTACCGCCCGGTGAAGGGTGGGCCGTTCCGGACCGACTACCAGATAAACTGCTCGACCCTTGTCGTACCGAAGACCATAGACCTCGAGGCGCCTTCCCTATGAGCATCGAAATCGTCATCAGGCCGGCAAGTGCCGTCCCCGTCCTCAAGAACCAGTCGGTGAAGCCCGCGACCGCGTCTGAAGACAACGAGGCCATCATCGAATGGGGTAACGGTCCCCTGGGGGTCGCCGAGCGCACCAGCGTCTATGACAGCTATGACGGTGGCGGTGGAGGCGGGGGCAGTGGCCCCTCCAACATGCACATCCTGGACGAGACCACACGGCGGACCCATGTCGTGCGGGTCTACAACCCGAACAACCAGAACATCTGGGTCGATGTCGAGGTGATCGACAGCCTCGAGATGGTTGGCATGAGCGGCATCTACATGTGGAACTTCTCGAACCCGGCCTGACATGACAGCACCTTGTATCGGACCCTTCCAGCGCATCGTGGCCGTGAACTGGGCCTGGGGAAAGATCCGCATGCGCTACATTTGGACGGCGGGTGCTGGCCGTGACCTCGACACCAAGACGTTCGTCACCTTCGGCGGTGCGGCGCTCGGCGATAGCGTCGGATGGAGCTTCGGCGACTCCGCCAGCGTCTACCGCCCTGGTTCGGTGCAACTGCTCGATCTCCTTCAGTGGGTCTCGGGCGACGACACCAGTCAGGGCGGCGAGGAATACGTCGACGCCAATCTCGACAACATGCTGGCCTATGCCGCGGCATCCTCCGACCCCTCGCGGCAGATGGTCATCAACTGTTCCGCCCACTGGTACGGGACGCCCGGAAGCGGCCAGGTGTCGTTCCAGGTCGACTACTTCGAGGGTGCGTCAGGCCCAAGCCTCTCCAGAACGGTGACGGTTTCAACGCGCTACAACAACCCGCAGATGATCGCCCGGATCTGGGTCAACGGGCACCAGCTGCAATTCCTGTGAGGACAAGATGACGATCACTTACCGAACGCCGGGTGCCTGGGGCCCGGGCAAGGGCGCCAACCTGACCGCGGCCGAAGTCGACGGAAACTTCCATGGTCTCGCGACGAGGCTTGTCGCCGTCGAGACCAACCCTGCACAACCTGCCCAGATCGAGGCCATCACGAGTTCGGGGAGTGCCCTTACCATCACCATGGACAATGGCGATGTCTATGGGCCCTTGCCCGTTCCTGCAGCGGCGCTCCGGTTCATGGGGACCTGGGTGTCCGGCACCGCCTACATGAAGAATGACGTCGTGCGCTATGGCAACGATGTTTATTACATCTCTGCTGATCACACGAGCGGTGCCAACTTCCAGCCCATCCAGACCATCGGCGGCATCGCCGTCTACCAGTTGATGTTCGATGGCGATGCGGCAGCGCGAAGTTCGGTGGGTCCCGTGTTCGACAACGAAACGCACGCGGGCATCTCCTACACCTATGACTCGGTCAGCGGTGATATCACCTCGACGGTCGATTTCCAGGTTGGGCGCGCGGACTACTTCGAGGCGATGAGTGACTTCCTCTACCTTGGCTCACATACCGGCATTACCTTCTCATCTAATGTCACGAACCAGGCAATCAACGCTACGGTCGACATCACGCAATATACCGACGAACTCGCCCAAGATGCTGTCGCCGCCGCTCTCGCCGCTGGAACGCATTCGGGCATCACCTTCACTTACGACGATGTTGCAAATTCCCTCTCCGCGGCGGTCTCGCAGATCTCGTTTACGGACCTTTCCGACGTGCCCGCGAGCTACTCGGGGCAGGGTGGGAAGCTGGTGACCGTCAGGGGTGATGGCACTGGCCTGGAGTTCACCAGCGCCAACAGCCTCGTCGCTGTGGCCGCCGTTCCCCGCTTCATGGGAGCCCAGGTCAACCTCGTTGCTTCGACCGCCGCCCAGAACTATGCGGCCGGCATCGCTATTCCCTTCGGAGCGGAGCAATACGATACGGACGGTTTCCACGACACCGTCACCAATCCCGCCCGCATGACGATCCCGGCAGGGCTCGGAATTCGGAAGGTGAAGGTCTCAGCAACCGTGCGCGTGTCCGCCATCACCGCTGGTTCTGACAACTTTCTCGCCATCCGCAAGAACGGGGTCGAGACCTATCTGGGAAGCCCAGCCCTCAATCATGAGAACTCGGCCGCGACCTCGACGACGATTTCGGTATCTTCTGGCGCCATTCCGGTGGTGGCGGGAGATTACTTCGAGTGCTGGTTTTCGACGTCTGATACGTCCACGGGGCTCGAAGCCGACCGGACGTCCTTCGGCATCGAGGTCGTCGAGGTCGAGGGTGGCATCAACATCGCCAACGTGCAGAACGAAGCGGCAGCAGCTCGGACGCTAGGGCTTTCCGACATCAATGCGCATCTGGTGTTCTCTTCCACCTCAGCTGTGACCGTCACAGTGCCGCTTAACGCCAGCGTCGCCTTTCCCATCGGGTCCACCATCGACCTCGAGCAGACGGGGACGGGGCAGGTGTTGATGACGGGCGAGGCAGGGGTCACTCTCAACAAACCTGCTGGCAGGACTGCTGCCACCTTGGGTCAGTATGCGGTCATCCGGCTCCGAAAGGTAGCGCTCAATACCTGGACGCTGTTCGGAGACCTCGCATGATGACCGCGTTCCAGCGCGAATTGCTTCTCGAGATCGCCACAGACTGCGAAGTGCGCGCTGAAAAGGCCGCCGCCGAGATGCTCGCCCACAAGCGTCGCATGCTGCAACTGCGCCAGCGCGCCGCCGTGCTGCGCGAACTGGCAGGCCCTCCGGAGTCTGACCCGGCGCGCTGAGCGGCTTCTTCCCATTCTCCGAAATTGCAAGGTGACCCATGGACCCAGTGCAGGCATTGCTCGGGATCAAGGCGACGCATCTGGTCGCCGGCGTGGCGGGCGGAATCGTCAGGGCGCTCCTATCAGGCGGCGGGTGGCTTGCGGCAATATCCTCCGTTGTCATCGGCAGCCTGACTGCGGGCTATCTCACGACCCCTGTCTATGCGGCAGCGAAAGCTTACTTTCCGGCGCTCACCGGTGACGCCTCATCAGAGCACGCCATAGGCTTCCTCGTGGGCCTCACAGCGATGCTGATCTGCGAGGGCGTGCTGCGGTTCATCCGGGCCTGGTCGCGCAACCCCACAATTCCACTTGATGAAAGGCAACCATGACGGATCTTCCGAAGCAATACGCCTGGCTCGCGGCCGAGCCGGGCCCTCGCATCCTTGTCGAGGCGCTCAATACCTACGGGACGATAGAGAAGCCAGGCGAAGGGTCGAACCCTTCGATTCTGGCTTGGGCAAAGGTTACGGGGCTCGACCGCATTTACCGGAATGACGCGACCGCCTGGTGCGGTCTGTGGATGGCTTATGTGGCGCTTCAGGCTGGCTGGGACGTGCCCATGAACCCGCTGGGCGCCCGCAACTGGCTGGCATTCGGCGTCCCACAGCAGAAGCCCGCCCTCGGAGAAGTCCTCGTCTTCTGGCGGGGCGCCTCCTCCGGCTTCAACGGCCATGTGGGGCTCTATGTCGGCGAGGACGCCCAGGCCTTCCACGTCCTCGGCGGCAATCAGTCCGACCGCGTGATGATCAAGCGCATCGCGAAGAACCGCCTCCTCGGGTCCCGGCGCTGCCCGTGGAGGATCAACCAACCGGCGGCCGTGCGACCCATCGCGCTGGCAGCCAACGGCGCCCTTTCCTCCAACGAAGCGTAGGAGACTTGCATGTTCACCTCAATCGACAAGGCGCTTGTCGCCGCCATCATGGGCACCCTGTTCATTGTCCAGACCTACACCGGGTTGTTGCTACCCTGGGCGACCCCTGACACCGTCGCCACCATCATCGGCCTCGTCACGCCGGTGCTGGTGTGGGCCATCCCCAACAAGAAGGTGGCCGACAGATGACTTGGCAGGAGGGCGTTGCTGTCACGGTCGTGCTCCTCGGCCTTGGGGCCGGGGCGTTCCTCGTGACGCAGCGGCCCACCTTCTGGATTGGGTTCGGTGCACGGCTGGGTAAAGCGCTGCTGCCGTTGGGGTGGCGCTACGTATCGAAGAGGATGCCCCCCGAGGTGGAGGCTGCGTGGCGGCAGGCCGAGAAGCGGGGGCAGGGTGATGAGTGGCTGATGGAGCGGCAACAAAGGAAGCGGTGAGCTTGTAGCAGTCTCTAGTACAATCGAGCCGTGATCAGGTGCTCGCATCCAAGTGCATTCTTAGATCCTGAAAAGAGTGCCGCTACAGTGAACTCCGCAGTCCCCATTTTTCGTTTTCGCTCTTCTTCTGTCTCATCCGCAGCATATTGATCTTCTTGAAGGCAGGCTCTCCGGTAACCTCCCTCCCAACCCAATCTGGCAGCTGCACTGTTGTTGAAATGTCAGCGAGCTCTACTTCTGCAACTATTATGCTATCCATGATGCCGGTGTACTCATCGACTATCCAGTTGAAGCCTTCGTGCCGTATGTGATGTCGCTTCTTCTGCAGCACATCACTGCCACAGAGGGTGTGAATCATTTCGAACGCATCTGATCTATCGATTTCGTACTCATACTCATTGCGAACACCCCCAGTGCCCGATGACTTGATCGTCACTGCCGGAGAAACACTCTGGGCACGCACCCGCACATGCGCAAGTTCAGTTTCCGCTATGATGCCTTCCAGTAGCTCATCGGAGCGGAGGACATGCTCTCGCCAGTCATCATGCAGAACAAGAAACTTTCGCTCGATCTCAATAGCCACTTTCCCCAAGGCTCCTCTGTTCCGCGTCACCTACCGCAAATGCAGCTCAGTCAGAATTAGCTGCATCTTTAAGTGGCTCCTCCCCCGCACGGGGGAGTTCAGGGGAGGAGCAGGGCTAATCCGCGAGGGGGCAGTCGCTGTGTGGTCAATTGAATTGAATCACTTTATCCATCGAAACGCAATTCACATATCTGCTCTGATGTTCAAAATCGCGACTACGTATCATCGGCACCCACATACGGGTAAGCGCCGCCTGAGTGCAAAACCCTTTTCAGCGGCGGAGCAGTCATTCACCATTCCGAAGCAAGAGTACGACGTCGACTCATTTCAATTCTCTGTTTATCCAGTCTTTGTTCCTCACGGATGTATCACCTGCCACCAACACGACCCCGGTCGCCACGACCGCCTTCGTGCCAGGATGCTCCCGCCGGAGCCGGTGCTGGCGACATGATGAAGTCGGTCTACGATACCACCAACATGGGCCAAACTCGGTGAGATCGCCATCCGGAAGGTAAACCCCATTGGGAACCGCCGCCGTATTCCCAGGCCATCATCATTCCCATCGCATGTCTTGCGGGCATTTTCTTGATCACACTATTGTGTTCCGGTGCCGGTTGCAGTGCCCGCACCCTGAATCCCAGACGCGCTGCCGCTGGTTCATGATGCATTACGAAACACCGCATCATGACGATCGGACCTTAAGCCCCGTGGGCCGTGCTGAAGTCCAAGTGCCTTCTTCATGGCGTATTGATTGTTTCATTTGCGTGCCGTGAAACTACTGTGAACTAACTCACCACATGCTCGTACATAGAACAAAGGTCTTGAATCTCTAGTTACTGAAGCTTGTAAAGGCAACTAAGTGTTTCCGGTAAAGACGTTTCCGGGATCGTGAGGATGAATATTTTTGGAGAGAGACAGCCATGCCGATTGGTCGCATCACGAGGAGGGGATTGATCCTCGCTGTTTCCGCAGCGGCTTTACCGCGTCTGGCGGAGCTGGCGATTGCAGATTCGGCCGACGACCCCTATCCGCAGCCGCCATTTGACTATGGCAAGTTGCCGGTGCAGTTTCGGCCGGCTGTTGTCGACTACAAGACGCGGCAGTGGCCAGGAACCGTAATCGTCGATACTGGCGCGCGTCAGCTTTACCTTGTCCTCGAGGGCCAAAAGGCAATGCGATTTGGCTGTGCGGTCGGGAAGGACGGTTTTCGCTGGGCAGGACTCGCGGATGTTGGAAGAAAGGTGATGTGGCCCAAATGGACGCCGCCGAAGGAAATGATCGAGCGAGATCCTTCAAAGGCAAAGTGGGCGAACGGTATGCCCGGCGGACCAGAGAATCCGCTCGGTGCGAGGGCGCTCTACTTGTACCAGAACGGAAATGACACGCTCTTTCGAATTCACGGCACGACCGAACCCCTGTCCATTGGTAAGCGGGCATCCTCCGGCTGTATCAGAATGGTCAATCAGGATGTGATAGAACTTTATCGCCGCGTTCCGATGGGATCTCGGGTGCTTGTGTTGGCGGAAGGTGTGTAGCGCAGATCTTGAAAGAATTTCAGCTGCTCGAATTACCGCCTCCGCATGCCAACCTGTTGCTCAACCCGCCCAACCGGGCATACAACAGGCCAAAGCTCTAAAAGCTGCTGGATGAAAGTTCAGTGGCAGGTCATACCGACTTCATCCACGGACAGCCATAAACGAAGACTTGAAGGCAACTGTCTCGCACACTAGAAATCTTGGAGGTGGTGAGGTATTATAGCTCCACCGCTGGCAAAGCGCCTAGTCCCACGCTGCTGGAACAATAGGAACGGGACCTGCACGAGCGTCCACCATGAAGAATCTGTTGGCTCCGCAAAACTTGCCCTGGTTCGTTACGGCACCCGGGGCCACTGACGTTCTTTATGTGATTACCGTACTGGTAGTGATCGTGTGTGTTGTGTCGTTAGGCGTTTTCTTCTTCTGGCTCCATTCATTGCCGGAGAGGATGGGTCACAAGAAGCTTCAGTTCGAAGTCGTCGCCGTTCTCGGCTTGATATCGCTCTTCACAGGTGAGCATATCTTCTGGATTATGGGCCTACTGTTGGCGGTGATCGATTTGCCGGATTTCGTGTCGCCCCTCAAGAGAATTGCTGCGGCGTCGGAGAAATTGGCTCGAGTGCAGCCGCCCTCCATCGAGAAGTCCGTGTCACCTTCAGATGCCGACAATTGACTCAAGGCGCTAAACGACTCCTGATCGAGGGCCAGCTATTTCTTCGCCTTGCGGCAGTATGACGGACTATCTGTTCCGGAACCAGGTTGAAGCGAATAGCATCGGGCCCGTTTGATGGCGGTTTACTTGAAAGGGCGAGCTGTTGACGGGAAGCGGAGTTCGCGGACGGCCTTTATCGTGACAGGTCGAGCCCTCGGACATACGACTGGTGCGGGCTGTGCTCTTTCCTGGAACAAATTAGCAAGTCATCGGTCGCACCGTTCCTCTTACTCACACAGGGCTGTTAACTTCGCAGGTCAATTCTTGTCATCAAGGCTGGTGCTGCAAAGAGCGCAGCCAGGATGACGAACATCCAGTCGCCGAATCGCGCGTAGAGAGTTTTCGGGAGTGCTGGCGGAAGCTCTGAGTCTATAGTGCCCGTAACGCCAATATCGAGCTGCTGTAAAATGCGTCCGTTCGCATCGATTACAGCAGAGACACCTGTATTGGCAGCGCGAACAACTGGAAGGCCTTCCTCGACTGCCCGCATCTGGGCCGAAGCCAGATGCTGTCTTGGACCAATGGATATCCCAAACCAGGCGTCGTTGGTTGGGTTGAAAATCCAGGAGGACCGCAGTTGTCCTTCGACGACATGCCCTGGAAAGATGATTTCGTAACAGATAGCCGGTGCGACAGGTGGAATCTTGGGTAAGACTAGCGTCCTTGGCCCGGGCCCCGGACTGAAGTCGCCAACGCTATCCACAATCCGATCAAGTGGCACCCAGTCCGGCAGGGGCGTATACTCGCCAAACGGCACGAGGTGGTGTTTGGCATAGCTGTTCAGGATACTGCCCCGATCATCGTATACCTGCAGCGCGTTGTAATAGTAAGTTAAATCACCAACTTTTCGACGAGCCAGAGCCCCCGTCATTAGGAGCGAGTCTCGCGGCAGCGAGGCAGATATTCGCGCGCGTGCATCGGCATTTTCGTCAAGATACCCGGGAAATGCAGTCTCTGGCCAAAGCACGATATCGACCTCGCGGCCTGCGGAAGACAGCGACGCGTATCGGCTTAGCGCCCTTTGATCTGCGCCTGTGTCCCATTTCTCTGTCTGGGGGAAATTCCCCTGAACCACGCGAAGAAATACCCCGGTGGGTTCCGGTTCTTTGCGGAGCAACCGGAGATTTCCGGAAGACCAGAGAACTAAAGGCATTAAAAGTGCAGCCGCGATCGTTGTGCGTCGATGTCTTCCCGTCGAAACCCAGGTCGCTCCCGGTAGCGCCCCTATGAGAACAACAAGGAAGCTCATGCCGTAGCTGCCAACCCATGCTGCTGGCTGACGCAGTCCATCAAAATCGGTGAGTGCATAGCCGGCAAGGTTCCATGGAAACCCCGTAAGCAGATGACCCCGTAGCCATTCTGCGCCGGTCCAGGTGCACGCCAGAATAACTGCAGTTGGCAATCCTGGATGTATATACCTGGAGAGGAGCGCGAAGACGGTGGCAGCAAGAGCAGGAAATACTGCAAGAAACACAGAGAGTGCTGCTACGGATGGAACTCCCAAAGCACCGAAGCGGGCCGCATCGACGTAGAAGCTTTCGGCAATCCACGACAAACCGAAACAGAATTGGAAGGATCCGAAAAAAAATCCCAATACAGCAGCCATGCGAGCAGAGGTGCCCGTAAGGCAAATCAGCAAGACTGACCAGACCACCGGTGTAAGGGGCAGCATTGAAAAAGGTGGCAACAGTAGGACCGATGCTGCACCAGTTCCACAAACAAGCACAATCCGTATCGCAATGCAGGCTAAAGGCATGTCAATCTTACAGATAACTTTCGGAATTGATGATGTGGCTGCAAAGGACCTGCAGCTACCAGAGTATCTACGAGCTTGCTGGCTGATGTCCCGTCTTCACCCCCTTGGGGTTTTCAAGTATCGCAGTAATTCTGATGCGATTTAATGGAGATGATTGCTCGTTCTTTATCCTGCTCATCCGGTCAAGGTCGCAATGCACCAGTTAGGGTCATCTGTCGTTCGTTCTTTAGGTGCTTTTTTATCGCCTGAATCTTTAACTGCGGCAAGTCAATCGTTGTTCTTGCGACTGGCGCGGGCTCTACTCGACCCCACATAAAAGTCTTCATTCATCGTGCCGCAGTGCTCCTTTGAGTGAGGCATGCAATCAGGAGCATGGCAACCCCGGAAGTTATGAGAACATCCGCCATGTTGAATGTAGGCCAATGCCATTCACCCCAATAGAGGTCCAGATAATCCGTCACTGCCCCTTGTCGCAACCTGTCAATCACATTGCCGGCACTCCCGCCGGCCACAAGTGCTAGCCCACTGGCTTCCAGTATGCGGGGTGACCGGAACGCAAGAACGGCGACCACCAGGGTAATCGCTCCGGTGATCA
>Ga0208783_10000381_pt1 | contig 27448 bp, 24 predicted proteins | sample DEB19_08_DNA_2_FD_184529 | JGI IMG/M metagenome (GOLD analysis project Ga0208783, IMG submission 184529) | Aqueous microbial communities from the Delaware River and Bay under freshwater to marine salinity gradient to study organic matter... | ecosystem: Environmental > Aquatic > Marine >...
TTCGACAACCGCTACGGGACCGGCCAGTCCACCGTGGACGGGATCGTCCGCGCCACGAACGTCCTCCTCGCCGGTCGGCGCGTCGTCGTCGCCGGCTACGGCTGGGTCGGCCGCGGGATCGCGTCGCGCTTCGCGGGGATGGGCTCGCAGGTCGCCGTGCTCGAGGTGGACCCGATCCGCGCGATCGAGGCCCTCATGGACGGCTACCAGGTGATGACCGGTGAGGAGGCCGCCCGCTGGGGCGAGGTCTTCATCACCGCCACGGGGAACAAGAACGTCTTCCGCCGCGAGCACTTCCTCGCGATGAAGGACGGCGCGATCCTCGCGAACTCCGGCCACTTCGACGCGGAGATCGACCTCGTCGCGCTCCGTTCGCTCGCGGAGGACAACGTCCGCGAGGTCCGCCGGGATGTCGTGGAGTACGACCTCGGCGGGAAGAAGCTCAACCTCGTCGCGGAGGGGCGGCTCGTCAACCTCGGCGCCGCCGAGGGGCACCCGGCCGCGGTGATGGACATGTCCTTCGCCGGCCAGGCGCTCGCGGCGGAGCACGTCGCCCGGCACCACGCCTCGCTCGAGGCGCGCGTCTACGTCGTGCCCGAGGAGATCGACCGGGAGATCGCCCGGCTCAAGCTCCACGCGCTGGGCACCACGATCGACCGGATGACGCCGGAGCAGGAGGAGTACATGCGCTCCTGGCAGGAGGGGACCTGACGGTCTCCCTCCGGGGCTGCCCCCGGGCGGCCCGCTAGGCGGGGCTCGCGTCCCCGAGGAGCGCCGCGGTGGACGCCGCATCCAGGCGGGCGAGCAGCCGCTCGCCCGCCGCCCATGCCTCCGCGTGGTCCCTGCGCAGCCGGAACTCCTCGTGGGCCACGGTGCGCGCAAGGTCCGCGTGGAGCCGGCGCAGGATCTCGCTCTGCCGGTGGCGTCGCGCGGTCTCCGCCACGAAGCACGCGTAGCGCGCGAGCGGGTCCGCGGTCGCCTCCTCCGCCTCGAAGCGGGCATCGCCTCCGGCTGCCGCGCGGAGCCGGGCGAAGAAGGCCCCCACATCCGCCGCCCCCTCGTCCCAGCCCTGGGAGTGGCCGCCCCGCCGCAGCAGGGGGGCGGGCGAGGAGAAGACCGCGATCAGGGCCTCATCGATCCGCTCCGCCTGGACCCGTCCGCCGAAGGAGTACCACTCGTTCGTGGCCCGGACCCGGTCCACGACGCGGATCATCCCCCACGTCGTCTCCCGGTCGAGCGGGAGACGCGCGGTCCGGTCGAGCACCTGGCTCGTCCCCCGGCCCGCTTCCGCGACCCAGTACTCCACGCTCTCCGGGTCGTAGTGGGCGAGCGTCGGGTGGGGGCGGATCGCGACGAGCAGCCAGCTCGGCCCGGCGATATCCGGCAGGTCGGAGTGCGCGAGGAAGCCCCACGCAGCGAGCATGGGCGCCGCGCCCGCCGGGTCGATCGCTTCCGGGATCCGAGTCATCGCAGTCCTCCCGGGGGAACGGTAGCGCAGGATCCCCGGGGGTGGGCCCGCACGGGCAGGGCGGGCGCCCCCGCCCGTGCTACGATTCAGCCGAGCAGGGAAGGAGCCCATGACCAGCATCCTCGATGCCAAGCGCTATCTCTTCACGTCCGAGTCCGTGACCGAAGGTCACCCGGACAAGATGTGCGACCAGATCTCGGACGCGATCCTCGACGCGATCATCGCGAAGGATCCGGACGCGCGGGTCGCCTGCGAGACCGCCACCACCACCGGCCTCGTCGTCGTCATCGGGGAGATCACCACCTCCGCCTACGTGGATATCCAGACGGTCGTCCGCGAGACGGTCAAGGGGATCGGCTACACCAAGGCGGAGTACGGCTTCGACTACGAGACCTGCGGCACGCTCGTCTCGATCAAGGAGCAGTCGCGCGATATCGCCCAGGGCGTGGACGCGGCCGCGGAGGTCCGGGACGATCCCCGGTCCCGGGACGAGCTCGGCGCGGGCGACCAGGGGATGATGTTCGGGTTCGCCTGCCGCGAGACCCCGGAGCTCATGCCCCTCCCGATCGCGCTCGCGCACCGGATGGCACGCCGGCTCGCCGAGGCCCGCAAGAGCGGCCAGCTCGCCTACCTGCGCCCGGACGGCAAGACCCAGGTCACCGTGGAGTACGCGGAAGGGCGCCCCGTCGCGGTCCCCACCGTCGTCCTCTCCACCCAGCACGACCCGGACGTGGACCCGGAGCGGCTCCGCCGCGAGGTGATCGATGCGGTGATCATGCCCACGATCGACCCCGCCCTCCGGACGCAGGAGCCGGTCATCTACGTCAACCCCACCGGCCGCTTCGTGACCGGCGGGCCCAAGGGCGATGCCGGCCTCACCGGCCGCAAGATCATCGTGGACACCTACGGCGGGATGGCCCGTCACGGCGGCGGCGCCTTCTCCGGCAAGGACCCGACGAAGGTCGACCGGTCCGCCGCCTACGCGGCGCGCTGGGTCGCCAAGAACATCGTCGCGGCGGGGATCGCGGACCGCTTCGAGGTCGAGGTCGCCTACGGGATCGGGATCGCGCACCCGCTCAGCCTCTCCGTGGAGAGCTTCGGCACGGGCCGGATCCCGGACGAGCGGATCGTGGAGCTGATCGGCGCCCACTTCGACCTCCGCCCCTCGCGGATCATCGACACCCTCGAGCTGCGCAACCCGATCTACCGCCAGACGGCGGCCTACGGGCACTTCGGTCGCGCGGACCTCGATCTCCCCTGGGAGCGCACGACGAAGGCCGAGGCTCTCGCCCGCGACGCCGGTCTCCCGGCGCCGCCGCCCCGCCCGGTCTGATCCCGGGCGGCCGAGGCCGTCCCATCCGGGACCCGGAGCCCCCGGCCGGCTCTGCTCAGGAGCGCCGGCCGCGCAGCTCCTCTGCCACCGCGAGATAGCGGTCGGCCGTCTTCGCCACGGTCAGCTCCTCGCGTAGCCGCACGACCGCCGGGTCCACCTCCGGCAGGTCGCCCGCGAGCGCCTCGCGGACCGCCGCGGCGATCCGGTCCGGCTCCGGCTCCCCGAGGAAGCGGAGCGCACCCGGCACGCGTGCGTCGTACTCGCGGAAGCCGGGCAGGTCGCTGACGAGGATCGGCTTCCCGGCCGCGATCCAGGTGGAGAGCGACCCGGAGGCGGAGAGGTCCCGGAAGGGGAGAAGGGCGAGATGGCTCGCCGAGATCCAGGCCTCCAGGTCCTCCTCGGAGAGATAGCCGGTGACGCGCAGCCGATCCTCGATCCCGAGCTCCCTGCGGCGCTGCTTCACGACCCCGAGCACCTTGTCCCGGCCTGCCACGGGACCGCCCGCGTAGACGACGAGGACATCCTCCGGGAGCTGCGGGATCGCCTCCACGGTCGGCTTGTGCCCCTTCCGGCCGTAGATGAAGCCGAGGATCGTGACGACCCGCCGGTCCGCCACACCGAGCCGCTCGCGCGCCTCCGCCGGGCCGAGGGCGAGCCGGCGCTCCTCCACGAAGTGGGGGATGACGCGCAGCTTCTCCGCGGGGACGATCCCGCGCAGCCGCTCCACCTCCACCTCGGAGTGGACGATCAGCCGGTCCGCGCTCCGGCCGAGCATGCGCAGGCTCCAGACCTCCGGCATCAGCCAGCGATCGCGGATCCGCGGGCGGTCGAAGACGTCATGAAGGGTCGCGATCAGCGGGCCGCGCCAGGCGCGTCGGAAGTCGAGGAAGCGGGCGACGGAGCGCGGGCCGCGTCCCCAGCCACGCCGGTTCCACTGCATGAGGACGACCTCGGCCCCCGCGTCCCGGAAGGCCGCCCCGTGGCGCCCGAGCCCGCCCGCCCGGCCCTCGAGGAGCCCGGCATCCGCCTCGATGATCCGCAGCTCCGGGCGGGCGGCGAGCTCGTCCGCGACGATCCGCGCGTAGCGCCGGACGCCGCTCTCCGGGCGGCCGACCTGGAGGATCCCGAGGGTGGGCCGGCCATCGCCCCCCGAGCGCTCGGTCACCCGCTCAGTCGCCGTAGCCGAGCGACCGGAGGAGCTCCGCCGAATCGGCCACGACCTGGCGCTGCTCGGCGGGGCTGAAGGTCCGCTTCCAGGAGCCCATCGATCCCTCCGAGGCGCGGTCGCACGCGGTGAGGAAGACCTCCCGCGAGGCGGGGTCCGTGATGCCCAGGAAGTCGAGGATCCGCGTCCCCTCCGTGCGCGGGTCCGTGACGAGCGATTCGTAGCGCAGCTCGTGGTAGCGGGACGGGCCGAGCGGGCGGCCGTCGCGGATCGCCGCCTCCGTGTAGCGCCGCCAGGACCAGATCATCCGGTGCGCGTCGCTCGTCGTCTCGAACTCCCGGACCCGCTCCTTCTCCACCCACCACGGAGCCCACGGGCCGTGGAGGTAGCCACCGGGCTCGCGCTTCCCGGAGGTCGCCTGGTCCAGGCGCAGCCAGGGCTGCTTGTAGTGCGAGGCCGCGGCATCCCGGCCGTCCCGGATGATGTGCACGAACTGGGCGTCCGGGAAGGCGCGCGCGAGGAAGGGGACGAGGAGCGCGTTCGTGGGCGTCTTCTCGCAGAAGCGGAGGTGGCCGTCCAGCTCGAGGCGGAGGAGCCAGGCGTAGACGGAGCGGAAGAAGAAGCGCGACCGGCGCTCGCTCCACAGCCCCTCGTAGACGTAGCGTCCGGCAGCCTTGGTGGCGGGGGGCTCGTGGTGATAGCTGATCTCCGGGACGTGCCCGAAGCAGTCGCCGAGGAAGGTGGTCCCGGAGCGCGCCGCGCCGATGATGAAGACCGCCCGCTTCAGGGACGGGAAGGCCGACGCGAGGAGGCGCTCGGGGGTGGGGCGGACGGGGCGCTCGAGGCGCCGGTAGTAGCGCTTCTCCGCGCGATAGGAGAGCCGGGCCCAGCGGTGGAGGTTGCGCAGGACGATCGGCGTCGGGGTGGCATCGATGTGCGCCGGCGGCCCGCCGCTCCCGGGGAGCGGCTCCTCGCCCGACTCGGCAGGGGTCGCGAGGCCGAGGTCCGCGGCCGTCACGGCCGGATCGGCGCCCTCGATCGCCTCGATCGCGGGGACCGGGGCGGCCCCGTCCGGGCCCGCGGTGCTCGTCTCGTCGTCCCGGCTCGTCATCCCCATCCCCGTCGGCGGTCGTCATCCGGCCGCCGCGCACCTCGCGCCGCGCCCGCATCAGCCTGCGCATTCTACCGGTCCGGGGCGGAGCCGAGTCCCCGGCGCCGGTCCGCCCCGCGGGGCCGCCGCGAGCGCTACGATCGGGCGATGTACGCCGTCATCATGGCGGGCGGAGGCGGGACGCGCCTCTGGCCGCTCAGCCGTGCCGCCCGCCCCAAGCCCTTCCTGCCGCTCCTCGGGGAGACGACCCTCCTCCAGGCGACGGTCGCCCGTCTCGCGCCGCTCATCGGCCCCGAGGACGTCCATATCGTCACGGACGGACGCTACCTCCCTCTCGTGCGCGAGCAGCTCCCCGCCGTCCCCGCCGCCAACCTCCTTGCCGAGCCGATGGGCCGGAACACCGCCGCGGCCGTCGCCTACGCCGCCGCCGCGATCGACCGCCCGGACGACGAGGTGATGGTCGTCCTCCCCGCCGATCACCGGATCGCGGACGAGGCCGGCTTCCGGGCCGCCCTCGCCGCCGCCGCGGAGCGCGCCGCGAACGGTGACCTCGTCACGCTCGGCATCACCCCCTCGGGGCCGGAGACCGGCTACGGGTATGTCCTCGCCACCGGAGACGCCGTCGCGGTCCGGGGGATGCCCGCCTGGCGCGTCGAGCGCTTCGTGGAGAAGCCCACGGTGGAGCGCGCCCGCGAGCTCCTTGCCGGGGGCCGCGCCTCGTGGAACGCCGGGATCTTCGTGTGGCGCCGCGATGCGCTCATCGCGGGCCTCCGGCGCCACGCGCCGGAGATCCTCGAGCCCCTCCTCGCCGCCCCTTCCCCGGAGGCGCTCGCCGCGCTCTACCCGGGGCTCCGGGCGACCTCGATCGACTACGCGCTCCTCGAGCCTGCCTCGCTCGAGGGCCGGGTCGCGGTCGTCCCGGTGGAGGTGGGCTGGAGCGACCTCGGGTCGTGGGCGGCGCTTCTCGAGGCCGGGGTGGCGGAGGGCGACGGGACGGTCGTCAGCCGCGCGGAGGACGGGGCGGAGGTCCTCACCGTCGGCGGCCGCGATCTCCTCGTCCATGCCGCGGGCGGGCGGCTCGTCGCCGTCGTCGGGCTCGAAGGGGCGATCGTCGTGGATACGCCGGACGCCCTCCTCGTCGTCGGCCGGGAGGCTGCCCAGGACGTGAAGCGGATCGTGGACGCGCTCGCTGCCCGCGGGGACCGCGACCGGCTCTAGCGGCCCGCGGCCTCCGTCCAGACCGCGCGGTAGCGCGCGACGATGCGCGGGATGGCGAGCGCGTCGGCGAGCCGCGCGACCGCCGGATCGGGCGATGGCGGCGGGTCGGCGAGGATCTCCGCGATCCGCGCCGCCAGGCCCTCGGCGTCGAGCGGGTCGACGACGCGCATCGCCCCCGGCGCCAGCGCGTCGTACTCCCGGAACTGGGGGAGCCCGGAGGTGACGATCGGCCGTCCCGTGGCGATCCACGTGGAGACGGACCCGGAGGCGGACATCTCGCGGAAGGGGGCGAGCGCCACGTCGCTCGCGGCGAGGATGGTGCGCAGCTCCGCGTCCGGGACCCAGCCGGTGAAGCGGACCCGATCGGCGACCCCGAGCCGGCGCGCCTCCGTGGCGAGCTCGTCGCTGCGGGCCTCGCGCCCCTCGATCGGGGAGCCCGCGAAGATCGCCACCACATCGTCCGGGAGGAGGGGGAGCGCGGCGAGGACGATCCCGTGACCCTTCCGGCGCGTCATGAAGCCCTGGAGGGTGATGACCCGCCGCCCCGCGAGGCCGAGCGCCGCCTTCGCCGCGTCCCGCTCGGGCAGCCCGTCCAGCCGCTCCACGAAGTGCGGGATGACCGTCACCGTTCCGCGACCGGTCAGGGTGCGCAGCCGCCGGACCTCCTCCTCTCCGTGGACGATGACGCGTGCGGCGCGCCCGAGGAGGCGCCGGGTCGCCATCGCGGCCGGGTGGAGGAAGCGGTCCCGGAAGCCCTCGCGCTCGTACACGTCGTGGAGGGTGACCACGAGCGGCCGGCGGCAACCCGCGAGGAAGAGCTCGAGGTGGGGGAGGGCCCACCGGACGCCACCCCAGTCGGCGAGCTTCCACTGGACCTGGACGACATCCGTCCCGGCGAGCGTCCGTGCCGCCGCCGAGATCCCGCGCCGGCCGGCGTCCCGCGGCCCGGCATCGGCCTCCACGACCTCGATCCCATCGGCCTCCGCTGCCCCCTCCGCGATGATCCGCCCGTAGCGCCGGACCCCGCTCTCCGCCTTGCCGAGGTGGAGGACGCCGACCCGGAGCGGGCGGCTCACCGCGCGCCCGGGGCGCGCAGCGAGCGGAGGAGGTCGCCGGAGCTGCGCGCCAGGAGGAGCCGGAGGAGCGGGTCGAGCCGCTGCCCGCCGCTCCCCACGCGGGAGCGGTAGATCGCCCCGCTCTCCCCACCCTCGGCGCGGCGCTGGGCGGTGAAGCGCCGGTAGCGCTCGGTGGCCGCGTGCTCCTGCTCGTCGAAGCGGAGGACGACCGGGTCCCACGGCTCGCCGAGGAAGGCGAAGAGCGGCCGGAGCGTCCCCTCGGGATCGGCGACGAGCGCCTCGTAGCGGACCTCGTGGTAGCGATCCGCGGTGAGGCCGCCGGCGAGGCTGCGGGCCGCCTCCACGTAGCGGCGCCACTCCCCGTTCGCCATCCGGGCTCCCGAGCGCCAGCCCCAGCGGTCGCGGGCGGAGGCGACGACATCCCGTCCGTCGCGCAGGAGATGGACGTAGAGGGCGTCCGGGAAGAGCTCCCCGATGAAGGGGAGGAGGAGCGTGTAGGTGGGGTCCTTCTCCGCCCAGCGCCGCTTCCCGCGCCCGGCCAGGACATCCGCCTGGAAGCCGGTGTAGAGGTCGCGGATCCGTCCGATCCAGTAGGCGCGCGGGAAGCCGTAGGGCTCCACCATCCGCCAGTGGCGGCCCACGATCGGCTCCAGCTCCCGGAGGAAGTGGGTCTCCTCGCCGCACGAGATCGCGGGGTGGGAATCGAGGATCAGCCGGAGGAGGGTCGTCCCGGAGCGCGGCGCACCGACGATGAAGATCGGGCGCGCGGAAGCCGGGGGGCCGGAGAGGGGGGACCGGTCGGCGTCGCTCACGTCCGGTCAAGGATACCGGCCGGGCGCACGGGGGACCCTGCCGCTCCCCGTCCGGTCGAGGCGCTACGATGAGCGCTCCGCCGGACCCTCCCCATCGGCCCGGCGCCACGAGGAGCACGAGCGAGTGACGGAGCCGACCGCGACCCCGACCCCGCCGATCGTCTTCGGCACGGACGGGTGGCGCGCCCGGATCGGCGAGGACTACACGTTCGAGAACGTCCGGCGCTGCGCGCAGGGCGTGGCGGACTGGCTGATCGAGAGCGGGACCGCGGGCAAGGGCGTCGTCGTCGGCTATGACCGGCGCTTCGCGAGCGAGCACTTCGCCCAGGCCGCGGCGGAGGTCCTCCTCGCCCACGACATCCCGGTCGCGCTCGCGCGGGAGGCGATCCCCACCCAGATGACCTCCTACCTCGTCGTCGAGGAGGGGCTCGCCTGTGGCGTCATGATCACCGCCTCCCACAACCCCTGGACGGACAACGGCTTCAAGGTGAAGTCGCCCACCGGCTCGGCGGCGGACGCCGCGATCCTCTCGGTGATCGAGCGTTCGATCCGCGCCCATGCGGCGGACGAGCCGCCGGTCCGGCCCCTTGCGGACGGTGAGGCAGCCGGCCTCGTCAGCCGCCCGGATCCCTTCCCCGGCTATGCCCGCTACGTGGCCCGGAGCCTGGACCTGGACCGGCTGCGCGCGGCGGACCTGCGCATCCTCGTGGATCCCCTCTACGGGTCCGGTGCGGGCTGGATCCCGCGCCTCCTCGCCGGCGGCCGGATCCGCGTGGACGAGATCCACGCGGAGCGGAACCCGTGGTTCGGCGGCGTGAACCCGGAGCCGATCCGTCCGAACGTGGACGAGGCGCTCGCGCGGATCGCGGCGGGCGGCTACGACCTCGGCCTCCTCCTGGACGGGGACGCGGACCGGGCCGGGGCCGCGGACGAGACCGGGACCTTCATCCACCAGCTCCAGGTGATGGGGCTTCTCATGTACTACCTCCTCGAGCACCGCGGGCTGCGTGCCCCGGTCGTCTCCACGATCAACGAGACCGCGATGGTCGGCCGGCTCGGCGCGCGCTACGGCGTGGATGTCCACGAGACGGCGGTCGGCTTCAAGTACGTCGGCCCGAAGATGATCGAGACGGGCGCGATGATGGGCGGCGAGGAATCGGGTGGATACGGCTTCGGGATGCACCTCCCGGAGCGCGACGGGATCTACGCCGACCTCCTCCTCCTCGACCTCTTCGTCCGCGAGCGCGAGGCGGGCCGCGCGCCGGTCTCCGCCGCCGTGCGGCACCTCCACGAGATCGCCGGTCCCTCCTTCTACCTGCGCACGGACGTCCACGCGGATCGCGCCGGCTACCCGGCCCTGAAGGAGCGCCTCCTGCGCGAGCTCGGGGCGCACGCGCCGGCCGCGATCGCCGGGGTCCCGGTCGTCCGGACCGACGCGCTCGACACGCGGGACGGCTACAAGTTCTGGACCGAGGACGGCTCCTGGCTCCTTGTCCGGTTCAGCGGCACCGAGCCGCTTGTCCGGGTCTATGCGGAGGCCGCGAGCGCGGAGCAGCGCGACGCCTTCCTCGCCGAGGGTGGCCGGATGGTGAACGGGCGATGACCGGCGAGCCGATCATGAGCGGGGGGATCCTGGACGACGCGGCCGCGTCCCGCCGTGCCGACCCGGCCGGGATGGCCGGGGAGGTGGCCCGGATCCCGGAGCAGATCCGTGACGCGTGGCGCATCTCCCGCACGCTCTCCCTCCCCGCGAGCCACACGAGCGCGACGGCGGTCGCCGTCCTCGGCATGGGCGGATCCGCGATCGGCGGCGATCTCGTGCGCTCGATCTGGTCCGACCGCCTCCGTGTCCCCGTCGAGGTCGTGCGCGGCTATGACCTGCCGGGGTGGACAGGGGCCGGGAGCCTCGTCGTCGCCAGCTCCTACAGCGGCGCCACGGAGGAGACCCTCTCCGCCGTCGAGCAGGCGTTCACGCGTCGCTGCCCGGTCGCCGTGATCACCACCGGCGGTCCGCTGGGCGCCGTCGCCGAGCGGGCCGGGCTCCCATCCCTCCGCTTCCCCGGGGGCGGCCAGCCACGTGCCGCGGTCGGCTACGCCGTCACGCTTCTCGCCGGGCTCCTGGAGCGGGGTGGCTACCTCGCCCTCCCGGACGAGGAGATCGAGGCCGGGGCGCAGGCCGCGGAGGCTGCCCTCGCCGCATGGGGCCCGGACGTGCCCACGGAGCGGAACCTCGCCAAGCGCCTCGCCTGGGCGATGCTCGACCGCCTGCCGGTGGTGGAGGCGAGCGGATCGCTCGCGGCGGTCGCCCGGCGCTGGAAGACGCAGCTCAACGAGAATGGGAAGACGATGGCCGTCTGGGAGGAGCTCCCGGAGGCGAACCACAACACGGTCGTGGGGCACCCGCACCCGGGCACGATCCGCGACCACCAGCTCGTCGTCTTCCTCACCTCCGCGCTCGACCACCCGCGGAACGCGCTCCGCTCGCGCCTCTCCGCGGCGCTCGTCGCGGATGCGGGGATCCTCCACGAGGAGGTCCGCGTCGAGGGCGCCACACGCTTCGCCCAGGCCCTCTCGGCGATCGTCCTCGGGGACCTCGTGAGCGTCTATCTCGCCTATCTCTACCGGGCGGACCCCACGCCGGTGGAGACGATCGCCGGCCTCAAGGCCGCGCTCGCCGCGGCGAGCCGGTCGGATGCTGCGCCGGGGGCGAACGGACCCTCCTGACGGGGCGCGACGGCACGGCTCCCATGCCCCCCGCGCGGGTGTACGCTCGCGGTGTCGTCGGAGCCCGGCCCCCGCAGCCGATGGGGTGGGCCGGTCGCTCCGGGTGAGTGGGTCACGACCCCTCGCGGGCCGGACCCGGGCAAGGAGGTCCCCGCGATGCACTCGAGCGTGATCGGGAAGATCGAGAAGGCCCATCGCTATGCCCGCGAGCCCGAGCGGATCAGCCTGCGGCGGCTGGAGGCGGGGTTCCAGGGCGACAACGACAGCTACGAGGTCGTCCTCGGAGCGGACGGCTGGAGCTGCAGCTGCCATTCCTTCCACAGCCTCCACGGTTGTGCGCACATCCTCGCGCTCCAGGATCTGCTCGGCCGCATCCTGCCGGAGAACGCCCGCCTCTCCGGTCTCTTCGAGCCCGCGGGCGTCGGCGCCGGCTGACGGACCGGCGGCCGCGCCGCGCACGCGCAGGCTCGCCTCGAGATCCCCGCGGCCGCGATCCCAGCGGAGCGCGATCCGGATGCGCCAGGTCCCCGCTCCGGGCGGCCCCGGGAGCGCCAGCCGGGTCGTGCCCGGCGGCAGATCCGGATGCTCCACGAGCCGGACCGCCCGGCGGCCCTCCGGCGGGCCGATCGGCTCCGCGACGACCCGCACCGCCGCGAAGGCACCGCCGTCCGAGGCGGTGAGGATGAGCGGCTCCTCGGGGCTGCGCATCCGGAGCTCCGGGAGCGGCATCCCCGGCGCGCCCGGCAGACCCGCGCAGGTCCCGAGGTAGCAGCCGGGGCCGTTCCGGGCGATCACCGTCCGGCCGCCGCCGAAGAGGACGACCCCCGGGGCCGAGGGGGGCCAGGTCAGCCGCGCCGCCGGGATGCTCACCCGCCAGCGGAGGGCTCCCGCCCAGGGGACCGCTCCCTCCGTGCGCAGGAGCGCGACGATCCGCCATCCCCCGGGCGGCGGGTCCGCAAGGACGACCGTCTCCCGCTCCGTGCTCGGGTCCGCTCCCGCCGCGAGGAGCCGGCCGGGGAGGGGGTTCCCCGCCTCCGGAAGGGCGATCACGAGCCAGCCTGCCAGGGAGACCCCGGGCCCCGTCGCGGCGAGCGCGAGCCGGGGCGCGCGCCCCCCGGTGGCGAGGATCTCCGGTGGTGGCCCGGAGACGCCGGGGAGGCTCCCGGTGGGTCCGTGGAGGCGGATCTCGGGCGTGGCCGCCGGTGGTGGCCCGTCTCCGGTGGCGTCCACGGCGCTCCCACCGGCCGCGAGGGCCGGCACGAGGATGACCAGCAGGGCGAGGGCTGCTCGCCCGCCGAGCGGTCCGCTCATCGGCCGTCCTCTCCGCCGAGCGGACAGGGGGCCGCTACGCAGCCGTCCGGACCGCGGACGACGACCCGATCCGAGGTCACCGGCCGGATCCCGTCCTCCGGGTCGCGACGGAGAACGGCCCGGTACTCGGCCGTGCGGTCCGGGACGAGCGCAAGGCTGTAGCGCCCGGCCGTCGGCTCCTCGCGCATCCAGAAGACGGACCAGCGGGCAGCGGGGTCGTCCAGGGGGCGCCGCTGCAGCTCCACCTGCCGGCCGGCGAGCCGGTTCCCGGCCAGGCGGCCCCAGCGAGCGTCCTCCACGATCCGGAGCGAGGCCCGGAAGGTGAGCGTCCCGGTCCGCGCGTCCGGGACCTCATCCACCGTCAGGGCGAGCTCGGTCTCCGGATCGTTGCAGGTCGAGACGAGGCCGGCTGCGGTCGGCAGGTCGAAGCGCTCCTGGAGGGTGGCGACATCGCACGGCCCGAATGCGTGCATCGCGCTCCCCGGCGCCGGGCGCGCGGGCGTGATGTGCTGCATCACCGTCTCCCGGACCGGCAGGCTCCAGCCCTCGCTCTCCGGGTGGCCGAGCCCGATGATGTGCCCGAGCTCGTGGAGGATGACGCGCTCGACATCGAAGCAGCCGTCCGAGGGGTCCACCTGGCACCAGCGGAGGGTCCCCCAGCGGAAGGGGAAGCCGTGGGCGCGGATCCGGATCTGCCAGGTATCCGGCCAGGACCAGGTGGCGCAGGCGATCCCGTCCGCGCAGGGGCCCGCCGGGAAGATCGTCGTGTAGCGGAAGACCCCGTTCGCCTCCGGGTCGCGCCGGAAGACCGGCGCGCGCGAGCGACGGCTCCGCGCGGCGTCCTCGACCGCCGCGTCGATCGCGGTCCGGAGCCAGGCCGGTGCCCCATCCGCAGCCGGCGGGCGGTAGCCGAGCGGCACGCCGGCGGGCGGCCGGAGCCCGTTCCACTCCGGGACGGGACGGAGCGCGACCACCGGGCTCCCCGGCTCCCCGGGCTCCGGGCCCGCGTCCGGCGCTGCGCCGGGGTCCGCGATCCCCCCGCCATCGATCGGCTCCGGCCCCCAGCCATCCAGGCAGCCGCTCCCTGCGCACCAGCCCGGGTCGCTCCCGCCCCCCGGGAGCTGGGCGCTGCGGGGCTCACCGCCGCCGGGGAAGCCTGCGGGGGGAGGCGCGATCCGGGAGAGCACGCCCGGACCGGCCGGATCGACCGACCAGATGCCGAGCTCGGCACGCGTCCCCGCTTCGACCGCGAGGTACTCGATCCGGGTCCCGCCCCCCGCGGCTCGGACGCCGTGGACGAGGTGGGGGACGGAGACGCCGCCGACCCGGCAGCGCCGGACCCGATCCAGCAGATGGAGCGTGGTCCCATCCGGGCGGCGCACGCCCACGAGGGAGCGCCCCCGGGGGAGGGAGGCGGTGAAGGCATCCGGACCGACCCGGACCGTCCGGCTCCCGAGCCGGAAGGAGTAGCCGAGGAGGACGCCGTTCCGGTCCAGCCGCTCGGACCAGGGAAGGGCCGCGGGGTCGACCGGCCGGGGCTGCTCGATGCGACCGGCGCATGGGGGGACCGCCTCCAGCGGCCCGGGCGGACGCGCAGCGCCGGGTGCCGATGCCACGAACGACAGCACGGCGAGGAGGGCCGCCGGGACGGCGCGCCGAGGGATGGGGAAGGTGCGCGGGGTGATGGATCGTCTCGCTCCGGGCATCCGGGTGCGCTCCTCCGGCGGGAGGGCGGCGGGGTCGATGGCGGTCTGCCGATGGTGGCCGGAGCGACTCTCCGGGGACTTCCCGGGTGGTAGACTCGTGTGGACAACCACAGACAGGACTCGGGATCCCGCGAAGCCGGTGTGAATCCGGCACAGTGCCGCTACGGTGACCCATCCTCCGGGATGGGAAGTCCGGTCGCCGGGCCCGGGTCGTGCCGCAACCTTCGAGCGAAAGGGAGTGCACCATGACCCGCATCCGTCTCCGTCCGACCCCGTCCGCCCAGAGCGTGCCGGGGTCGCATCATCTCCGCCGGAGCCTCCTCGTGGGGCTCCTCGCGGTCGCCGCGATCGCCCCGGCCGCCGTCGCCCAGGAGAGCGAGGTCATCGAGTCCCCGGTCCCCGGCGCGGTCGCGGCGCCGGTCTACCCGGTCACGTTCATCGACGACGAGGGGACGACGGTCGTCATCCCCGCCTTCCCGGAGCGCCTCATCAGCCTCTCGCCCGCGATCACCGAATCGGTCTTCGCGCTCGGCGCCGGGGACCGGCTCGTGGGCGGGACGGACTACGACGACTTCCCCGCCGCCGCCGTCGAGCTGCCGGATGTGGCGACCTTCTCCGGCGTCCTCATGGAGCAGGTCGTCGCCCAGCAGCCGGACCTCATCCTCGCCGCAGGGAACGGCTTCACGCCGGCGGACGACATCGCCCGGCTGCGCGAGCTCGGCTTCAACGTCGCCGTCTTCTACGCCGAGACCCACGAAGAGGTCCTCGGGGCGCTCCGCCGCCTCGGCGTGGCGATCGGAGCCTCGCAGGAGGCCTACCTCCTCACCGACCGGATCGCGGCGGACCTGGACCGGGTCGCGGATGCCCTGACCATGGTCACCACCCGCCCGCGGACCTTCTACCAGATCGGCTCGGAGCCCGAGATCTACGCTCCCGCTCCGGGATCGTTCCTCGCCGACCTCATCGACCTCGCGGGTGGCGACCCGATCGTGACCGAGGACCCCGCGGTCTACTCGATCTCCGAGGAGCGGATCCTCGCGGCCGACCCCGAGGTGATCATCGTGGCCGACGCCGTCTGGGGTGTCTGCCCCGCCGACGTCGCCGCGCGTCCCGGCTGGGGTGGCCTGAGCGCCGTCGTGAACGGTGCGGTCCGCCCGGTGGATGACACGACGATCACCCGGCCCGGGCCGCGGATCGCGGAGGGCTTCGCGCAGCTCGCCCGCGCGATCCACCCCGACCTTGCCATCTCCGGCTTCCGGCCCGACCCGGTGCTGTGTGCCACGGCGGGCACCGTGCGGGCCGGGTGAGCACGACCGCGATCGGCGCGGCGGGCGCAGCGAAGGTGGCTCGCCGCGCCCAGCACCGGAACCGCCCGCTCCTCCTGGGAGCGGGCGGCCTCGTCCTCCTGCTCGTCGCGGTCGCGGTGGGGATCGTCTTCGGCAACGTCCCGCTTCCGCTCGCGGATTCGGTCGCGATCATCGCCCATCGGGTCCTCGGGCTCGAGGTGCTTGCGACGTGGCCCGCCTCCACCGAGGCGATCGTCATGGAGCTGCGCCTGCCGCGCGTCCTCACGGCGCTCGTCGTGGGGACCGGGCTCGCGGTCGCCGGTGCCACCTTCCAGGGGATCCTGCGCAACCCGCTCGCCGACCCCTACGTGCTCGGTACGGCGAGCGGGGCCGCGCTCGGGGCTGCGATCGGGATCCTCATCCCCGTCCAGGTCGCGATCGTCGGCTTCGGCCTCGCGAACATCCTCGCCTTCGCGGGAGCGCTCCTCGCCGTCGCGGTCGTCTACCGCGTGGCCGGGGGTGCCGGCCCCGGCGCGATGACCACGATCCTGCTCACCGGCTACGCGGTCGGCTCGCTCCTCGCCGCCGGCCTCGCGATCGCGATGGTCCTCGCCGGCAACAACCTGCGCCAGATCTTCTTCTACCTCCTCGGGAGCCTCGCGGATGCCTCGTGGGCGCAGCTCCTCATCGGCGGTCCGGTCATCCTCATCGGCTCGCTCCTCATCCTCCTCCGCGGGCGCGCCCTCAACGGGCTCCTCCTCGGCGATGAGGCGGCGCACCACCTGGGGATGGATGTCCGGCGCGAGCGGGCGATCCTCCTGGCGCTCGCGACGCTCGTCACGGCCGGTGCGGTCGCGCTCGCCGGGCTGATCGGGTTCGTGGGCCTGGTGGTGCCCCACATCGTCCGGCTCCTCGTGGGCCCGAATGCCCGGCTCGTCCTGCCGCTCTCCGCGATCTATGGAGCCGCCTTCCTCATCGCGGCGGACCTCGTGGCGCGCATCCCCGGCGAGCTCCCGGTGGGCGTGATGACCGCGCTCGCCGGCGCCCCGCTCTTCATCCTCCTCCTCCGGCGCGCACGCGGCGGGTACGCGCTGTGAGCGGCGTCGCGGTCCGGACCGACGGCCTCGTCCTCGAGCACGGGACGCGACGCGTCCTGGACGGCGTCTCCATCGCGATCGGCGCGGGGGAGCGGGTCGCCCTCGTCGGTCCGAACGGTGCCGGGAAGACCTCCGTCCTGCGTTGCCTGACCGGCCTCGCGACCCCGACCGCGGGGTCGGTCGAGGTCGATGGCTCCCCCCTTCCGCGGATCCCTCGCGAGCGGCTGGCGCGCCTCATGGCCGTCGTGCCCGCCGAGGTGACGATCCCCTTCGCGATGCGCGTGGAGGAGCTCGTCGCGATCGGCCGGATCCCCCACGAGCACCGTCTCTCCGGGCTGCGTCCCGCGGACCACGCTGCGATCGAGCGGGCGATCGAGCGGGCGGGGATCGGGCACCTGCGGGGGCGCGATGTGCGGACCCTCTCGCTCGGTGAGCGCCAGCTCGTCCTCATCGCCACGGCGCTCGCCCAGGAGGGCCGGCTCCTCCTGCTGGACGAGCCGACCGTCCACCTCGACCTCCGCCACCAGGTCGGCGTCCTCCGGCTGCTCGCCGACCTCTCGGAGCAGGACGGGCTCACGGTGATCGCCGTCCTCCACGATCTCGCGCTCGTGGCCGAGCTCTTCCCGCGGGTCGTCCTCCTCGACCACGGACGGGTGATCGCGGATGGGACCCCGGCCGATGCCCTCGGGGCCGATCGGCTCCATTCCGTCTACGGCGTCGACCCGCGCTACCTGCCGCGGATCGCCGACCCCGTCTCCCTGGCCGGATGAGCGATCCCGTCCGCGACCGTCTCGCCGCGCTCCTGGCGCCCCTCGGCGAGGGCTGGGAGATCCTCCCCTGCGACCCGGAGCTCGCGGATACCGCCGCCTTCTGCGCCGCCTACGGGGTGGCGCCGGAGGATGCCGCGAACACGCTCCTCGTGGCGGGACGGGCGGACCCGCCGCCGTTGGCCGCGTGCCTCGTCCTTGCCACGACGCGCCTCGATGTGAACCGGGCCGTACGCGACCGCCTGGGGACGCGGAAGGCCTCCTTCGCCCCGCCCGAGCTGACGCGCGCGCTCACCGGGATGGAGCTCGGCGGGGTCACCGTCCTCGGCCTGCCGGCCGGCCTGCCGCTCTGGATCGACGCCGCGGTCATGGGCCGCGAGCGCGTCATCATCGGCGGGGGATCGCGCAGCTGGAAGGTCCGTCTCCCGCCGGCGCTCCTGCTCCGGATCGAGGGCGCGGAGGTCGTCGAGGGGCTGGCGAACGTGTCTCCGCCCCGGGAGCCCTAGCCCGCGGGTGAGGGGAAGGGCCGGGTCGCGTCGATCGCGTCGAGCCGCTCGGTGATCTCGTCCTGGTCGTAGGGGTGGGATCCGTCGCGCGAGCGGAAGGTCCGGTCGGGAAGGAGGCCGAGCTCGGTCCCGAAGGCGCGGTCGAAGACGAGACGGAAGATGTTCACCGGCGTCATCCGCTCCCCCACGACGGGCTCGCCGGGGGTCGGGAGGTGGATCGCGAGGAGCGTCCCGAACTTGATGAGCAGCTCCTCGTCCGTCGCGCCACGCCAGTCGAAGGCACCCATCTCGTCCTCGAGGCGCTTCGGATACGGACCCTCATCCGCGGCCACGATGACGATCGGACGCTCGGCCGCGGGGACCGCGAGCAGACGGTCGAGGAAGCCGGTCAGCTGCGTCTCCGTGAAGCGGAGCTGATCCTCGTACTGCTCGGGCCCGGGCCGCTTCCGTTCCTCCTCCGTGGGATAGGCCCCGTCCGCGCGGAAGACGTAGGGCGGGTGGGGGAGGAGGAGGTGGGCGAAGATGAAGCGCGGCCGCGCCGCGCGCTCCGTGCGCAGGTCCTCCAGGGTCGCGAGCTGGTGGAGCGCCGTCTCGCGGTGCTGCCGGTCGTTGTGGAAGATCTCGGTCTCGAGGACCGTCTCCGTGAGGGCGAGGATCGTCGTCTCCTGGAAGAGGCGCTCGAAGTCGGGCTGGGTCGTCGCTCCCTCGACGCGGTCGGCGATCGCGCTGCTCGCGGTGGGCAGGAACCACGACCCGAGCTGGATCAGCTCGTAGCCGCGCTCGCGGAGGCGGCGGCCGACCGCGTGGTCACGGATCGCATCCACGAGCGGCGATTCGTCCGAGGACTGCGGGCCCATCCGCTCCACGATCGGATCCAGGTAGTCCATGCCCAGCAGCGAGGCGAGGGCGAGGGTCGTCCGGTCGTAGTTCGCCCGGGCATCCGCTGCCACCGCGAAGCCCCGCTCCGCGAGGAGCCCGGGGAGGCGCGGCTCGATCCCGCCGAGCGTGGCGAGCGACCGGGTGGAGCCGTGCCGGTCGAGGACGAGCAGCCAGATATCCCGGTCGCCCGCCACCGGTGCCGGGCGGTCCGCGAGCGGGGGCGGGGAGCGGAAGAGGAGCTCCATGCTCCGCGGGCCCACGTTGACAAGGGCCAGCGCCACGAGGATCGCGGCCACGATGTCCAGCCCGCGCGTGATCGCGTCGATCCGTCCGCGGCCCGCCCGCCACGCGACGAGGAGCGCGACGAGGACGAGGAGGGCGCCCCCGCCGAGGACCGCCGGCTCCGGCGCGATCCCCGCGGGCAGGAGCGCGACCGCGTGCCCGTAGCCGAGCCCCACGAGGAGGAGGGCGCTTGCCGGGAGCGCGCCACGCCGGCGGTCGCGGAAGACGAGCGCGCACAGGGCGCTCACCCCGAGCGCCACGAGGAGGGCCCGCACGAGCACCGGGGCGACGTCCCGTGGCGTCACCTCGGCGAGGTTCGCCCCGAAGAGGAAGAGGACGAGCCATGTCGCGAGAAGGAGCGGATGGATGGCGGGTGGGCGTCGGCCGGAGGCGGCGATCGTCGGGGGCTCCTGGTGCTCGGATCACGGGCGCGACAGGCCCCGGGGACCCGCGCAGCACGCGCATCGTAGACGGTCGGTGCCCGCCAGCGTTCCCCTGCGCGGCGGCGCTATCCTCCCTCCCATGGATCTCGTCTTCGCCTATCTCGACCCGGGCTCGGGGAGCATCATCATCCAGGCCGTGATCGCCGGGATCGTCGCGCTCCCCATCCTCTTCCGCAACCGGATCTCCGCGGTCGTGCGCACCCTGCGCGGCGGGCGCGCCGCCACCCCGCCGCCGCCCTCGGCGCCGCCGACGGACGACCGCCCCCGTTGAGCGCGCCCCGCCCCGGGCAGGGGCTCGTCCGCGAACCCGGGTCGTGGCGGGATCCGGCCGGCTTCGTCTACCGCCGGGACGGCGCGATCCACCGGCAGATCGCCCCGGTCTTCGCCGCGGAATGGGAGGCCTACCTCGCGAGCGGCCTCCACGACCGGCTCGTCACCCGGGGTGCCGTCCTCCCCTTCGAGGATGCGCCGATCGCGGACGCGCTCGACCCGGCGACCGCGTGGCGGGTGATCCGGCCGGAGACGCTCCCGGTCATCTCGTGGCCCTGGGAGTGGTGCCCCGGCCAGCTGCGCGACGCTGCCCTCCTCACGCTCGACCTCGCCCTCGAGGCGCTCGATGCCGGGTTCACCCTTCGGGACGCGACGCCCTACAACGTCCAGCTGCGCGGGACCCGCCCGGTCCACCTCGATGCGCTCTCCTTCGAGCGCCGCGCTCCGGATGCCCCGTGGGGACCCTACCGCCAGTTCTGCCGCACCTTCCTCGCCCCGCTCGCCCTGATGACGGAGCGTGACCCCCGTCTCGGGCTCCTCCTCCGCTCCTTCCTCGAGGGGATCCCGCTCGACCTCGCGGTCCGCCTCCTGCCACGGCGGACCCTCCTTCGGCTCGGCCTCGCCACCCACCTCCATCTCCACGCCCGGGCGATCGGCCGCAACGCGGACGGGAAGGGGGCGGAGGCACGCGCCGTCCGACTCTCCGAGACCCGGCTGCGCGCGCTCCTCGGGAACCTGCGGGGCACGGTCGCGGGCCTGCGCTGGGAGCCCGAGGGGACGGAATGGGCGGACTACGCCGACCGGACGAGCTACTCGGATGCGGCGACCGCCGCGAAGGAGCGGATCGTCCGGGGGATGGCGGAGGCGGTCGCCCCCACGATCGCCTGGGACCTCGGCGCGAACACGGGACGCTACAGCGCGATCGTCGCGGAGACGGGCGCCCACGTCGTCGCCTGGGATATCGACCCCGGGGCGGTGGAGCGCCACCACCGCGCGCTGATGGCCTCCGGACGGGAGCGGATCACGCCCCTCCTCCTCGACCTCACGGACCCCAGCCCGGCGCTCGGATGGGGGCTCACCGAGCGCGCCTCCTTCCTCGAGCGCGCGAACGCGGAGCTCATCCTGGCGCTCGCTCTCGTCCACCATCTCGCGATCGGCCGGGGCGTCCCGGTGGAGATGATCGCGACCTTCCTCGCCGGCCTCGCGCCGAACCTCGTCATCGAGTGGCTCCCGCACGAGGACCCGATGGTCCGGCGCCTGCTTGCCGGCCGGCACGACATGGCCGGCGGGATCCGGGGGAACGTCGCCGGCTGGCCCCTCTTCCGCGAGGAGGCCTTCCGCGGGATCTTCGCGGACGCCGGCTGGGAGATCGTGGAACGGGCCCCCATCGAGGGGAGCGGTCGCGTCCTCTACCGGATGCGCCGCTCCGGGCGCGCCTGATGCGCGGGATCCGGCCGGCCCTCCTGCTCGCGACCCTCACCCTCCTCGGGGCGGTCACCACGGGCTGCGCGGTGAACGGAACGGTGGTGGCCACGGAGCAGGAGCGCCGGGCCCTGGAGATCGCGCCGGGGACGCTCGTCATCGTGGAGACCTTCAACGGCCGCGTCTCGGTCCAGGGGACGATCGATCCGGAGACGGAGGTGCGGATCACCCGCCGGGGTTCCGGGACGACACAGGCGGACGCCGCCCGCGATCTCGCGAACGTGCTCGTGGAGGTGGCCGCGGAGCCCGGCCGCCTGACGATCACCGCCCGCCGAGCGGACCCCACGCGCGGGCTGGGGAACAGCGGGGCGGACCTCGAGATCCTCGTCCCCACGGACGTCTCGCTCGAGCTGCGCAGCTCGAACGGCCGGGTCGAGGCGGCGAACGTCACCGGGAGCATCGTCGTGCGCACCTCGAACGGCGCGATCACCACGCGTGGCGGGACGGACCTGGACCTGGACACGACGAACGACGACATCTCCGTCAGCGGCCCCGCCGGCCGGCTCTTCCTGCGCACGAGCAACGGGGCGATCGATGTCCGCTCCGCGGTCCTCGTCACGCTCTCGGCGCGGACCTCGAACGCGCGGGTGACGGTCAGCGGCAGCCTTGCCCCCGGCCGTCACCTCGTGGCTACCACGAACGGCGACCTCGGCCTCACGCTGCCGGGTGATGCGGTCTTCTCGATCGCCGGATCGACGACGAACGGGACGGTGCGCACGGACTTCCCCGGCCTCGTGGTCACCGAGACGACGATCGATGGGGGGACGGCACCGGAGCCCGCGATCGCGATCGGGGCGACCACGACGAACGGCAGCCTCGAGGTGATGATCCAGCGACCCTAGCGGCCGCCTCCGCTCCCTCCGGGCCGGCCCGGCCCGCCGAGCTCGGAGGCGCCGGGCGGCGCATCCGGTGGGACGGGCACGCGGACCCGGTGCCCTGCCCGCTCCTCCACCCGCCGTGCCGCCCGGGACGCGACATCCCGCGTGCCGGTCGCGGACCGCGACAGGTAGTGGAAGAAGAAGGCGGAGACCACCGCGGCGACCGGGATCGCGAAGATCGCCCCCACGACGCCGTAGATCTTCAGCCCGAGGAGGACGGAGACGAGGACCATGACGGGGTGGATCCCCACCGAGGTCGCCATCACGCGCGGCTGGACGATGTTCATCGTGATGAACCAGCCGAGGGCCATGACGACGGCGATCCAGAGCGTGGCGTTCGGGGTCGCGGTCGCGTCCGAGCTGGTGAGGATCGCCACGATCACCGGCGGCGCCCAGGAGAGGAAGGGTCCGAAGAAGGGGATGATCTGGAAGATGATCACGAGCGCCGTGGTGGCCGGCCAGTAGGGGAGGTTGAGCCAGATCGAGCCCGCCGCGGCGAAGGCGCCGTAGACGAGCCCCTGGACGACCTGCCCGCGCAGGAAGCCGCCGAAGGAGGAGGCGACGCTCGTCTCGAAGAGCTTCGCCTCGTCCGCCCAGCGCGGCGGCACGAGCCGGTTGAGGAAGGCGACGATCCGCTCCTTGTCGATGACGATGAAGAGCGAGAGGAAGACGACGAGGAGGAGGTTCCCCACGACGCCCACGCTCGCGACCGCGATGTCGGCGAGGGCTCGCGCCACCTGCTCCTGGCGGATGAACTCGTTGAAGGCATCCGCCCCCCGGTTCGCCACCTCCACGAGGTCGATCCCCGAGAGGCCCACCCGGTCGAGCTGCTCCTGCCACGGGGCGAGGGTCGTGGGCAGGTCGCGCAGGAGCCCGGGCAGCTCGGCGATGAAGATCGAGACGTTGTTCGCCGCCGCGGTCCCGAAGGCGAGGACGAGCCCGGAGAGGACGACGACGAGGATCCCGTAGACGAAGACGACGACCGCGACGCGGGGGAGCGCGGGCGCCCGCCGGAGGATCGCGCTCACCACCGGCGAGAGGATGAAGGCGAAGAGCCAGGCGCAGAAGAGCTGGAAGATGACGTCGCTGAAGAACTGGAGATAGCCGGAGACGAGCCCGAGGAGAACGAGCCCGAGGCAGGCGGTCCCGAGGACCAGGATCGCGTGGATCCAGCGTCCCTCCGCCTCGAGCAGCCGGCGCACCATGCGCGGAGTCTAGCGTCCGGCGCGGGGGGCGCCCGCGTGCGGGAGGGTCAGCGCGGCCCCAGGCCCATCCGCTCGTGACACTCGCGGAGCGTCTCGCGCGCGATCGGGGCGAGCCGCTCGGCCCCGGCGCGCAGGATCTCCTCCACGTAGCCGGGGCGCTCGGAGAGCTCCCGGTGCCGCTCCCGTGCCTCGGCGAAGGTGGTCAGCATCCGCTCCGCGAGGAGCCGCTTGGTATCCACGCAGCCGGTGGCCGCGCTCCGCTCGCCCTCCCAGATCGCCTCGTGATCCGTGCCGAACTGGCGGTGGAGCTGGCAGACGTTGCACGCCTGCGGCCGGCCGGGGTCCGTGCGCCGGATCCGCTCCGTGTCCGTCACCATGCTCATCACCTGGCGCCGGATCGTCTCCTCCTCGCCGAAGATCTCGACCACGTTGCCGAGCGACTTGGACATCTTGTTCGCCCCGTCCGTCCCCTTGACGATCGGGGAATCGGTGAAGACCGCCTCGGGCTCCGGGAAGACCGCGCCGTAGCGCGCGTTCCACGCGCGGACGATCTCCCGCGCGAGCTCGAGATGGGCGGCCTGGTCCTTCCCCACCGGGACGTAGCGCGCCTTGTAGATCGCGATATCCGCGGCCTGGAGGACGGGGTAGGAGAGGAGCGCGAAGTTCACGTCCTCCGGCTGGTTCCGCTTCTTCTCCTTGAACGAGGGCGTCCGCTCCACCCAGGTCACGGGCGTCACGGACGCGAGCAGCCAGGTCAGCTCGAGGTGCTCCGGCCGGTCCGACTGGCGGAAGAGGATCGCCTTCTCCGGGTCGAGGCCGAGGGCGAGGAGCCCGAGGGCCATCTCCGTCGTGTTCCGCCGGATCCGCTCCGCGTCATGGGTCGAGGTGAGCGCGTGGTAGTCCACGATGCAGTAGATCGCGTCGTAGCCGTCCTGCATCGCGACGTAGTTCCGGAAGGCCCCGAGCCAGTTCCCCACGTGGGGGAGGCCGGACGGCTGGACCCCGGAGAAGACACGCGGTCGGGTGGCGGTGGCGGCGGTGTTCTGGCTCACGGTGGCGGAGCATAGCAGCGCCCACGCTGCCGCCCGGGCCCGCGAGCGCCCGGCGCGCCGCTCCCGCCTACAATCCGCCCGATGACCCGCCCCGCCCCCGCTCCTGCCCGCCCCCTGCGCATCGCCGTGCTCGGCCTCGGAACGGTCGGCCGCTCGGTCGTCGGCGCCCTCATCGACCCGGCCTGGCAGGTAGGGGTCCGCGCGCGCGGTCTCGTTCCCCCGGAGCTCGTGGCGGTCGGCGTCCGGGACCCGGAGCGTCCGCGCGGGATCGTCCTCCCGGAGCGGGTCCGCCGGAGCGCGGACCTCCTGGAGATCGTCGCCGATCCCACGATCGACGCGATCGTCGAGGTGATCGGCGGCACGGACGACGCCGGGATCGTCGTCCGGCGGGCGATGGCGTCCGGGAAGTCCGTGGTCACCGCGAACAAGGCGCTCCTCGCCGAGCGCGGTCCTGCGCTCGAGCAGGCGGCCCGCGATGCGGATGTCGCCCTCCGCTTCGAGGCTGCCGTGGCGGGCGGGATCCCGGTCCTCGGGCCGCTCGTCTCGGACCTCGCCGCGAACCGGATCGATGCCGTGCGCGGGATCGTCAACGGCACGACGAACCACATCCTCTCGGCGATGGCCCAGGACGGGCGGGACTACGCCGATGTCCTCCGCGAGGCACAGGAGCGCGGCTACGCGGAGGCCGATCCGAGCGGCGACGTGGAGGGCCACGATGCCGCGAACAAGCTCGCGGTCCTCGTCCGTCTCGCCTTCGGGGCGTGGCCCACGGTGAGCCGGATCCGCGTCACGCCGCCCGCGGTCGCCGGTGACGGCGCACCGGGGATCACCGGTGTCCGGACGGAGGATCTCGCCGGGGCCCACGCGCTGGGGATGATGATCCGGCTCGTCGCCCGTGCCGAGCCCGGAGCGGACGGTGCGGTCCGCGCGGCCGTCACCCCGGTCGCGGTCCGTGAGAGCTCCCCGCTCGGTGCCACCGGCGGCGTGACGAACCTCGTCGAGGTGGTCGCGGAGCCGGTCGGCCGCGTCTCCTTCCGGGGCCCCGGCGCCGGCGGTCCCGCCACTGCCTCCGCGGTCCTCGGCGACCTCCTTGCGCTCGGCCGTGGCGCGGGCTCCACGTGGGGCGCGCTGCCGCCCGCCGGCTGGGCGGGCGCGGTCACGGATGACCTGGACGGTGAGCGATCGTGGCTCCTCGTGCCGCCCGATCCCGATCCGGCCGCGGCGGCGCTCGGGCCGCTTCTCCTCGCCCGCGCGGACGGGGCGGTCGTCACCCGTCCCTGCGGCCTCGCGGACCTCCGCGCGCGGTGCGCCGGACTGCCCCCCGATCTCGCCCTCTACCCCGTCATCCCGGAGGTCTGACACCGTGCGCATGAGCGATCTTCTGCTGCGCCTCAACGGGGAGGAGGCGCGCGGGGGTCCCCGCCCCACGCTCGCCACGCGCTACCGCTCCTTCCTGCCGGTCACGGACGCCACGCCGGCGCTCACCCTCGGCGAGGGCTTCACGCCGCTCATCCACGCGCGGCGGCTCGGTGCGCAGATCGGCGTCCCCAACCTTCACCTGAAGTTCGAGGGGATGAACCCCACCGGCTCCTTCAAGGACCGCGGGATGGTCATCGCGGTCGCCAAGGCGGTGGAGGAGGGGGCGCGCGCGATCATCTGCGCCTCCACCGGGAACACCTCCGCCTCCGCCGCCGCCTACGGTGCCGCGGCCGGCCTCGAGGTCGTCGTCATCCTCCCCGCGGGGAAGATCGCGATGGGCAAGCTCCTCCAGGCGCAGGCTGCGGGTGCCCGGGTCGTCTCCCTGGAGGGGAACTTCGACCAGGCGCTCGATGTCGTCCGCGAGCTTGGCGAGGATCCCGCACCCGAGCACCCGGTCACCGTGGTGAACTCGATCAACCCCTACCGGCTCCAGGGCCAGAAGACGGCCGCCTTCGAGATCTGCGAGGACCTCGCCGGCGCGCCGGACATCCTCGCCATCCCGGTCGGCAACGCCGGGAACATCAGCGCCTACTGGATGGGCTTCACCGAGTACCGCGCCGCGGGCCTCATCCCCACGCTCCCCCGGATGCACGGCTTCCAGGCGGCAGGCGCGGCGCCGCTCGTCCTCGGGCACCGGGTGGAGAAGCCGGAGACCTTCGCGACCGCGATCCGCATCGGGGACCCGGCGAGCGCGGAGCTCGCCCTCCGGGCCCGCGATGAGTCGGGCGGCGGGATCGACAGCGTGACGGACGACGAGATCTATGACGCCTACCGGGATCTCGCGCGGACGGAGGGCGTCTTCTGCGAGCCTGCGAGCGCCGCCTCCGTGGCGGGCGTGCGGAAGCTCGCCGCGGCGGGCCGGATCGAGCCCGGGGCGACCGTCGTCGCGGTCCTCACCGGGCACGGGCTGAAGGACCCGGACAGCGCCGCCTGTCTCGCGAAGCCCCCGATCGTCGCCCCTGCCTCGGCGAGCGCGGTCCGGCTGGCCCTCGGCTGGTGACCGCGCTCGTCCCCGGCCTGCGGGTCGTCGTCGACGCGCCCGCGACGACCGCGAACCTCGGACCGGGCTTCGATGTCCTCGCCCTCGCGCTCGACCTCGCGAACGTCGTCGAGGTCGAGACGCTGGAGCGCAGCGCCGGCCCACGCGTGACGCTCGTCGTGGAAGGGGAGGGAGCCGGGAAGCTCCGCTCCGGCCGGAAGAACCGCTTCGTCGCCTCGCTCGAGACCGGGCTGCGCGAGGCCGGCGCGGATCCCGGCGCGGTCGCCCTGCGGGTCCGGATGACGAACCGCATCCCCTTCTCCCGGGGGATGGGCTCCTCGGCCTCGGTGACCGTGGCGGGGCTGATCGCGGCGGACGCGCTCCTCGGCGGCGGACGGCTCGCCCCGGAGCGGATCCTCGTCCTCGCCTCCGCCGCGGAGGGGCACCCGGACAACGCCGCTGCCGTCCTCCACGGGGGCTTCTGCGTGGTGGCCACGATCGACGGCGTCCCCCAGGCTGCCCGCTTCGACCCGCCCGCGGAGCTCCGCTGCGCGCTCTTCATCCCGGACCGGCCCCTCGCCACGCGGGAGATGCGCGCAGCGCTCCCGGCGAGCGTCCCCTTCCGCGACGCGGTCCACAACGTGGGCGCGGCATCGCTCGTCGTGGCCGCCTTCGCCTCCGGCCGGCTCGAGCTCCTCCGGGCAGGGACCGTGGACCGCCTCCACGAGCCCTACCGCGCCACCCCCTACCCCGAGCTCCCCCGGCTCGTCGCCGCAGCCCGCGACGCCGGCGCCCTCGGGGCCGCGCTCTCCGGCGCGGGCTCCACGGTGATCGCCTTCGCCGCGGATGACCGCTCCGCGGAGACCGCCGCGGCGGCGATGGCCTCCGAGGCGGCCCGGCTCGGGCTCGGGGGACGGCC
>Ga0208783_10000382_pt1 | contig 27424 bp, 39 predicted proteins | sample DEB19_08_DNA_2_FD_184529 | JGI IMG/M metagenome (GOLD analysis project Ga0208783, IMG submission 184529) | Aqueous microbial communities from the Delaware River and Bay under freshwater to marine salinity gradient to study organic matter... | ecosystem: Environmental > Aquatic > Marine >...
CGAATCCAGGTAACTGATAGGCACTGCAAGTAGGAGTGAAAGCGCCAGGCAAGCTAAACAGGACCACACGCTTTCCATTGAAAAGTTCTGCAGATGTTTTATTTACAAACTCGCCAGATTCACGAAGCACAAACTGTACTTGTGGAACTTCATATTGTTCTTTACGCATTTTAACCTCCATCAAAATACACCGGGAATGATTTGACCAGTGACAAGGTATGACCCCATAGCAGATACAATTCCAATCATTGCTGCCCAACCATTAATACGCTCACTGCGCTCGTTAAAAAGATTTTTCATTTATTTTCTCCTTGATAAGGGTGTTGTTGTTTAAGATTATGGTCTGGATTACATACCAGTTTTTCTTTTACAGGTTTGATGACAATAAACTTGTCATTCTTTAGGGTGCCTGCCACCTTTACTTCAAGTTCTAGATCATTCCAATCTAGACTTTGGAGGGCAACTCCAAGTTGCCCCAGCATTCCAGCACTCACAGATTCTCTTCCTGCTCTGTCAAGATTACACAGTCGCTAGTGGGGTATGCTACACAAGTTAGAATAAACCCATCAGCAATCTGGTCATCATCAAGGAACGACTGCTCTTCATTATCTACTGTGCCGCTAATGAGTTTGCCAGCACAAGAAGAGCAAGCACCAGCACGGCAACTGGAAGGTAGATCAATGCCAGCTTCTTCAGCTGCTTCAAGAATGTATTGATCTTTGGCGCATTCAAAAGTGTTTTCAGTGCCATCAGGGGATTGAAGAGTAATAGAATAAGTCATCAGTAAGTTTCAGATAGTTGATTAACGGAGTGTGCCAACAAAACAAAGAAGGCAACACTTGTAATTGTAAAGATTATTTCGGGCATTTTTTGTCTCCTGGAATACTAGTGAAAACCAGCACCAGACATCCAACCCTCTTGGAAGTTTTCAGAACCTCCTAAAGAAGGTAGAGGATCAAGTGCTATAGTTGTAGCAACATTCTTTGTTGCAATCTGATACATAACCTCATGGATATTTTCTGGTTCCTTGGGTTGAGGTTCATCATACTCAGGAATCAATTGCAAATCTGCCTCTGCTTGCTCTCTTGCTTCTTTCAAAGCTTTCGCAGCAACTGATTTTTCTGTTAAAGGAGCAGGACCAAACCAAGGGTCATCTTCCAATATTTCAGGGGCAGGAACACCAATATAAGTTAGTTTCATTTTTCTTCAGAAGACCCCAAAGAAGAGTTTGCCAGTGAGAGTATAAGAAATAACACCAGCAACAAAACCGAGCATTGCCCAACGCCCATTTGCTTTCTCCGCTTTTACTGCATAAGGTTCAATACCATAACGCTCAAGGTCTTCTTTGGTCATATACATTGAAGGTTCTTTGGCAAACATATTCATTTGTCCAAATTCATTTTTTGTTACAGTCATTGTCTTTTTGTAAAGATTTATAACAGAATTATATAGTAAAAAGAAGGAGGTGTCAAGCACCTCCTGTTATGATTTCCTAACAATAATAAGTATTAATACTTATTATTTACTTCCCAATACGGGCAACAGCAATGCGTGATTTGTTGAGAACCGAACCTGCAAGAGGAACATATCCAAGATCATCAGCAATCATCTGTGCCTTTGTACTTAGAGCATAGTTTAGAGCACCACGAATATCATCTGCTTTTGCTCCATTACCGGTCTTATAGGCAAGAACCCAAGTCAAAGTAGAAATTGGATATGCACCAGCACCAGAAGGATTCGGATTTTCGCCAGCAAGATTAGCATCCAGTTTAATACTATTCAGTGCAGCAGAACCAGAAGCAGCGGTAGGAAGAACAAACTTACCTGCCTTGTTTTGGATTGCTGCTGCCTGAAGTTTGTTTGCTTTTACAAATCCAGTATTCACATATCCAATTGCACCAGGAGTGTTGCGGATGGTTCCAGAGACACCTTCGTTACCTTTGGCACCAACACCAGTAGTCCAGTTGATAGACTTACCAACACCAGTAGTCCATCCACCAAAAGCGTCTAATGAATTAGTAAAAGCAAAAGTAGTCCCAGAACCATCAGAACGATGAACAACACGAATAGGACCATTACCACAGTTTGGAAGTTGTTTCCAGTCATTAATTTGACCTTGGAAAATACCAACCACTTGTTTCTGAGTAAGTTTCAGAGAGCATCCAGGTTTGTTATAAGCAACGGCAATCGTTCCACCTACCATAGGGATTTGAATAACACCACGCTTCACTTTTGCTGCTTCTGCAGGTTTGATTGGTTCATCGCTTGCTGCAAAGTCAACCGTGCCCGCAAGGAATTGACGAACACCAGCACCAGAACCAACGGACTGATAATTAACCCTACTCCCAGAAGTTCGTGCATAGTCTTGGAACCATCGTTGATAAAGAGGTGCGGGGAAAGTGGCACCTGCACCATTCAGAGTTGTTCCTGCAAATGCTGCGATAGGAGAAAGAGCAAGACTAATAGCAATAAAGTTTTTGAGTTTCATAAAAAGTGAATAACTACAAAGAAAGTCTAAAAGAGATGAAAGTAAAGGTCAACTAAGAAAAGGTTAATAAAAATCCCCCTTGCGGGGGATAAATGAAGTTTATACCTTGGAGGTTATCAGAAGGTGAACTTGGTTTGGATTACACCACCAAAGTTGGAAGAAGCATCGGTAAATGCTTGGTTGTTGGAAGCATAGAATACTGCGGGAGTAACAGTAATGTTATCGCTTACACGATACTTATAGAATACTTCCCACATTGTTGCATCTTTATCCAGTCCTTCTGCATTGCCAGGTTGGCCAACAGCAACACCAGCAGAGTTACCTTTGGCGAACACATCACTCCATTGAAGACCAGCATACCAAGTTTGCGAATCAGTAGCACCAGCAGGAGTTGCCTGACCTTCTGCATTCAGACTTACAGTATTCCAACCGTAACCAGCGGAAACAGAAGGAACAATACCAGACTTAGAAGGTTGCCAGTAAGCACTCAGAGCATAACCATTAGAGGTTTGACCTGGGGCAAGAGCACCAGAAGCACCAGCAACACCATTAAAGGTACGAACACGAGTGCCTTCAGTACCATAACGATAACCGAATGCAATACCGTAGTTAGGAGCACGATAACCGATCTGTGCCAGAGTGTTCAGAGCACCCTTTTCGTTAAACTCACCTTTGGTGGAATCACCACCATTTTGAGCAACATAGTTCAGACCAGCAACGAAACCTTTCTTACCTTGTGACCACTGGGCACCAAAACCAGCACCAGTTGCCTTGTTATAGACACCAGGAGCACCAGCAAGTTGGAAGAAGTCTAGAACTTCCGACTTATATGCAGTAGGAATCCAGGTCATCTCGGTGTTACGAACCAGAGCACCAGCAGTCAGAGTTACACCCTTAGCAAGTGCAGGGAACTGGTAGTACAAACGGTCAAGAGTGACTGCATTTGCGGTGCTCTCTGCCTTATCCAGTTTGAATAGAGAAGAACTAGAACCGAAAGGTTGACTGGAGAAGTTACCAGAACGCAGACGAGTGCGGAGCAGGTCTTTACCAGTAAACGAAGTATCAAGGTTCAGACGAAGATCATAGTTGAATGCAGTATTACCAACATTCGTACTTGCAGTTGAACCAGGAGTCCAAGCATTATCTACACCACCAAGAACGAAGTTTGCTTCGCCTTTCAGTTTAGTGGTGGTAGAAAACTGAGTTGCTTCAAGTTGTCCAACTTTGGTTTCAAGGTTAGAAACTTTGCCTTGAATTACAGTAAGTTCATCACGGAACTCATTAGCAAGACGCTTGAGTTCATCAGTATTTTCAGTTACACGATCCAGGCAAGCGTTCAGAAGAGCAGCAGCCTCGTAGCGGGTCATTGCTTTACCGCCACCAAAAGTTCCGTTAGGATAACCAGCAACACATCCGTAGCGTTCTACGAGATTGTTGAGTGCTTGATAAGCCCAGTCAGTGGGTTGCACATCAGAAAGTTGTGAGACGCTTGTGACCTGCTCAGAGGTGGCATATTGGTTGACTGCTGCCATATTCAGTTCTGCGGCATTCGCAGCAACAGGAGCAACCATACCCAGAGCAACGGGTGCAAGCATCAGTTGTTTGAGTTTCATAAGTTTGTATTTCTTCTATAGAATATGAAAAAAACCTTAAGTTGTTTAAGGTTTCAGTATGTTACAACGGTTTTTTTGATTTGTCAAGCGGGTGGTTGTTCCGCTCTAGGAATAGGACCATTTGCATCAAATCCTGGAGGCAATCCAAACTCATATGGATGCCAATTCATAAGTTGATCCAATCCACCCTCAAGATTATAACTATCTCTTTCCCAGAAATTAATAATGCCGTTATAACTATCCCTATGGAAAATATCAATATGCTCTGGATGAATCGCAGATCCAAGATCTAAACGATACACAAAGATTGGGAAACAATAAGACTTTCCAGTATTTAAAATCAAATCTTCAGATACTGCTCTAGGATTAACTCCATTATCAAGTTTATACTTATTATTTGGTTTGATGTGATTCTTATAAATCTTTTCTGCGTGATGTCTGGTGATTATATAAGCAGCAGCAGAAAAATCATTAATAAATCTAGGGTGAAGATTGATATAGATTGTTGCTGGATTGATAGTCGTTAGTTGTACCGTATCATAATCATACGGCAACTTAGCATACATATCAGACCAAGAAAACTGCCAATACTTAGCAGTGTCAAATAAAATATCATCCTCAAGAATTAGAATCTCAGGATAATCAGTTTCTTCAATAAAGTAGCGAATACACTTCAAATGAGAAAGGCAACAACCAATCTCATTCATACTCATATTATCAGGTATCTTGCCCTTAAGAAGATCTGTTACATCGCCATCTCTACCATCAACACCAGAAATTCTAGTGTGATTCTCAATCTGCCAATAAGAAAACTGAGTCTCCATGTGCTGACGACGATGCCCATCAGCATCTAAATTCATCCAAAGAATAGGAGGAAGATTGGTAAGTTTATATGCGGATTTATTCTTGTCCATCATTAATACGGATCCATTCATCGGGTATCAAATCTTTAGTATTTAAATCTTTTGTATATCCTGTTTTTCCAAACCACTGAACAGGAGCAATCACCTTTTTATCTTTGTTAGAAGATAACCAAGCTCCCCACCAAGAAAATGAAGAGTTGGCAATAATAAAATCATCGCACAAAGACATCAGACAAAGATCAACTCTATTGTCTGTATTTTCAGAGATCAAAAATCTGTCATTAGAAAATAGTTCTTGCTGATTACACCAGTCGGGATCATCAGAAAAAACCACTACATTCCTATCTTCGTCAAAGTGCTTCAATGCCGCTTCATAATACTCAAGAGGTAGATTAAAATGATTTTCTTTATTGATAAGATAATCTGTGCGGCGAACATGGAGTGCGATAGGATTTTCTACCGTAGAAATCATTTCTTTACAAGGTCCGAGAATCTCATTCTTAAATGTAAAGTCTTCACGAATCTCTTGTTCAATATGTTTGAAATATTTTTCAGTTTGAAAATATCCCTGCAAACTTACATGGTCAGGACAAAGAGTAAAGATCTCCTCATCAAACTCATGAAACCTTTCTTTGACTACTGGAGCATGTCCATTATTCAATAGTCCAATATTAACATTCAAATCAAAGGAATCAAATAGTTCGGTCCTGAGTTTATTTCCGATTCCATCATCTACAGCAACTGTGTGATTTGGAATGCAAACATCAGCACCCACATTCCTAGCAATACCTTTCAGTGAGGCATACTGGAACATCTGATTTGCCAGACGACCCATTCTACCCAATGCATTAAATCCTATCATACCAATTGTTCTCTACGTTTTTTTAGATAGTCTTGTTGTTGATAATACTCTATGAGTTTATCTTTGTCAAATGTTTTTATAGTATTCCAAAGTTGATAGTTATTATTAAAGTTTGGATTACTGAACCAAGAGTTATGAGTTCTTGAATGTTCTAGATGATAAACGTAGTTTTCAACTCTCCCAATACGATTACCAAGAACACTCATGCGATAATAAAACTCATCATCTTCACATCCCCAAGATACAAAGTTCTCATTCATCATAAAAGAGTCAATATACTTTTGACGATTCACAAACTGAGTCCAACCTATCGTTGAGTTTGAGAGTATTTTTCTTTTATCTAAGATAGAAGTGTCCAGAGTATTAACAAACTCCTCATAGATATCTGGATTATACTCTGCCCTCCACTGATAAATCCCACAACCATAAGGATAGATGACATCTGCTTGATCACCAATGATTGCTTCATATGCTTGATAGTATGATGAGATTGGCAGAATACAATCCGCATCATAGTTTGCCACAACTTTAGTATTAGAAGCAATGATCAGATCATTTAAAACTTTGCTTTTACAAAACAAAGATTCGTTTGATTCCTCAAAAAGATATTCAAGATTAGAAGTATCAGCATACTTTCTAATCTCAGGTATTGCCCTGAACTTAAAAGTTTGATGATGCGATACCTCCTTAACCAATACTTTAGCAGGAATGTGTCTTAAAAGATAAGAGACAGAAGATATTATATTTCTCAATCTATCTTCTGTTTCTATTCTAGTTGGTATGAGAAATGTTAAATCCATCATCGCTGAATTCTATCCTCAGGAATAGGTTCAATAACCCAAGACTCAGGAATCAAATCTTTGGTATTATTGAAAGAAAGTCTTTCTCCAAACCAAGGATTTTGAGCAATCACTTTCTTATTTGGATTCTTCTGTAACCAAGCACCCCACCAAGACAGCGAACTATTAGCAATAATAGCATCACTACACATACTCATTAGGCACAAGTCATAAAAAGGAACAAGAGATTTTTCCATTTGACCTGCGCCATTCAGTACTTGCTTAGGATAGTAAATCCTGGTTTCGGAAAGATAGAAACGATCACCCTGGAATAGTTTTTGTTCCTTTACCCAATCAAGATCATCAGAACAAATCAATACTGGTTGATTATCTGAGAAATGCTTTTCAAGAAGATACTCATAATGATCAACGACAGGCATAGGATACCAGTCAGGACGACCTACATTGTCACCTCTGCGGATATGAAGCAGAACAATGTTCCCATTAAATTGCTCCATAAACTCATTACAAGTTCCATGGATCTCATCTTTAAACTCAAAGTCTTCACGAATAGAATCTTCAATATGTTTGAAGTACTTTTCACTCTGACGATAACCATCAATGTTTACATTATCTGGACAGTTATTAAAGAGTTCTTCATCAAACTCAAATCCAGGTTCATCTAGAGTTGGACCATTTTGAATGAATCCAACATTTTTTACATTCTTAAGTTTGAATGCATCAAAGAGACCGTAGTTAGCATATGTTGGTGCGTCCTCAGGAGGAATGCACCAATCAAGATTATTATTTGCAGCAATACCACGAAGTGCTGCATATTGGAACATCTGGTTCCCCAAACGACCATTTGTTCCAAGTCTGTTATATCCAATCATAAGTCAATCCAAAATACTTCTTCGTTAGGAATACCAAAAATCAATCTATCATTATACTGTTTTTCCAAGTTATCTCTTATTTCAGAATCAATAGAATCATAGTCAGTCACATATACCTTATAGTTTTCTTGGATCAAATCATAACATAAACGATATTGCTGACTTTCGGTTAGAATATCTGTCCCTGCTTTATATGTAATATAGTGAAAAGCAAAAGGAAGTCCTCTAGTATTTTTCTTAATGAAATAATCTTTCAAGAACTTAGCGTGTTCATTGTTAAAATTGTCAGTCGTAAGACCTAGGTTATATTCAAGTCCAAGTTTTTTTGCATAAGCAGCAAAAGAACGATTGTCTCTTGGTAAGCACGGACCACCAAATCCATATCCATATTTCAAAAACTTATTGCCAACCCTAGTATCATTACCGATTGCACTCAATACAGAATCAATTTCATCTTCCAAACCAGACTTGGTTAAAACTTCCCCAACCATATTAGCATAACTAATCTTGGTTGTGAGATAGCAGTTAATAGCAAGTTTAACAATTTCGGAAGCAGTCAAAGACATAAAGTTAATCTTTGGTTCTGACACTTGAATCTTGTGATAGATCTCACTGATCAGAGATTTAGTTTTTTCAGAATATCCCCCAACCAAAACCATGTCAGCATGTTGAAGATCACGAACGATTGTTCCCTGAGCAATAAACTCTGGATTATAGAATACATCTACTCCAAGAGAATCTAGTTGCTTTTGGAAGTTTTCACAATCTCCAGGATTCGTTGTACATCCTACAACGAATGCTTTTCCATTAACTGTAGTATCTACCTCTTGAATATCGTTTACAACCTGCCAAACAGCACTTACATCATAACTACCATCTGGCAAAGAAGGAGTTGCTACAAGCGTGTAGATCAGATCACACTCACGGATAACCTCTTTATTATCAGTAGTAGATCTAAAGTTTATAGCATCATCTAAAAGGTCAGAAACCTGTGGTTCATTAGTTTTGATGATTCTATCATTTAGACCATTAACATAGTCCTCACGAATGTCAGAAACTAAGACTTCATACCCTGCTTTTTCTAAAAGAAGAGCAAAGCAGATACCAAGTCTGCCTGCTCCAATAACTCCAATCTTCATAGTTTAAATGTAGGAATAGAAACCATTTTATGTTTGTTTTGATTATGAAACTTTTGATAAATGTTTATCGCAAGTGTTTCTTGCTCATTAAGGAACATAGGATCTTCAGAGAGACCCCTTTCCATCACCCATTCTAACATTTCATATGATGTACCAATCTGATCTTCATCAGTTCTTCCATCATCCCAAAGACCATCAGTTGGTTTTGCTTGAATAATACGCTGGTCAATTCCTAGCGACTTACCAAGTTCCCATACTTCAGTTTTGTAGAGATCTGCAATGGGAGCAATATCAACTCCACCATCACCATATTTAGTATAAAATCCAACACCATAATCTTCAACTTTATTTCCAGTACCAACAACAACACCACCAACAGATGTAGCAACTTGATAAAGAGTTACCATACGAAGGCGTGATCTACTATTAGCAAGAGCGAGTTCATTGAAACCCATTTCTCGCATAGTAAATTTAAAAGAATCAAAAACTTTAGTAAGGTCAAACTTATTCGCTATTACATTTGGAAAGTTTGCTTGCAACCATTTCAAGTGGGCGTCGGATAAAGTTTCCTGTTCTTCTTTTTGGTGAATAGGCATTCCAAGAGCATAAGTAGGAAGTCCAGTGGATGCAGCAAGAGTTGAAGAAACTGCCGAATCAATTCCACCAGAAACACCAACTACAAATGCTTTGATATTATGTTCAATAACATAATCACCCAACCACTTCACTATTCTATTTTTTACATCATTATAGTCAGTGATACGATTCATTTCATTCCTTGATTTTTCAACTATTATAGCACAAATCAGTTAGTTCTGCCATAGTCATCTTCAAGTCTCACAATATCAGACTCTTCACATTTGTCACCCATTTGAACTTCGTAGAATAAGATACCGTCAGGACCTGCCTTCATACGATGAACTTGCCGAATACCAATCCTAAAGAAATCTCCAACTTCAACTGAAAATGTAATCCGATTAAGTGTTATGTCTCCATCACCCTCAACAACTACCCAATGCTCATCTCTATGATTGTGATATTGTAGAGAGAACTGTTGATTTGGACTTACATAGATCTTCTTAAGTTTGTAGTAATCTTTTTCCTCTATGGTTTCAAACCATCCCCAAGGTCTTTCTTCTCTATTCATTTTCATAAATCCAGTTAGGATTTCGGTAAACAAGATTTATCTCATTATGATGAGTCTGTTCTTGATTTGGATGTCTGCGTTGGTACATATGAATCTCATTTTTATGACAATACTTATCAATCAAATAGCAAATAGATGTACCAACAGTATGAATTTCTGATGCGTTCTCAAATGCTTTAATCCAATCAAAGACATTGAATCCATTTGCTTTATCTTGCTGAAGATTCATATAATGAACTTTCTTATCAGTATTGACATTGAAGTTATCTGAGTCGTCAGGATCAGTGCCAAAGGCACGATTAACAATCACATAATCACCAGTAAGTCCATAAGTCTCAATCAACTTATTTTCCCTTTCCTCATCTCTAATGATATCAAAAGACTTCCTATAATCGGAGATAGGAACAGAAAGAAAATAATATTTTGCTGCCATTACAGAACATCTTGGAAGATACCTGTCAGCAAAACTTGCAGGAACATAAAGTTCATTTTCAGTTTGATGAATATTTACTGTTCCATAATATTGTTTGAGAGGAAAATCATCAGACTCCCTAACCCAAACAAGATTATCTTTTTTCAGATACTTTACAATCAAGTCATAATAAACATCACCAACGGGATAGTAAACAGTATATCCCTCCCCAATGATAACATCAACTAACCTCTGAAGCCATAAAACATCACCCAGACCTACTGGTTGATAAATCAAACAAGTTTTATTTGTAGTACTCATAACAGTCCCTAATACCTTTTTCTAATCCATCATACTCAATGCAAGATATGTTATTGGGAGATCCGCAATATGGATACTCAACATAACTTCCTTGCTTTATAATATTAACATTATGACCATCAAGATTATTAATCATCTCAGCAATTTCGCTCAGATAATATTTCTCATTATACACACAGTTAACATCACGAACAAGTGATCCGCTTCCCATTCTCAAAAAATAACTGATAATCTTATACAAATCATTTGCATAGATAAAATCTATTTTTCTATCTTTAAATATCTGAATATCCTTCCCATTAATATAGTTGTTAATATTAGTATTAAAGAACCTACTAGGTTCTTCGTATGGACCAAAGCATCCAAAGATTCGAAGATTGATACCCTTCCGATTATCCAAAACTCTTTTAGCAATACAGTATTTGGAGAATCCATATTTGTCGGATGGAATAACTTGCCCAAAGTCACTGGGAGATGGTTCCTCTACTGGGGCTGGGCGTCCATAAGAAGCTCCACTATCCAAGTTAATAAACAAATCAGTTTTATCAATATGCCTGAAGATATTTTCAAACATATTCATATTGGTATAGAATATTGACGGACCATCTTCAATTTCCCTACGACCACCTACTATTGCCCCGTGAATAATAGCATCATATCGCTGATTATTGAATAATGAATCGACTTCACTAGTCACTTCCAATCTAACTTGATGAGATCTTGGTCTGACAATCTCCCATCCTTCTTGCTCCAAAAGAGGAACAATCTGGCGACCAATAAAACCATTACCGCCAGTAAAAAGAATCTTACCCTTTTTCATACTTCCAACTAGAATCACTTAACAACTTTTCAAGTTCCTCATCTTTAATTTCGTAGAAGTTTTCTTCAGCAGGAAACTTAAGATCACGAACTTCATTTACATAATCAGTTAAAGCAGATTGGATAAGTTGACCTGCTTCGCAATAACGCTTCACGAACTTAGATTTAAACTCCCAAAAGAGTCCAATCAAATCGTGCATAATCACAAGTTGACCATCAACCTTATCACCAGCACCAATACCATAAACAGGAATATCAAGGTTCTCTGCGATCATAGCAGCAGATTCTCTTGGCATTGCTTCTAAAAGAAGAAATGAACATCCAGCATCTTGAAGTCTCAATGCTTGATCAAGAATAACTTTAGCCTGATCTGCAGTTTTACCTTGCACTTTATATCCACCAAGCTTTGCCCGTGTATGTGGAGTCAATCCAAGATGACTCATTACCATAATACCAGCACTACAGATCGCCTTTACACGATCAACCATACATCCCTCAACTTTAACTGCATCCATTCCCGCTTGAATGAAAGCACCTGCATTGGTAATAGCATCCTCGTTGGAAATTTGATATGACATATAAGGAAGATCCCCAACAGTAAACGCACGATTTACTCCACGGGATACTGCCCTTGCTGAGCGCAGCATATCATCCATTGTCACTGGAATAGTAGTTTGATATCCCAAGGTTGTCATTCCCAAAGAATCGCCAACGAGAACCCAATCTACTCCAGCATTATCCGCCATAAGTGCCTGTGGATAATCATATGCAGTGACTCCAACGGTCTTTACTTTATTTTGCTTTTGCTTCTGCAACTTCAATATAGTTACTTTATCTTTATTATCAGCTGGCATATCAATCTAGGGGGGTTACAATCATATTAGCATAAAATTCCTCTCTAGACAAGAAAGGATACATATCTTCCAAAGGTTTAGCAGTGACAGCTCCATTTTCGTTTTTCTTACCCATAAGAGTAGGAACAACTTCCTGCCATTTTTGGCAAATCACTTCAACTATCACTGGGGTATCAAATTTAAAAATCATTCTCAGAGAATCATCAAACTGCTGATACTTTTCAATCCGAATGTAAGGAATCTTATATGCATGAGCAATGTCAGCAAGATCTGGAAAAGAAATGCCACTATCAGCATCTGTTCCAATCTCCCTACCATCAAAAAACTTTTTCTGAGTAGTTCTAATGGATAGATACCCATCATTATTCCACACAAAAAGTTTGATCGGTAGTTTGTGATGAACAATAGTCTGAAGTTCTTGAATGTTCATTTGGAGTGAACCGTCTCCAGTAACTCCAATTACATTCTTTGCACCAGCAAAGGATGCTCCAATACAAGCAGGAATAGTGAATCCCATTTCTGCTTGAGCACTTGTGGTTACATAACGATCATTCCCTTTAATATCAACTGCCTGAGAGCAAACATAATAAGCAGATCCTGCATCAGAAATCACAACACTACCTTCAGGTTTATGTTGATTCAGTTTGCTCATAAAGTCATAGAGATTGATTCCATTCTCATCCGATTCATAGGGAGGAGTAATGGGCCAAGATTCTCTCCAACCTAAACACTTCTGCTGCCACCCTACAGATTCGGAAGAAATATTATACAAATCAAAAAACTCTTTTAGATCTGTATGAATAAACTTATCAATCTTTACAGTGTTTTTTGAGTGCTCATCAGCATCAATATCAACTACAACTACCTTTGCTTCTCTAGCAAACTGACTATAGTTATATCCAGTTACGGGAACTGGAAGACGACAACCAAGAACCAAAAGAAGATCGCAGTTCTGCATCGCAAAGTTTCCTGCTCTGGTTCCTTTGATCCCTACTCTTCCAACAAAATAAGAATCATCAGACTCAATCAAGTCAACCGCATTAAAAGAAGTTACAACAGGAATCTTTGAGTTATGAATATAATCTCTGAACTGTTCTTTAGAGATTCCTGCACAGTTAACACCATTTCCTGCCAGAATCAGAGGTCTCTTCGCATTCTTAACTTCTTCAACAAGATCAAAAAGATTCATTGATGCTCCCTGAAGATCCATTGGAACATCAATCCAAACAGGACCAGGACGACCAGTTGTTGCCTGCTTGATTGCTTCCCGAACTACACTTTCAACTTCATCAACACTCTCAATAATCTTAGCAAACTTAGTGATTGGTTTCACAATCTCAACAATATTTGCTTCCTGAACACCAAGATTACGAACTCCTCTTGGGGAAATTTGATTAAGGTTTACATTACCAGACACAAAAATAACAGGAACACTATCCTGCCAAGCATCCAAGAGACCAGTAATAGTGTTAGTGCCACCACATCCAGTGGTAGGACACACTGCAGCAACACCACCTGTGTATTTTGCATAAGTAACTGCTGCCATAGCAGATGCCTGTTCGTGGTGATTGCAAACTACTTTCATCTCAGGATGACAAGCAATAGCATCATTCAAAAACATTGCGCCACCACCTGTTACAGTAAAAATGTGATGGGCACCTGCCTTATAAACTTGATCAATAATATAATCTACTACTCTCATTTTTGAAAAGTTGAAGTAATGGAACCGATGTAATCAATCATTTGATCTGTAATAGTTGGCGAACATCCAACAAAGAAAACAAGATCAAGAACTTTACAGGCATTAGGATAATTCTTATAATAATCAAGATGACTATATCCAGGATGCATCAAAATATTACCAGCAAAATAATTCCTAGTCTGAATCCTATTAGACTCAAGGTGCTGAGTTAGTTTATTTTTAGTGTCTTTGGAATCACAAACGATGGGAACACCAAACCAACTAGTTTCTGCTTGAGGAAGTTCATTAATACTGCGGACACCAGGAATCTTTTCAAAGTGTTCTTGGATTTTTACTTTGTTCAGTCTGCGAAGATAGTGAATCTCTTCAAACTTTTCAATCTGAACAGATCCTAGAGCACCTTGAAAATCCATAGGTTTGAGATTATATCCCATTTGACTATAGACATATTTGTGATCAATGATGCCATCATATTTTTCAATCCACTTATCAAACCTCTTACCACAGACTCCACAAGAGAGAAGATTCTGAGCACCTACACAATAACAATCACGCCCCCACCAAGCAAGACTACGAGCAATATTGATGAGTTCTTCGTCATCACTAGATACCATTCCACCTTCTCCAGTACAAATATGATGTGCTGGATAGAAAGAACAAGATGCTGCAATAGAATAATCGGTCAGGTATTGATCATTCCACTTACTACCAAGAGAGTCGCAGTTATCTGAGATCAGATAAATTTTATTCCTCTCGCAGATATCAATAAGTTGATCAAGGTTATATGGATTTCCAAGAACAGGAGATGAAATAATACCACGAGTACGGGTAGTAATCTTATCTTCAATCTCATTAATGTCCCAGTTTAGATCCGAAAAATCAATATCAACAAATACGGGTTTTAGACCAGTCTGAACGATAGGTGCAATCGTGGTTGGGAACCCCACACAAGAAACAATAATTTCATCGCCGTCTTGCCAACCAAACCTTTTCTTTAGAGCAGACATCATGATCAGGTTAGCAGAACTACCTGAGTTGACCATCAAAGAATATTTCTTATTAAACTTCTTTGAAAACTTATTCTCAAACTTGTGTACTTCTTCGCCAGAAGCAAGCCACTTACCAGCAAGAAAAGACTTAAGAATTACACCAATCTCTTCGTTTGTCCAATAAGGACCAGAATAATAAACAGGAGATTGTCCAGGAACAAACTCTCCACTGTTAGCAAGATATGGAAAAAGATCTTCTTCAGTTGATGTGATATTTTGAAGAAAATCTTGGATTAAAGTATTGATGTTGCTCATAGTTATTTTGTGATTTGATCAATGTAATCTAGTGCCTCTTGACTTACAGCAGTTCTAAACCATTTACGAAGACCTCCGTTGGTTTTATTCACTTCTGCTGCCAAAGATCCACCAGCTTGATGTAGTACTTTAACTACCATTCTATCACCATTTACAGGATCGTCAAGGCACAACTGCCCATCTTGCACATACAAATTTCTCCAACTGTCCCAATGAGTTTCTTCACCCCAAGTGTTACATACACCGTAGGAAAGACCTGTTCCCATCAGATCTATAACCTTTGCAGAGTATTTCCCACAATGAAACAACTGATTTAAAGTATCTTGCTCATCCCCAAGACCATGGAAATAAGGATCAACTTCAGTCTTGATTCTATATGCTTCTTTGTTTAGATTATGCCAGTCATACCAAAACTCTTTATTATTTGAAGCGATCAAACCTGCATTGATGAACTGTTGGACTGGAATCGGACTTCCATTACCAAATGGAGGAAGATGTGCAATAGTGATTCCTTGATGAGAACTTGCCTTACCGAGTGAGTTATTATTCCTCACTCCAATAATATCCTCATCACTTTCAAATAACTCAGTCAGTGGTCCAGTAACAACAGAGTCCCCATCAATATGAACCACCATATCATAATCATTAATGAATGGCATACAAGTTGGTGCCATCATCCAGACAGGTTGAAGCCAAGGATCACTCACCTTAGCTTCCTCAGTCATCTTGGAATCAAAAATAAAAAAGTCAATGTCCGGATGAAAATGTTTGAAAGATTTGACCAGATCCTCAACTCCAATCAAATCAACATAGTCATCAGTACACCAAGTGGATACTGCAATTCTTTTAGACATAATCAGTTATATTTTGGAAGGATCTTCTGCTCTTTAATTTGACTATTAGTAAGTTGATTGATCTCGTTCTTTACATAGAACCTTTGATCATTATTATGATAAACATCTCTCGCAAGTTGAATAAATGTTTCATCAAAAACTTTATTCTTTTCGCAATTGCGGATATCATCCTCAACATCCCAAATAGTTTTATTTACATCTCTGAGAGCATTAATCAGATTTTGAGGAACATTCAGTTCTTCGACAATAGGAGTGAGATAGTTCAGTTCATATTCGATGCTTTTAAGTTTTTCTTCACTATCACACTTTTCTTTTTTGATTTCAAGAATCGTCATTTTATCTACGATTTCACCAACAGACACTTCAATCTTCATTTTTCCTCCAAATCATTTCCATTTATTGAAGGGATATGTATCCCAATTTTTTGCTAGATATTCTTCACCAAAAAGTTTAGTTCCAGCATTTCCATCCTTGAATGGTGGTAGTTTTCTACCTTTTCTTACAAATAAAGAATCTCCCCACATTTCTCTCTCATATGAAGGAGACATTTCTTTAAGTTCAAATCCCCTTTCAGATAACCACTGAACAATCTCTTCATGAGATACTCCAGATTTATGTCTGTCATCAAGAGTTGTTTCAAGATCAACTACATTGATATAATCAAGATACTTTTCAAATCCAATCAATACATCAAGTTCTGCTCCCTCAACATCAATATTCAAGAAGTCATATTCATTCATATCAATCTTATTCTCCTCAATCACAGTTGCAAGAGTTTTAGTCTTGACTTTGATTGAGTTTACTTTGTTCCACTCGGGAAGACCTTGATAAAAACTTGAACCATGTTCCGCAAAGTAAAAGTTTTTAACACAGTTGTCTTCACGATAAACAAACTCATTGAAGATTTGAAATCCCCATTTATCAGCAACAGGTTTTGCCATATTCTGATAGATGTTTGGATTTGCCTCAACTCCCACAACTTTATTACCAAAGAGTTTGGTATAGCATCCATATTCAATAAAGTCCCAAAGACCAACATGAATCACGCCTTTAGGTTGAACATTAATCCTTTCAAAGATTCCAGTGTATTCTGCAGTAGGATTATCCCAAACTGCATATCCAGTCTCTTTATTCCAAGAGGCATAAGGACCTAACATACTCATGAGAAATACCTCCCATAGATATAATCTTCTAAAATTTCCATTTCCTTTGCCTTCTCAAGATTTTCTTTTATGGCATCCATCTTACTATAATAGATTTCATCTGATACCTCAAACTCTTCAGTAAGATCAATGATTCCATCTTTATTAAAGTAATCACCAATATCGGGAGCACCAAGATAAACAGGAATAGTACCAGTAGCAAAACAATCTAAAAGTTTTTCTGTAAAGTAAGTTTCATACTGTCCATTTTCAATGGCAACAGAGAACATATAATCACACAAACCTTCTTCTTTATTTGCAATCTCCTTAAATCCTCTACCATACATATCAACCTGCCCCCACAGTCTTTCCACCCATTCAAGGCGAAGTCTGTGACCCTCACACATAGTTTTATTAGATGAAATCATGGAAATCATCTTTGTTTTGTCATAGATTTTTGGATCCTGAATCCAAAATCCTTGGGCAGGACACCACTTAAACTTAGAATCTATAGCAAGCAAATCTTGATTGTGAGTAAAGATTGCATCAAAAGTATTGAGATATTTCTCAGGAAACATCCTTACATGATCTACAATTTGTGGAGTGATGTATTTGGACTCAAGTAACCAACCATATTTTGGTCCAGGGATATCATCTATTTCAGCTTGCCCTAAAGTACTGTCAATATAAAAGGTTGCTTCCCCACTACCATCCTTGACCCATTCAATATATTTTGACTCTTTCCCGTGAACCGAATATCCCTTGTTTCCGTTTGTGAGATGAGTGAATGTATTTCCTACAAGATTAAACTTTGTTTTCATGGTACAATCAAATCTAATTGTTTAATATCAAACTTTGATAACTTAATATCTATAAGATTTTTTGTGAAGGGTCCTTCACCGAGTTTGCAATATTCATAAAGTGCTCTCGTTGGATCTGGCATATTGGGATCTTCATAATCAATAAAGAACATGAGTTTCAGGCAACTCAGATACTTGAACAAATCAAAAATACCAGAACACTGTCCAATAATAACAAGATTTTGATGCCTCACAACATAATCTAAAAGATCCTGTAGTTCATACTTATCCAAAGGTTCCGTTCCCTCAAATGTCTTTTGATTCTTAAAGACATTTGTTTTCTTTGTCATATTAACGATTACTTTATATCCCTTCTCTTTCATTTTCAATACAACATTTTCCCAGAAGGAATCATTGAGTTGATAACTATCACCTCGTTCAGGAAAAAGAATGCAAGTTTTTTCTTCAATATCTTTTGTAGCATTTAAATCATACTCATAAATCTTTTGAAGAATGCCAGTATTGTGAATATTATTCAAATAATCCCAATCCTTGAATGGCATATGAGTTACCTTAAGTTTGCCATAGGTATGTGCATTCTGCACGATCTGTGGATCTTGTGGATAGAATCCATTACAAGACATTAGGACTTCCTCTTGGTCAATAGGATATCCCTTATAAACCTGAAAATCATCTGGATAAATTACAATCTCCTCACACTTATGGGGAGAGGGAACGTAGTTGTCAAGAATAAACTTAATCCCATTATAGATTCTCTTTTGACATAGAATCTTATACGAAACAGGGGATCTAGACTCCAAGAATAGAGTTGCTGCAGTTGCATCTCCCATTCCCCAGCACATTAAATACCAGTTTTCATTTTGGAAGATTGACTTATTAAGATTCAAAGTTTCTTCGTATGTTATTTCTCTTACAATCACTGACATAAAATGTTCTCCAAAATGCCAAAACTTTCCTGTGTGATATGACTATGAATGTTTGTTGCCTTATAAAGTTTTTTATTAAACCAAATTTCTAAATCTGGTTTATGAATATTGTCTTGCGTTTGAGTAATCAAGATTTTATTTTCATTCCTAATGTTACTATTGTGCATTGAAGAAGCAACAGCTGCTCCACTGAACCTACCAACTATTATATCACAAAAAATACTCAAATACGAGTTATGCAATATATCAGAAGGATATTTTCCAAAAACATCTGGTGTGTAAAAAATATTTTTATTAGTAACTTCTTTTGATTCTTTATTAGTATAATAAAAGTCCCAATCTTTATGTTGATTGGATAGTTTAAATATTCTATCTAACCAGTCTTCGTTATCAGTCTGTCCAGATTTTCCCTTATGGTTCAGAAATAAAACTTTTCTTCTACCATTATTCTTTAGAGATTTTATTTTATTCACAGACTCCTTATTGAGGATTAACTCATAATCAAAGTTAATACCTAGATTATCTGGAACTAAAATATCAAAACCATGCTTCCTAAAAATAAAATTCCAGGCACGTCTATGGACAAAAAAAGTGTCCTCTAGACCTGGAAAAGTTTGATCAGTTTCTGTTTGCGGAATAATCAGTTCAGAGTATTCTCTATTACACAACCAGGTAGGAATATTAATATCTCCACATATCTCATTAGTAGAAATAAGTCCGGGAACTGTTTTCATGAAAATCTCAGGAAAAACAGTTCCATCGGACCCATAGATGTATTGATAGTATTCATGCTCTGGACATTTTTCAACCAAAAGATTGATAAATGGAGCAGCGAATAAAAAGTCCCCTAGATGTGCTTCAGTGTAAAAGCAGATCTTCATATTCAGACGGGGTGGTACATAGGAGCATCTTTGTAGACTTGAGCATTAATCCATTCGTAAGTTCTACGAATTCCTTCCTCTAGAGTCATTGTATAATCCCAACCAAGTTTTTCACGAATCAAATCGTTATTTGAATTACGACCACGAACACCCAGAGGACCATCAATATGATTCTTTTCTACATTTTTACCAGATACTTTTGCTGCAGTATCTGCAAGTTGATTGATAGTAACCATCTCCTCAGAACCAATGTTCACAGGACCTTCAAAGTCTGACTTCATCAGACGACGAGTTGCTTCAATACATTCTTCAATAAACAAGAAAGAACGTGTTTGCTCTCCGTCACCCCAAATATCAATGGTTCCACCCTGAGGAGGAAGTTCAGCAACCTTACGACACATGGCAGCAGGAGACTTTTCTTTACCACCAGTCCAAGTTCCTTCTGGACCAAAGATGTTATGGTAGCGGGCAATCCTTACTGGAATACCATAGTTACGACTATAAGAGAGATACAGACGCTCAGAGAAAAGTTTCTCCCAACCATACTCAGAGTCAGGTCCAGCAGGATATGCATCCGATTCCCTCAACCCCGGATTGTTCACATCCATCTGTGCATATTCGGGATACATGCAAGCAGAGGATGAGTAGAAGATTTTAGTTTTGTTAGTTCCCGTAAAATCATTCAGTTTTCTTACAGAATCCAGAATGTTTAGATTAATGAGAGCAGAGTTATGCATCACATCTGCATCATGATCCCCAGTAAAGATATATCCAGCACCTCCCATATCAGCAGCAAACTGATAAATCTCATCAAAGGTTTCAATGTGCTTAGATGGTACAAAGTGATAATAGTTGCCAGCATATCCTTTGAACTGAACAACCTTCTCAACTAAGATTTGATCAGTCAAGTCTCCACGAATAAACTCATTTGCCGCAGAAATAGAAAACTCAGGATACTTAAGATCAACTCCACGAACCCAATACCCTTCTTCACGAAGTCTACGAACCATGTAACTCCCAATAAATCCACCAGCACCACATACAAGTGCTGTCTTTTGTCGTTCACTCATTTATCAAACTCCTTTTAGTTAAAGTTTATTTTGTAGTTTAAATATTGTCAAGTATTTTAGATAATACTTTCATTTGTTGTGATGTCACAAAATGATTATTACCAACATATACACCACTTGTATGTAGAACTTCTACATTTAGTTTATCTTTCTGAGTGCAAACTTCATATTTTTTGAATGCAGGATGTCTCAAAAGATTACCACTCACAATAGGACGATGCTCAATTCCTTTTGAATCAAAGATGTCCTTTAGTTTATTCATGTTTTCAGAATCTTTACAAATGATCGGGAAGCAGAAACTACTGTTTCCGGATCTATACTCCGGAACATAGAACTTGTGAGCATTACGGGCAATAGAAAGACAAAAATCTTTATAGTTTCTCCTACGGATTTCAATCATATCATTAAGTCTCTTCAACTGAGAAAGTCCAAGAACAGCACAAACTTCATGATTTCTGAAGTTATATCCATCAGTCATAAACAGAAACTGTTTTGAAATGTCAGGATTTTCTTCAATATACTGCTGAAATCTTTCTGGACTAGATTCTCTTGCCATTCCATGACTGCGCTTCATTCGCATCAGTTCATACAAATCCTTATTATTTGTACAAACCATACCACCTTCAATCGTAGTCATGTGGTGTCCAAAGTAAAAACTAAAAGTAGAACCTAAAGAATCTTTTCCCCTACGGACTCCGCTATTACTTTCTACCCCATGAGACTCACAAATATCCTCAAGAATAAGAGCATTTGGGAATAACTCTTTATATTTTTCTACATTTGCAGAAATACCAAGAAGATGAGTGATGAAGATTGCTTTTACATCTGGATGTTCTTTTGCAATATACTGAAGATCGTCTTCATCAAAACTAAAATTGCGAAGGTTTACATCACAGAAAATAGGAGTAAGTCCAGACTGAATAACTGGAGCAACATTAGTAACCCAAGTACAAGCGGGAACAATGACTTTATCTCCATCTTGTAGATTGTAGAGTTCCTTAACTGAAGAAATCAGAAGAGAGTTTGCGGTACTACCAGAAGAAACATAAAGAGAATAATCACAACCCAACCAGTCTGACCATTGCTTCTCAAACTCACGAACTTTTGGTCCATTTGTCAGGCGGCTGGTAAGAAGAACGAACTTCGCCATTTTTAAACGATCAGCAAGAGTGATCGTATCTTTCATAAGTGGCCAATACATATCTTATTCCTCCCTATCAAAACCGCAGTTCATTCAAGCACATATCTCGCACAAGTTCATCAAAACTAATTTTTGGTTCCCACCCAAGTTTTTCTCTTGCTTTAGATGAATCACCAATCAAAGTATCAACTTCAGATGGACGGAAGTATTTCTCACTGACTCGGATTACAACTTTGTCACTTACGGTATCAATACCAACCTCATCAAGACCTTCACCTTCCCAGCGAATATCCATACCAAAGTAAGGAGCACACTTCTCAACAAACTCACGAACAGAGTGTTGTTCTTCAGTTGCAATCACATAATCATCTGGTTCATCTTGCTGGAGCATTAACCACATTGCTTCCACGAAATCCTTTGCATGTCCCCAGTCACGCTTTGCATTCAGGTTGCCAAGTTGAACGCAATCCAAAAGACCAGATTTAACCTTAGAAAGTCCAATCACGACTTTACGGGTCACAAAAGTTTCACCACGACGAGGAGACTCGTGATTAAAGAGAATACCAGAACTCGCATGAATACCCATTGATTCACGATAGTTCTTAGTAATCCAATGTCCATACAGTTTTGCTACTCCATAAGGAGAGCGTGGATAGAATTGAGTAGTTTCTCGCTGAGGAATTTCTTGAACCAAACCGAACATTTCAGAAGTAGATGCCTGATAGAAACGGACATCCTTTTGCATACCAAGAATACAAAGACTGTGAAGGATTCTTACTGTTCCAAGTGCATCCACCTCTGCCGTATATGCAGGCATTTGAAAAGAAACTTTCACATGACTTTGTGCTGCAAGATTGTAAATCTCAGTAGGTTCAACTTCCTGAATAACATGAAGAATATTTGTAGAATCTGTCAGATCTGCATGATGCAAAATAACATCCGAAGACAGATGATCAATCCTATCATTATTAATTGAAGAACTTCTTCTTATAGTACCATGTACTTCATACCCCCTTGATAAGAGAAGTTCAGCAAGATACGATCCATCTTGCCCCGTGATTCCAGTAATAAGTGCTCTTTTCATACACAAAATATTTTTCTATATTATACAAAAAAAGAGGAGTTTGTGCAACTCCCCCTAGGTAACTCAGGCTCGCCACCAATTCTTTAACTGGAAATTGGAAACCAGGCGGAGAAAGAATTCCCCATCCGCACCAACGGCATTTAAGAGATGACGTAAACTCATAATAGGGTCATTTTGACTCCACCAGTATAAGTTTTAAGTCGTTCCAGGACTAAAGAAAAGTTGGGTTAACTTTGATATCTCGGTAATACCAAAGAAAGCACATAAGAATAGTACATCCCAAAGTTTCAGTTTAATAGCAAAAGGTATTGTGAGTAATCCCCCAACTACTTTTATTACCAAACCGTATTTAAATTCTCCCCATAACATAGTTTGATAACCAATTATGAGGAGAATGTTTCCAATCCACCGAAGTAAATCAGATTTAGACATAAGGGGTTTTGCTCCCGACCAGTGCGCTTTTTAAGTCATCCCGAGACTATTTAATCATCCTTCACATAAGCAGGCACCATATCTGGATCTAACCAGCAGGTATAATCATGATCTTCCATAGCAGTAATGAGTTGCATCTCATTATCGCAAAGATACATATCACGATAACGCCCAGTGTATGCGTCTACTTTTTGAATACGACAATCAGGTTTTCCATTGATTTCAAGAGTTCCGACTTGAACATAACGATACGGGAAACGCTCAAGCAGAACAGTAGGTTTCCTAACGACTTTCATCAACCAACCTCAACGGATTCGAGATCAGCAAGAACATATTCCATAAGCATCTCATAATCATCCAGAGGATCACCAGAGAACACTACACCTTCGTTTTCGTAGAAACGACGAACCTTTTTGTAGAGTTTCGGATTCTTTACATCAAGGTAGAAATCGCCATTTGCGGCACCACGAAGGGTTTGAATGTCTTTCTTGAATTTTGCTGTGAGAGTCATTGTTTTGAATGTTGACCTTAGTATTATAAGGGTTTGACTTGAAGAAGTCAAGATGGACAGTAGAGTTTCTGTCCGATGCTGGTTGTGGGGAACGATCCCACCTATGCCGATTTATGAGATCGGTGCATTCACCAGATTGCTAAACCAGCATTCGCTATTCGCAAATAGAGAATAGCAATAGGGACACTTGGATTCGAACCAAGACCTCGCGCTAATCTGGCGCTAATACGGAGTATAAGACCGCTGTTCTACCGTTGAACTATGCCCCCACAAAAAATCACGAACCTTCTTCGTGATCGGTGTGGATTCGTATCATTTCGTCATCCACAACTGAATCTATCGCATACTTTATAGTTTCATTGTATGGAACTATCACTGCACTTCTTCCCCCATCTTTAATAATAAAAGACTCTCCATTTTCTACTCTTTTCATTAAGTTATCAAAATCTGCTTGAAACTCTTCTACTGTAAATGCCTGAAGTTCTGAAAGTTCTGAATACATTTTCATAAAGTAAAGTTTTATGATCGGGGTGGAGAGGATCGAACTCCCGTCTTCATCTTCCCAAAAGATGCCGTCTACCGCTGACTTACACCCCGTTATTTGTTTCTGTGTATAAACATAATACCAGCAAATGGTACGACTGTCAACCCACATCCACAAAGAAAAAGAAAGAAAGGATTTGATGCTAGTGCTTCAACTAGTTGAAAAATCATCTTCCCCTCCAGTTCTTATATTCATAATACATGTATTGGTCCACTTCGTCAAGTCCCTGTAACGGAGCAGTAACTTCCCAAGTAGACCATTCTTCACAAAACTGTTTAATATCTATATTGTTCATAATAGAGTATCCGTGCATTCTTACAAAAGCAGACATTGCAAAGTGATACTTCTGTTTATTGGGGATATGCATGAGTCAATCCCCAATAAATCCACAGACCAATAGTTGACCCATAAATGAGTGTTAGTGCCAAAAGTGTTTTACTCATCTTCCTCGTCCTCATAAGTTGATGGTTCTTCAAAGAGTTCATCCATTTTCTGTTGGAGAATTCTTTGGTGCAGTTCCTGCAAATCTTCTTCGGTGAATCTAACCACTAGTAGAGGATCTCCTGCTTTAACGTCGTTTAATTCTGGATGTTTTACTTTTGGACTTTTTGAATACCCATGACGAGCATTCATAATCATCCACCCCTGAACAAACATTGACAGGGCAATCACCACAAGAATAAACCAAGGAACTAAAAAGATTAGTTCAGAGTGATTTTGAGCCATGGAAGTAATGGAGGAATAACTCCTACAAGTCTCAAAAGTCCTTCAGCAAATAAAGCAAGAACCACCCAACCGACGCACATACTAATGATAGAAGCATTACGGTTGTGTTGTCGTATTGCTGCATCAATCATCTCCTGAACTTCTGAGCGTGTAATAAACTCTTCTTGTTCGTGCATCATTGGTTTGGATGATCTTGTTCCAGTTCAGTCAATCTCTTTTCCCAAGTAACACCACCTTCTTTTCCTCTACTTGAGTTAATACAAGTATCATCTCCATGTTTATTACAAACTAATCCTGCAAGATCTAGTTCGTTTCCTTTTTTTCCGGTTCCGGACCAGTAGTGCTCTCCATTAATCCAAACAGCACCACACTTTGGGCATTCCTTTCTTTCCAAAGAAAGATCAGACAGCTCTTTATCAGTCATCTGTGTACTCCTTAAGGAACTTTTCAAAATTGGTCGTATCCTTAATCAGTTGTCTTTTAAGGTTCCAACCCATCCATTTCATCTGGACTCTTACTGCAGCATACCTAACTTGTAGGTCTGCATATTGAAAAAGTCTCATGGTTTCATCATAACCCGCGTATACTACTAATGCAATAAATGTCAGCATTAGAAGATAAAACCCTGTCATTTTTGTATTTTGATATATTTAATATGTAGACATTATATCATTTCTTAAAGATTGTAATATGTTGATATAAAAACGGAAAGGGTGGGATTCGAACCCACGGATGCTTTCACATCGCTAGTTTTCAAGACTAGAGCCTTCAACCACTCGACCACCTTTCCAGTGGGAGGTTCAGCGAACCTCAAAATCCAAACGCTTTACTTTGCGTTGGCGTCTTGCTTCTTGAAAAGCAAGATCTTGTGAAGTCAGAACATTTGATTTTTGTTCTTTCTGAATAGAGTTTAACATAACAATGTGGGATAAGTCAAGTGCTGAAATCTTATCTCCACGAATTGTTGCCATATTTGGACAACCACAAGTTACTGTTTTTGATGGGTGTCCTGTTAATTCTCTATTACAATCTTTGCATCTTATTGAAATCATTATTCTTCATCCTAATCATTGCAGGTGTGCTCTTAACTGCCAAACAAACTTACCGTGCGATTCCATTAAATCTTGAACTAAATTTGCTGTAGCATACGACTTTTGATTTTCAGATTCCTCTGAGATCTCTGTCATTAGTTCACAAAACTTGGTGTTATTATCAAGAAGTTCCTGAAGCATTTCTTTTGCTCCTGTTGAACTTGCTGCCTCTTTGATTTGAGTTACCTCTAACATTCTAGAAAGAGAACTGAGAGGTTTTACATTCAAATAACGCATATGTTCTGAGAGACGATCAATCTCTTCAAACATAGTCTCATACTGACCACCAAAGAGTTGGTGTAATTGAGTGAAGTCTTCACCTACAACATTCCAGTGAAATGCCCAAGTTTTATGGAATAAAACAAAAAGCGATGACTGTGCATCACTTAGTAGTTTATAAAGTTTTTCCATTATACTCTTTTTATTTTTATTTATCAAGTGGGCGATACTGGAATCGAACCAGTGACATTCTCCTTGTAAGGGAGACGCTACTACCGCTGAGCTAATCGCCCTAGGCTCCACAACCTGGATTCGAACCAGGGACCAAATGATTAACAGTCATCTGCGCTACCGCTGCGCCATTGTGGAATGTACCTCTGTCTGGGAATCGAACCCAGTTTCCAAGTGCATTGTCTGCCTGTCCTTACCAATAGACTACCAGAGGGTGGTGGGTGGTGAGATTCTATCATACTCACAATCAGGGGGTCTCACTGATAGTAACGTTCCCTGATACTTTCGGATCCCTAGGTCTTATTGGGTTCTGCAACTCTAGTCTCCTAGTCTTACAGCGGGCACCACCCCTATCCTACTCTACATTACCCCGTGCTTGACCACGTAGGTTTTTCTGTCACACCCAGAGAATCTCCGTCGAGATTCTCAAGCGAAATACGGGATTCGAACCCGTGACACCAACTTGGAAGGATGGGATGTTACCACTACACCAATTTCGCGTATGAGACAATTATAAACTATTTAAGTTTTATTGTCAAGCAGGCACGGAGAGGG
>Ga0208783_10000384_pt1 | contig 27327 bp, 34 predicted proteins | sample DEB19_08_DNA_2_FD_184529 | JGI IMG/M metagenome (GOLD analysis project Ga0208783, IMG submission 184529) | Aqueous microbial communities from the Delaware River and Bay under freshwater to marine salinity gradient to study organic matter... | ecosystem: Environmental > Aquatic > Marine >...
TGATGCTCTCACTCTCGAGTGCCGCAGACATCAAGTGCAAGAACCCGTCAAGAATCCTACGAGTTCCTGGAACTCTAAACTGGAAGAATCGCGAACTCCCGAAACTCGTCGAACTCGCGAAGTTCCCCACTGAAGCCTCCAGAATCGTCAAGGAGACACAAACCGCTCATCCATGGGGTGATGAGTGGTCGCGTCTGCTTATCGCCGCCAAAGCGGGAGACCTTCCGAAGCGCGAACGAGGCAACTGGAATCTGGGTCGATATAAGCACGGCGACTACCTGCTCTACTGTTTCAATCACGCTGTCGTCGGTATCGAACAGATGCGAGTCATGGGCATGGTTGACCATGCTCGAGATGTCAGTGTATTGTTGATGACTGCGCTGGACACGCAGGACTTTTCGGAATAGAGGATTAGATGGAAGAACTTTCACTAGACGATCTCCGGCTCATGGTGGCCGGAGACATGTCGACGCATGCTCGCGTCGTAGCTCACGGTGAGCATCACTGGGACAGACTGTTCCAACCGCATCCAGCATCAGGTGGACCATTCGGCGGACGAAACAATGCGCTGGTCACACTGCTCGGATTCCTTCGCGCAAAGCGCTTCAGCATTGACCAGGCGAACGTATTCAGCACATGGTGGTCTGACACTTACTGTGAACCAGCACTCGAGCACGAGACCATCCTCGAGACGACTGGACGCTTCTGGGTTCAATGGGCGCAGGGGAATGTGCCGGATGACCTTCCGGGCGGTGAGACCATCGCTCCGTGGGAGGTGTGGGACTGGACTCGCATGGAAGTCGAGGAAGGCAAACTCGGTGCTCAGTCCTGGCTGATTCCGAATATCCTCTCGACTGGTGGACTCCACTACCTATCGTCACCTCCGGGCAGTGGAAAAACTTGGGTGATGTGCGATCTCATTCGCGCAGCTGTCTATGGCGATAGGTGGCTGAACGAGTTTGAGATTCCGCAAACCAAAGTCCTGTACATCGATGAGGAGATGGGCGTCCAGAAGGTCCTACAACGCCTAAGGAAGCTCGGAATGCGCTCGGCTGAGGGAATGGGCTACCTGAACCGTGTCGGCATCAGATTCGACAATGTGCTCGATGTCGAGCGAATCGTGAAACACTGTCAAGCGAACGACATCGGGCTGGTGATGATTGACTCCCTGGTGCGCGTTCATGGCCTCGATGAAAACGACAACAGTCAGATGCGTCGACTCTACGATTCGTTCAAGAAACTCCTGGACGTCGGCATCACTGTGCTCATCGCACACCACAACCGTAAAGGTGGCACGGACGGAACAGTCAAGCACGAAGGTATGCGAGGCGCTGCGGAGATTGTCGCAGCTGCTGACATGGCATATTCGGTCGAGAAGCAGGCGAACGGACTCTACCGGATGTACGTCACGAAGGGCCGTCTAATCAGCGACGAGGATGCGATCGATGTCACATTCGAGATTCGTGACGAGGAAGGTCTCACGAAGGTCAGAACGCTCGACGCTGGCGCACGGTCCGAAGCCATCACACAGGAAGTTCGCGCCAAACTCATCGAGCTCATCAGCGATTCACCAGGCATCTCACAGGCACGTCTGGCTGAGTTATGTGGTGGTCGAAAATCGGTCGTGGCTGCGACACTAGCGGACCTTGAAGCGAGTCGAATAGTCGCGTTTGACAAGGGTCCACGGAACGCAAAACTGTACCGTCCGACTGGTCTTTTATAGGCGTTTGACCTGTTCCCGTGACCTGTTCCCGACCTGTTCCGCCCTTAAGGATAAGAAAACGGGAACAGGTCAGGAAAATCCCCCCTTTGGAAACCCCCCTGCCAGCATGTTTAGACGCGTGCTGGCTTAGGGGTATAAGTCGAAACTGTTCCTGCGTGCCGGGCGCTAACGCTGGCACACGGAACAGCATCGACTAAATGTTTGACAGATGGTTTGATGTTTGGTAATGTCAACCGTGACGGTGCTGGGAGAATAACTTACTGGATTGGTGATTGATCCAGCACTGTCATCAACAGAGTGGTCTTATGACCAAAGGAGTATCGAGATATGGGTTTCTTTTCTAACGCGTCCTTCAGTGACGGGTCCTCACAATTTGAAGCAGCACCAGCAGGTGCATACGTCTGTCGTTTGGCGAACCTCGAGTCGGTCGACCGTCCATCGTACGATGACCCAAACGTCATGCTTCCGAACTTTAAGTTCACCTTCGAAACGACAGAGTATGGCGACTCGGCTGGTAACGCTTACCGCTTCTTCAAGTACACGCGTCAGGGATACGGCAACGACCGCCAAGCACTCACAGTGCTTCTCGACGGTATGCTCGGACGCCGCCTGACACAGGCTGAGTTTCACCAGCTCGACGTTGACGACATGCTCGCAAAGCAGTGGATGGTCACAGTCGACGCCAAACTGAACACACGCGGCAACATGACGAATGCCATCGTGTCGGTCGCTCCAGTGAGTGCAAAGAAGAAACTCACGAAGATCGCACAGCCAACCATCAAGACCGACGACATCGAAGATCCATTCGGTGAAGACGCCAGCGAGTAACTTCTGCGCTTTCACACTCGCTGTCGCACCAGGTACATTCCCGCCGAATGTGCCTGGTGTTTTACTTGAAGGGGTAAACATGTACAAAAAGGAACAGAAGGCTGAGATGCTGGCGAAGGTTATCGCACTGATGGCTGAAGGACACAGCATCAGCAAATCAGCAGCTCAAATCGGAATGCCACGGGCCATCATCTCGAAGTGGCTGAACGAAGCTGGTCATGGTGGCGAATCAACACCACGCGACATCATGCACACGCTCGACCAGAAGAGAGACATCGTCGCCAAAGTCGCAGACATGGTTGTCCAGGGAATCGACCGTCGCGAGGCTGTTGCATCACATGGCATCGACACACGACGCTTCAATAAGTGGTTATCGACTGAGCCATCGCTTCGCGTCGATTATTTCCTTATCTGCGGAAAAGGTGTCAATGTCGGCTATACACGTAAGACATTCGACACCATCATGGAATCGATTCGCGCTGGTGCATCTGTGCAACGTGATGGAGCACGCTGGAAACTCAGACTCGTCGAAGGTGCGCTGATGCGCTACGAGCTCACTGGGAGCAACCAATGGATCTCGAAGGGCTTCGCAACATTGACAGGGACTGATGTCCTGGCGCGAGATTGGACGGTGGTCGAATGACAGGGGTCGAAGCATTAATCAGATTTAAGATGCGTTTGAAAGCGCGTCGTAAAGAATGGGAAGAAAAGCAATACGGATATGTCCACACAATTACCCGTAAGGATGGATCAGTACATACAGGCATCATTGTCTATGTAGATGTACCAAACGGTGCAATATTGTCGCATGTTCCAGTTCGTCATGTAGATGCAAGTGAGTTTCTGAAAGATGACTGGGAGGTAGTCGAATGAAGTTCGCAGAAGTTATCGAGCCATTGATGAATGGCAAACCAATCGCTCGAGCATGTTTTGCCAGTGACGTTCACATTCGCTATGTCGACCTATACGAGGCATTCGTGATGCACACGTCAGACACTGAATCAAAGACTCTACAGGGCCTCACACTCGATCCAGAATCGTTGTACGCGGACGATTGGATGTGGGGTGAGTTTCATCCGGTCAAGGACGAAATCAAGTGGACACAGACAAAATCATAACGTCGGTCATGGCGAAGCCATGGGCGAACACTTACTCTCTCCTGAAGGCCATAGGCGCCTCCAGCGCGGTCATCGATGAGACATGGCGAGACTATCGTCGCAAGTACATGCGATCTCAGCGATGGCAGGATATTCGGACCAAAGCACTCGAGCGGTCCGGTCGGACATGTGAGCAGTGTGGGAAGCGTCAGGAGGATGGATACAAGCTCGATGTCCATCACCTGACCTACATTCGATTGGGTGGCGAACAAATGGAGGATGTCCAGGTGTTGTGTTATCTGTGCCACGGACAGATGCACTACCGGCGCAGAGTTCGCCAGGAAGAGGCAGAATAGAATCATGGCACGGGGTAACACAACAGATCCAGAGATTCTCGCACAGGTTGAGTCGGCTTTGATTGCTGGTCAAAGTCCTTCGGTTATTGCACGGTCGTGTGGGTTACCACGCACGACCATCATCTCGATTCGGGACAGAATGAAGGCACCTGTCGAAGGCAGTCGACACGATATCACCTCGACGATACTTCCAACGAAGTCACTCGATGACCTTCTGACATCTGTGCTCGAGGACAGCCTGAAGGCGCTACAGGCGATAGCACGCACAGCGCAAAGTGAGCGTTACATCAATGGCCAATCAGCTGCCCAAATTGCAGCTCTCCATGAGCGCATTGCGAACTTCTCGATTCAACTTCTCACCGCAGCTGCCGAACCTCCGGACAGTAACTAGCGCACAGACAGCCGTCTGTTATCTGGACTACCTTCGGGACACGCTCCCGAATGGTTGGTCGTACACCGCTCGGCATCTCATCGCCATCGCGTCGCACCTGGACGCAGTCGAACGCGGTGAGATTGACAGACTCGCGATTCACATGCCACCACGCCACGGTAAGACTGAGACAGTCACCGTGCGCTATGGCGCCTATTGCATCGAGCGAGACCCGTTCGCGAACGTGCTGGTCACTGCTTACAATGAACGCATCGCGAGACGCTTCTCACGGAAGTCCAGACAGATTGTTTCGTCCAGGACTAAACTCTCGAAGGATAACACCGCACAGGATGAATGGTCAATGCCTGAAGGAGGAACCTTCATGGCGCGTGGTGTTGGCTCTCCTCCGACTGGTGTTGGCTTCAGGCGCATTATCATTGATGACCCGATTCGAAGTCGCGAGGATGCTGAATCCGCGCTGTTCCGCGACAAAGCATGGGACTGGTACACGGACGACCTCTACACGCGCCTCGAACCGAAGGGTGCTCTCATCATCGTCTCGACAAGGTGGCACCACGACGACATCACCAGCAGGGCGATCTCATCCGAACCGCATCGCTGGACAGTGTTGAACCTGCCGGCCATTGCGGAGGAGTCTGACCAGATCGGGCGAATGCCTGGCGAAGCTCTCTGGCCTGAACGCTACGACACGAAGGAACTCGGACGCATCAAGGAGGTCATGGTCGCAAACTCCGGAGACTACGGCTGGAGTGCGCTATACCAGCAACGACCGACGCCACGCGAGGGAAGTTTCTTCCGTACCGAACGCATCACCATCGAAGCATCCACGCCAAACTGTCAGAAGATGTCACGCGCCTGGGACCTCGCAGCCACAGCAGGGAGCGGAGACTTCACGGTCGGTGTGAAAATGGGTCGCGATGCTGATGGTCGCATCTGGATTCTCGATGTCGTTCGAGGACAGTTCGAGACAGATCAGCGAGACAAACTCATCAAACAGACAGCTGCACTTGATGGACGTGGTGTGCGTGTGCGCCTTCCACAGGACCCGGGACAGGCTGGTAAAAGTCAAGCGATGCACATGCTTCGACTCCTGCACGGAAGCGCAGTCAACATCCTGCCGGTCACAGGAGCGAAGGATGTACGCGCTGAACCATTCGCTTCACAGGTCGCTGGTGGAAACGTGTACATGGTCACTGCCGACTGGAACCGTACACTGTTGGATGAACTTCGAGTGTTTCCACTCGGCAAGAATGACGACATCGTCGACGCGCTCACCGATGCCTACGACGAGCTCGTCGGTCGTGGCGGTGGCTGGGGTGCAGTTTGATACATGATAAGGACACAATAGAAGCATGGGACTCTTTGACCGCCTGCGAGGCAAAGCAACTGCCGCACCATCCGCACTCCTTCCGCCTCCGCTGATTCAGCGACAGACGTCCTACTTCACTGGCACAGGAAACGGCGACTTCTGGTCCCTGCTGACACGTAACCTTCCAGGCTCAAGTTTCAACTGGAGAAACCAGGCTGGAGACTTGATGCTGAACAGCATCGTCGCGATTGGCATGGACTGGTACATCAGGAACTGGTCACAAGGTGTCCCAGCGGTCCGCAGACCGATGCCTGATGGACAGGTCGAGACAGTCGCAGACCATCCGATTCTTCAACTCCTCGCGCAACCGACACCGAATGTCCCACCTTCGCTCGTCTGGTCGTGGGTGCTTCCAGACTATCAACTCCTCGGAAATGCTTACTTCCGCAAGGTCCGTGTCGCTGGTCGTGTCGTTGGTCTGCAATACCTCGCAGCTGACATGGTGAGGCCAGTCGGAAACAAGGTGAATCCTCTTATCAAGTATCAGTACACGGTCGATGGCACGTCGTACGACATTCCGCTCGAGGACATGATTCACATCCGATACGGTCGAGATCCGCAGGACTCTCGCTTCGGTCGCTCTCCTGTCACGTCTGTCCTTCGTGAGATCGCGACAGACAACGTCGCTGCATCAGCTGCGTTCGGCATGGTGCGAAACGGTGGAATGCCTTCCATCATGGTCGGACCAGACTACAAGGGCGGAGTCGAAGACCTGTCCGAAGACGATGCACGTCAGACGAAGCGGAAACTACAGCAGGACTTCACGGGCGACAACGCTGGTTCTGTTCTGGTAATGACTGGACCATTTAAGGTCGAGCAAGTTTCGCACAAACCAAGTGAGATGGCGTTCGATGAAATCAGACGCAAACCAGAAGAGCGCGTGTGTGCAGCTCTCGGACTCAATCCGCTCGTCCTTCAACTCGGCAGCGGTCTCGAGCGTGCTACCTATTCCAACCTTGAGCAGGCCACGCGTTCGGCATGGACTGACGGAATGATTCCGCTGATGCGTCAGATGGCTGAAGCGTTGACCATCGCGCTCCTTCCAGACTACGAAGAAACGCAACCGGGCGATTATCTCGAGTTTGATGTGGCGAATGTGCCTGCGCTCCAGGCTGACTTGAACGAAGACGCTGAGCGTGCTGAGCGATTGTATAAGGCTGGTATCGTGGACCTCGCAACCGCGAAGCGTGTCGCAGGTGTGACACCATCGGACGATGACGAAGGTTATTACCATCCGACAGCTGTTCCAGTGCAGAAGGATGGTCAGGAACTCCTCATTCCTGTTCAGCCTCCAGCGAAGGCGTACGCCATCGAGCAGACTCCAGATGAACCCGGGCTGAAGTTCTTCCCGTCCAAAGAGATGAAGGAAGAAGCACAACGCGCCATCGAGTGGCGTGATGCTGGTCGTGATGGTGGAACTGCTGTGGCATGGGCCAGGGCGAACCAGATCATCGCTGGCGAGAAACTCAGCGAGTCGACTGTCCTTCGGATGTATTCCTTTTTCCGACGTCATGAAGTAGACAAGGAAGCGGAAGGATTCCGACCAGGTGAAGAAGGTTATCCATCCGCTGGTCGCGTAGCATGGGCTGCATGGGGCGGTAATGCTGGATATCGCTGGGCCACAGCTGCACGCAAAGAGATTCTGAAGCGCATGGCGCCGAAGGAGAACGGGAAGTCCTATCATCCGTACTATGGTTACGAGCTGACAGACGCCGATGCCTGACATCTATCAAGTCAATGAGCGGTATCGGAACCGGCTTCGTGCTCGCGAAGATTCCGCGCTCGCTGAGATGCGGAGGACGTATGGCGTTCTGCAAGCAGACAACCTCCAGCGCCTCGAGGAGATAACTCAGGCAATCGAGGAAGCACAGGCAGCAGGCGAAGATGTCACGGCACTGAATGATTACCAGGTGCGCCTCGCGGCATTGAATGAGCAGATGGCGAGACAGGTCGCAGAGTTCGCTCCTCGAGCGACCGACATCGCCAGCAACGGACAGCGAAGCGCGATTCAACTTTCCCTGGAAATGCAGGAGGACCTCGTGCGTGCTGTGGCTGGTGTCCCTGATTCGGTGAGCATGGCCATCGATCTCAACTGGAACCGACTACCGGTCGAAGCCATCACGAATGTGGTCGGCTTCGCGGCTGATGGTTCACCGCTCGCGGCACTATACGAAGCCATCGGACCATTTGCACGCGACCACGTTACCATCGGTGTCGCCCAGGGAATGAACCCGCTACAGGTCGCTCGTCGTATGGCGCGGACGTATGAGACGCTTGCACCATCACGAGCTGCAACCATCGCACGAACAGAGATGATTCGAGCCAACCGCGAAGCACAGCGACAGACATTCGAAGCGAATCTGTCCATCGTGCGTGGCTGGTCTCGCGTGTCTGCTGGTGATGTTAACGTGTGTCCCGTATGCTGGGCATTGCATGGACAACCGAACCCTGTTGCAACAATCGTTCCATCGCATCCAAACTGTAGGTGTACGATAGTCCCAATCACTCCGACGTATGCTGAACTCGCTGGGCTCGACCCGGATGCGTTCGACGAAGCGCCGGAACTTCCGACGAGGGATGAGCAGTTTATGATGTTGACAGAAGCGCAACGTCGACAGGTGCTCGGACCGTCACGGTATAGGATGTGGGAAACAGGCACCAGTCTGTCGGACTTCGGGAAGGTTGTTCCAAACGACCTATGGGGTCCACAGGCAGTCGTTGTGCCATTGAGGGATTTATGATGCAGACACTGGTGAACTTCGGGAGTGCAATCAAGGCGGACGATTCCGGTCGTGTGCGTGGTTACCTGGTACGCTTCGGCGGTCAGGACCTCGAGGGCGACTACTTCACGAAGGAGACCGACTTCGGTCGACCGATGAAGTCAGGCGATCGTGTCCCGATGAACTTGTACTATCATCACGGACAGGACCGAACAATCGGGAAGTCTCGCATCGGTACCGGCTACATCACCATGGATGAAAAAGGTCTCTGGTACGAAGCACAGGTCGAGATGGCTGATGAATATCAGAAGATGATCGCCGACCTCGCGAAGTCTGGCAAACTTGGATATTCCTCCGGCGCCACTGGTCACATGGTCGAGCGCAAGAAGTCTGCTGATGGCCGATACGAAATCACACGCTGGCCAATCGGTGAGGCATCGCTCACGCCGACGCCGGCGGAACCGATGAACATGGTGAAAAGCCTCAAGGACATGTATGGCGAGATGGATGGAGAAGGCATGGAAGAAGAAGAGATGATTATCCCTGTCGCGCCAGGAGAAGACGTGGCGACATTCGTCGAGTCTGTCTATGGCGACCTCGACAAGGAGATGGTCCACGAAGGACTCGAGGCGCTCTACGAGCGTCTGTGTGCTGGTGTTACAGCTGCATATGACGGTGGACTCGGCAGTGGACATGTGGATGCCATCATCGATGCATTCGCCAACCGTGCGAAGGAACTGAACAGCAAAGTGAAGGACCCGGTCGCTGAAGCGCAAAGCCTGAAGGCTATGCTCGAGCGTCCTACGTCCATCCGTGAAGTGGAGCGACGCCTGCGGGATGCAGTCCGTCTCTCACGTAGCGAGTCGACAAGATTCGCAAAAACCATCTGGGCTGAGCTTGGAGAGCAAGCGGTCGAGACGGAAGAAACCATCGTCGAATATTCGAGCGATATCGAGGAAGCGAAGTCCGCTCTCCTTCGTGAGCTCATGATCTTGGAGTTAAGTCAATGACAATCGAACAGCTCGAAGGACAGCGCCAGTCTACAATCGCTGCCGCTAAGGAAGTCCTCATCAACGGTGGAGATATGGCCGAAGCCACTCGCCTCCATGCAAATGCAAAGTCCCTCTCTGAGCGCATCGAGATGCTCAAGGAGTTCGGCAATGTTCCTGCTCCTGTCGCTTCTGAAGCGCCTAAGGCTGAGCCATGGAAGTCCGGTGGTGTAACCCGTAACCCATTCCCTGGTACTCGTGAAGAGGCAAACTTCAAGGCATACGCCTTCGGACAGTGGGTCCGTGGCGAAGTCCTCGGAAATGCTAAGGCTGCACGATGGTGCGCTGAGAATGGCGTCAAGTCACAGACCGAAGGCGACAACGGACAGGGTGGATACACTGTTCCTGAAATCGTTTCGTCCAGCCTCATCTGGCTCCGCAACGAGTACGGTGTAGCACGTCGCTTCAGCCGCATCTATCCGATGACATCCGATGTCCTCAATGTCCCGAATGCATCGACTTCGACCACGACCTACTATCCTGGTGAAGCCACTGCAATCACTGCATCCGACATCGCATTCACGCAGGTCGCACTCGCAGCCAAGAAACTCGCCATCCTGACCATCGTTTCTAAGGAACTCAACGAGGACACCGTCATCGACTTCGGTGCTACTTTGGCACAGGACTTCGCATACGGTCTCGCACTCGCTGAAGATGCAGCTGCATTCCAGGGCGACGGTACATCCACGTATGGCTCCATCACTGGAATCATGCCTCGCATCAAGGCTCTCTCCGGAACCTTCTCGAGCATTGCCTCCATGGTTGTCGGACCATCCGGATCACAGACCAACCTCTCGAGCTTTACGCTCGCGAACTTCCAGTCCATGGTCGGCAAGCTTCAGCCATACGCCACGAACCCACGCTGGTACATGCACAAGAACGTGTTCTACAACGCTGTCGCAGACAAGTTGATTGCACTCTCTGGAAACTCCATCATGGACATCCAGAATGCATACGGTCCTGAACCAACACTGTTCGGTATTCCGATCTCGTTCGTTCAGAACATGCCAAGTGCAACCGGCGTATCTAAGACGCTTGCAGTCCTCGGAGACCTCTCCAAGGGTGTCGCGTTCGGCGATCGTCGTGGTGTTACGGTCGAAGTTTCTGACCAGGTGAAGTTCGTCGAGGATGCACTCACGTTCAAGGCAACCGAGCGCTATGCGTTCAACTGCTTCGACGTCGGAAACGTCACTGCAACCGTGGCCGATCAGGTCCCTGGTTCCATCATCGTTCTCCAGGCTGCCGCTTCGTAGGCTGTCTGACTTCGCAGTCAAGGGGAGCGGGATACCATTCCCGTTCCCTTTTTGTTTTACTAGGAATCGCTCATGCCATACACACGGACACAAGCACTTGAACGCCTCGCATGGATGGTCGCATCTGACCAATATCCACAGCTCGATTCGACTGCACTTCAGCAGCTTGTCGACGACCACGCACGCTGGTCGGTCTGGACTGCTTCCACAGCCTACGTGGTTGGCGACATCGTGATTCCAACCGTCGCGAATGGTCGACTGTACCAGTGCGTTATCGCAGGAACATCGAGCGCCACCGAACCGCAGTTCCCACAGTGGACGCAGACGCTGAACTACACGGTGAACGACGGAAGCGGCGACCTCCTGTGGCAGGACATCGGTCCAGCCAATAACGAACGCTATGACATCCGCGCAGCTGCGCGACAGGGATGGATCCGTAAAGCATCCAGCATCACGCATCTCATCGATGTGAAGGATGGTCAGGTAGACGCAAAGATGTCCGCACTCCGTGAGCATTGTCTCGACCAGGCTAAGCGGTATTCGCCAATGGTGTTCGTATGATTCCGGCGCCATACGTTACCGCGCTCAAAGTCGCGCTCGCGAACTACGCCTATTCCGACCGTGTGCAGATCTGGCGAAACGTGAACCAGTCTGACGGTATCGGAGGCATCAGCCAACACTGGATACAGGTGGCTGAGATTCGCGCCACAATCGCCAACACAGGCGATTCTGAAGGCATTGTCGGCGGCATGATTGAGCAGGCTGGAACATGGACACTGACGTGTTCACCAGAGGTCGAAGTCAAGGCAGATGACCGAATCTATACATCCGGGAATCCGCAGAACCTCGCGCCATACTACGAAGTGATCGGAAGCGATTGGGGACACTCGAACGAAGTCAGTCAAACAATCGCCCTCCGCTCAAGGTCAAACGGTTAACCGACTGTGTGATGCGAGATATCCCACTGTGCCACCATATTAGAGTGAAGATGTACAGTGGAGAGATGGTATGACATTAGAGGTCGTTGTAGCGCTGATTGGACAACTTGTCCTGGTATTGGGGGCCGTCATCGGGACCTATACCAAACTACAGGTGAGCATCAATGTGCTGACAGTGAAGCTCGAGAACGTGAATGCCACATTGTCTGGACAGGCACAGGAAGTGCGACGCATCGAGGAGCGCCTCGGTAAACTCGAGAGTCGTGTCGCGATGATCGAGGGGAGTTTGCAAAGATGAATTCAATATCCATTCCGCGATTGTTGGTTGTTGTCCTGGTCGCATTCGCGGCGTCCTTCTCGACTGTATTCGGCGATGGCATCCGCACAGCTGAAGCAGACACGCTCGCCGAGCTTGGAGCAGTGATGGCACTTTACGGGAGCAAGGCTGTTGCGGCTGGTGTCACTGCTGCGATGTCTGCTGCGCTGGGCTTCTTGACGATGCCGTTCAAGGGGACGAATGCGAACAGTTTGAAGGTGGGCAAATGAACCTGCAAAACTTTAGGATTGAAAAGGAACCTGCACCGTCTACTGACTGGCGTGTCTTTGGTGATATTGAGGATGACAACGGTACTCTGTTGGGTACGTTTGGGCAGGATGGAACAAGCGTCAATGTATGGTGGGTTCAGCAGGATGAAACATTCCAGTATGGCATCGTGCAACAGTTCGCGGTGATGATGGCTCAAGAGATTATTCAAGGGACGGCTGAATAATGGCAACGTATTACGTCAGGACTGACGGAAGTGACCTAAACGCTGGCACTGGCCCTGCTACAAATCAAGCGTGGCAAACTGTAGGCAAAGCTCTAGGAGCAGCTGGTATTGGTGTCGGTGACACGCTCTATATTGCTCCCGGTGTTTATCGTGAGTCGGTCACAGCGGCATTCACAAACCCAACATCAGAAGGACAGCGAATCACAATATCTGGTGACCCTACAGCGTCACAGTTTAGTGGTATAACTGCTGGCCCAGTTATCATCACAAACTACACTAGTAGCACAGGTACAAATGGTGCTTTAACACTATCAATATCTAAGTCATTTGTAACTATTCAAAACTTGCATATAACCGGATATTTATCTGGTAATAGTAACGTATTCCTTCTTAGTGGCGAATCAGTAATTTTAACGTCATGTGGTTTTTACACACCAACAAATAATGTTGACTTCAGTTTTTCGTTCCGTTTTCTCCCATTGCAAGGCACTGCGGGTCTAACAGTATCAAAATGTATATTCTTCAGTCCTGTCACTATTGGGGCTGGAGGCTATACAGCCGCTTTTAATTCAGGGACTACATTTACTGATTGTATTTTCATGAATCCTTCCGTCTATGTACCTACGGCTTGCGTTCTTTTATACAGTCCTGCCGGAGCACATCTTGGTGGTGTAACAATCCAAAACTGTAGGTTTATAGGTAACACCGGTATTGCTCCGTATCCCGGAAACAATATGTCTACGGCTTTTCCGATTGTAGTCCGCAACTGTATCTTTGAAACATCTACAGGCATTACATCAACTACAAATAATGGTCAAATCACACAGTCATACAATGTTTTTAATTGTGGGACTACTTTGACAAATGTTGCCGCAGGTACAGGTTCTTTGACTCGTCCGTTTATATCGCCAGACTACAACCTGAGCAGAATCACAGGATGGGGAAACTTCCCGTTCTGGGCTAACCATTCAAGCAGTGCATCGCAGAACGCCGGCACATTAACGGGCGCACCTGCCGCTGATATCTATGGTGTAACGTGGCTTGCGCCATCTACTCCGACAATAGGCGCGATTGAATATTTCGACAATTCATCAACTGGTCGTTATGTTCCAACCGAGCGCAACGCGTCTACCATCACAATCGCTCCCGGCTCAACATCCCAAAGCATTGAACTCTACCTTGGTGCTACAGGGCTCACAGCCTCCACATCTGGACTCTCAGCTCGCTACAACCGAACACGCACAGCATCTGTATCTATCCCGCTGGTAGCCCGTACAATCGCTCAGGCGTGGACATCCGGCGGCTTTGCGGAGGTTGACGCTACCAATATGCCGGGCGTCTACCGCTTAGACCTTCCCGATGCTGCACTGGCTGCTGGTGCTGATGATGTTACGATTGTGGTGCGTGGTGCAAGCGGTACTAACGGTGCGGTGATGACAATCAAACTGTCCTCTGGTGGCTTGACATCTGCACAAACTGCATCGGCTGTATGGGATGCCGCGACTGCTTCGTATACGAATAATGGTTCATTCGGCTTGAACGTCCTTCGTGCAGATCAGCAGAACAAAGCAGGAAATGTCACGCTGCATTCTTCTGGCAATGTCAATCGTGTCGATGCTGATGTTCATGCAATCGCCAACGACACGGACGCCGCCACGGAACTCAAGGGTGCGCTCCTTCACAATGGCACAGACTACATCTCCGCAGATCTGTTGACGCCAGTGTCAGCTGCAACGAGCGTACACATCGGCCCTTATCAACTCCTGGCTGATGGCCTCGGAGCAGACCAGCCGCTCGATGTGAACGTCGGAACCGCGACCAGCATCGATGTCCAGGTAACAGACGCGAACGGCACTGGCATCGACATCACTGGTGCAACAGTCAGCGCGAAGGTATACAACTCTGGTGGAACGCTGGTCGCAACGTATGCCGGCACTGCGACGTATGCGGACAATGGGCGCCTATCCTTCGGTCTTACGACTACGGTGACAAACACTTCAGGCACGTACACTGTGACTGTGACCAGGACAACAGGCGCAAGCGACACGCAGGTATTCGGACCATTGAAACTCTATGTGAGGCCAGTATGAGTGTGAACATCATCAACATCACCGAGGACCCAGAACAGGTTGTCCAGGTGGCTGCATGGGTCGGTGACTGGCACACATTCGTCGTGCGTCTGGTCGATGAGAACGGCTCACCGATTGACATCACTACAGGCACGCTGTCAGCGACGTACACGAACGCAGCGACAGGCGTGGCGTATTCCTTCGTGACTGGTTCCGTGACGCTCACAAAGTCACTGTCGTCACAAGGTATCGTCACGATTCTTAACCCGGCTGCGTACCCGACAGCAGCTGTGATTCGCTTGACATTGTCGCTCACTGTGTCGACCACGGTGCGACGCTTCGGTCCACTGCTCATCGAGGTCCTCGCTCCGTGACAGTCAAGGTCGACCTGTCTGGCTTCGACGATGCTGAGCATCGTTTTCGTGTGCTGTCTATCTGGCTTCAGGAGACGGCGGCGAAGGCTATGCGTCTGATGATTGCATCGATGACTGGTCAGAAGTCTGGTCGGGTTTACAAGATCGGGAAGAACAGGACGCATCAGGCATCCGCGCCAGGACAAGCACCAGCTGTACTCACAGGCGCTTTGCGTTCGTCCATCACTGTAGGTCGCGTCAATGACTACGAGTACGTCGTGAGTATCGCCGCGCCATACGGGAAGATTCTCGAGTTCGTGAAGAACAGACCATTCGCGATTCCTGCATCCGACAAGGCATGGGCGGCATTCACGAGCGTTGTGAGGAGATACTTCAATGGTTGAGAGTCTAGTCGTCGACGAGTGGATCTATGACACACTCACAGCAGATGCGACGCTCCAGGGACTGCTAGCGGTGGACAATCGCGCACCAAACTATCAGCAGGGAATCTATCTGTACCTCGCTCCTGAGAAGGACCCTATATCCCTGCGGCAGCCACAAGTTCCCTACATCGTGGTGCGTCACACTGATGGTGGACAGACCGACGAACAGTCGATGTGTGGTGGCCGTATCGTGACGACATCAAGCCATCAGGTGTGGTGTTGGGATACACAGTCCGGCGCTGTCTCGATGGCGCGTATCAAGGGCATCGTGGATCGCATCGACACGCTTCTGAACAAGCAGAGCGTAGACAGCACCACTCCTCCATTTTTCCTGAATCGAACGAGCGTGAGCTCATCGGTAGACGTGAGCCAGGATGGTCGCGTCGACAATGGCATAGTGCAACTGTACACAGCCACAATAACTCCATAGAGGTAACTATCAATGGCTCGTCCACTACTCGCAAAAGACGTCACACTGACGATCACTTTCACCGCAGCTGCACTTACGGGTGACACGACTGCACTCCCGACAACAACCGCGACCAGCGTGACATGTCTCGCGAAGTCGTTCTCCTCGACTGTTTCACAGAACATGGTCAACGCCACTGCACTCTGCGCGGTCTACGAGGCTTCTCTTCCAACGACACAGACCGGAACAGTGAATCTCGAACTGTACATCGACAACACCACTGGTCCTCTGTTCGCGACCAAAGTCGGATTCGGTTGTGAGATTGATGTAGACTTGGATGGTGCTGCATCTGTTGCCGGTAACGTCATCAAGTATTTCGGAATGGTTACTGAGGCAGGACTAAGTCTAACCCCAGAGGAGACACAGACCGAGACCGCGACCATCAAACTCGGTGTGAGCGGAATCACTGGTCTGTCAGGATCATAATGAGTTCAATCTTCGACGCAATTCCTAAAACAGAAGGTCGACCAAATCATGTAGTCGACATCGAGCGCTTCATCGGTGCACCTGGTTCGTTCACATTCCGTGAACCGAAGGCCGCTGATTTGTTTCCTCGACCTGAAGTCCAGAAGGCGTTGAAGATTGCATTCCCGGAGTTCCCAGATCAGATGCTCCAGATTCTGATGATCATGGCACGATGCTATGTGATTCAGCCTGGAGACGGTGAAATCAATCCATCGCGTCGGTTTGCACAGCTCGCTCGAGACCGCTCGGACATTTACCTCTACGTGGTCGGAGAGTTCGCCAAAGCATTCCCGATTGACATCGAGCAAGCGGTGGACGAAGTCCCAAACGACTAGGCGGGGTGGCGCAGAAGATACTCTACTGTTCAGTGAGGCATCTGAAGCGCCATCCCAGCGAGACCGATTTGAGCCTGGACGAGTTCGCCGAAGTCGCATGGGCTGGTGAAGTCTGGGAAAATCAAATCGTTGAGATCGTCAAGGCCGTGATGTCGGTGCTGGCGAAAAGGACTATCTAATGGCGCTCGGCATCTTCGACATCGTTTTCAAAGTTACAGGCGCCGGCGATGCTGTTCAGGCACTTCGGAACATCAAGTCTGAAGCAAAGCAAACCGCCGATACATTCGACCAGACGAAACAATCCTCTGACGCACTCGGCAAGCAGTTTCAAGGTCTCCTCGCAGGAGCGGCCATCGCTGGTTTCGCAAAGTCTGCACTCGATGCAGCTGTGAACTACGACTCGCTCCAGCGTGCTCTCGCCACGACTGTCGGTTCTACATCCGAACTGACGGCTGAGATGGACCGCCTCCGCAAGATTGCGCTCCTTCCTGGTATCAACCTCGAGCAGACTGTGAAGGGCTTCATTCGCCTGAGATCAGCAAAGTTTGACGCGAACACAGCAGAGAAGGCACTCGCAGGTGTGGCGAATGCAGTGGCTTCTGTTGGTGCATCTGCCGATACAGTCGAGCGTGTCATCACTGCCATGAGCCAGCTCGCCAACGGAACGCAAGTAAATCAGGAAGAACTGAACCAACTTCGCGAAGCATTGCCATCGTTTGGAAAAGCTATGGAGGCGGCATTCGGAACACAGAACGCTGAGAAGATTCGTGCGATGGGCATCAGTGGTGCAGATGCGGCCAAGCGTATCGCCGATGCATTCAACGCTATGCCGAAGGCATCTGCCGGACTTCAAACGGCTGTCGACAATGTAGCAGACACATACAATCAGTTACAGGTCGCAGTCGGAAACGTCATGGCTTCGATGCTTGTCGCGTTTGGTCCGGCTGTTACATCTGCACTTGAAGGCACGACGAAACTGATTCAAGAAATGACAAAAGCAGGGACAGCGGCGAATGCCATGTTTAAAGCATTAATCGCCATTGGGCTCGCTGCTTTCATTGTCGATGTGTCTGTAAAGTTTGGAATGTTTGTCAAAGCGATATATGCAACGGTGACAGCGCTTCGTGCATTGACAATCGCAGAGATTGTCGCGAAGGCAGCTGCGAACCCGGCAGCGGCGGCGGCATCGATTGCGGGAATCATCGCGGCGACTGGTCTTACCATTGGCGCATTCGCCATCATGGACAAGATGTTCAAAACACCAGGTGTTCCACAAGTTCAAGCGACTGGGAACACGGCTGGTGCTCCACTTGCACCATTGCCACAAATGTCTGGCATCGGTAAAGCAGCCGACACAGCTGCTGGTGCTGCAAAGTCGACCGAAGGCAAGGGTGGAGGCGGACTCATTGGAACCATGGTCGCCATCGCTGAATATGCCGCCAGAATGCAAGCGGCATTCGTGGACATGGCAAAGTCGATGGAAGGACACCTCTTTGAGATCGCGAAGAACACTGGCTCGACCAGGGACCTGCTCGATCTTCGGAAACAGACATTCGGAGGCGGTAGACTCGGCGCCATCGGTGTCACGGCTGCGGAGATACAGTCAGCAGGAAACAATGCCACCAATCAGGGTGGAGTCGGAATCATTCCACAGACGCTTATTCCTGCATCTACTGACCTTGAGCGTTCGATGCGGAAGATGATGATTCAGTATGGTCGACAGCAACTGGTCACCGAAATGAGGCGAATCTAATGGCGACAAACTGGCCACTACTGGTCGAAGTCGACTGTCCTGAACCACGTCCAGACAAAGGACGTGTGTGTGTTGGTGCCGATGGAACTTCGTGGGACCGACAGTTCTCCACTGGATGGTTTGACAGTGTGACCATGACAGCCATGCCGGCGCCTCTACCTGTAACCGAAGGATGGTCAAGTAACTACAGCGGACTCTATGCGCGTGTGCCTAGGAGCGCGTACACGCTCACTACAGGCAGTGTATGGAAGCAGATGGAGGTCAATGCTGCCGGCGATTATTACCTCACTGCAACGACACTCGGCACAGCAAATGCGGAATGGGTCCGGACGACTGCGTCGTACGGTGTGAATCAAGGCTGGTATATTTCCGCCTATGTTCCGAACTGGGTCGATGCTAGTCCACTGCCTATCCTTCGCGTTCAGTGGGGATATGGCGGTGCGTCCACTGTTGAGCTGGTATTCCGTGCGAATGGTTCCTGCATTGTTTACAAGAACGGAATCCAGAAGGGCGTCTATGACCAAAGCGACACCAACAAAACGCCAGGACGAAGCGTCACGAGCGCAAGTGCAGTAGGACAGCGCAACATTGCGCTGATGCTGATTCCGTTCAAGCGTCGCGAGCTGCTTGTCACGTCGACGTTCGGTGCAAACTTCAGCCACATGTTCGAGGATGTGCTTGACTCTCCTGGACAAACTATCGTTCCATCCGGAAGCTTCGCATGGAAGGTTCCGTACGGTCGTCCGACTGTTCAGATTGCACCGATTGCCTACGAGACCACTGGAGTCTTTTACAGCAAGCCAATTCAACTCCGGTACGCTCCTCCGACTGGTGCGACCTTCACTGGCACTGTCTGGTCTGATGTGGCTGGAACTTCAACGGGTAGCGTCACAGAAACTGTCAGCGTCGTTACGTCAGCAGGTGGAACATACACGCCAAACGGCGTCATAGACACCATCAGACTGAAACTGGAAGTGACAACACCATCGCCATACACAAAGACGTCTGGTGTGGCTGCAGCCATGGCAACGTACACGCCAGCTGCGGCATCGACAGCGAATGAGCCAGTCGATATCACAGAGTACATCGATGACCTTACGCTGTCGGTGGATGAGACATCGAGGACGACGCTCCGCATGACCGCGAGACGTGGAGCACTCGAAACTGCTGGCGTCCAACAGCCGCAGATTACATCAGACCGTCCGATTCGTGTGGCGATCTCAAATAGTGCAACGCCTACACCGACATACATCGACATATTTCGAGGAACACTCGCGCCTCCGCAGATTCAGTATGAACAAGCGGACCTCTCGCTGAACTTCTCAAAACTGCAGTTTGAAGGACAGGACCGCTCACGTGACTTCGAGCTGTATATGTTCCAGGATGGAATCCTTTATGATGGATACACAGCTGAGGATGCCATCGGCGACATGATGACACTCGTCGGTTATCCTCCGGCGACATACCTCGAATATAACGATGTAACTGGAATCAATATCTCGCGAAGTCCTGACATTGCTAGAGGCTATTCATCTTTTGTTCCACAACGTGGCGACAGTGTCGCATCGATGCTGAATAGACTGAAGACGGATTATGCAGCGACATTCATTACTGGATGGTCACCGACTACGTCTGGTTACAAATACCAGTGGGCAAATCCATATGACCTGTCATTTGACAGTGTGATGACGTTGTACCAAAGCGTGGCTGCAGCAGCTGCTGCTGGTGTGTCTGGAGCATTGCAGGCGAAGCGCGTCGTCCGCAAGATGACTGCACACTATGAAACACCAGAATGTAATCAGATTACGGTCATAGGTCAGGACCCTCGAAATGGTGACCTTATCTATTCATATAATGCTGATGTTGGAAGTCAGACAGCAGGAACAGCACCAGCCGACCGACCTTACAACTGGCGTGGTCGACCAGTGCCATACATCCTCGCAGATCCAAGTATCACGAATGCTGATGTGGCATATCAAGCCAGACTCTCGCTCCAAGATCGGCTCGTAACAGGTCGCATCCTCATCGAATGGGAGAGTGACTTCTTGGTGCTATCGTCAAACAATCGACCTCTATGGGTCCGTGACATCGTGACGATTATGAATCCGGATGGCGTGACGGTTAAGGGTATATATAGAATCATCGCAATTCCGACCATCGAGTTCGTAGTCGAGAATGGGGCTGTGCAGTTCCGTAAAGCTGTATATCGTGGTCATTATCTGTTCGGAGAAGAGTAATGGCGTACCTCGACGGCACACGAAGTGCTACGGCACAATGCGATCTGTCTCTTAGTTACAACATCCTTGTGTATCCGAATGATCTGTTTCCTTTTGTAGCAGCAAAACTCGGTTATGTGGATGGAAGCATCGGCGGACCAGGTTCACATACAGGTGCATACAGTACATGGACCTGGTCATGGACGAGCACACCACACGCGCCAAACTGGCAATGGTTCATATACCTGACGATGACATCGAATGATGGTTATGGTCATTCGACGACTGTGGTCAAAACTGTCGCCAGTGGTACAGAGAGTTTCGCGACTGAATGGGTAGATGTTGCAGCAACACTAACAGGATCATGGTCGTGTACTGTTGGCACTGACAAACTATGGAATATAGCTGAAACATCATATTCAATCTCATCCGCACCAACTGTGTTTCCACCTTCTACGTCATACGAATGGTATGAACTTTCACGGTATGGCAGCACTCCTTCGTGCACTTTGACGATTGGTGGTACAGCGTGTACAGCAACTGGAGCCTATGTATCCGGAGCTCGTCACAGAATGCTGTACATTTTTGGCGCATCGTTCGCTGGTGTCTGCCAGGACGAGGCAACAGCATCGGCATCGATTACAAATTATCTGGTTAATGGTGTGACTCCATACGCTGCTTCACACACACACTCTTATCTGGGTCAATCAACCACAAACTGGTCAGTATCAATGACTGCCGGCACATTGGACAATATAACTGTAGACCTAACCAGTTATGCGAGGATTGCCGCCACATGTGCATTAAATGGTCGCATTCGCGCCTGGTCTACTTCCTATCCTGACAGTCTTACTTGTCGGATAAATGGATTCGATTATGAAACAACAGGATACAGAGATGTATCTGGTACCGGCTCGATCTCATCATCTGACACCTTCTATCAATATTCCTCAGTCAGCGACATTGTCAAGAATAGTTCAAGTGATTCAAAAACCACTGCTCTCGATAGCGTTCCAATCAGCATCTCATGTGCCATCACTTCGGCATCACTTACAGCTGTAGGTGAAGCATCAAGCGAGACCAGGTGCATGTTCCGTGGATTCCGCTTTAATGGCTGGTCACTTGCGTATGCCACGACACGAAGCATCGCAGGCACAGGTAACGACCGACTGTTCGCACCATACGAAGGCATGTCCGGATATCGCTATCTTGATATCCAGATCAAGGCACAAAGCGGGACAGGTGTGGCGGGGACCTTCGTTCTGACGGATTTCCACGGGAATACAAAAACGTGGAACATTACAGCTGCGACCACGTCTTATCAGACAGTAACCATCGACCTATGCAGTCCTGATGCATGGTCTGTGTCTGCGCTTCCGCTCACCGACGGGAAGGACAATCCTTATCCGCGCAAGAATACAGCCAGCAGTTCGTACGCTGGCTCAGAGAGCGTCGATTCGGCTTATTGGGGTGTTACGTCATGCCAGCGTCTCCGCATCGCCACAGGGGCGATTGACCTCGGCACCACGACACTGAAGCAGGACACGACCAACGGATTCACGAACTCACACTATGTTCCGAGTGGTCTGGGATACGAGCATGAGCGCATCACGCCTGCCATCGTCGCCGAAGTCGACACAACCACGTATTACTATTCACGGCGCTTCTGGCAACAGAAGAACGATGGGCGCGATGAAGAGGAGAGCGACTACTGGTGGCAGAAGACTGTCGGTGGTGCGACTGGTGTCACGACATACAGTGTCACGCCGCTCTCGATTAGCGACCTCGCTGGTCAAGTCAACGCGTCCGACAACAGTATTGTCCGACATCCTGGCTGGACTGCCACGAACAGCGTGGCGTACCCGGGCAGTGGTACCTGTAGCGTGTCACAACCGCCATTGCGCGACTGTTTCCTGAATGGTGGAACTGGTATCAGCACATGGCTTTATGGCGGTGGAATCCTTGCAACGCCGAACGCGACATCTGGAACTGACTTCGCGTATGGCTTCGAGATCGGTGTCGGCACCATCACAGCACAGACGCTGTTCGATTCCATCAATGGCGACTTTATCCCTGATCTGTACGACCCGTTCGATGTCAATGGCGGAACAGACTCCGCGCTGTACCTTCCATTCGGTGCTGTTCTCCGTGGGCCAGCGCATGGCATCGTCTTCAATACGTCAGGAGATCCAGCGACTACTGGAACAGTGACGCTTCAACTCTCAAGCGACAGTTCGTCCAGGGGAACAGACTCTATATTTGATGCGCTTGGAAACTACCAGACCGGCTCACCATACGGACTTGGCAAAGCGAATCATTCCATCGTCATTGGAGCATCGAGCGTTGGTGTGAATCCGATGTACTCCGCGAAGCGTCAGAGAGCTGTATTCCGCGAAGAAACTCTCGCGGGAAACTGCACGGCTGCGGACGTCTCACCAGCACAGCAAGCGACCTATGGTGTCATCACTGCATCTGGTGGCGTGAAGCTGTACCACTCGCGAGCACATAACGGAACGAACTGGGACGAGGTCACGACGCCGATCACGAACGCGGAATGTCTCAGTCTGGCGTACCAGAAGCACAGTGGTGCGATGAGTCTCATCATCATCGTGGACACGACCAGCGGTGAAGTGAAGCGGTACACAACCGACGACGAAGGGAACACAGTCAGCGTGGCAACAACAATCGGGACCGGGGCACACGGAACAGTCTGTGTCTCCCCGAATGGAATGGAATACATCTTCTTCCGCACGAGCTCGTCAAACATCCAGCGCGTGAAGCGTGACCCGATGGGTAACGTCATCACATCTGCGTCGAACGTGGTGACAGGCAACGTGAGCGATGACGAGATCGCGTGTTACTGGCGCCTCGGAGTCGTGTATCTGATTTATACACACACGACCAGTGGAATCACCATCGTGTCATCGAGCGACGATGCTGAGACGTTCTCCTGACCTTTTTGGTGACGTCAAAAAATGGTGAACTTGTAAGAAATCCTTACAAGTTGATGTGACAAGGAATCCTTGTGAGTTGTCAAGGAATGCTTGACGACTGAAAAAGGAAACGCCTCCAGGAAGGGGTCTGGAGGCGTGAGGATTAGGTTTTAGAACCCGGTTGGACGTTAGGAGTATACATCATGGATGAACGCCGAATAGCATTACTGTCGACTGAACTGGCCATCGCGAACATAGGCGTCCAGGAAGTCGGCGAGAATCGCGGGAAGGCAGTCGAAGCGTATCAAGCATCCTGCAAACCGCCTGTCCCTGCTGGCTCTCCGTGGTGCGCGGCACACGTTCGCTTCCGCCATAAGCAAGCAGCCACACAACTCGGCATCATGTACGACGAGAATTTTCCTCGTTCTGCATATTGTCCAGACTGGTCGAGATGGTTCAAGGCAAACAGCCTGTGGCTCCCTGTCCAGCACATCCGCGACGGTACGACGACGAAGCGTCCACGGCGTGGAGATCTCGCGCTGTTCTACTTCTCCGCGCTCAGTCGCATCGCTCACATCGGCATCGTGACCAGAGTCGAGGAGTGGGGCGTGTACACAGTCGAAGGAAACACATCGCCGGAACCATCCGATGAACTTTCAGTCGAGCGGGATGGTGATGGACTGTATGCGAAAAAGCGAAACTGGCACGAGCTCGGCAAGTTTGGCGGCTTCGGCTTCGTGAATTTCTGATCTGACAAACCAAAAGACCACCCGAACTCATAGGCTTCGTCCTGCAAGCAGGGGCTATGCGACCCGGTGGTCTTCTGTTGGTGTTGTTACTTATTTGGTTTACCACTGTGGGAGGCAGTGGCAAATGATTTATACATCTAACGCCAGACGTGCACCACTTTTTGTTCGTGCGCTGGATTCTCTTCGATGCGATAGGAAACGATGCCATCGAGCGCCGGATGAATCATGATGATTGCACCATCCTGGTGCAGACGTTCAAGAATCTCGTGCTCGCTCGCTTTGAGCAACCACAGGAGTCCTTCTGGCTTCTCTTCTACCCGAGTAATTGCTGGTTGATTTTCAGCTGATTTTCTTGCCATATTCGTTCGCGTTCGCGCTCCATATCTTGATCGATGTGATGATTTGTGTGACACCTGGCGCAGTAAGTTATGAGGTCACTCATGTCCTCTACACTCAGGCGTACATACGTATTATGGTGACAATGCAAAAAGTCAGTCGAACCGCATGACTGACAGGTGTGATTGTCACGTTCAAACACAGCTGCACGAAGCACCTTCCATCGTGGTGTTAGCAAATATCTTTTGTAGTAAATGCGTCTTTGTTCGATAAGTTTCTGAGGATATTCCGCACACAACCGCGCGTATTCCGCACGTAAATACGAGCGCATACGGAAGTATGCATTATCTGGATCGTGTCGAACCTGTGCACATATGTGTTCATCATTCGGTGCGCGACTACCATCTAGAGTTTTCAATGCATCGACTTTCTTTATTGGCTTAACCATGCGTCCGCACTCTAAACACCGAAGTCGATAATGGTCACGACCTAGCCTGTCTATCTTCTGTGTCATGACAGATGACTCATGCGGACACTCGTCAAATGTTGGATAAACCGGTTTGTGTTCCTTTTCCCATGCTTCAAGGTATTCGGCATAAGAAGGAAGGTCTGCATGTGGCATGAGATCGCCGAACTTCACGACAGCGCTTCCATCGTTATCGGCAGATGTTCGAGCATGATGTTCTGGATGCTCTGTGCGATGTCGCGGTGCTCGAGCTGCGTGTCTGCACCTGTTCGCAGCTGTACATAATGAATCCAGGAACGAATGGTGCCAGACATGTACATCGTGGTCGGAGTACAAAGCGGAAGGACCATGCGAGCAGTCTCCGCAGCGATTCCATTTGCCATCAGATCACGATAGACATCGGTGCAAAACTCGATTGCAGAACCGACCAAATACAGCGCATCCTGCTGTTCTTTGGTCAGTTCTTCCACCTTCGGTAGTGCGAGGCTTGATTGGCGATTGTGAGCGCCAGCGAGGCGCATTGCTGGAACCTCGATGTCCTCGACCACTGTCGCGTATCGCTGGGAAAACTCCTGGAACGAGAACGAACGGTGTCGGAGAATCTGAGCTGCAATCGCACGCGTGGTTTTGATTTCGATGCACATCGACGCCTGCTCAAAGATGCTCCAGTGTCCGTGTCCAACGCAATACCGAAGCAGTCGGGAGACATCCGGATTGTCCTGGTTCGAGGGATTCGAGACTCGAGCACAATACCCGATGACCTTTTCAGCGTCTGGCGTTATCCATACAAGTTTAGTCATGTGTTTCACCTTCAATCTGCAATGGTTCAGACTCTGGTTCCTCGTCGTTGACGTAGAAATGCATCGTGCGACGAGCTTTATCTTCGGACATCGCTTCCGTGATGAACGCCATAACCATCGGCTGCATAGCACTGTTTGGATGGACTTCGAGCGGAAGCCCGAACAACTTGTTCGGGCTAGTCTTGTCTTCATTCTTCAGATGCTCGTTCATCGCAGTCAGGAATCTTTGAGTCGCGACGAATCCAATGACTTCGAGTCCTTCCATATAGGAATCAGACATCGCACGCATGGCGTATTTCAACAGATCAGGCGCATTGCCTATCTTTCCTCGAATCTCCATCAGTTTGTCGGCTCCTCTTCTCCCAGGACAAAGTGTGAACCATTGTGGTATCCGGGAATCGGCTTCGGTGTTGGTGCAAGTTTGCGAACAGTGTTCTGTGGTGGCGGTCCCGGCTTCAGCTGTGGACGTGCCTGTGGCTGTTGTCCTATCGCGCCATTGCCATCGTCATCCTCGTCGGATGCCAAACTGAGCAGTGCGCTGAGGCTGTAGCGTCGACCATACGACAGTGCGCTGCCGAATCCGTGGCTGGTCTGTTGCATCACTGGAACCTGGACGACGCCGGCGATCCACTCGCCTGAGCTGTGGATGACACGACTCTCGACGGTGATGCTGGTGCTGTGCTCGCCGTCGATGGTGTCCAGCACCGACTGCACAACGATAAGACCATTCTTCGCGAGCACTGGCCGAACGACTTCCATGATGGCATCGAGCGATGTGTACTTTGAGCGAAACGCCGGATTCGTGGAATCCTTCGTGATTGGCTTGATCTCAGCCTGTGCCTTGACCAGCGCTGGCGCGATGGCGCCTATTGTTTCCGACATTGTCATGCTAAACCCCCTATGTGTAATCCTGCCCTACTGAGCGCGTTCCTAAACGCTGCGGTCCAGTTGATGTTGCGCCTGTCGATGATGGCGCCTGATTGCGTATAAGACCGCCAAATAGACACGTCATTGACCACGTGTGTAATTGCTTGTGCAATTGCTGGCCATTCGTCCTGGCGTGTTTCGTATGCATGGCGGAGACAGTCAAGCACATGTGCGAGTGCTTCATACTTCGTGGTGCGAATCGAGCGTGCCCACTCAATCTGTTTCTCTGACCCGCTCAGCGCGACTGGTGTCGGCTGAAGAATCATCTGCGTGACCTTCCACACGCGTTCGATTGCAAGTTTGTTCTCGCAACTAGCGCAGATCTCGAGCGTCGAAGCCATCATGGCCATTTTGTAGCGCAGGTCAGCCTGCGAGAATCCGACCATGATGTGTGCGGTGTGTCCGCACTTCCACTTCAGGTCAATCCGTTCCTGGTTCATTGTCCTAATCCTTCCGATGTAGCGTCCAACTACACAAACATCCTAGCACGGGTTGACATAATGTGTCAACGTGTGGAAT